>Ga0207426_1001543_pt1 | contig 18717 bp, 18 predicted proteins | sample AraplaMF_Cvi_mMS_FD_184265 | JGI IMG/M metagenome (GOLD analysis project Ga0207426, IMG submission 184265) | Arabidopsis root microbial communities from the University of North Carolina, USA - plate scrape MF_Cvi_mMS (SPAdes) (version 2) | ecosystem: Host-associated > Plants > Roots > Endosphere... | reverse complement strand
CGTTGCAATTGCCTTTCGACGATGCGAGCTTCGATATCGTCGTCTGCCAGTTCGGCGCAATGTTCTTTCCCGACAAGACGGCCGCGTTCGCGCAGGCACATCGTGTGCTGCGGCCCGGCGGCGCACTTCTCTTCAACGTGTGGGACCGCATCGAAGAGAACGAGTTTGCCGACACGATTACCGCCGCGCTGGGCCGCCTCTTTCCCGCCGATCCGCCGCTTTTCATGAAGCGCACGCCGCACGGCTATTTCGATCGGGACGCGATTTCGCACGACCTCGCAGCCGCGGGCTTCGATGCGAAGCCGCGCTTCGATACGGTCACGCAACGCAGCCGCGCATCATCGGCGGACGTGGTCGCCATCGCTTATTGCCAGGGCACGCCGTTGCGCAACGAGATCGAAGCGCGCACCGGCGCGAGTCTGGAAGAGGCGACATCGGCATGTGCCGAAGCCATCGCGGCGCGCTTCGGATCGGGTCCCGTCGCTGGAAAGATTCAGGCGCATGTGATCGTCGTGCAGCGCTAAGGCGTGACGCCGCGGCCCAGCACGCGATCGAGCCATGCGATCAGCGCATCCGGTGCGCATCGCGCGCTTCGAAAGCCGATATGCCCATCCGGCCTCACGGCCCACACCATGCCGTGCTTCGCACCGAATGCATCGGCGAACTCGCCTGCTTTATCGCTCAGCGTTCGATAGTCTTCCCGCGCAGGCTCGAACGACGCCGCGTTCGCCACCTTCGGCGACACGATCGACACCGCGCTCGCCGCCGGGCCGAGCGCTGCGCGCCACGCATCGACGGCCGCATCGAACGCGGCGATGCGGGCTGCATCGGCATCGTCGTCCAAATAGCCGATGAGCGTGTGACGTCCGCGCCCGAGATGATCGTGCAAGCGCTGCGCATGTCCGATGAACGCCTCCACGAGACCGCCGGCCTGCGGCGCGCGATCGCCGGGCGCGGGCAATGCCGCGTCCATGTCGGGACATTCATCCATGACGATCGGACTGCTGCCGCGATAACCCACGAGCAGTTGCGTCTCGCGCATCGCGGGCTTGATTTCGCCGTGCGCGAGGACCGTGTTCAACGCGCGGCTCGTCGATTCGACGACATCGAGCCCGACCGGCCGCCGCTCCGCTTCGTAGCTGTCGAGCAGCGCTTCATGCGCGACGCCGCGCGCCGCCAGCGTGAGCTTCCATGCGAGATTGTGCGCGTCCTGCAAGCCGGTGTTCATGCCCTGCCCGCCGACGGGCGGATGGATATGCGCGGCATCGCCGGCAAGAAACACCCGCCCGCGCGCATAGTGCTGCGCGATCCGATGACTCACGCGATACACAGACGACCAGCGCATCGACGAAAGCCGCGTGCCCTTCGGCAGGATCGGCAGCATGATGCGTTCGATCTCGTTGAAATCGGGCGTGGAGTTCAGGCCGTGCCGGGCGGCATCGTCGGGGAACAGAACCATCGAGAGGCGATAGCGGCGCGCGGAGCCGCGCACCGGCAGCGCGGCGAGCGTGGTCGCCGCCGCGCCGCCCTCGCCCGACACGTTGAAGCGGTACATGCGGCCGCGCGGCAAATCCCAGTCGACATCGACATCGGCGAGCATGAAGGTCTGCGGATACTGATCGCCTTCATAGCCGACGTTCAACTGCCGGCGCACCGTGCTGCGCGCGCCGTCGCAACCGACGAGCCAGCGGCATCGAACGGTACGGCTCTCGCCGCATGCGTCCTGTATGCGCGCGTCGATCACGTCGCCGGATTCGGTGAAATCGACGAGCGTCGCGCCGTATTCGACGTGCCCGCCATTGCGCGCAAGCGCCGCTTCCAGAATGCGCTCGGTCTCGAACTGTGCGAGCGACAGCGCGCCATACGGCAGTCCGGCGCGCGGCACCTGCGCGCTGAACGCGGGCGCGCCGTCCTGAAACGTGTGAGCACCCGTGATCCACACACCCGCATCGATCGCGTCGCGCGCGATACCCAGATCCTCGAAAATCTCCAGCGTGCGCGCCGTCACGCCGAGCGCCTTGACGAAGAAGACGCGCTCGTCATGCGCGTCGATCACACGCGCCTTCACGCCGTCGCGGCGCAACTCGGCGGCGAGCATCAAGCCGACGGGGCCCGCGCCGGCAATCAGCACATCGGTCTTATCGAACATGGTGCGATTTCTCCTGAGGAAACCGGCGAAAGCCAATGCGCGCGACGTATCTTTTGTCGGCTGTCGTCAGGGAGAATAACCGTTAAGCGCTTGGCTGTGGCACGCGCGTCAGCCGCCAAGCGGCCCCAGGCGCAGGCCGATCGCGCAGCCCGCCGCGATGACGGCGAGCACCGTCGCCGCGATCGTCACGTAGACATAGTTTCGTTGCCGCGCGAACACGGCGAGCATCACGACGACGCGCAGCACCGGCAGCAGAATGAACAGCGCGACGCCCGCCGTCAGCGCCTTCGTGCCGATGACCAATCCCGCGCCGGTCAAGACGCACGCGGCCCATGTGCCGCACTGAAAAAAGCGCGCGAGCACCCGATCCATCGAAGCCGGCGTGAAGTCTTTCATCGACCCGCACGCTCCAGAAGATCGATGCCGAATCCTTGCAGGAACATCTGGCACGCGACGAGCAGCAGCATCGACAGAAACAGCAGACGCAGGCGTTCGCTGCGGACTTTCATCAGCATGCGCGCGCCCGCGCTTGCGCCGATCACCGAGCCGAGCGCAACCGGCCCCGCGATGGCGCTCACGATCTCGCCGCGCAGAAAATAGGCGCTGGCGCTCGCGGCTGCGGTCACACCGATCATGAAGTTCGACGTCGCGGTCGATACCTTGATCGGCAGGCGCAATGCGTTGTCCATCGCCGGAATCTTGAGGATGCCGCTGCCGATGCCGAGCAGCGCGGAAACGACGCCGGCCGCGTACATCAGCGTGAGGCCGGCGGGCACGCGCCGCACTTCATAAGCGATATCCCGGCGCAGCGTGCTGTCCGGATAGCTCGAGTGAAGATCGAGCGCGGCGGCGAGTCCTCGCCATGGAATCGGCCTCGACATGTCGGCGTGCTCTTCGCGGCGACTGAACATCTGCCACGCCGATACGACCAGCACGCCCGCGAAAAGAAAGTTCAGCGCGGCCACAGGGACGATGCCCGCGAGCAGCACGCCCGTCAGCGCGCCGAGCGTCGTGCCGGTTTCGAGCACGAGGGCGAGCCGCACGTTGGTCAGGCCGGCGCGCATCGCAGCGCCGCCGCACGAACATGCGATCACGGACACGATGCTCGTGCCGATGGCCGCATGCATGTCGATATGAAAGAACATCGTGAGGATGGGCACGATGAACAGCCCGCTCGCCATGCCAAGCATGCCGCCCGCCGCGCTCGCACCCATGCCCGCGCAGAAGAGCCAGAGGGTTGCTTCGAAGCTCATCGAATCGGCCTCGGTGAAGTATCGCACGTTGTCAATATAACATGTCATAACAAGCAGAGAAAGCTGCGGACGGATGACGGCCGATCGTCTCGCGCTATGATTCGCCCATCGCACGACAAAAACGACAGCCGAACATGGCCCGACGAAGCAAACAGGAAGACATCCAGGCGGAGACCCCTGATACCACGGAAGATGACACGTCGCCCGGCGGCGGCTCCAGCTATCTCGTGCCGGGCCTCGAACGCGGCTTGCGGATCCTTGCCGAGTTCTCCGCGCGTGAGCCGGTGCTGGGAGCGCCCGAGTTGTCGCGACGCATAGGCATTCCGCGCACGACCACGTTCCGTTTGCTGCAAACGCTCGAAGCGCTCGGCTTTCTCGAACGAGTGAACGGCGACCGCAACTTCAGGCTGGGCGTCGCCGTGCTGCGGCTTGGTTTCGAATACGTGAGCTCGCTCGAACTGACCGATCTGGGCACGCCGATTCTGGAGCGTTTGCGCGATGCCACCGGTCTATCGACGCATCTCCTGATCCGCGATCAGCGCGATGTCGTGTTCGTCGCGAAAGCGCAAAGTCATGAGCCGCTGTTCAGCTCGGTGAAGGTGCATGTCGGCACGCGGCTGCCCGCTCATGCGACCGTGCATGGACATGTGCTGATGGGCGATCTTTCGCTCGCCGCCCTCAAGGCGCTCTATCCCGAAGCGCAACTGGAAAAGTACACGGAGCGCACGCCCGCGACCGTCGACGAACTTTTCGAACGCGTGCAGGAGTGCGCGGCGCTCGGCTATGGATTGAGCGAGGCATCGTTCGAGCGCGGGATATCGGTCGTCACCGCACCCGTGCGCGATCATTCCGGCGCGATCGTCGCGGCCGTGACCGCGACGGTGCCGCGCTCGGACATCGGTGCGGAGGATGAGAAGTCGCGACTCGTCGAAATGATCTGCGCTGCTGCGATGGAGCTTTCCACGCGGCTCAACTATCGACCGGCGCCGGATGATCCCACCGCTGCGCTTGCTTGAATTTGGCTTTTTTTGCCGGATCCCGGTTTCTTTTCGGTTTATTAGCGCCGCCCTCCCCAGGGCAACGCTGATTCCACGAAAAAAGTGCTGTCAGAACGAGTGATGAATACCCGCTAGCACGATGACCTGATTCGCCGTGCTCGACACGCCCGCCGTGAAGAACGCGGCCTTCGCACCGCCGGTCGCGTGCTCGTACAGCGCGTTCACATAGAGTTGCGTCGATTTCGACAACATGTAGATATCGCCGATTTCAAACTGCGTCCAGCGGCCACCCGCGAAGGTCGTCGTGGCCGCGCCGCCGGCAATCCAGTTCCACGCGACCGGCTTGAAAGTCAGCCCCGCATCGTATGACTGGAACGTGTCCGACTGACCTTTCGATTGCAACTTCACGCGCGTATAAAGACCGTGCACCACGAACTTGCCGATCTCATACGACGCGCCCGCGCCCATCACTTCCTGCTTGTCCGCCATGTATGTCGCGGCGGGCTGGCCCTGGAAAGTCGTAAGACCGGTCGTCGCGATTGCCGGCGTGCGATTGTGCTCGTTCGAATAAGTGGCCGCCGCCTTGAACGGACCGTTCGCATACGTGATGCCGAAGCCGTAGTTGCGGCCCGTCGAGAAGTTCGTCGTGTTGCCGAGGCCCATCATTGCGCCGGCGGAAAAGCCGTAGAAATTCGCCGAGCGGAATTTCACCGAGTTGTCGTAGGGCACGACGCCGGTGTCCGCGAGCTGGTCGATGTTGCCCGGATGGAACGCATACCAGCTCGCCGCGAGATACGCGGTGGAGAGGGGCCCGAGCATGTCGAAGCTGAACGGCGTCTGATGACCGAGCGTCAGCGTGCCGACGTTCTCCTGATCCAGCCCGAGATACGCCTGACGATTCCATAGCGTGCCGGCCTTCGCGAAATTGCCGCTGTTGGTATAGAAGCCGTTCTCCAGCTGCGCAACCGTCTTCAGGCCACCACCCAGATCTTCGACGATACGAAAGCCCCAGCGGTCTGGCTGCATGTTGCCCTGCTCCTCCATCCATTTCGGATGGCCGCCGACATTGTTGATATATGCGATGCCGGCATCGAGGCTGCCGTAAAGCGTGACCGTGCTCTGCGCGGCCGCCCCGGTCGCAACCCCGGCTCCGATGAGCCCCGCTGCAATGATGTGCTTCACCCTTCGCTCTCCTAACCGTGTGGTTCAAGGGCGGGCTGTGCCCGCTGTCCCGTTGCGGCTTGTCGCCGTTACTGCGCTTTATCCCGATTCCCGATGGCCCTGCTTTGCACCGTCCGGGAGGCGTCTTGTTGATCGCCCGTTATGTTCCATATATGGATCAACGTACTGCCTATGGAAAGTATAGTGAGGTTTGCAGCGCCAAAACAATAAATTTTCAGACGACCTCGGGTAGACCCTTAAGGCACGTCGGATGCGTCTGGTTCGTAGCAAAAAGAGCTTACGAATCAATGTCGAACGGACGTTTATACGTCAGATCAGACGTAAGACGAACGCCTGAACGACCAGCAATCTAGTGTTTTCACCTAGATATCCACTTTTTTATTTTCCCGGGCTCAGACCACTCCTATAATGCCCATACACGAACTGATGTTCCTTTAGTGGAACACAGAACCAGAGGAAAGGGTGAGAGATGTCTGAACAATGGCGCTGCGCCGGGCATGCCGGCGATCTGTCGGGAGACGCACCGATCGAATTCAAGCTCGACGACGGCGCGGAGATCGGTATCTACAAAGTGGGCGACGAGCTGTATGCGCTCGAGAACGTCTGCCCGCACGCATACGCGCTGCTGACGCAGGGTTTCGTCGATGGCGACACCGTCGAATGCCCGCTGCACGAAGCGGTGTTTCACATCCCCACGGGCAAATGCCTGAAAGAGCCCGGCGGCCGCGACCTGAAGACGTATTCGGTGCGCCTCGCCGGCGAGGAAATCCAGATCAAGGTGGCGTGACATGGAAAAAGTCGTGAACTTCAACCCGCATCTCAAGCCGTGGCTCGCGCCGCAGCCGAACAACGTCGCCGGCAAGGGCGTGATCGAGAAGCCGGGTCAGACCGAGAACTTCATCTGGCAAACGCGCAAGGCCGAGCCGACGCAATACGAAAACGACTTCGGCGACGCGCTCGAACGCGTCTTCGAAGCGGGCGCGCTGGAACTGGAGCAAGTGGTCGCGGGCTTGAACAAGGACGGCTTTCGCACGCCGGAAGGCACGACGTGGACCGCCGAGCGCCTCGCCACCGAGCTGCGCACGCTCGCCGATTAAAGAAGGAGCATTCCCATGACGTCCTCTCAGCAGACAACCGCCGCCGTCGATCCCGTTCAGGCTTATCTCGATCGCGGCTTGCGCAATTACTGGTATCCCGTCGCGCCTGGCTGGCAAGTGGCGAACGCGCCCATCGGCCTGACGCGCCTCGGCGATCAGATCGTCCTCTGGCGCGACAACGAAGGCAAAGTGCACGCGCTCGAAGACCGCTGCCCGCATCGCGGCGCGCGCCTGTCGCTCGGCTGGAATCTCGGCGGCAGCGTCGCGTGCTGGTATCACGGCATCGAAGTCGATGGCAGCGGCACCGTGCAGAAAGTGCCCGCCGTGTCGGCATGCCCGCTCGAAGGCCAGAAGTGCGTGAAGTCGTATCCGGTCGAAGAACGCGCGGGCGCGATCTTCCTCTGGTTCGGCGACGACGCCAACAAGGAACCCGCGCCGCTCGTGCTCCCCGAAGAACTCGTCGGCGATGAATACGCGAGCTTCCTTTGCATGTCCCACTGGAAGTGCAATTACCAGTACGCGATCGACAACGTGATGGACCCGATGCACGGCGCTTATCTGCACGCGACATCGCACTCGATGGCCGAAGGCGACAAGCAGGCCGACATGCGCGTGCGCAAGACCGAAACCGGCCTCATGTTCGAGAAGGTGAATCAGCGCGACGTGAACTTCGACTGGGTCGAACTGGGCGAAACCGGCTGCCTGTGGATGCGCCTCGCGATTCCGTACAAGAAGAAGTTCGGTCCGGGCGGCAACTTCGGGATCATCGGCTTCGCCACGCCCGTCGATGAAGACAACTGCCAGGTCTATTTCTGGCGCACGCGCAAGGTCTCGGGATGGCAACGCGATGCGTGGCGTTTCCTGTATCGCAATCGTCTCGAAGGCCTGCACTGGGCCGTGCTGGAACAAGACCGCTACGTGCTCGAAAGCCTCGCGCCGAACGCGCGCGATCACGAGTTCCTCTATCAGCACGATGTCGGCATGACGCGTGTGCGCCGCATGCTGAAGCAACGTGCGCAGCAGCATCTCGCCGCCGTCGACGCGCTTGCGAAGAACACGGAGCACGTTCATGCGTGATGCGCTCGACGGCCGCCGCGTGCTGGTCACAGGCGGCGCTCGCGGACTCGGCGCGGCGTTCGTCCGGGCGCTCGTTGAGCGCGGCGCGCACGTCGCATTCGGCGATGTGCTGCATGCGGAAGGCGAGGCGCTCGCGCGTGAACTGCCCGAAGCGCACTTCTTCCCGCTCGATCTGAATGAGCCGCAGAGCATCTCCGCATTCGTCGATGCAAGCGTGAAAGCGCTGGGCGGCCTCGACGGCCTCATCAACAACGCCGCGATCACGAACTCGGGCGGCAAGTCCGCCGATGAACTCACGCCGCAAACGTGGGACGCCGTGATGAACGTCAACGTGCGCGGGTCGTGGCTCATGAGCGTCGCCTGCCTGCCGCATCTGAAGGCATCGGGGCGCGGCGCGGTCGTGAACATCGCATCGGATACGGCGTTGTGGGGCGCGCCGAAGCTGCTCGCCTACGTCGCGAGCAAGGGCGCCGTGATCGCGATGACGCGTTCGCTCGCCCGCGAGTTCGGCACGAGCAACGTGACCGTCAACGCGATCGCGCCCGGCCTCACCGAAGTGGAAGCCACCGCCTACGTGCCCGCCGAGCGCCACGAGTACTACCTCAAAGGCCGCGCACTGACGCGCGCGCAAACGCCCGACGACGTGAACGGCCCCGTGCTGTTCCTGCTCTCGGATGCGGCGCGCTTCGTGACGGGCCAGTTGCTGCCGGTCAACGGCGGCTTCGTGATGAATTGATTCGCTCTATACAGAACCTGGAGAAAGCAATGGCAGATGCCGACATCGAACGTAAATCGTGGGATCAGCCCGCCGACGCGAGCTTCGAGCAATGGATGAACTCGCGCGTCGCGCGGCTCGAGACGCGCCGCTACGACTGGGACGCGCTCAAGTTCCAGGCCGATTACGACCCGAAGTATCGCCGCGCGCAGATGCGCTATGTGGGCACGGGCGGCACGGGCGTCGCGAAGGACATGAACACCGTCCCCGCAGGCAGCTTCACGTTTTCGACGATGGTCATTCCCGCCGGCAACATCGGGCCGAGCCATATTCATATCGACGTCGAAGAGATTTTCTTCGTGCTGCGCGGAAAGATGAAGGTGATCTGCGAGAAGGACGGACAGACGTGGGAAGCCGTGCTCGGCGAGCGCGATCTCATCTCCGTGCCGCCTGGCGTGTATCGCACGGAAATCAACATCGGCGACGAAGACGCGCTGATGTGCGTGATGCTCGGCGCGTCGAAGCCCATCACGCCGACGTATCCGCCCGATTCGCCCTTGGCCAAGCTGAAGCGCTGAGACTGCGATGAACATCGAGACGCTCGCGCGTTTTCCGGACATGCACATCGATACCGCTCAGGGCATCACGGGTTATCGCGAGGCAGGTGCGTCGCATCTGCGCACCCTGCCCGTCGTGCTGCTGCACGGGATCGGCTCCGGTGCGGCGTCGTGGGTTCGGCAACTCGACGCGCTCGGCGCGACGCGTCGCGTGCTCGCGTGGGATGCGCCGGGTTATGGCGTGTCCACTCGCGTCGCGAATGAATCGCCGGTTGCGGCCGATTATGCGCACGCGTTGTCCGCGTGGCTCGATGCGCTCGGCGTGAATCGCTGCGTGCTCGTTGGCCATTCGCTCGGCGCGATCATCGCGGGTTCGTTCGCTGCACATGCGCCGGAGCGTGTGGCGGGCTTGCTGCTGATTTCGCCCGCTGCAGGTTACGGCGCGGCCTCGAAGCAAGTGCGTGAATCGAAGCGCGATGCACGTTTGAAGATGCTCGACGAACTCGGCGCGCAAGGACTCGCACGCGAGCGCAGCGCGAACATGGTTTCGCAATATGCCGATGACACCGCGCGCGAATGGGTCCGCTGGAACATGGCGCGCATCGTCCCCGAAGGCTACGCGCAAGCGACGCATCTGCTCGCGAACGCGGACCTCGCAGCGGATATCGCGCGCTTTGATGGACGCATCGCGGTGGCGGTGGCCGCGGACGACGCGATCACGCCGCCCGCTGCGTGCGCGCCGATCGCGCAGGCCGCGCACGTCGGCCTGCAGGTCATTCCGCGTGCCGGGCACGCGGGTTATGTCGAATCCCCCGCGGTCTATACCGCGCTGATCGACTCGTTTTGCCAGGGCATCGAATGTCACATTAAAGACGGAGTACCGCAATGACATCCATTGCCACGGAAGAAGCCGATAAAGGCGAACCGACTTACATCGTGCCGGGGCTCGAACGCGGACTGAAGATCCTCACCGAGTTCTCGCCGCGCGAGCCCGTGCTCGGCGCGCCGGAACTGTCGCGGCGCCTCGGCATTCCGCGCACGACGGTGTTCCGGCTGCTTCAGACGCTCGAATCGCTCGGCTTTCTGGAGCGCGCGGACAAGGACCGCAACTACCGCCTGGGCGTGGCCGTATTGCGCCTCGGCTTCGAATACCTGAGCTCGCTCGAACTGACCGATCTCGGCCTGCCGATCATCGAGGCGCTGCGCGATGCGACCGGTCTCACGAGTCACATCCTGATTCGCGATGGCCGCGATGTCGTCTTCGTCGCCAAGGCGCAGAGTCACGCGCCGATCTTCAGCTCGGTGAAGGTGAACGTCGGCACGCGCCTGCCCGCGCATGCGACGACGCACGGTCACGTTCTGATGGGCGATCTGTCGCTCGATGAATTGCGCGCGGTGTATCCCGAACAGCATCTCGAGCGCTTCACGAAGTCGACGCCCGAAACCGTGGAAGAACTGTTCGAGCGCGTGAAGGAAGACGCCGAACGCGGCTACGCGACGAGCCAATCGTCGTTCGAGCGCGGCATTTCGGTCGTCACCGCGCCGGTTCGCAACGACACGGGACGCATCGTCGCCGTCATCACGACAACGATCCCGCGTCCGGAAATCGATGCCGCATTGCTCGAAAGCGGCCTCATCGACAAGGTACGCGAAGCCGCCGATGCGCTCTCGCTGCGTCTCAACTATCGCCCGGCCGCGCGCGCAAGTGCATCGAGCCGATACATGAAGTCTCTGGGGTTGCAATGATTCAGATCGATCTTTCAGGGCAGGTCGCCGTTGTCACCGGCGGTTCGTCGGGCATCGGCTTCGCGACGGCGCGCCTGTTTTTGCAGGCGGGCGCATCGGTCGCCATTTGCGGACGCGACGCCGAACGCCTCGAAGCCGCGCAAGCCGCGCTCGCGACAGAATTCCCGCGAGCGCAATTGCTCGCTGCACGTTGCAATGTGCTCGATGAGAACCACGTGAACGCCTTCGCCTCACGCATCGAGGCGCGTTTCGGCCGCGTCGACATGCTCGTGAACAACGCGGGACAAGGCCGCGTGTCCACCTTCGCCGATACGGCCGACGACGCCTGGCGCGACGAACTGGAGCTGAAGTACTTCAGCATCATCCGCCCGACGCGCGCCTTTCTGCCGATGCTCAAAGACGCGCCCGCGCCCGCGATCGTCTGCGTGAATTCGCTGCTCGCGTTGCAGCCGGAACCGCACATGGTCGCGACCTCGTCGGCGCGCGCAGGCGTGCTGAGCCTCGTGAAGTCGCTCGCGACGGAACTCGCGCCGCAACGCATCCGCGTGAATTCGATTCTGATCGGCATCGTCGAATCGGGGCAGTGGAAGCGGCGTTACCAGGATTATCTCCAGCAAGCACAAGACCCGCGCCAGAACTGGCAGGAATGGACCGGCGAGCTCGCGCGCAAGAAAAACATCCCGCTCGGCCGCTTCGGCCTGCCCGAAGAAGCGGCTCAGGCGCTCTTCTATCTCGCAACAACGCTGTCGTCCTACACGACCGGCAGCCATATCGATGTTTCCGGAGGCTTTGCTCGTCATGTCTGAAAAAACCACGGTCGGCGAACTGATCGCCGCGTTTCTCGAACAATGCGGCGTGCGCACGGCGTTCGGCGTGATCTCGATTCACAACATGCCGATTCTCGATGCGATCGGCCGCCGCGGCAATATCCGCTATGTGGGCGCACGCGGCGAAGCGGGCGCGTTGAACATGGCCGACGGCCTCGCGCGTGTCTCGGGCGAACTCGGCGTCGCATTCACGTCGACGGGCACCGCCGCCGGCAACGCGGCCGGCGCAATGGTCGAAGCCCTGACCGCGGGCACGGCGCTGCTGCACATCACGGGGCAGATCGAAACCGAATATCTCGATCAGGATCTCGCGTATATCCACGAAGCGCCCGATCAACTGACGATGCTGCAATCCATCTCGAAGGCCGCCTTCCGCGTGCGCACGGTCGAAACCGCACTGCCGACGATCCGCGAAGCCGTGCGCGTCGCGCTGACTGCGCCGGCCGGTCCGGTGAGCGTCGAGATTCCGATCGACATCCAGGCCGCCGCAATCGAATGGCCCGCCGATCTGGCCGCGCCGCACGTCGGCACGCTCACGCACGACAGCCTGCGCGTGAAGCAGCTCGCCGATGCGTTGACGAACGCCAGGCGCCCGCTGCTGTGGCTCGGCGGCGGCACGCGTCATGCGCGCAGCGCGGTCGAGCGGCTGGTCAAGCTCGGCTTCGGCGTGGTGACGAGCGTGCAGGGGCGCGGCGTGTTGCCCGAAGATCATCCGGCGACGCTCGGCGCGTTCAACGTGCATCCGTCGGTCGAAGCGTTCTACAAGACGTGCGATGCGCTCGTCGTCGTCGGCTCCCGTCTGCGGGGCAACGAAACGCTGAAGTACAAGCTCGCGCTGCCGCAACCGCTCTATCGCATCGACGCCGATGCGCTCGCCGACAGCCGCGGCTATCGCAACGAACTGTTCGTGCATGGCGATGCATCGCGCGTGCTGGACGAACTCGCGACGCTGCTCGAAGGCCGCATCCGTGTCGATCCGGCGTTCGCGGGCGATCTCGCCGCCGCGCGCGAAACGGCGGTCGCGGAAGTATCGAAGGGGCTGGGACCGTACAAGCGCCTCGTCGATTCCCTGCAACGCGCGGTCGGCCGCGATTACAACTGGGTGCGCGACGTCACGATCTCGAACAGCACGTGGGGCAATCGCCTGCTCAAGATCTTCAATCCGCGCGCGGGCGTGCATGCGCTCGGCGGCGGCATCGGCCAGGGCATGCAGATGGCGATCGGCGCGGCGCTTTCGGGCGCGGCGAAAAAGACCGTCGCGCTCGTCGGCGATGGCGGCCTCATGGTCAATGTCGGCGAACTCGCCACGGCCGTGCAGGAAAAAGCCAACGTGATGATCGTGCTGATGAACGATCAATGCTATGGCGTCATCCGCAACATTCAGGACGCGCAGTACGGCGGACGCCGCATGTTCGTCGATCTGCATCAGCCGGATTTCGCGCAGTTCTGCGCGAGCCTCGGACTCACGCATCGCCGCATCACGTCGCTCGATCAGGCCGATGACATCGTGCGCGAAGGGCTCGCCATCGACGGTCCGGTGCTCGTCGAAGTGGACATGCTGTCGGTCGGCTCGTTCGCGACCGCGTTCGCCGGCCCGCCGGTGAAGAGGGAAGAACCGAAGGAGCCGGAATATGCGTGATCCACGTCACGCGCCGCATGCGCTCGATATCGCGATGATCGGCTTCGGCGCGATCGGCTCGGCGGTGTTTCAGGCGCTCGAAAACGATCCGCTCGTGCGCATCTCGCATGTCATCGTGCCGCAGCGCGATCGCGCGCACGTGCGCTCGGTGCTCGGCGACCGGGTCGATGTCGTCTCGCACGTCGAGTCGCTCGCGAGCCATCCCGAGTTCGCGCTCGAATGCGCGGGACACGCGGCGCTCGTCGATCACGTCGTGCCGCTTTTGAAGTCGGGCACGGATTGCGCGGTCGCGTCGATCGGCGCGCTGTCCGAAGCCGGCCTGCTCGATGCGCTCTCCCGCGCCGCCGATGAAGGCGCGGCCACGATCACGCTGTTGTCGGGCGCGATCGGCGGCGTCGATGCGCTCGCCGCGGCGAAGGAAGGCGGCCTCGACGACGTGCAGTACACCGGCCGCAAACCGCCGCTCGGCTGGCTCGGCACGCCCGCCGAAAGCGTGTGCGATCTGAAGTCGCTGACCGCGGAACAGGTCATTTTCGAAGGGACCGCGCGCGACGCCGCACGGCTCTATCCGAAGAATGCGAACGTCGCGGCGACCATCGCGCTAGCCGGCCTCGGCCTCGACGGCACGCGCGTGAGACTGATCGCCGATCCGGCTGTCGAGCGCAACGTGCATCGCATCGTCGCGCGCGGCGCGTTCGGCGAGATGTCGCTCGAAATGTGCGGCAAGCCGCTGCCGTCGAATCCCAAGACATCCGCGCTCACCGCGTTCAGCGCGATCCGTGCGTTGCGCAATCGCGCCGCGCGCTGCGTCATCTGAAGGAGTTTTGAACGATGAATCATCCCGACACTTCGCTCGTGAGCTCCGGCGATATCTTTCTCGGCGGCGAATGGCGCAAAGGACGCGGCAATCCGTGCGCGAGCATCTATCCCGCCGATCAGACCGTCAACACGGAAATCAGCACGGCGAATGCCGACGATGCGCGCGAAGCCGTCGAGATCGCGGATCGCGCCTGGAGGAAGGCGGACTGGGCCGGCCTGAAGCCGCATCAGCGGGCGGCCGTTCTGCATCGCATCGCCGGCCTGATCGAAGCGCGTCACGAAGCGCTCGCGCACTTGCAGCGGCGCGACAACGGCAAGCCGGTCAGCGAAACGCGCGCCCTCGTCACGAGCGCGGCGAACACGTTCCGCTACTTCGCGTCGTGCCTCGAAACGCTCGAAGAAGAACTCACGCCCTCGCGCGGCGACTATCTGACGATGAGCGTGCACGAGCCGCTCGGCGTCGTCGCGGCGATCACGCCGTGGAATTCGCCGATCGCTTCCGACGCGCAGAAGCTCGCGCCCGCGCTCGCCGCCGGCAACGCCGTCGTGCTGAAGCCCGCCGAAGTGACGCCGCTCGCGTCGCTGGCGCTTGCGCGCATCTGCGAGGAAGCGGGGGTGCCCAAGGGCGTCGTCAGTGTGTTGCCGGGCAAGGGCTCCGTGATCGGCGATGCACTCGTGCGCCATCCGCTCGTGAAGAAAGTCGCGTTCACGGGCGGCACGGAAGTCGGCCGCGGCATCGCGCGGCTCGCCGCGGAAAAGCTGATGCCCGTATCGCTCGAACTCGGCGGCAAGTCGCCGACCATCGTCTACGCCGATGCCGATCTCGATCACGCGGTCAATGGCGTGCTGTACGGCATCTTCAGTTCGTCGGGTGAATCGTGCATCGCGGGTTCGCGGCTTTTCGTCGAACGCAAGGTGTATGGCGAATTCATGGCGCGGCTCGTCGATGGCGCGCGCAAGCTGCGCGTCGGCGACCCGGCGCGCGAGAACACGCAGATGGGCCCGCTCATCACGGGGCAGCATCGCGACAGCATCGAGCGCTTCGTCGCGCTCGGTCTGGAAGAAGGCGGCACGCTCCTGTGCGGCGGCGAACGCCCGACGGGCGATGGCCGCGAAAAAGGCTTCTTCTACCTGCCGACGATCATCGAAGGTCTCACGAACGACGCGCGCATGTGTCAGGAGGAGATCTTCGGACCAGTGCTCGCCGCCCTGCCCTTCGACGACGAAGCCGCGCTTCTCGGACAGGCGAACGACAGCGTGTTCGGCCTCGCGGCAGGCATCTGGACGCGCGACTACAAGCGTGCCTGGAACATGGCGCGTGCATTGAACGCCGGCACGGTCTGGATCAACACCTACAAGCAGTTTTCCATTTCGACGCCCTTTGGCGGCTGGAAAGACAGCGGCATGGGACGCGAGAAAGGCCGCCTGGGCCTGCGCGAATACATGCAGCAGAAGAGTCTCTACTGGGGCTTGAACGACGCCCCGCTGCCGTGGGCGAACTGAAGGAGTTGCCATGACGATTCTTGGCATTGAACGCATCACTTACGGCGTGACGGACCTCGACACCTGCCGGCGCTTCTTCGCCGACTGGGGCCTGAAGGAAGTCGCGCATGATGAAACCCGCGCGCGTTTCGAAACCCTGAACGGCTGCGAAGTGCTGCTCGCCCTTGCCGATGACCCCGCGCTGCCGCCCGCCTTCGAAGCGGGTCCGACGCTGCGCGAAGTCACGTGGGCCGTCGCGACGCGCGAAGAACTCGACGCACTGCGCCAACGCTTCGCGGGCCAGCCCGGCCACTTCGAAGCGGATGACGCAATTGGCTGCATCGACCCGAACGGCATGGCGATACGCGTCGAAGTCACGAAGAAACGCGACATCGACGTGAAGGGCTCGCCCTCGAACGTGTGGGGACAAACCTTGCGCGTCGATACGCCGAGTCCTGTCTACGAGCGCGCGGAGCCGGTGGAAGTGGGGCATGTCGTGTTCTTCACGAACTGCGTCGCGGAGCAGGAGAAGTTCTATCACGAACTGCTCGGCTTCGAGACCTCGGATCGTTATCCGGGCCGCGGCGCGTTCATGCGCTGCGCGCCGCACGGCGGTCATCACGATCTGTTTCTTCTGCAATTGCCCGATGGCAAGCGCGGCCTGAATCACGTCGCGTTCACCGTGCGCGATATCCACGAGGTCTTCGGCGGCGGCCTGCACATCAGCCGCTGCGGCTGGACGACGCAGCTCGGGCCGGGACGTCATCCGGTTTCGTCGGCGTATTTCTGGTACTTCAAGAATCCGGCGGGCGGTCTCATCGAGTATTACGCCGATGAAGACGTACTCACGCCCGAATGGCAACCGCGCGATTTCGAGCCTGGCCCGACCGTGTTCGCGGAGTGGGCCGTCGATGGCGGTCTCGACGGCAACACGCGCCGCCAGAAAGACGCGAAGGCGCCGGAAGGCAAGTTCATGACGGAGCGCAAAAATGGCTGATCTCCAAACGGTCGTGGTGATCGGCGGCGGCCAGGCGGCGGGATGGATCGTGAAGACGCTGCGCAAGGAAGGCTTCGATGGCCGCCTCGTGATGATCGCCGACGAGATTCATCTTCCCTATGAGCGGCCGCCGCTGTCGAAGGCCGTGCTCGCTGGCGATGCCGATATCGACACCATGCGGCTCGTCGATCACGACGCGTTCGCCGCACTGAACGTCGAAGCGTGGCAGCCGGAATGCGCGGAATCGATCGATCGCGACGCGCGCATCGTGCGCACCGCGAGCGGACGCGAAGTGCACTACGACCGCCTCGTCATCGCGACCGGCGGGGCGGCGCGGCGGCTGCCGGCCTCGCTCGTGCAGACCTCGCATCTCGCCTATCTGCGCACGCTCGACGATGCAATGCTCATCGGCAAGCGCCTGCGCGAAAGCCATAGCAAGCGCTTGCTCGTGATCGGCGGCGGATGGATCGGCCTGGAAGTCGCGGCGACTGCGAAGAAGCTCGGCGTCGATGTCACGGTCGTCGAAGGCGCGCCGCGTCTGTGCGCACGTTCCGTGCCTGAAAGCGTGTCTGATTTCCTGTTGAAGCTGCATCGCGATAACGGCGTCGATGTGCGGCTGAATGCATCGCTCGTGTCGCTCGACGACTATGGCGACGGCGTGCGCGCGCAATTCGCCGACGGCACGACCGTAGAGGCCGATTTCGCGGTCGCGGGCATCGGACTGAAGCCGCATACGGGAATCGCGGAGCGCGCGGGCATCGACGTGAACGACGGCATCGTCGTCGATGAATTCGGTGCGACGAACGATGCGCACGTGTTCGCGTGCGGCGATGTCGCCAATCATCCGAACGCGTGGCTCAAACGCCGCGTGCGCCTCGAATCGTGGGCGAACGCGCAGAACCAGGCAATCGCGACGGCGCGCGCGGTGCTCGGCGTGCGCACGCCGTATGCCGAGATTCCGTGGTTCTGGTCGGATCAGTACGACGTGAACCTGCAGATTCTCGGCGACGTTCCGCCGGGCGCCGTGCCCATCGTGCGCGGCGATCTGGACGCGCGTCGCGCATCGCTGTTCTTCTTGGATGGCGATGCATTGCGCGGCGTGATCGCGATCAACGCGACGCGCGATCTGAAGGTCGCGAAGAAATGGATGAGCCAGGGGCGCGCGGTCGATATCGCGGCGCTCGCGGACACGGCGAAGGCACTCGCATAACACACGGACGGGAGCAGGCATGAGGAGCATGGGCAATACGGCGGTTCAACACGGCGGCACCGCCACGACAGTCGCCGACGCGGCCACTGCCGCTCACGCGGTCACGAAGGGATCGATCATCGCGCGCATCGAGCGGCTGCCCGCCAACGCGATGCAGGTGCGCGCACGTATTCTGATCGGCGCGGCAACTTTCTTCGATGGGTTCGATGTCATCGTCATCGCGGCGACGCTGCCGCTGCTCATCCAGAAGTGGGGGCTGACGCCGGGGCAGGTCGGCTTTCTGATCGCGTCGGGATCGATCGGGCAACTGATCGGCGCGTTCCTCTTCCCATCGCTCGCGGAACGTTATGGACGCGTGCGTTCCATCGCGTGGAGCTCGGGCATCATCGGCCTGACGAGCATCGCGTGCGGCTTCGCGCCTTCGTTCGCGGTATTCGTCGCGTTACGGATCGTGCAGGGACTCGGGCTTGGCGGCGAATTGCCCGTCGCGGCGACTTACATCAACGAGATCACGCGTGCGCATGGACGCGGCCGTTTCGTGCTGCTCTACGAGATCGTGTTCCCGATCGGCCTGCTCGCATCGAACGCGCTCGGCGCGTGGGTCGTGCCGCGCTTCGGCTGGGAAGCGATGTACTTCATCGGAGGCGGGCCGCTCGTGCTCTTCTTCCTGCTGCGCGCGCTGGTGCCGGAATCGCCGCGCTGGCTCGGCGAACGCGGCCGCATGAGCGAAGCCGGCGACGCGCTCTGCGCATTCGAAGCCACCGTGAAGCAGCCGCTGCCGCCGCTCGGCAATCTCGCCGAGTTCGAAGCGATGGCGAACCGTCATCCGAAGCGCCGCCGCCTGGATCTGATCGGACCGGCGTATCTCAAGCGCACGATCGCGGTCGCGCTCTTGTGGATGACGTGCGGCGTGCTCCAGTACGGCCTCTCGACGTGGCTGCCGACGATCTACAAGACCGTCTATCACGC
>Ga0207426_1001540_pt1 | contig 18739 bp, 20 predicted proteins | sample AraplaMF_Cvi_mMS_FD_184265 | JGI IMG/M metagenome (GOLD analysis project Ga0207426, IMG submission 184265) | Arabidopsis root microbial communities from the University of North Carolina, USA - plate scrape MF_Cvi_mMS (SPAdes) (version 2) | ecosystem: Host-associated > Plants > Roots > Endosphere... | reverse complement strand
CTTCAAGTCTGCAGAAGCGATCCTCGATGCCTGCCCGCTCAAGGAACAGGCCGATGCGATCATCTTCGACTTCCATGCCGAAGCGACAAGCGAGAAGCAGTGCTTCGGTCATTTCGTCGACGGCCGTGCCAGCTTCGTCGTCGGCACCCATACACATGTGCCGACCGCCGACCACCAGATCCTGAACGGTGGTACCGCCTACATGTCGGATGCCGGCATGTGCGGCGACTACGACTCCTCGCTCGGCATGGATAAGGAGGAGCCGCTGAACCGGTTCATCTCCAAGATGCCGAAGGGCCGCATGGAAGCAGCGACCGGCCCTGCCACCATCTGCGGTGTCGGCGTTGAGATCTCCGATGCGACCGGCCTGGCTGAAAAGATCGCTCCGCTGCGTCTCGGTCCCCGGCTTGCCGAGACTATTCCGGAGTTCTGGCGCTAGAGCCTTTCCCGCCATGACGCAAACGTGAGAAGCGACTCCGGATTTCAACTGGACCGCTGCTGCGCCTTGCCGCATCCTCCCGAGCCTATCCGTGAGAGCGCTGGAGGAAGTGGCATGAAGCCGCGTTTTCTTGTTTTCGCAATCGCCTGCCTGATGGTCCTGGTTGCCGCGGAAGCCGCCGCCGCTCAGGAGGAACAGCGAAACGTCAGCCAGTGCCAGGCCATCGCCCAATCGATCCCGCAAGCGACCTTTGCCAGCTTCACAGGCCCGTCACCGATCATCGGTGCCGGCGCCACCGACCAATCGGTTGCGCTGACCTACATCGGGCACTCCACCTTCCTCATTGAAACGCCAGGCGGCGTAACGATCGCGACCGATTACAGCGGCTGGTACTCGCCGCCACAGGCGCCAATGGTCGTCACCATGAACCGCGCCCATTCCTCGCACTATACTCTGGTGACCGACCCGGCCATCAAATATGTACTGCATGGATGGAGCGACGTCCCGGGCGAAAAGGCCAAGATCAACCTCGTAGTCGGAGACACCTACATCCGCAACGTCACAACCGATATCAGGGGCGGCTTCGGCGCGCCGCAGCAAGATGGGAACTCGATCTTCATCTTCGAGGTTGCCGGTCTCTGCATCGGTCATCTCGGCCATCTGCATTACGAACTGACGGAGGCCCACTACACGGACATCGGCCGGCTGGATGTCGTGATGGTGCCGGTGGATGGTGGGCTGACGATGGGTTCCGACAGCATGAGCCGCGTCATCAAGCGCCTGCGCGCCTCGCTGATCCTGCCGATGCATCAGCCGCGCCCACTGCAAAGCTTCCTGTCGATGTTCGGACCCGATTTCGACATCAGCTACGCGCCGACGAACACGATCTCCGTCTCGCTGCGCGCCTTGCCGAAAAAGCCGCTGATCTATGTCGCGAAGGGCATGCAGTAAAAGACCCGGACTGCACCGGGCCTATTCTCCTCAGGCGAACTGCAAGTGCTGCCTGATGCCGACATCGGGCATCTTGTCATCGTCGAGGTTGGCCTTGGCGATCTCCCAGCCGAACTTCAGCTTATTGCCTGTCGAAACCCAGATCTCGGCGTCGTCGACATGCATGGCGAGCATCGTGAGCTTCGGATCCTTCTTGCCGTCGTCATACCAGGCGGCGACGAGCGAGTTCCAATACTCGTCTACCTTTGACTGGTCGGGCCGCACCTCGATCTTGCCGGCAAGGCAGGCATGGTAGTCGTGATCCTTGCCGACCACGCAGAAATGCGCCCGAGTCCCCGGCTTGATCGCACGTACGATCGCCGCATCGGATTTCGTATAGAACCAGATCGTGTTGGTCTTCGGATCGGCGTTCGGCGCCATCGGCTGCATGTGCATGTCGGCCCCGTCCACGCCGAGCATACCGGCATGAATGTCGTTCACCTGGTCCCAGAGCTGGCGTGCCGGGTGTTCTCGCGCCTCGTTGAAACTAGCCATAGCACTTCCTTCCATTTCGAGGGTCCGTGGGTGAAACGTCAACTTCCTGGGGTTTGTTCCGCCATTCCGGATACACGGGCGACCGGCGCGACAGAGCCGTTTTCCCTTGAATGCGGCCAATTTCGCTCTTATAAGGCGGCCCATTCCTAACAATACGACGTGAACAGGGGTGCCATGGCTGGCCATTCACAGTTTAAAAACATCATGCATCGCAAGGGCCGTCAGGATGCCGTGCGATCGAAAATGTTCTCCAAGCTCGCACGTGAAATCACGGTTGCGGCCAAGGCCGGTCTGCCCGACCCTGCGATGAACGCCCGCCTGCGTCTGGCAATCCAGAACGCCAAGGCGCAGTCCATGCCGAAGGATAACATCGACCGCGCCATCAAGAAGGCTGCTGGCGCCGACGCCGAGAACTACGATGAAGTCCGTTACGAAGGTTACGGCCCGGGCGGCACGGCGATCATCGTCGAAGCCCTGACCGACAACCGCAACCGCACTGCCTCCAACGTCCGCTCGATCTTTACGAAGGCCGGCGGCGCACTTGGCGAAACGGGCTCGGTATCCTTCTCCTTCGACCACGTTGGCGAGATCACCTACAAGCTGTCCGCTGGCGATGCCGACAAGATGATGGAAGCGGCGATCGAAGCCGGTGCCGACGACGTCGAGACCGACGAAGAAGGCCACTACATCACCTGCGCCTTTGAATCCCTCGGCGAAGTCGCCAAGGCCCTCGAAGGCTCGCTCGGTGAAGCCGAAACCGTCAAGGCGGTCTGGCGCGCCCAGAACAACGTGCCCGTCGACGAAGAACGTGCCCAGTCGCTGCTGAAGCTGATCGACAGCCTGGAAGACGATGACGATGTCCAGAACGTCTACTCGAATTTCGAAGTCGACGAAGAGGTTCTGGCCAAGCTTTCGGCCTGAGACCTGCAAGGAAGCATCATGTTATCGCGCCGGCCGGATTGTTCCCGCCGGCGCTTTCGTTTCAAGGACGCTCTTCCTCGGGCGCCAAGCCGGCCTGCGCTATAAAATTCTTGCGGAATGCGGCAAGATCTTCGGCGCTGGCATCGGTTATCGCCCAGAACACCAGTCCGCCGCTCGACCATCGACTAATATTGTATCCCTCGCGTTCCGCGCTGCCCGGTGCCGTCGACGTACCCGGCCATATAAAGAGATTAATCACGTGTCCGCGGAGCCGATAGATCAGAGCCGCGACGACCCGTCCGCCAACGTAGTCGACCCTGCCCCCGATCAGGGGAAACCCCTGGGCCGCGAGATCGACGACTGGCGGAGAGAAGTCGATCTTGCCGTTGAACCAGGGCTTGACGGTGTGTCGATCCGAGGTCTGCACATCAGCCAGGTGATCGGCAAGCAGCGAGCGGACATGGCTGGCGACGATCTGATCTTGGATATCTATCCCACGCGGCAGATTGACGAACAGGAAGAGACTTGCGGCCAGCGCAGCAAGCGACGGCACAAGGCTCCATTGCCGGATGAACGCGAAGATCCGCGGCCAGATGCCGTTTTCGGCCGCAGCTGCCTTCTCCGGATCCACGGTGGCGGCAGTCTCGAGGGACAGGCTACTTAGGACCCGAGAACGCACTTCTTCCGGCGCGCGCCATTTGACCCCGTTTCCACCGATGACCTTCCGCATGGCAGTCACCCTTGCCAGCGCGGCGCTGCAGGAGGCGCAACCGGCAAGATGCGCCTCGAATTGCGCCGAATGGACCGAATCGAGCTCACCGTCGACGAAACCGTGCAGCATGTCGCTCCATTCGGGACAGGCTCTATGGCTTTCATCGCTCATGGCGCCACCCCGCTCTTTTCCAGGGCCAGCCAGGCTTTGCCGAACTCCTCCCGTGCCCGCGCGAGCCTGGACATGACGGTGCCGATCGGCGCGTCGATGATTTCGGCGATCTGCCGATAGGACAGGCTCTCGAGTTCCCGCAGCACCAGCACCTCCCGCATCGGGTCGGAAAGATCGCCGATGACCCGCCGTACGCGCTCGGACTCGCTCTTGCGGATCACGGACGCTTCCGGCGTGTCGTCGTCGGACGCGATCTGGCAAGTCGCGATATCCGCTTCACCGGTCGAGACGTCCTCGGCCATCGGCACTTCGAAATGCGCCTTCCGGCGGCCGTCGAGTAGCCAGGCGCGGTAGCAATTTCTGACGATCGAAAACATCCAGGCGCGCGGATCGCCGCCGCGATAGCCTTCGAAGCTCCGATAGGCGCGCAGGAAGGCTTCCTGGACGATATCTCCAGCAGCATCGGGATCGCGACTGAGGAAGCGGGCGAAATTGTAGGCGTCGTCCAGCTGCGGAAGGATGGCCTTCTGGAAGCGTTGCATCGTTTCGGCCGATGCGGCAGGCGTCCCCATCGTGGCCGCTTGCGGGTCGAGCAGCGGCCGCGTCATCGCCAACGACATGCCGATCATGGCGGAGAGGGCTTTCAGAAGGCGAGCCGCCATCCGCCCGGTACCGGCAATCGCCCGATCGGCACCTAATGGCGTGCGCTGGCATTCGAATGAAAGGAAATCCGCGATCTCAGCCTCTGTCATCGTCTTCCCCGGGTTCGGCCGACCGCATCGGATCGCCCTTATGCCTTCCGCAAGATAGATCGTCCTGACCGTCATTTTATTCCGTCCCGGCGCGATTTTTTTCGAGGAAAAGCGTTCACGGGAAGGGTTCTGGATGCCGTCGCGAAAAATCTCTCATCGGTTTCATCGGCTTAGGAAGATTGCCCGGCATGCCGGGAATAACTGCCGGCCGGCCTCGATCTTGTCTGGCAGCGGCGGCACCCATTGTCGGGTTGCCGCTGCATCATAGCACCCGACAAGAGGAGACTTGCGATGTTCACCATGACACGCCGTACCGTTCTCGGCACCGCCGCCGCAGGCGCCGCCTTCGGCCTTGCCTCGAAACTGGAATTCGTTTCACCCGTCTTTGCCGAAACGCCCGACGAGCCGAGCGTCGGCTTCTACAGATATAGGGTCGGATCGGTCGAGGTCACCGCCATCTATGACGGTATCTGGCGAAAGCCGCACGACCCAGGCTTCATCAAGAACGCCTCAATCGAAGACACCAAGGAGGCGCTTGCCAAGGCCGGCCTGCCGACCGGTTTCATGCCGATCCCCCTCACCGTCGTCGTCCTCAAGATGGGCGACCGGCTGATCATGATGGATGCCGGATCGGGCGTCGGCCAGTGGCAGGCGAATGCGACACACCTACCCGCCAACATGGCGGCGGCGGGCATCGACTACAGGAAGATCAACACGGTCATGCTCTCACATTTCCATCCGGACCACGTCTGGGGCCTGATGGACAAGGGCACCAATGCGGCCGTCTTTCCCGATGCCGAACTGATCGTCAACGCAGCCGAGTATAGCTGGTGGACGGAGTCTGGCCGAGTCGAAAAGCTTGCGGAAAGCCGTAAGGCCGCCGGCCAGCGCATCGCCAATGTTTTCCCGAAATGGCAGAACTGGAAACTCGTCGAGGACGGCGCCGAGGTAGCGCCCGGCATCCGCATGATATCAGCGCCGGGACATACGCCCGGCCACTCCGTCTATCTCGTCGACGGCGGAAACGAACAGCTGATGGTGTCGGCCGACATCATGTACGTGCCCGCCTTGCTCGCCCCGCATCCGGAATGGCAGGGCGCCTACGACCAGGACGGGCCGATGGCGATCGAGACGCGCCGCAAGCTGATCGACCGCGTCATCGCAGACAAGATCGCGATCTGCGGCTCGCATTTTCCGTTCCCGGGCTCCGGCACCTTCGTCAAGGACGGCAACGTCTACGGCTTCACCCCCAAGATCCAGGCATGAGAAACTGAAGGAGAAACGATCATGAAGAGACATGTTCTGGCAGGCACGATCGCCTTGATCGCGGCAACCGCTGCCCTTCCCGCGATCCAAGCCGTTCCGGCCTTCGCCATCGACAATATCGAATCCACCAACGCGCCAGATTTGACGTCGGTGCGCGCCAAGATCGCTGCCGGGGATTATCAGGGGGCGCGGGACGAGCTTCGCGGCCTTGCCGAGGATACGCAGCAGGCAGACGTCTACAATCTGCTTGGCTTTACCCTGCGCAAGACCGGAGACTACCGGACCTCGCTGACCTATTACACCAAGGCGCTGGAGCTCGAGCCCGACCACAAGGCCGCCCGCGAATATCTGGGCGAACTCTACGTCGAGACCGGCGACATGGCCAAGGCGAACGACCAGCTCGCACGACTGACGACGCTTTGCCCGAACGGCTGCGAGGAGCGTGACGATCTTGCCAAGGCGATCGCTCAGAAGACGGTGCGGCAGACAGGCAACTGACATCCGGAACATCAGGCGAAGAGGAGCCTTAGGCCTGCGGGCCGGCCATGGAAGACATGACCGGCCTTTCGTTTTGGCCGTCCATTCACATCAGGCGATCGATCGGTCACACGTTCGTTACCCCCAGCCCGCCATTAAGGTCTCGGTAACCCTCGCCGACTTGAATGCGCCGCGTTCGCTCCAGCCGGTCTTTTCCAAGACCAGCGTCTCTCACACTTTCGGCGGGGAAAATGCCCATGAAAAGAATAGCTCTCGTACTCTCCTTCACTCTTGCCGGTGCAATTGCCGCCCATGCGCAGCCGACAATGGTCAAGCAGTTCGAGGACTGGGGCGTCTATTCCTACAGCAAGGGCGGCGAGAGGGTGTGCTATTTGCTGACAGTGCCGACAAGCAAGCAACCGGCAAGCGTCGATCATGGCAGCAATTACTTCGTGATCGGTCGGGCGCCGGGCGCCGGATATGAGCCGCAAGCGATCATGGGCTACGAACTGAAGCCCGGCTCCCGGGCCAAGATCGCAATCGGCGACAAGACGTTTACGATGTTCACCAGGGGCAAGTCCGCCTGGGTGCTTGAAGAATCGCGCGAGCATGATGTCATCAGCGCCATGCGCTCCGGTAGCGACATGACGGTCGAAGCGGTCTCCCAGCGCGGCACGGCGACCACCTATACTTATTCGCTGAACGGGGTGACCGCTGCCCTGAAGCGCATGGCATCCTGCAACTAGGCCATGGCACGCCGTCGATACCGTGCAGCACACCGGCTGGGCGTGCTGGCTGCCGGCTGCTTGCTCGGCATCGTGCTCTCCAGCCAAATGACATCCGCCGATGGCATCTCCGGCTGCATGCATCGCGCGCTGCTATCCAGCCACCGTAGTGCGCTGATCGGCCCCTGGATGGCCTCGCCGGTGCCGATCCGCGCTACACCGCGCGCCTCGGCGAATGCCGTTGCAAAGCTCGCGGCGCGCGTCCGGGTCGCCGTCCGCTCATGTGATGGTACATGGTGCAATGTCGAGGTGACCGGCCATGACGTCGGCGGGTTCGTTCGCCAGTCCGCCCTATCGGGCGTCTATCCGAACGAGAAGATCATGTAGCCCTGCAACGGCCGACTCAGGGACCGGCCCCGCCGAGGAAGGCAAGCCGGGTGAAGATCGTGTAGTGCGACTCCGACGCCATCATCGCCACGAAGACGAGGACGAGCAGCGGCGGCAGCAATATCGCGTAGACGAGCGCCAGCCGTTCCCAGGCCATGTGCATGAAAATGGCAACGATCAGTCCGGCCTTTAGCATCATGAACACGATGATGAGCGTCCAGCGGGGATAGCCCTGGATACCGAGATAATCGACGAGATAGGAGAAGGTGCTGAGGACGAACAGCAATCCCCAGACGACGAGGTAGAGCCTGATCGGATGCTGTTGGCCGGAGTGTGCTTGTGCCTGTGCCATGGATGCGACCTCACCACAAATAGAAGAAGGCAAAGATGAAGACCCAGACGAGGTCGACGAAGTGCCAGTACAGGCCCATGATCTCGACGTTCTCATAGCTGCCCCTGCGGCTTGTGAAGAAGCCGCGCTGGCCCGTATCGAAGTCCCCGCGCCATACCTTGCGCGCGGTAACCAGCAGGAAGATTACGCCGAAGGTCACGTGCGTCCCGTGAAAACCGGTGATCATGAAGAAGGATGATCCGAACTGTGCCGCGCCCCACGGGTTTTCCCAGGGGCGCACGCCTTCGGTGATGAGCTTCGTCCATTCGAAAGCCTGCATTCCGACAAAGGTCGCGCCGAGCGCGGCGGTCAGAAGCAGCAAAGCGGCCGTTTTCCCGCGCTCGCGGCGATAACCGAAATTGACAGCCATGGCCATCGTGCCACTGCTGCTGATCAGGATGAAGGTCATGATCGCGATGAGGATCAGCGGGACCTCCTGGCCGCCGATATTGAGCGCGAAGACCTCGCTCGGATTAGGCCACGGAACCGGCGTCGACATCCGCGCGGTCATATAGGCCAGCAGGAAGCAGCCGAAGATAAAAGTATCGCTGAGGAGAAAGATCCACATCATGGCCTTGCCCCAGGAGACGTTCTTGAACGCCCGCTGGTCCGAGGCAAAGTCGGCCGCCACGCCGCGCAGGCCGGCGGGCGGCCCCATGGCGACGTCGTCGGTTTGCATTCGGGTCAGTTCGGCCATCTTCCACCCCTTAAGAAACGAGTTGGCGGCAGAGATCGACGAAGTCGTTTGCCCAGCCGGTAAAAAGCGCGAAGAGAAGCAGCCACACGACGAGCATGAAGTGCCAGTAGGTGGCGCAGAGCTCGACACCGAGGCGCAGCCTGGCGGAAGCGGCGGTGCCGCCTGCGAGCAAGCGCAATCTGGTTCGCGCAAGCACTGCCAGCCCACCGAGGATATGCAGGCCATGCAATCCCGTCAGCATGTAGAAGAAACTGTTTGCCGGGTTATCGGCAAGGACATATCCGGCCGCGACCAGCTGCAGCCAGGCGACGACCTGCCCGGCAAGAAAGAGCACTGCGGTCGCCAGCGCTATATCAAGCGCAAGCCGCAGGCCGTCATCGGCGCCCCGGCGCGCTTCAACCACCGCCCATTGCAGAGCCGCGCAGCTGGCGATCAAGACAGCGCTATTCGCCCAAAGAAGCCGAGGAACGGGCATTGCCCACCAATCCGCACCGCTCATTCGCGAAAGATAAGCACTGGCCAACAGGGAAAAGAGCGCGCCGACCACCGCGAGGAAAATGCCGAGGCCGATCTTGGCGGTCGGGATCGGCGGCTTCGCCGGTCCCGCGATATCATCAAGCGTGCCGACCTCCATCCATGGCTTCGACATCATCCTCTGCCCGGACAGCCACCAGATGACGATTGCGGCTATTCCCGCGAGAAAGACAAGAACCACACTCATGTGTGCGCCCTCGACACTCCGGCCATAGGCGGCTGGTTCTGGGGTATGAAGTCTTCGGGAGCGCCGGGTACACTGTAGTCGTAGGCCCAGCGATAGACGATCGGAAGCTCCTTGCCCCAGTTGCCATGGGCGGGCGGCGTCTGAGGAGTCTGCCACTCGAGCGTCGTCGCTCGCCACGGATTGCCACCGGCCTCGCGGCCGCGGAACAGACTCCAAATGACATTGAACAGGAACACCATCTGCGCCGCCCCGACGACAAGCGCCGCGACCGAAATGAACATGTTCAGGTCATGCACCGAAGGCGGAATGAAAACCGTGTCGCCAAGCTCGAAATAGCGCCTCGGCACGCCCACCAGGCCTACATAATGCATGGGGAAGAAGATCGCATAGGCGCCGATGAAGGTAACCCAGAAATGGATCCGACCGAGAACCTCGTCGAGCATCCGCCCGGTAATCTTCGGATACCAGTGATAGATTGCGCCGAAGACCACCATGATGGGCGCGACGCCCATCACCATGTGGAAATGCGCTACCACGAACATCGTATCGGACAGTGGCACGTCCACCACGACGTTGCCGAGGAACAGTCCGGTCAGCCCGCCATTGACGAAGGTCACGATGAAACCGATGGCAAACAGCATCGGCAGCGTCAGGTGGATATCACCCCGCCACAGCGTCAGCACCCAATTGTAGACCTTGATCGCGGTCGGCACGGCGATGATCAACGTTGTCGTGGCGAAGAAGAACCCGAAATTCGGGTTCATGCCGCTGACATACATGTGATGCGCCCATACGATGAAGCTCAGCGCCCCGATAATCACGATCGCCCAGACCATCATGCGGTAGCCGAAGATGTTCTTGCGCGCATGCGTGCTGATAAGATCGGAGACGATGCCGAATGCCGGAAGCGCGACGATGTAGACTTCCGGATGCCCAAAGAACCAGAAGAGGTGCTGGAACAGGATCGGGCTACCGCCATCGGATTTCAGCTGCTCTCCCATTTCGACAATCGCAGGCATGAAGAAGCTGGTGCCGAGCAGCCGGTCAAACAGCATCATGACGGCGGCGACGAAGAGCGCCGGGAAAGCCAGCAACGCCATGACGGTTGCTGTGAAAATGCCCCATACTGTCAATGGCATCCGCATCAGCGTCATGCCGCGCGCCCGCCCTTGCAGCACGGTGACGACATAGTTCAAGCCACCCATCGTGAAGCCGATGATGAAGATGATGAGGGACGAGAGCATCAGGATGATACCCCAGTCGCGCCCGCCTGGCGTACCTGACGTCAGTGCCTGCGGCGGGTAAAGCGTCCAGCCGGCCCCCGTCGGTCCGCCAGGGGCGAAGAAGCCCGCAACAAGCACGATCACGGCCAGCAGATAAAGCCAGTAGCTCAGCATGTTCGCATAGGGGAACACCATGTCGCGGGCGCCGACCATCAACGGAATCAGGTAATTGCCGAAGCCGCCGAGGAAAAGCGCGGTCAGGAGATAGATCACCATGATCATCCCGTGCATGGTGATGAACTGGTAATAATGATCCGCATCGATGAAGGAAAAATAGCCGGGAAAACCGAGCTGTAGGCGGATCAGCCACGACAGCACCAGCGCCACCAGACCGATCGAAAAGGCCGTCACCGAATACTGAATGGCAATGACCTTGGCATCCTGACTGAAGACGTATTTCGTCCACCAGCTCCTCGGATGATAGAGCTCAACATCCGCCACCTCGGCGGGTGGGATAACATCGCCGGCACTGGTTGGAATATCAACCATCGCATGCCTTCCTTCCTCCTCCCGTTACGGCCGCTCCCCCGGCCGCAACGCCGGCCTACTTGGCCGGTTCAACCGCTGCCATCAGCTGCGAAAACGTCTGCTGCTGCGCGAGCCACGCCTGGTAGGCGTCCGGCTCGTCGACGACGACAGTCCCTCGCATCTGCGGATGTCCGACGCCACAAAGCTCCGCGCACAGCACTTCGAAGGTGCCCGTCCGCGTCGGCGTGAACCAAAAATAGGTGACCGAACCGGGGATCATGTCCATCTTCGCCCGGAACTCGGGAACGTAGAAATCATGCAGCACATCGATCGAGCGCAGGTGTACGCGGACCGACTTGCCGATCGGCAAGTGCAGTTCGGCGCCTGAGATGATGATGTCGTCGAGGCCAGCCGGATCGTTCCTGATCACGCCGAGCGGATTGTCGGCGGTCACCGCTCGATTGTCTGCCCTGCCGAGCTTGCCATCGGCGCCCGGCAACCGGAAATTCCACAGCCACTGCTGCCCTACGACTTCGATTTCGCCAGCATCCGGCGGCACCGTCACGAACTGGTTCCAGACGACGAGACCAGGCGCCAGCATCGCTGCCACACCAAGGGCCGTGCTGCCGGCAAGCCACCATTCCAGACGCTTGTTCTCGGGCTCGTAGGCGGCCCGATTGCCCGGCCGATGGCGGAAACGAAAGATGCAGTAGGCCATGAAGGAGATCACCGCGACGAAGACGATGCCGGTGATCCAGAATGTAATGATGATGGTATTGTCGATGTAGTTCCAGTTCGAAGCGATCGGGGTCCACCACCACGGGCTGAGCAGGTGGAAAACCACCGACCCGATGACGATCAGACCGAGAACCAGCACGACAACCATGCGTTCCTCCCAATGCCCGGCCGGCTGTGGAAATTACCCGCAATCCGCTGGCACTTGCGTTAGGACTATCTCATAAACAAAACATCACGGCAATGGCGCGAAATGACGCCAACGAGCCGTCTGCCTCTACATCAATAAGCTGATTTCATTTCGAGAATTGCTTGAGATAAGCTAGCAGATTGGTGATATCGCCGTCGTCCTTCAGCCCGACGAACACCATCTTCGTACCCTTAACCTTCAACTTTGGGTCGTGAAGATAATCGCGCAGAGTCGCTTCGTCCCAGACCAACCCGGCTGTGCCCGCCGCCTTCATCGCCGCTGAATAGGCAAAATCCGGATGCGTCCCGGCTGTTCGGCCGAACAGGTGGTTCAGCGACGGCCCGACCTTGTTCTTGTCGGTGTCGGCAATATGACAGACCGCGCACTTCTTAAAGACCGTTTCCCCGGCCGCCACGTCGCCCTCTTGGGCGATTGCAGACGAGGCGGAAAGACAGATCAGTGAAATCAAAGCAGCAAGACCGTGGTAACGCATAGCAATCCTCATCCTCCAAAGGTTGCTCGAAACCGGCCGCGCGCGCGATTTGCGGCGTGCGCCGTCCATCACACTTGCGTCGCCACAACGCTGTGTAAACGACATGTGTGATCAAGCAAAGCTATGGTCCGGCTGCGTTAAGTCAATTCGCACAAATGGCTGTAGGCCACGAAGCGCCCGCGATGCGCGGCATTAGGCCGCAGCGCGAAGGAAGTTTCCAAGCCCGGCGAAAAGCTCGACCGATTTCAATCTCGCCTCGATATCGTGGATCGGCATGGAGATGATCACTTCATCCGCCTGCGTCTCGGCAAGGAATTCGGTGAGCTTTGCCTCCGCGGTCTTCGGCGACCCGACGACGGCATAGCGCAGCGTGTGCTCGACCGTCAGCTTCTCCATCGGGGACCAGAAGCTCCCCATATCGGCGACCGGCCGCGGAAACTGGCCACGCACATTGCGGCGCAGATTGACGAACTGCTGCTGGGCCGAGGTGAAATGGTATTGCGCCTCCTCATCCGTTGCGGCAACGGACCCCATGACACCAACCATGACATAGGGCTTGTCGAGCATGGCGGAAGGTGTGAAGCGGCTGCGATAGATGTCAATGGCATCAAGCAGCGAGTCCGGCGCAAAATGCGAGGCGAAGGCATAAGGCAGCCCCAACATCGCGGCGAGCTGCGCGCTGTAGAGGCTGGAACCCAGAAGCCAGATCGGAACGTTGGAATTCATGCCGGGAACCGCAAGGATCGCCTGGTTCTCGATCGGCGTGCCCAGCAACTGCTGCAATTCGACCACGTCGTTCGGAAAGCTCTGGGCCCCCGCATCGAGATTGCGCCGCAGGGCCTGGGCGGTCCGCATGTCGGTGCCGGGCGCACGCCCCAGGCCGAGATCGACGCGGCCCGGAAACAGCGCTTCCAGCGTTCCGAATTGCTCTGCAATGACAAGCGGCGAGTGGTTCGGCAGCATGATGCCGCCCGAGCCGATGCGGATCCGCTTGGTTGCCGCGCCGACGTGGCCGATCACGACCGCCGTCGCCGCGCTGGCAATACCCGGCATGCCGTGATGTTCCGCAAGCCAGAAGCGGTTGTACCCGAACCCTTCGGCCTTCTGCGCCATGCGCGCCGAACTCTCGAGCGACTGGCGGATCGTCCCGCCTTCTGGAACAGGAGAGAGATCGAGAATGGAGAAGGGAACCATGACGATGCCTGTCGGTAATTGGAAGGACAGGTCTATGTAGGTGGCCGCTCGGCCCATTCCAAACGAGCGGGAAAGAAAAAGGGCCGGTCTCCCGGCCCTCGTTCATCTGCCGATCGCGGTTCAAGCCCGACGTCGCAGCAGGTGTACCTCGGCGCCCTGGTGATGTTCCGCCTGCGCCAGCGTGAAATTCGCCAGCTGCCGGTCCATTTCGACCGCTTCGGTCGCGAGCCGATGGATCGCAGCCGTCGTTTCCTCGACCATGGCGGCATTCTGCTGCGTCATCGCATCAAGCTCTGAGACCGCGGAGTTGATTTGACGCAGGGTGTCGGCTTCCTCGCGCGTCGTTTCCATGATCTCGCTGATCTGGCCGTTGATTGCCTCCACATGGCTGCCGATCCCCGTCAGCGCGTCGCCGGCACGCTCGACGAGCGACACGCCCATCTCCACTTCATGCGTGGACTTCTGCAAGAGGCTCGAGATTTCCTTTGCGGCACTCGATGAACGCTGTGCCAGTTCGCGCACTTCCATGGCGACCACGGCGAAGCCCTTACCGGACTCGCCTGCCCGTGCAGCCTCGACGCCGGCATTGAGCGCCAGCAGGTTGGTCTGGAAGGCGATCGCATCGATAACGGCGATGATCGAATTGATCTGGCGCGACGACGCCTGGATCGCCTCCATCGCGGCAATTGTCTCGCGCATGATCTGGCTGGAGCCGGTCGTCTCCCGCTTGGCGTCGCGGGCGATGCGTTCGGCCTGCTCCGCACGCTCGATCTGAACGCGGACCGACTGGGTGATCGCATCGATCGCATTCGCGGTCTCGGTGATAGAGGCGGCCTGCCGCTCGGTCCGACCGGCAAGCTCATCGGCACCGGTGCGCATTTCCTCGGAACCCGAACGCACGGCCATGGAGTTGCCGCCGATCGCCGTCATCGTTTCGCTGAGGGTAGCCAGCGCCTCGTTGAAGTTGACCCGGAGGCCTTCGAGTTCGTTCGGGAAGCGGGTCTCGATCTGATGGGCAAGATCGCCGTTGGCAAGGTGATGCAGGCCCTCGTCGATCGCCTGGACGACTTCCTGCAGGGTCCGTGCTTCCGCCTCGCGCTCAGCCATGTGCTGCTGGCGATCCCGCTCCGCGCGAGCCCGCGTTTCGTTGCTGGCAGCTTCCAGGTCGCGGCTCTCGACAAGCGACTGCTTGAACCGCGCCAATGCCTTGGCCATCGTGCCGATTTCGTCGCCGCGGTTCTGGCTGCCGATCTCGACTTCGAGGTTGCCGTCGGCGACGTCACGCGTGACGTCCGCGAGCCGGGCAAGCGGCGAGAACAGCAGCTTGGTGATGGCCCAGGTTGCCACGGCCATGATGATCAGAACACCAAACGCAATCATCGTCAGGAGCGTGGCGATCTCCAGCGAGCCAGCATTGAGTTCGCTGATGCGGACGCTTTCCACGACGAGGAAGCGGGAGCCCTGATAATCGATGCCGCGAACATAGGCTCGTGCCGAGCCATCGGCGCGATCGAAGTCGTCGACCGTCATGCCCTTGGCCGACAGCGCGTCCTTCGCGAAGGTGAAAGGCGTGGTATCGAGCGTTGCCAGCTGGCCGGACGAGCTTACGCCGATCGCCGATCCGTCATCCGAGATGATAGCGGCTTGCGCCGTGCTACCGGACACGATGCCCTTGGCGAGAATGCTGGTGATGATGTTGTCGCGGACCTTGAAGAGCATCACGCCCTTCGCCGCGCCGAGCTTGACGATCGGCACGGCATAGAAGATTGCCGACTTGCCGTTCGCCGCGTCGACGCGAAGACCGGAAAAGCCGGTGGGGGCGGAATCGTCAGTCGCCTTTGCGGTGTTGGCGATCGCCTTGGCGAAGGCAAGGCCGGCGCCGGTCGCCTTCCATGCATCGGTCTTCAGGTTCTCCGCGAAATCGTCGTTCTTCTCGTAGGAGTAGAGGACGTTGCCATCGAGATCGGCGATCAGCAGGTCGCTGAAGGCGGTATTCTCCAGGTCGCGGGCCACTTCACCCTGCGTCGTTTCATGGTTGGAGTAGTAGAAGCCGCTTGGTGCCTGCGGCTTCACCAGTTTTTCGCGCTGGTCGGCCGGGTTCGGATTGTTGGTGATGAACACCTTCTTCAATTCGGCGCGCGCATCACCCGACGTCTTCTCGATTGTCTTCCAACCGCTCTTCAGGCTTGTAATCGACATCTGCAACGCTTCGATGCGCGCAATCGAGTTCGCCTGGTTTTCCAACTGCTCAAGCTGATCCTGCAGCATGTCGCCGCGGAAGATCAGGACGCTCTCCTTGGCCTTGAGTGCCTGCTCACCGGAAATGCGGCTGCTGGCGAAGTAAGCAAGCACGTTGATGACCGCAATCGACAGTGCGGTCAGCAGTATAAATGTCGCGATGACCTTGAAGGACAGGGATTTAAATCTCTGAACCATGAACGATGAACCCTTCCGGAACGGCTCATACCGGCAGAGCGTGGAACATCCTGCCGGCTGACCTGAAAACAGAAAACGGGAACCTTGCCTTCCTGAGAAGGGAGTTCCTCTGACATTTTGTGGATCAAAAGTCGGCTATGGAGCTTAAATTGCCGTAAACAGCGTGTGGCAAAAACAAGGAATGTTTTTGTTTTGTTCACATATCGATGGCAGTTATTTGGCGAGTGCAATAGGGTGAAGCATGCAAAATACGATTCGCATCATCGGCGTTGATCCGGGCCTGCGCCGCACGGGCTGGGGAATTATCGACACGCTCGGCAATTCCTTGCGCTTCGTCGCGTCCGGTACGGTCACCTCGGACGGCGACCTGGACCTGGCCTCGCGCCTTTGCCAGCTGCACGATGGCCTGGCGGAAGTCGTGCACAGCTATCAGCCTGATGAGGCTGCCGTCGAACAAACCTTCGTCAACAAGGACGCCGTTGCAACGCTGAAACTCGGGCAGGCACGCGGCATTGCCATGCTGGTCCCTGCCCGCGCCGGTTTGCCCGTCGCCGAATATGCGCCAAACGCTGTCAAGAAGGCGGTCATCGGTGTCGGCCACGGCGAGAAGCAGCAGATCCACATGATGCTGAAAATCCTGATGCCCAAGGTCGAATTCAAGGGCAACGACGCGGCTGATGCGCTGGCCATCGCCATCTGCCACGCTCATAACCGCGGCAGCAGCCGCATGCGGCAGGCGGCGCTTGCCGGCTAATCTTCACTGAAAACCCACCGAACGGACCATTTGCATGATCGGCAAGCTCAAAGGCACCATCGATGAAATCGGCGATGACTACGTCCTCGTCGATGTCCACGGCGTCTGCTACGTCGCCTTCTGCTCGGCGCGCACGCTCTCCCGCCTCGGCTCGGTGGGCGAGGCCTGTGTGCTTTTCATCGAGACCTATGTTCGCGAAGACCAGCTGAAGCTCTTCGGCTTCATGACCGCGCTCGAGAGAGAGTGGTTCATTCTCCTGCAGAGCGTACAGGGCGTTGGTGCAAGGGTGGCTCTCGCCGTCCTTTCGACCCTGCCTCCAAGCGAACTGGCGAACGCCATCGCGCTGCAGGATCGCACGGCAGTCGCCCGCGCTCAGGGCGTTGGTCCCAAGGTTGCCGTGCGCATCGTCACCGAATTGAAGAACAAGGCGCCGACCTTCGCCGGAGAAGCGTCGGCCACCATCGGCCTCAAGCAGGAGCTCGGTGAAGGTGTTGCCGCTGCCCCTGTCGCCGACGCGGTATCCGCGCTGACGAACCTCGGCTATTCCCGCGACCAGGCTGCCAATGCCGTTGCCGCCGCAATGAAGACCGCCGGTGAAGGCGCCGACAGCGCCAAGCTCATCCGCCTTGGGTTGAAGGAACTGGCTCGCTGATCCAATTGCCCGAGCGGGTGCCAAAAGCGTTCGGCTTGGTGTATTGGTCACGAGCGTTTGAAGATTGGGAAATGCCAGCATGAGTGAAGCCGCGCGCCTGATATCGGCCGAGAAACGAGGCGAAGACCTGGATGTGACGCTGCGGCCGCAGTCGCTGGACGAGTTCACCGGCCAGGCGGAAGCGCGCGCAAACCTGAAGGTGTTCATCGAGGCGGCGAAGAACCGTGGTGAGGCGCTGGATCACGTCCTTTTCGTTGGCCCGCCCGGCCTCGGCAAGACGACGCTCGCGCAGATCATGGCGAAGGAACTCGGCGTCAATTTCCGCTCGACGTCCGGTCCGGTTATTGCCAAGGCGGGCGATCTCGCCGCTCTACTGACCAATCTCGAAGAGCGCGACGTGCTCTTCATCGACGAAATTCACCGGCTCAACCCGGCCGTCGAGGAAATCCTCTACCCCGCGATGGAGGATTTCCAGCTCGACCTCATCATCGGCGAAGGACCAGCCGCGCGCTCTGTCAAGATCGACCTGTCGAAATTCACCCTCGTTGCAGCAACGACCCGCCTTGGCCTTTTGACCACGCCGCTTCGCGACCGTTTCGGCATTCCCGTCCGCCTGAGCTTCTATACCGTCGAGGAATTGGAGCTGATCGTTCGACGCGGCGCACGCCTGATGAACCTGCCCATGACCGACGAGGGTGCACGGGAAATCGCCCGGCGCGCTCGTGGAACGCCGCGTATTGCCGGTCGCCTGCTGCGGCGCGTGCGCGATTTCGCGGAAGTGGCGAAGGCTGAAGCCGTCACCCGCGAGATTGCCGATGAGGCGCTGACCCGGCTGCTCGTCGACAACATGGGCCTCGACCAGCTCGACAAGCGCTACCTCAACATGATCGCGGTCAATTTCGGCGGCGGCCCCGTCGGCATCGAAACCATCGCCGCAGGGCTTTCCGAACCACGCGACGCGATCGAGGACATCATCGAGCCCTACATGATTCAGCAGGGTTTCATTCAGCGCACCCCACGCGGCCGCGTCCTGACCGCGACGGCCTGGAAGCACCTTGGCATGCAGCCCCCAAAGGATCTGGAAGCGGCACAGTTTCGCTTGTTCCAGGAGGACGACTGACCCTTGCGGGTTGCCCGTCAAGAAACGGAGTTACCGATGCCGACTTTCGACCCATGCAGGACCACACGGAAGCTTGCCTATAACAATGCGCTTGCGAACCATCGCCTGCATGAAGCCTGCAGCAGGTTGAAGCCGGGAGAGTTCGAGGCGGCACGCGTAAGCTTCTTTCCGTCGATCAAGGCGACGCTCAACCATATTCTGACGGTCGACTGGTTTTACGTTGATGCGCTCGAAGGCGGCACGCTTGGGCCTACCGCCTGGGATGTCGAG
>Ga0207426_1001535_pt1 | contig 18786 bp, 11 predicted proteins | sample AraplaMF_Cvi_mMS_FD_184265 | JGI IMG/M metagenome (GOLD analysis project Ga0207426, IMG submission 184265) | Arabidopsis root microbial communities from the University of North Carolina, USA - plate scrape MF_Cvi_mMS (SPAdes) (version 2) | ecosystem: Host-associated > Plants > Roots > Endosphere... | reverse complement strand
CAGATTGTGCCGCACGAATGCCGTCGTCGACGCCACCGCCGACAGGAACGTCGCACCGAACAGCGTGCCCGAAATGAATGCCGCCAACGGATGCACGAGCATCGCGGGGATGAGCGTCGCCGCGGCGAGCAGCCCGTTGAGGATCGCCAGCGCCTCGCCGCCGCGCATGCGATCGAGTAGCCCGGACCACATCCGCGCCGATACCACGGTCGCTACACCCAGAAGGATATAGAAGCCGCTCACCACAGCCGCGCTCATGCCCGCGTTGCGAAGCAGGGCGACGATGAACGTCATGTAGCCGATATAGCCGATGCCGAAGCAGCCATATCCGGCGAGCGCGAGCGCGAAACGCCGCCGTTGCACAGGTGCGCCGGACACGGCATCCGTGCCGTGGCGCGCCGACGAAAGCGGATGCGCGGATTCGATCCGCCGCGCGGCCCAGACCGCGACGCCGGAAAAAGCGGCGCAGGCGGCGGCGAGCGCGAACCACGCGAAGCGCCAGCCGTGCGCAACGGGCAAGACCGCGACCGGAACGAGCAGCGACGAAATCACGATTCCCCAGCCCGTGCCGCCGTAGTAGAGGCCGATCACGAGCCCCGCATCGCGCGGAGACATCGATGCGAGCCGGGCGGCCAGCACACCGCCGCTCACGAAGATGAGCGCGCTGCCGATGCCTGTCGCGACGCGCAGCACGAGCAGGGCGTCGGTAGCGGTCGTTGCGCCGCTCGCCGCCATCAGCAAAGCGGTGAGCGCGCAACCAGCGATGAACAGCGTGCGTGACGCGACGCGCATCGACAATCGGGAGAACGCGAGCGCGCCGAGCAGATAGCCGAACGCGTTCGCCGTATTCATCGCGCCGGCCTGGGCGAAGTTCCACGCGAGGTCGAGCCGCATCGGCGGCAGAAGGAGCGCGTATGAAAAGCGCGCGAGCCCGAGCGCGATGGCGCTCCCGAGCGACAACGCCACCGCGAGCAAGAGCGCGTGTCTGCGATCGGCCTCGTAGACGATCGCGCGGGAAGGGGCTGGGCTGTTCTCGCGAAGGTCTGCGCTCGCATCGTCACGCTGTCTCACGCTCTTGTCGTCCTATGGATGGCGATTCGTCTTGTCATGTCGTCGGTCTGCCGGCCTATGGTATCGCGGACCGGTCACATTGCTTACACACGTCATGGCTAAGCTTCGCTGCGCTGTATGGATCTGCGCGACCCTGCCGGAGAACCCGATGTCGATCGTCTCGTGCCGCTACGTGAGCGTGGCCTGTTTCGCCGTATGCGCCAGCGCAATCGTTTGCGGATGCAGCAAGCCGGACGCGGATTCGCCGTCACCGGTCGCCGTCATGCGCAGCGAGCCGTCCGAAACAGCCGCCACGAGCGAGCTTCAGGACTGGGCGAAGCAGGCGACAGGAGGCGCATCCGCTCAAGCCGCGCGACCCGCCATGGCACGGGCCGCATCGGAGCCGCTCGCAACACCGGTGATGCACACAGTGGACTAACCTTTCCTATTCACTTCCCCCGCGAAACGAATGAAAAACAAGAACCGTCGTGACTTTCTGCGCGCGGCCGTCGAGGCCGCAGGCGCGACCGCCGCACTGAACGTGATGCCGCTCGGCATTCGCCAGGCGCTCGCGATTCCCGCGAACAACCGTCATGGATCGATCGAGGACATCGAGCATATCGTCGTGCTCATGCAGGAAAACCGGTCGTTCGATCATTACTTCGGCACCTTGCGCGGCGTGCGCGGTTTCGGTGACAAGAGCGCGGTGACGCTGCCGAATGGCAAGCCCGTTTTCAACCAGCCGATCGCGGCCGGCGCGGGCGAAGTGCTGCCGTTTCATCCCGGCGCGTCGAACCTCGGCCTGCAGTTCCTGCAGGATTTGCCGCACGACTGGGTGAGCGGGCAGGGCGCATTCCACGGCGGTCTGTACGATCAGTGGGTGCCGTTCAAGGGCACGACGACGATGGCGTACCTGCAACGCGACGACATCCCGTTCCACTATCAGCTCGCCGACGCCTTCACGATCTGCGACGCCTATCACTGCTCGACGAACACATCGACCGATCCGAACCGCTACTACATGTGGACGGGGTACGTGGGCAACGACGGCGCGGGTGGCGGTCCGGTCGTCGACAACGCGGAAGCCGGCTACGGCTGGTCCACGTTCCCCGAAGTGCTCGAACGCGCGGGCATCTCCTGGAAGATCTATCAGGACATCGGCGCCGGGCTCGACGCGAAAAACGCGTGGGGCTGGACTGACGACGCGTACATCGGCAACTACGGCGACAACTCGCTGCTCTACTTCACGCAATATCAGAACGCGCAGCCGGGCAGTCCGCTGTACGAAAAGGCGCGTCGCGGCACGAACGCGGCCGCCGGCGACGACTACTTCGCGATTCTGAAGCGCGATGTGCAAGCCGGCACGCTGCCGCAGGTCTCGTGGATCGTCGCCCCGGAAGCGTTCTCCGAGCATCCGAACTGGCCCGCGAACTATGGCGCCTGGTACGTCGATCAGGTCTTGCAGGTGCTCACGTCGAATCCGGACGTGTGGAGCAAGACGGCGCTTCTCATCAACTACGACGAGAACGACGGTTTCTTCGACCATCTCGTTCCGCCTTTCCCGCCGACTTCGAGCGCAAACGGACTTTCGACCGTCGATACGGGCGGCGAGATCTTTCCGGGCACCGCGAAATATGCGAGCGGCCCGTATGGACTCGGCGCGCGCGTGCCGATGCTCGTCGTGTCGCCGTGGTCGAAAGGCGGCTGGGTGTGCTCCGAAACCTTCGACCACACGTCGGTGATCCGCTTCATCCAGAAGCGCTTCGGCCGCGCGCACGGCCTGGCCGAACCGAACATCTCGCCGTGGCGCCGCGCGATTTGCGGCGATCTCACATCCGCGTTCGACTTCCGCAATCCGAACACCGCGACGCCCACGCTGCCCGCCACGAGCGGCTACGTTCCGCCCGACAAGCTGCGGCATCCAGACTACGTGCCTGTTCCGCCCGTCGCGCAGGCGATCCCGAAGCAGGAGCCGGGCGTTCGCGCCGCGCGCGCGTTGCCTTACGAACTGTTCGTGCGAACGCGCGCGGATGCGTCGAAGGACACCGTCTCGTTCGATTTCGTCAACACGGGCAGCGCGGGCGCGGTATTTCTGCTCTATCGCAACGCGAGCGCGGACGCGCCGCGCACCTACACGGTCGAAGCGCGCAAGCGTCTCGCGGACCGCGTCGCGGCGAATCCGGACGGCAGCTTCGATTTCGTCGTGCACGGCCCGAACGGCTTTCTCCGGCGGATCGCCGGCAAGGCGGGCGCGCAGTCGCACGGCTGGTGGTCGCGCGAGCAGGCCGCGCCCGATGTCGCGGAAGGTTACGACGTCGCCAACGGCAATCTGCAATTGCGGCTCGCGAATCGCGGAACGGCCGCGTGCACCTTCAGCGTGACCAATGCGTACGATCCCTCGAAGACGATCACGCGACGCGTGCGGGGCGGCGACACCGAGCAGGTCTACCTCGATTTGCGCGAAGCGCACGGCTGGTACGACGTCGAAGTCAAGGTCGACACCGATCGCGCATTCTTGCGCCGCCTCGCCGGTCACGTCGAGACCGGCCGCGACAGCATGAGCGATCCCGCGCTCGGGGAATGATCTCGATCGCAAGAATGACTTCCTTATCGCAGTAGGCAACGCCGAATCGCGAACTCTCATGCCCAACCCCGCGCATGCGGGACTTTTTTCCGATCGCGGCTCGTCGTGCAGCGCACATACGTGGGACATCACGCATTGCGAAGCGCGACGAACCCTGTGAAGATCGAGCGTGCACGCCAGTTCACGCTTGAGTTCGACGCGACGGTGAAATCAAAATGGCACGCCGCGCGTCGTATCGCACCATCGAATCCAACAACGAATTGGGGTGCAACACGGAGAGACGGGGATGAGAGAACGAGCAACAGTGCTGCTGGTTCGTCACCAGTCAGTACTGCTGGTCCGGGAACGCGGCGGACCGTGGTTGCTGCCGGGCGGCGCGGTGGCATTCGACGAACTGACGATTATTGCGGCGATCCGAGCGCTGCACGAAGACACCGGGGTGCAGGCGAGCGCCGCCGCTTTTCTGTTTCAGCAGGCATCGGCGCATCATCTGCATCATGTCTTTCGCATCGCGATACCGGACGACGTGCATCTGCGGCCGAAAGCCGGAGCCAGATTCCATGAGCTATTTTGGGTGGAGGCGCATCAGCTCGCGCATGTCAGCGCGACTCCGGGCACCCGGGCGATCCTGACGCGCGCAATGGGCGGCGGCCGTGAGTCCACGCGGCACGCGTGGAGCAACGGTGGGGTGGAGCAGGAGGCCGCGGCCGGTTTTGGGAGGCGCGGCCGCTAAGTCGCTTCGGCTTGTTTCCAGCTAACTGTATTTCTTGTCTGCGCAAACCACGCAGGCGCGTACTTCGCTGCGAAATGAATACTTTTTCGGCGACGTTGGGCCTATGCTACCGTTTGAACGGTTGCGGGCGCTCGAACGAAGGTCGAGCGCCCGCACCTGCCATTGAGCAACGGAAGCATTCGCCCCTGATTGGCGGAGGAAACCATGAAGCTCGTCAGCATGTTTGCCGGAACCGTCGGATTCGTGGCCGTCGTCGGCCTTTCCTTATTGGCCGTTGCGGACATTCTCTTGACGCCATCCGACAAACCCGCAGAGAAAGAACGGCTCGCGTAACACGGCGCTTTCTTTCAGACCGCCGAATGACCGTTTAATTGTCGGTCAAATCGATGAGCCGGCTGTCCATGAAACGTCGAATTTCAGTTGAAGGCATTCGAATGCGAAATGCTGTCTTTCTATAACCAGACGACAGTGATAATGAGCGATGCATCATAATTCCATTATCGCGGACGCCCTTTGCTCCGGCGGCGCGACGATGCCAGGCCCGGCGGGGCAAGGGCCAAGTGCCGCCGGGCGCGGCGCGCGTCGACGGTCGATCGAACAGACCTGCTTTCACCCCTTTGTTCAGGGATTTGCGCGCGTCGGATGCATCCGAAAATCATGCCTACAGTTCGCATGCCGGAAATCGGCGAATTTGAGATGTGATATAATCGTCGATAAATCAAAGTTCATTCGGTCAAAACTTTCAGTCACGGGTTTTATCAAATGCTTGATTCAACGCGTATGAGCGCGGAGGAAGCATGTCAGTAGTCGGTGTCATAGGCGCAATTGTTTTTTTCGCAATAATCGGTCTTGCATTGCTGGCCGTGATCGAAATTATCTTTTCGCCTTTTGCCAAACATAAGGCAAATAAAACGAGCAAGCACGGCCACAAGCGGCCGACCTGGTATCGCAGGCGCGAAGTCGCCGTGCGCCGCGACGAGCCCTGATCGACGCCAAATTTTCCTGATCCGCCAACAGCTTAGCGTACCCTCCCGAGCCGGCTGACACAGCCGCCACCAGCCTGCCGATCATGAAGCAGTGCCATATTTTCGGCACATCCGTTCAAATCCCTCGCATTAATTAGCTCTCGCAACTGTGCGATAACGCACCGCACGCGCTTTCCCCAGACTCTAGTCTTTCTTCGCCGGCACACGCATGAAATGGACTGTTCATCATTTCAAAAGCGCCGGACCACAACACATATAAAGACAGTTAAGCGTTTAGCTAAAGACCGGCATCGGGTCGACTGGCGAATGGCTGCTGTCTGAGGGAAAAGAAATGGCGCAACCCGCATATCCTTCCGTGCTTGAATGGTGGACGCGCGTCGAAAAGCGGCTCTATGGTGACTCGGACGAGACTCCGCAGAGCCGCTCTCTTGTCCGTGCACCGATCATGGTCTTGTACGACGGCTGTGAGAACATCGAAGCGCTGTGGAAAGCGCTGCTCCAATGCCGAACGCCGCATATTCAGGTTGTTTGGAAGTCGCCCGAGTCGGACGAAATGCGTCTGCTGGCGGAGTCGTATGTCGCGATACCGGAGAAGCTCTTCTTCCTGAAGTCGCTTCAGACGAGCCTGCGGCGTGTCGCCGTTCTCGTCGGGCGGGCGCAGAAGCGTCTGGAGTCCGCTTCGTCGCCGCGTGACTTTCCGCTCGTCAAGGCGAAGGCGCAGCCGGCGCGACTTTCGGCTCTCACGTCGGCGTGCTTCGCGTTGCGGCATCTCGGCCGCAAGGTGCTGAATCAGCCGCTCAAGCTGCTGGTGCAGCGCGGACACTGGGTGCTGGCGTACCGTCGCACCGACACGCCCTCCGAGTTGCGCGCGGGGAGCAGTGTCGACGGTGACGAAAGCCGCAACTGGGTCACGCTTCCCGGCATGACGTCGCAATTTCACGCCGACCCGTTCCTCTGGCGCGGCAAGAACGGCGACTACCATCTGTTCTTCGAGAGCCTTCCCTACGACACGAACCGCGGGACGATCAGCCATATTGCGTTCGATCCGGTCAAGCAGACGTGGCAGGAGACGCCGCGCGTCGTGCTCGACAAGAGCTATCACCTGTCGTACCCGTTTCTCTTCGAGCACGAAGGCGAGGTCTTCATGATTCCGGAGACCTGCGGCAATCGCACGATCGAGATGTATCGGGCCGCTTCATTCCCGACCGACTGGGCGCTGCACAAGGTGATCATGCGCGATGTCGTCGCCGCCGATACGACGCTCCATCACGACGGCAAGACCTGGTGGATGTTCACGAGCATCACCGAAGAGGGCGGATCGAACTGGGACGAACTGTCGATCTTCTATTCGGATAGCCCGTTCGGCGAATGGACCGCGCATCCGATGAACCCGGTCGTCTCCGACTGCCGTCTCGCGCGCATGGCCGGCAACCTGTTCAAGGACGCGCAGAACCGCCTGATTCGTCCCGCGCAGAATTGCGAGCGCGAATATGGCGCCGCGCTGACGTTCCGCGAGATCACCGAACTCACGACCACGACGTATGCCGAGCGGACCGTGTCGATTCGCACGCCGCCGCGCGGCCACCAGGGACTTCACACGTGGAATGCAGTCGGCGGGATCACCGTCATCGATCTGAAGACGCAGCTTCGCAAGTGGAATCCCTGGCGCGGGCCGATGAGGCGCGCATGACGCGACAGGCGCCCGTCTGCGGCTGCGCACGGGCAAGAGAACCGGCGTGTGGCACGTCGCACAGTGCGTGCCACGGCGCCGGCTTACATTGGTGATTCATCGGAGACTGGAAGCCGCATCGCGCGTTTGTCTTTAGCGCGCGTCACGCAGGTCCTCCGGCGAGGCAGCCCATCGCCATAAAACACCCGTCACAGCACCAGCATCTCCGCCAGCGGCGCGCGCGTCGGTTGCCTGGGGACGGGCCCATCGTAGAAAAACGGCAGCCGGGACCATGAAGCTTCTCCATGTCATCGTTGCGCTCAATGCGGACGGCGCTGAACGCATGCTCCAGCGACTCATCGAGTCGCACATCGAAGATCCGCGGTTTCGTCACGTCGTCTGCTCGCTCACGACGACCGGCAAGGTCGGTGAGGAACTTGCCGCTCGCGGCATCGACGTGCATAGCCTCGGCATGCGTTCGCCGCTCGGCTTTCCGCGCGCGCTGTGGCAACTCGTGAAACTGATTCGCGCAGTACGCCCCGACATCATTCAGACGTGGATGTATCACGCCGACTTTCTCGGCGGACTCGCGGGACGGCTCGCGGCGCACAAGCGCATCGTCTGGGGCGTGCGCACCACCGACGTCAGATCGGGCGGCTCGCGCGTGACCGTGCTGCTGCGCAAGGTCTGCGCGTGGCTGTCGTACTCCGTGCCGCAAGCGATCGTGTGCGCGGCCGAGGCATCGCGCCGGGCGCACGTATCGGTCGGCTATGACGCGAGCCGCATGATGGTCGTGCCGAACGGATTCGATGTCGCACGCCTTGCCGCGACGCCCGAGCAATGCGCCGCGATCCGCCAGCAATGCGGATTCGGCGATGGCACGGTCGTCGTCGGCATCCTGGGGCGTTTCCATCCGGTGAAGGATCATCAGAATTTCGTGCGCGCGGCAGGCATCCTGGCCGCGCGCCATCCCGACGTGCGTTTCATGATGGTCGGGCGCGATCTCGACGCGAACAATCGCGAGCTCGCCGACTGGATCGCGCAGACGGGATTCGCGTCGCGCTTCGTGCTGCTCGGCGAGCGGCGCGACGTGCCCGCGTGCCTGTCGGCGATGGACGTGTTCTGCCTTTCGTCGCGCACGGAGGGCTTTCCGAACGTGGTCGGCGAGGCAATGGCGATGGCGCTGCCATGCGTCGTCACCGATGTCGGCGATGCGGCCATGCTCGTCGCCAATACGGGCGTGGTCGTCGCGAAGGAAAACACCGACGCGCTCGCGGCCGGACTGTCCCGCGTCGTCGACATGACACCCGACGAGCGCATCCGTCTCGGCCAGATGGCGAAAGCGCGCATCCATGCCGAATTCACGATGATGCGCGCGCGCGAGCGTTTCGAAGATATCTACCTGCGGCTCGTCGAAGAAAAGTGAGCATCGCATAAGCGTGGCCTCTGGCCGCAACTGAAGGAGAATGAACATGTGCGGTATCGTCGGCTTTCTGGGTGGTCGCGGCATCGGCCCGGGCGACTCGAAGACAACGGTCAGGAAGATGGCGCTCGCCATCGCCTATCGCGGACCCGACGACGCGGGCGAGTGGACCGATGATCTGCGCGGCATCGCGCTCGGCCATCGCCGGCTGGCGATTCAGGATCTCTCGTCGGCGGGGCATCAGCCGATGTCATCGGGCAGCGGCCGTTATGTCATCGTCTTCAATGGCGAGATCTATAACCATCTCGATCTGCGCGATGAGCTCGAGGACACGCAGCGCGCGCCCGTCTGGCGCGGAAGTTCGGATACCGAAACATTGATGGCCGGCTTCGATGCGTGGGGCATTCAGGCGACCATCGAACGCGCGGTCGGCATGTTCGCGTTCGCCGTGTGGGACCGGCAGGAATGCCAGCTCACGCTCGCGCGCGACCGGATCGGCGAAAAACCCCTTTACTACGGCTGGCAGGGACAGGGCGAAGAAGCTGCGTTCGTGTTCGGCTCCGAGCTCAAGGGGCTGCGCGAGCATCCCGCGTTCGAGAACAACGTCGATCGCGGCGCGCTGACGCTGCAGATCCGTCACGGCTGCGTGCCGGCGCCGTATTCCATCTTCGAAGGCATCTACAAGCTCGAACCGGGCAAGATGCTCACCGTGTCGCTGGAACGGCGTGAGCCGCGCATCTGGCCGTACTGGTCCGGCGTCGAGGCGGCCGTCAACGGTGCGGCACGCGGCTTCGCGGGCAGCCCGGAGGACGCCGTCGACGAACTCGAGCACCTGCTGAGCGATGCGATCCGCCAGCAGATGCTCTCCGACGTGCCGCTCGGCGCGTTCCTCTCGGGCGGCGTGGACTCGTCGACCATCGTCGCGCTGATGCAGAAGCAATCGTCGCGTCCGGTGAAGACGTTCACGATCGGCTTCAACGAAAGCGACTTCGACGAAGCGAAGCTCGCGAAGGCCGTCTCGGCGCATCTCGGCACCGACCATACGGAGTTGTACGTGACGGCGCGTGAGGCGCTCGACGTCATTCCGCGTCTGCCCGAACTCTACGACGAACCGTTCGCCGATTCGTCGCAGATACCGACGTTCCTCGTGTCGCAGCTCGCCAGGCAACACGTGACGGTCTCGCTGTCCGGCGACGCCGGCGACGAGCTCTTCTGCGGCTATCAGCGCTACCGGACCGCACCCGACATGTGGGACAAGATGACGGTGCTGCCAGCGGCGCTGCGCAAGCTGGCGGCATCGGGCATCGTCGGGATATCGCCGAAGCGCTGGAACAGCATGGCGGGGCTGATGGAACCGATTCTGCCGTCGTCGCTGCGCGGCGTGAAAGTCGGCGACAAGCTGCACAAGGGCGCGCAACTGCTGTCGTGCCAGTCGCGCGACGAGGTTTATCTGCACTTGATGTCGCAATGGAACGACCCGGCCGCGCTCGTGATCGGCGGTCACCAGCCGCCGACGCTGATGACCGGCAACGCGCCGGCCTTCACCGGCCTCGACGACGTGCAGCGCATGATGGCGCTCGACATGATCACCTATCTGCCCGACGACATTCTCACGAAGGTCGATCGCGCCGCGATGGGCGTCTCGCTCGAAACGCGCGTGCCGTTCCTCGATCATCGTGTCGTGGAGTTCGCTTGGCGCCTGCCGCAGTCGATGAAGGTGCGCGACGGACAAACCAAATGGGCGCTGCGCCAGGTGCTTTATCGTCATGTGCCGCGCGCGATGATCGAGCGGCCCAAGCAGGGCTTCGGCGTGCCGATCACGCACTGGCTGCGCGGCGAGCTGCGCGACTGGGCCGAAGCGCTGCTCGACGCATCGCGGCTGCGTCGCGAGGGCTTCTTCGATCCGACGATCGTGCGGGCGAAATGGCAGCAGCATCTGTCGGGCGAGCAGAACTGGCACCGGCAGTTGTGGAACGTGCTGATGTTCCAGCAGTGGCTCGAGCATCAGCATGCTTCGTCGATCCCGCTGTTCACGTCGCCTGCGGCCGATCTCGCTGGCATGGAGAGCTGATATCGTTGCGCGGCGCATGCGCGCCGCGCGTGACGACATCCATGACGAAAGGCCCTGGTCTACCGGACCAGGGCCTTTTGCCTGGGCGCACACGCCTGCGATCTTCTCCCGGTTTCATGATGGGCAAATATGGGCAGGCGTAGTCGATGCGCTGCCGATTACGGCATCGGCCCGGGCGTTCTCCTTGCGCGCACACGCCCGCGATCGACGCGCCTGATTCTCCCCCTTTCATCAAGGGCGAACATGGGCAGGGCGTGGTTATGCCATCGCCGAATCTGTCAGGCCCCGGCCGGATGACGAACGGCCTTTTGTTCGTGCGCGAACGCCTGCGATCGACGCGCCCGATTCCCCCGTTTCCCGTTGAGAGAATCCACGAAGAGCGTGGTCGATGCTCGGCTCACGAGGGCACCGCCAAAGCAAAAGGCCCCGGTCTGATCGACCAGGGCCTTTCGTCTTTCTGCCATTCTCCGGCGCGCCTCGCGCCCGGAATTGCACGCCTACTTGTGATGCTGCTCGGGAACGGCGCGGGGAACGACGGGCTGTCTGCTGCCCACCAGCCAGCGCGGCGTCTTGAACCGGACGATCGCGGTGTACAGCCAGACATACGCGACGGCGAACACGACCGCGGTCACCGCGAGCACCACCGGGTTGTGCCAGAAGAGCGAGGCCGGCACGATGCCGATCATGCTCAGCACCCACAGATACGGCGACGTCCGCGCGTTTCTGCGCTGACGCTGACGCGGGTCGGAGCCTTTGCGCACGATACGCTTGAAAATCAGCGTATGCAGGTGGATGCCATCGGGCGCGCCGACCGGCCGGCCGCGCACGATCCTGCGGCGGTAGATCGAGAACAGCGTTTCGAAGAGCGGATAGATCGCCACGACCATGGCATACCACGCGCAGACGCTCGGGTGGCGGGCGACCAGCAGCACGAGCAGCTCCGCGATCGTGAAGCCGATGAAGTACGCACCGCCGTCACCGAGAAAAATCGACGCCGCGGGATAGTTCCAGATCGCAAAGCCGCCGATCGCGCCGATCATCGTGAGCGCGGTGCTCATCACGAGCAGGTCGCCGACTTCATGCGCGACATAGCCGATCGAACCGAAGATCAGAATCGCCACGACTGCGGCGAGCCCGTTGAAACCGTCGATGATGTTGACCGCATTGGTGAGGCCCGCGACCGCGAGCACCGTCAGGCCGATCGCGATGGGCGCGACGGAGAGAATCGGATCGACGAGCGGAAGGTCCACGCGGCTGACCACGCCGTTGAGCAGGAACGCGCCCAGGAGCGCCGCGAGCATCGCACTGAGAAGGCGTGCACGAACACTCACGCGCTTGGTCAGATCCTCGATCACGCCACTCGCAAATGCCGGCGCCGCACAAAGCAGCAGCAGCAGGGACTCCTCACGCGGATTACCCCCGAAAATCGCGGCGATGGGAAAGGTCACGCAGGCCGCAACCATCAGCGCGATGCCGCCGATTCTCGGCACCGGATGAGAATGATTCTTTTGAACCCCGTTCAAATCGTGATCCAGGGAAAGCGCCCCGTAGCGTCCCGCGAATCGAACTATAAGTAGCGTCATGCAGAAAGAACTGATGAAGCCAAGCGCAAGGTTTAACATTTTTTTCACTCACGAAGAGGGCGCATCTCTTTTCGAATATCAAAACCCGAAAACGTATGGTAGGTACAACCCCCGCCATTGTCCACGCATTTATGGCGCTTTAATGTGTGAAACCGAGCCTATCGGGATTATATCGGGACTTCCCCCGATTATTCATACAAACCGGCTTTTAAAATCCCGTTAAAACACGATTTTCATATAACGGACTTAAAAAATCGCTTTAGAGAAATCGTGCGTCGTCGGTGCGCAAGCCCACTTTCGGGCGCATTTTCTTCGTCGGGCCGGTACGTTTTGCCGCGGCAAAGGCCGTCAGGTCGTCTCTACGCCTAGCATAGGCTAAAAGAACCGCGGCGGCAGGCGAAAAAATGTCCGCAAATCGAACCCCGGCTAAACCGGCTTTCTTCATAAAATTAGCAGTTCGATTAAAAGCGATTATATGTGCGGTGGCGCGCATACAGCAATACGCGTTGTGATAACTTCCGATTTGCTCAAATGGCCCGCATACTCAATAAATTCTTAAAAGTGGGTTATAGAACACTCGGTCGCGTTGAAAGGTTCGTTAAACAACAAAAATCGTCTGTTGGAATTTCTCTTTTTTTGAGTCGTGTGTTTCAATACGACTGCAATGCCGGGGCGGGATTTTAACGGCTCCGAATGCCGACCTGAATTCTAGAATAAGGAAATAGTGTTTGCGCCCCTTTGGGCGCGCTGCAAGTGTTTCGATCCGCATCCGGTGCGCATGTCGCGCCGGTCCCATAAGAGCCTGTAACGAGACGTTCCATGAAAGTTAAAAATCAGGCGTCAGCCGTAACGGCCGAGACCGACAAAGAGATCGAGCTCACGTCGATTCTCGAAACGCTGGGCCGTCACTGGAAGATGATCGCGACGACCGTGGCGGTCGTCTTCAGCATCGGGGTGGTGTACGCGTATTTCTCCGCGCCGATTTACCAGGCCGGCATGCTGGTCCGCGTCGACGACTCGACCGCCGCGCCGCCAACCGATTCACGCGACATGGTAAGAACCGCTGCCGCGATGTTCGACCAGCGGGCGACGGCCGAAGGCGAGATCCAGGTCATCGGCTCCAAGTTCGTGCTCGGACCCGTCGTCGATGCCCTCAAGCTGTATATCCAGGCCGCGCCGCATCGCTTCCCGCTGATCGGCGGGATGGTCGCGCGCATGAACGACGAAACGTCGACGCCGGGTCTCTTCGGCCGTGGCGGCTACGCCTGGGGCGCCGAATCGATCGACGTGTCCGCGTTCGACGTGCCGAAGAAGTTCGAAGGCAAGGAATACACGCTGCGCTATCTCGGCAACGGCCAGTATCAGGTTCGCGGTCCGGGCGTCGAAACGGGCGTCGGCGGCCAGGTCGGCACCGTGCAGCGCTTCGACACGGAAGCGGGCCCGATCTCGCTTCTCGTCGGCTTCATTCACGGCGAGAAGGGCGTCGAATTCGATCTCACGCGTAATTCGCGCACGTCCGCCATCGACCGGCTGCAGAACTCGCTGACGATCGCCGAGCAGGGCAACAAGTCGGGCGTGATCAGCACGTCGCTGGAAGGCAAGGATCCGGTGCTCGTGGCGGCGATCATCAACGAACTCTCGCAGATGTACGTCCGGCAAAACGCCGATCGCCGCGGGATCAACGCCGCGAAGTCGCTCGAGTATCTCGAGCAGCAGTTGCCCGACGCGAAACGTCAGATGGAAACGGCCGAGGACAACTACAACGCCTATCGCAACAGCCGCACGCTGTTCAATCCGGACGAGGAAGGCCGCATCGTCATGCAGCAGGCTTCGCAGGCGGACGCCCAGTTGCTCGACCTGAAGCGCCGCCGTTCGGACCTGGCAGTTCACTTCTCGCCGTCGCATCCGAGCGTGGTGGTGATCGACCAGCAGATTGCGGCGACCGAGAAGTACATCAACGACCTCGCAGCGCGCGTCAAGGCGATGCCGGCAGCCGAGCAGGGCGCGCTTCGCCTGCAACGCGACGTGCGCGTGAGCACCGATGTCTATTCGGCGTTGCGCAACAACATCGAAACGATGCGCCTGATCAGAGCCGGCCGCGTGCCGACCGTGGAACTGCTCGACCGCGCCGAAGTGCCCGAGCGTCCCGTCAAGCCGGTCAAGGCGCTGGTGCTCGTGATCGCAGCAGGCCTCGGACTCTTCATCGGCATCGTGCTCGCCTTCGCTCGCGACTTCCTGTTCAAGGGCGTGCTCGACCCGAAGGAACTGGAATCGAAGACGGGTCTTTCGGTATTCGCGACGATTCCGGACAGCGAACGCCAGAAGGAACTCGCGAAGCGCATCGCCGACAAGCGGCCGGAACAGCTCGCGCTCGCCTCGCGTTACCCGACGGACCCGGCCGTGGAAGGCCTGCGCATGATGCGCTCCTCCCTCCACTACGCGCTGATGGATGCGCCGAACAACGTCGTGATGCTGGCGGGCCCGCTGCCGGGTATCGGCAAGTCGTTCGTGTCGGCGAATCTCGCGACGCTGCTCGCGGCCGGCGGCAAGCGCGTGCTGCTCGTCGATTGCGACCTGCGCCGCGGCCACCTGAACCAGTACTTCGGCCTGCCGCGCGGCAAGGGGCTCGTCGATATCGTCAACGGCTCCAGCACGCTCGAAGAGACCGTGCATCGCTCGGTGCTGAACAACCTCGACTTCGTGCAGTGCGGCTTCTATCCGCCGGACCCGGCCGAGCTGCTCCTGTCGAACGCGTTCACGGAATCGGTGAGCCGCGCATCGGAGCAATACGACATCGTGCTGCTCGACGCGCCGGCGATCCTGGCGGTGTCCGACACGGCGATCATGGCGCCCGTCGCGGGTTCGATCTTCCTGGTCGCGCGTTATGGGGATACGCGCTCCGGGGAAATCTCGGAGTCCGTGAAGCGGCTTGAACAGTCGGGCGCAAGCGTCACCGGCGTACTGCTCAACGGCTTCAAGGTGCATTACGGCAACTACGCCCAGGCGCGTCAGTACGGCGGCTACGCCTACGCTGCCTACAAGGCCGAGAAGGCTGACTAGAGGCTGACTCATCCGGCATGCGCTCCTGCCGGACCCCGAATCAAAAAGTAGTACTAAACAAACATCCTGAGTCGTATAACGAGGAGAAATGAATATGTTCTCGCCGCATGAGTTGAAACTCGGCATCGTGGGCCTGGGCTATGTCGGCCTGCCGCTCGCCGTTGAATTTGGAAAGCGTCATCCCGTCGTGGGCTTCGATATCAACCGCGCGCGCATCAACGCGCTGCGCGAAGGCCGCGACGTGACGCTCGAAGTCGACGATGCCGAGCTGGCCTCCGCGACGTTCATGCAATACAGCGCCGAAGTCGAAGACTTGCGCAGCTGCACCGTCTTCATCGCCACCGTGCCGACGCCGATCGATCACTACAAGCGTCCGGACCTCTCGCCGCTGATCGGTGCATCGACGACCATCGGCAGCGTGCTGAAGAAGGGCGATGTCGTCATTTATGAATCGACGGTTTATCCCGGCGCGACCGAGGAAGAATGCGTGCCCGTGCTCGAGAAGATGTCGGGCCTGAAATTCAACGAGGACTTCTTCGTCGGCTACAGCCCGGAGCGGATCAACCCGGGCGACAAGTCGCACCGTCTGCCGGACATCAAGAAGGTCACGTCCGGCTCGACGCCCGAAGTGGCCGACTTCGTCGACGAGCTGTATCGCGGCATCATTACCGCGGGCACGCACAAGGCGAGCAGCATCCGCGTCGCCGAGGCGGCCAAGGTGATCGAGAACACGCAGCGCGACGTCAACATCGCGCTCATCAATGAACTCTCGATCATCTTCAACAAGATGAATATCGATACCGAATCCGTGCTGCTCGCGGCCGGCACGAAGTGGAACTTCATCCCGTTCCGCCCGGGCCTCGTCGGCGGCCACTGCATCGGCGTAGACCCGTACTACCTGACGCACAAGGCGCAGGCGATCGGCTACCACCCGGAGATCATTCTCGCGGGGCGGCGTCTGAACGACAGCATGGGCAATTACGTCGTCTCGCAACTCGTGAAGACGATGACCAAGCGCGATATCGCCATCTCCGGTGCGCGCGTGCTCATCATGGGCCTCACCTTCAAGGAAAACTGCCCGGACCTGCGCAATACGCGCGTGGTCGACATCATCGCCGACCTCAAGGAATACGGCGTCCAGGTCGATGTGTACGACCCGTGGGTGTCGAAGGAAGAGTCGCGGCACGAGTACGGCATCGATCCGATCGAGCAGCCGGCCAAGGGCGCGTACGACGCGATCGTGCTCGCCGTCGCGCACCAGCAGTTCGCCGAAGAAGGCGCGGAAGGCATCCACGCATACGGCAAGGCGAAGCACGTGCTGTGCGACCTCAAGTACATCCTGCCGCTCGAGTCGAGCGACATGCGTCTCTGAGGCTCGGTGGCATCGGCGTGACTGCCGATGCTGGCCGTCGCACAACATCGCCGCGGTTCGGCCCTCGACATTCGGGGGTTGCCCGCGGCGATGTCAACCGGACGTTCGGAGTTCGCAATGAAGATGCCCAAGGTAGTTCTGTACGCCAACACCGATTGGTATCTATATAACTTTCGCCTTTCGTTCGCTCGCAGACTGCGCGATGCGGGTTTCGAAGTCATTCTGTTGTCACCCGACGGCGAGTACGGCCCGAAGCTGCGCGATCTCGGTTTTCGCTGGCACGCGGTGCCGATGAACCGTCGCAGCCTGAATCCGCTTCGCGAACTGGCGCTCGTGCTGTGGCTCGCGCGCTTCTTCCAGCGCGAAAAGCCGCAGCTCGTGCACGGCTTCACGATCAAGAGCGCGGTGTACGGCTCGTTCGCGAGCAAGCTCGCCGGCGTCCCCGCGCGCGTGAACGCGGTCGCGGGCATGGGCTACGTCTTCACGAGCCGCGACCTCAAGGCGCGTATCCTGAAGCCGGTCGTGCGCCAGGTGATGCGCACGGCGCTGAACGGCCGCGACAGTATTCTCGTCCTGCAGAATCCGGACGACATCAAGCTGTTCGAGGCCGCGCGCATCGTCGAGACGCAGGGGATCCGCCTCATCAAGGGATCGGGGGTCGATCTGACGCGCTTCAAGGTGCGCGAGGAATCGGCCGAAGACGCGGGCAAGCCGCTGCGCATCCTGCTGGCGGCGCGGCTCGTGTGGGACAAGGGTATCGAGGAATACGTCGAGGCGGCGCGCATGTTGCGGCGCGAGAATCGCACCGTGCGCTTCCTCCTCGCGGGCTCGCCCGATGACGGCAATCCGGCGTCGGTGAGCACGGCGATGGTGCAGGGCTGGGTGAAGGAAGGGCTCGTCGAATGGCTCGGCCATGTGAGCGACATGCCGAAACTCTTCACCGAAGTGGATGTAATGGTGCTGCCGAGCTATCGCGAAGGCTTGCCGAAAGCGCTGATCGAAGCCGCCGGCTGCGCGCTGCCGCTCATCACGACCGATGCGCCGGGCTGCCGCGAAGTGGTCAGCGAGTCGGGTGTGGATGGCTTGCAGGTGCCGGTGCGCGACGCCCGCGCGCTCGCCGACGCGATTCGCCAGCTCGACGACGACCGCGCGCTCGCGAGAAAGCTCGGCCTCGCCGCGCGGGAAAAGGCACTGAAGAATTTCGACGAACGCATCGTCATCGAGAAGACGCTGGCCGTGTATCGCGAGCTGGTGCCCTCGATCGCGATCGAAGGCGAGCGCCGCGAACATGCCGCGCCCGTCGGTAATCTTGGAGACTTTCATGTCTGATCGTTACGAATCGATCCGCCAGCAACTGACGCGCGCGCCGCGCAAGTGGCTGATCACCGGCGTGGCCGGGTTCATCGGCTCGAACCTGCTCGAAGCGCTTCTCAAGCTCGACCAGGAAGTCGTCGGGCTCGACAACTTCGCGACGGGCCATCAGCGCAATCTGGACGAAGTGCGCTCGCTCGTGAGCCCCGCGCAATGGAACCGTTTCAGCTTCATCGAGGGCGACATCCGCAATCTCGACGATTGCCGCGCCGCGGCGAAGGGCGCCGCCCACGTGCTGCACGAAGCCGCGCTCGGCTCGGTGCCGCGTTCCGTGAACGATCCGATCACGACGCACGAAGTCAACATCAGCGGCTTTCTGAACATGCTCGTCGCCGCGCGCGACGCGAAGGTGGAGAGCTTCACCTACGCGGCGTCGAGCTCGACGTATGGCGATCATCCGGGCTTGCCCAAAGTCGAGGATCGTATCGGCCAGCCGCTGTCGCCGTACGCGGTGACGAAATACGCGAACGAGCTGTACGCATCGGTGTTTGCGCGCACGTATGGCCTGAACGCCATCGGCCTGCGTTACTTCAACGTCTTCGGCAAGCGTCAGGACCCGGACGGCGCGTATGCGGCCGTGATTCCGAAGTGGACGGCCGCGCTCATCGACGACGAGCAGGTGACCATCAACGGCGACGGCGAAACGAGCCGCGACTTCTGCTTCATCGATAACGTCGTGCAGATGAACATCCTCGCGGCGCTGTCCGACGCGGCGGCGCGCAACCAGGTCTACAACGTCGCGGTCGGCGATCGCACGACGCTCAATCAGCTGTACGACGCGCTGAAGCGCGTGCTCGCCGAGAACGGCGTGCCGAACGACGGCAGCCCGGTGTACGCGCCGTTCCGCGCCGGCGACGTGCGCCATTCGCAGGCCAACGTCGACA
>Ga0207426_1001532_pt1 | contig 18815 bp, 12 predicted proteins | sample AraplaMF_Cvi_mMS_FD_184265 | JGI IMG/M metagenome (GOLD analysis project Ga0207426, IMG submission 184265) | Arabidopsis root microbial communities from the University of North Carolina, USA - plate scrape MF_Cvi_mMS (SPAdes) (version 2) | ecosystem: Host-associated > Plants > Roots > Endosphere... | reverse complement strand
GGCAGGCCGTTGGCGTCGATTCTAATGAAAGCATGGCGGAATCCGCAGACGAACGCGGCCTCAAAACGGTCCGAGGCGATGCCCTCGAATTTTTGCAAAAGCAGTCTGACTGCACTTTTGGTCTGGTAACTGCTTTTCACGTGGTTGAGCACGTTGATCGGGGATACCTGGCACGGCTTCTACGTGAGATTGAACGGGTTCTCACTCCGGGCGGTATGGTTATACTTGAAACTCCCAACCCCGAGAACTTGACCGTTGCGACGTGGTCATTTCATTTGGACCCCACGCATGTTCGTCCTATTCCTCCACTTCTGCTTCAATTTTATATCAAAGTAGCGAATTTTGCGACTGCTGAGGTCATTCGTCTCAATGGCTCTGGTGTGTCCAACGAAGCCGGTCCATTCGAGGCGATAATCTCGACGCTCTTCAACTCCGGACCTGATTATTCGGTCGTGGCCCTGAAGCGCGATCAGGCTAATACTACGTCAACTATCAATACCACGGCACTGTCTCTTCAGCCGAGCCCCGCGGACACCGTGGCACTTTTGGGAGTTGCCCGTACGCTTGATAAGAAAGTGGACCAAACAGTATTAGAACTAGATTCACTTCATTCGAAGCTGCACGATCTTAATGAATACATTAACCGTGTACACGAGAGTCGTTCCTGGAAAATTACCCAGCCGCTGCGAGATATTAGCGTCTTATCCGCTGCGACGGTCTCCTACCTCAAACGCGCAGTGAGGAACTTGCTGGAATTTGGAATTCGTTGGTTTTCTAAGCGCCCGTGGTGGAAGTATCAATTTTTGCGACTCCTTGGCCATCTGCCATGGTTGAGAAGAAAGCTTGAGACCTTCGCCAATGCGCGGGGGTACGGGACCCTGGAGGAGGACAACGCCGAGGGGAGATGGAACATTGACGCCCCGATAGGAGCGGTCGCGAAATGGAAAGCGCTACTGCAAAACCGAAACGTAGGCGAAGGGTGATTGCGGATGCGACTATGGATTGACGGTCAATGCTTCCAAACCGCAAGCAGAAAGCGGGGAATTGGACGGTATGTCCAAGAGTTGGTACTTGGCATGGTGGACAATCATCCTGACGTCGAGCTTCTCATTTCCCTTAATGCCGCAATGCCTTTGGAGGCCCTCGCCGCCCGCGATCACCTCCAACAGTGGATCAAGCCTGCCAACATCTCTATGTGGCATGGAGTTGCTGAAGGGGGGGAGGCAATACATGGCTATACAGAAAAGCGGCAACTGAGCGAGCGAGCCCTAGCATATCATGTTGCACGCCTGCAGCCCGATATTGCACTTTCCGCCAGCCCATTCGAAGGGGTTGGCGATAGGTCCGTTCCCCTCGTTCCAAATGACATCACCGGAGTGCCGATCGCATCAATCTTCTATGATGCCATCCCGTATCGCTACCCGAAACAATACCTTACATCCTCTGGCTTGCAAAACTACTACAGTAGGCGGCTTGCCCACTATTCGCGATACGATTTAAACCTTTGCATTTCTGAGTATTCGCGAGATGAATGCATTCAAATTTCAAGAAATCCCCATGCATTCAATATTTTCGCGGGCGTATCGAGAGATTTCAGGGAAGCAATAGAGCAAGCTGACACGAATTTTCCGAGACCTACTGAGAAGCAGTTCTTGCTCTACGTGGGGGCTTTGGACTGGAGAAAGAACGTAAGATCGGCCATCGAGGCGTTCGCCCAACTACCTCGCGATTTACGTGATCGATATAGTTTCGTCTTAGCAGGAGATCACCCGCAATCGCTTCTAAACGATGAAGTGGAACGATGGAGGAAGCTAGGCCTTCCGGAGCAGGATCTGGTGGTTGTCGGTCACGTAACCGACAAACAGCTTGTTGCACTCTACAAGATGACGGACCTCGCAATTCAACCTTCCCTGTTGGAGGGGTTTGGACTAACAGCGTTGGAGGCAATGACCTGCGGCGCGCCGGTTATTGCATCAAACACGGGCGCCCTTCCGGAGGTGATCGGCGATCAAGGGTTTCTGTTCGATCCAAGAAACGTGACGGACATGACAGAAGTTATGAGACGAGCCTTAAGCGACCCCGCTGCCATCAAGGCAATGGCTCAAAGGCAGCGTAACCGCGCTTCAGAGTTTAGTTGGACGAATTCGTCGGGGATAGCGGTTGCCGCTTTGAAACAAGCGGCTGGGGCGGGCAAAGGTATCCAAAAAAGTCCTTCCGCGATAACTCAGAGCGCTGTTCTGCAGGGGCTTAAAAGCGTAGCTTTGCCCGCTGATTTGATTGTGGAAACGTTTGCGCGTTCGGAACCTCTCAATTCCAACGGCCCTCGCCTGATCGTTGACGCGACGTCTACATATCGTGTGGACCATAAGACCGGCATCCAACGTGTCGTCAAAAACATCTGCGCCAATCTCACCACACTGAAGGGCGAGGATGACGGCATTCCACGGGTTGTCGCTTACAGTGATTCACCGGACGGTTGGTTTCGCATCCCCAACACGCTCGAGAAGGCGACGGACGACAATGCGTTCACGGAACAAGCACGGTTGGAATTTACACCAGACGATCGCATTTTGATGCTGGACAGTTCGTGGGAGTTTTATCGGTATCACTACCAAACGCTGCGCTCTGCCCGCTTGAGAGGAGCTGCCGTTATTTCGTGTCTCTACGACACAATTCCGCTGCGGTTTCCGTCGTTCTGCAGCCCGGTTATGCCTCCCATCTTTTCAAGCTGGTTTCAAAGCGCGTTGTCCTATTCGACAGCGTTCGTCTGCATCTCAAAGGCAGTTGCTGATGAACTTGTTTCCATCCTAGAGGCAATTCAGTTTCCAAGGGAGATGAAGATAGGTTATTGGCATCTTGGCGCCGATTTCATCTCCGCAAATGAGTCTGTTGTTGATGTTGCTTCACGGAATGAACAGCCCAGCTTCCTTATGGTTGGAACGCTTGAACCGCGCAAAGGACATGTCGTCGCATTGCGCGCTTTCGACGCACTATGGAACGAAGGCGTCGATGTTAAGCTCACTATCGTCGGAAAACCAGGATGGGGCGTAGAAAATCTCATTCGACGCATCGAAGGCCATGCAGAGTTCGGCAAGCGGCTCTTGTGGTTCAACGGTATCTCTGATGAGGAATTGCAGAAGACCTACTCCGATAGCGATGCTCTTATCGCAGCCTCTTATGCCGAAGGTTTCGGCCTCCCGATTGTAGAAGCAGCCCACTTCGGAAAGGCTGTGATAGCTAGCGATATTCCGGTATTTCGCGAAGTTACCGGGCGTGGGCAGAATTGCAGTTTCTTTACCTCGGGCTCGTCGCCGGCTCTTACTGAGGCTATCCGTTCATTCTTAAAGGCTAATGGCGATAGATCCACAAACACTGACCATCGGCCGACTACAGACACTATCAGCCAAACGACGAGCTGGAAGGAAAGCGCCGAAGAATTAAGTCGCCTCGTGCTCGCCGACGATTGGTACAAAATATATAGGCCGAATTCCGATAGGAACTACGTGGCGATCACTGACATAGGCAAGACCAAAATGGACGCGCCGCTACATTCGGAAGGAACACGGCATGAAATTGCAGTCGTCGAGGGACCAGTTGCGGACAGCGATGGCCCGGGGCTGAAGTATACCGTCCGCGTAACCAACCATTCCGCCAAAATCTGGGCGAGCACTAGCGCAAAAGATCCCTCTCTGGCGGTGATGATGAATTATCGCATCGTATCAAAAGATGGAAATACCGTCTCCGCAGGTAAACACGGATCCCCGATACCTTTCGTTCTGCCACCAGGCGACAGCTTATATATGTCCATTGAAATTCCATCAAAATTTAAGGGTAAGCGCGATGCCTTCGCCGAGATAGGCTTGGTTCAAGAGGCGGTCGGCTGGTGGCGCAACCCGCTGCGCGTGGAATTGTGATCCAAAGTAAATGTCATTCTGGATAGCTGACAAATGAGAATTGGGATCGACGCGCGCAATCTCGTTACAAGCATGACCGGGATCGGACGGTATGTTCTCGAAATGAGCCGCCATCTTAACCTGCTTGGCCACGATCTCTATCTCTATCTGCCAGAAGCTCCATATCGCGACCTAGATGAGCTTCCGGGCGTGACGCTGCGGGTCTCGCGCTTTCCTGGCGGGATAAGGCGTATGATTTGGGCGCAGACAGAGCTATCGCGCCTTGCGGCAAAGGACAGGTTGGACGTCTTTTGGGGACCCGCGCACCGCCTGCCTTTCGTGCTCGATCCTCGAATTGCGCGCGTTATCACCATTCATGATCTTGTTTGGCGAGACATGGCTGCGACAATGCGTTGGCAGACTTGGCTGGCCGACCGCTGGTTGATGAAGCCGGGGGTCGCTCTCGCGGATCAGATCGTCGCCGATTCAACGGCAACAGCAGCCGCCCTAAAGGACCAATTTCCTGAACACGCTCAAAAGGTTACCGTCATATACCCGGGGCTGTCTGGGATCGGTGAACAAGAGTTGGCGACGGATCTTTCCCTACTCGGGGTCGACCGTCCGTATATGTTGTTCGTTGGCACTTTGGAGCCCCGAAAAAACCTCGTCAGATTATTGCAAGCCTACGCGTCGCTCCCGGAGTCCACCCGCCTCCAATATTTGCTCGTATTGGCCGGAGGACAAGGCTGGCGGCTAGGTGATTTGAAAAGGCACATCCGGGAACTACAGCTTGAGCCCTTCGTTCGCCTCACTGGCTATGTCAGCGACGCTGACTTAGCCATGCTGTACAGTAATGCGAGACTTCTCGCGATGCCATCCCTTTACGAGGGCTTTGGTTTCCCCCTTATCGAAGCCAATGGGCGAGGTATTCCGACGCTCACTTCCAATATATCGTCGATGCCTGAGGTTGCGGGCGATGCTGGCATTCTCGTGGATCCAACCAATGTGAGATCTATCCGTGACGGCTTGCAACGCTTGGCGACTAACGACAGACTGCACGCTCGTCTCGGTGCAAACGCACGGCCAAATTCCACGCGATTCAACTGGACAAACAGTGCCAGTACCCTCCAGAGTGTTTTTGAAGGGGCAGTGAAAGCACGGCGCGATAGTTTGCGCCGTTAAATGCAGCGATTGGGGAGATAATCGCCCTTAGCGGAACCGTCCCCGCTCGCGATCGCTTTCGCTGGCGTCATACACGATAACGAGGTGAACATGCTTAAAAAGGTGGCTATGCTTGTTCCTCAAATAAAGCGTCTGATAGACGAAAGGAATACACTACAATCTAAGCTTAGCTCGGTCGCTCAAGTCGAAAAGGGAAGCCCCTTTTTTAACTACGCCTCTACCTTTGACGCAATTGCAGTCATGAAACGCTACGCCGTGGACGATCTTCAACCTTCGGCCGATCACGTTACAAACTACCTCGGCGTGAAAATTGCGCCACGATTCTTTCCAGGCATTCTAGATGGCAAGGCGGGAACAGTGGAGCCGATTCCGATCCCCGCGAATTGGCATGCTGATATCGCCGAGTGGGCAGCGGCGTTACGCTCTGTCGACATTGCGGAAGGGACGTTCCGAGCGGTCGAGCTTGGCTGCGGCTGGGGCTGTTGGTTGAACAACGCCGGTGCAGCTGCGCGGAGCCGAGGCCTTGAGATCGAGTTGATCGGAATCGAGGGCGACGCCGAACATGTCGAATTCGCGAACGAAGCGATGGTCTCGAACGGTTTCAGGCCAGACCAGTTCCGCATTATTCACGGAGTCGCGGCGCCCCACCGTGGAACAGCGCTCTTTCCTGTCGTGGAGAACGCTGGTGCATCATGGGGATCCGAACCTCTATTGAACGCCTCTGACTTACAAATTCGAGAGGCGATGGCGACTGGACAATACCAAATGTTGCCCGCTCTCTCTCTCGACCAAATAACAAATGGCGAACCTATCGATCTACTGCATATTGATATTCAAGGCGGCGAAGCAGATTACATAGACGCCGCCATCAAAGATCTGAACAGATACGTGCAGTATATTGTGATTGGAACACATTCGCGACAAATCGAAGGGCGCCTCATGTCCACGTTACTATCTCATGGATGGAAGCTTGAGATAGAGCGACCCGCGATAATCGTTCTTGTCGACGGTAAGCCACATATATCTGTGGACGGCGTTCAAGGATGGAGATCGCCGCTGACCCGAGGGAAACGAATCGATTAATCGCATTTTTCAGAGGCTTGGATTCAAAATTGACTAAGAGCTACGCTTAGACCGTAAGCGAGGTCAATTTGGCATTAGCGAATACCTGTCGATTCTGACCGTGTCATCCTTACCGACGAATATTCGAACTTCAATGCCGGTTACATCCTCGCTGAGATGCACACGCTCGTTGAAGACTGCGTAACTGTCATCTCCTGAGTTTTTTAGAGGGAAGCGACCGTAGTTGACCGCACCGTTGTTGGAGACCACGTCTGCCCAAGCAGTGCCTCCGGCTGACTGTACAGTTCCTTTAACCGACAAGCGATAGTCCCCTGCCTTCATTGGAGCATATGGCCCATAAATCAAGAAGCCTGCCTTATTCGACGATTCAATGCCACCATCCCGAAATACTCCGATCTCCGTGAAGGTATTATCTTGTTGGAATTGCGTTGTTTTTAAGCATAGAGTTCCTATACAATATTGCCGGTACACATCATCGACCAATGCTGGCCCTTTGCCCAGCAATTCCTGCTTGATGCGAAACACAGCATAAGAATCTCGCTCTTGTACTTCGACGAATCCACTTTCTTCTAGCTCCCGCACAAATGAATATAGCTCATGCTTGTAAATATTAGGCGACGGACCAAAGTGGGCCGTCCTCATCATGTCAAAGTAGGGAATGACGACAGCGTTAGCTTCCTTACGAGCTAGTAAAGTGAGGGTCTTGGCGACAAAGCCGTTGCCTGCGGCACCCGGCGCGAAAGCCTGCATGCCTTCAGGCCAATAGAGTCGAGCCATATCGAGATTCTTATCTCCGCCCGTATTAAAGGTCCTTATTCCTATTCGCGGAGCGACATAGGTCGCCAGGAAATCGTTTCGAAAAGGAAGAAATGCAACGATTTCTCTGTCACCAAGATCGCGGTCCAAAGACTTGACAAGTCCGTTATCAAGCTCGAGAAATCTCGTCCGATTGAGCTTGTTTTTCTCCCATTGATCCACAAGATGAGGAAGATTTAACGCGAACAATGCGGCGCCTAAGCCGTACGCCAGCATTCGTTTCTTTCTCTGATCGCATTCCGACAACAAGAGAACCACCAGTGCCCAAGAACAAATAAGCCCGAGGACACTCCAGCGGTAGGAGGCCCTCATACTCTTGAAACCAGGAAGCGTGTCCGACAATAGTGCGCTTCCTGTTGGCATCACTGCATATTGGGATGGCATTGAACTGCCAGTTCCGTAGGGAAGTGATTGCTGCATTTCAGTCGGTTTTATCGACATTATCTTCAACGACGGCCCCAGTGCCATGTAGAATCCAAAGAGGGATGCAACAAGAAAGGCGGACGCCAGCCATTTAGTTCGACGCAATGCAAACCAGCTTGCCAAAGCAAGAACAACCACAGGCAGCACAAACGTTGATTTCCAGACAGAAGAATCGCCGAAAAATTGCTGGTTTGATCGAGCCACGCTCAGTTGAAGCATGTCGAATATCCAAGATATTCCAAACGTAGGAACCGCTAGAAAGGACAGATCAGCTCCCCAGCCGCGGAAAAAATCTAAGTCGGAAAGTAGATCACCGGCGTAGGGAAAGTACAAATTGTATAAGACATAGGCGAAGCCGAATGAGACAATTTGGATCGGTAGAGTGAAAAAAAGCAGCCGCTTGCGCAAATCGAACTGATACATCCACCCGAACAGGAAGATTATGCCGAAGCCAACCGCAAACATAACAAAGGTGTAGCCGTCAGTAAAAATCGATACTACGCAGGTGGCAACGCAAAGCATTGCCTGCAAAAGCTGAGATCTGGTATCGTGCGCCGGGCGCAACGTATAATACACCGCCACCGAGAAATATGCTGGCATTAGTGCGATGCCGATTGAAAGCATAGAGTAGCCGGAGTGTACCCATATCGTTGGCATTACCATCCATACTGTTGCTGTCAATATAGCAAGCAGCCCACGCGCCCCTAGGAGCCTGCTGAGACGCCACGCGCCAACAAAGGCAATACTCAACCAGAAACCAACGGTGGCCGTATAAGCGTCGAGCGCCGACAAACCCGCGGCAATAAAGAGGCCCGCCGGATACGCCCCTGTTAAGCCGAAGGCGATTGGCGCCGGTTCCGGCCACCCAAAATTGTTAGCATAAATGCTAGTTATTGAATCATTTACAAACGAGTACCCGAACCCAGCGACCCATAGCGCTTGGCCGAGAGTGGGCGCCGCCAAAAATGGTACCGCCCCGTGGAGGAACAGTGTAAAGGACAATGCGAGAACAAAAACAAGGCCGGTTAAAGTTCTATTCGATTTCACGCAAATCGAGTCAATTTTATTCGCAATTTTTACCCAGATACCCATAAGAGAAGCTTCTTATTTTTTGTTAGGCCGTTGGAGCCGACCGCGTTCGCGCTGCGAGCCCACAAAGAGCGACAATCCCGTCTCCCAATATCGTCACGAAGCGGTGCCCCAACGCAATAGCTGTGGCCGACCAAACGGGTTGGCCTGCAGCGGATAGACCCATTATCATGACCGCTTCCCTCACGCCTAGTCCTCCAGGAGCACCCGGCACAATGAAGCCGATGAGCCACGCGGCGGCTCCGATTCCGATCAGGCCCGGGACGTCGAGCGGTGTAAGCCCGGGAAGGCTACAGGCTAATATGAAAATGATCAGCCCATTCACTGCAAAAAAAGCAAGATAGAGAAGAAAGGCTTGGGCGGACACGCTGATTGCGCGGACCCCGATATCCCCCGCCTTCCTGCGCAAGAAGCAAAAAACAACAACGGCCATGGCTGCCAAGGCGATAGCGATCGACGCGACCGTCAATTCTGGGAGACCTACGCCGAATTCCGTCAGAGCCTTGCTCAGTACCGGAGCGGAAAAGGTCGCAGCCAACGCACCCGCCGCGAAGGCAATGATCGCCACCTCCGCAACCTGGGCATATGTCAGCGCAGCGGCGGATACGCCGGCTTTCCTTGCGGCAGCAAAACGTCCAACCATATGCAGGATATTGCTGGGTATGTATTTGTAGATCTGCGTTTGGCCGAAGATTACGAGCGCCTGTCCTATTCCAAGCGGAACATCCCCCCCGGCTGCAAGCAACCGATACCATGCCAGCCCGACCAACTGCAAACCGGTCCCATATACAACCGCACAGAAGGCTACGGCAAGCAAAAGATCACGCGAGATGATCTGCTGGTGTAGAGCCTGAAATGATTGGTGAAGGGCGCTTCCAACAAATACAAACGCTCCCATACCGATCAAAAGACCGAGGATACGAAGCACTCGGCCTGCACCGGGCCACTGGGAATTTGCAGCCTGCTTTAGGTTACTCACAACGACAAAGAACCATGGTCCAAGGAAGCGGCTTCCTCACCTCGACCACATTCATGGTTTTCTCAAGCAGCTTGACAAAACCGCTGGACGACCAATGCTGAATATGTCCGGGAGTATTTCCCAGCTCGGCAACGTATTTACCGCGCGCCAGGTTCAACACACGCCAAATCGGCTCTCGGGGAACACTTACGATAAGATAAGGTTTGGCAAGCGATCGCAATATAGCCAAAGCCCGCTCGGTTTCGGGCACATGTTCAAGAACTTCGCAGCATATCACAAGGTCAGAAGCAGCCTGGCTAGGCGTCAGATTAAACAGCGACCGCACATCAAACTTCGGCTCAATTCCGCGTTCTGAGCATTGAGCGTTGGCCTGATCGACACTCACGCTCTCGAGATCGCTGCCGCGTACATCCCAGCCACGATCGTGAAGCCGCAGCGAAAGATTGCCCTCACCGCAGCCAACCTCATATGCGCGACGAGTGCCAGCAATTTCGGTCAGCTCGTCAAAACTGCGCAAGAAACCATCCATGAGATACCGAGCAATCGGATTCCGAGTGTGATACTTGTCGTAGTAGTTGCCCGGAACGTTCTTGTAGGCTACCGATGCCTCAGTCATCACTTAACTCGCCGTCTTCACTTGGTTTGGAGTGGCTGCGCCTTCCGAGGTGACTTTTCGAAACATCGTCGGCGAACCGCGTGAGTCAAGCTCCAGCTGTAGTTGCCTGACCCTGATTTCCTCAAGCAGCATGCGGTTGACCGAGATGAGTTCCGCCAGAAAGCCGCTCATCAAAAAGATACCTGACAAGGCAAGAAGCGCACCAGAGAGAACGAGCGACTGAACGTTTCCGTCACCCATCCCCATCAGGTAGTGGTAGAAAAACCGTCCGATCATCAGCAATCCGGGCGCAGCAGTAATAGCCGAACATAAAGCAAAGAAGCGCATCGGACAGTAGACGATGAATATCCGTATAACCGTGACGATTGAGCGCCAGACGTAACTGGAAATGCTTTTCACGAGCCGTGAGGGTCGCAAATAGCCATTCACCCGGATAGGCACCGATATGATCGGAATGTCCTTGCGGCCGGCCTGAATAATCGTCTCTAGCGTGTAGGTATAGGGACTGAATACGTTCAGCCTAATCGCTGCATCCCGATGGATGGCCCGAAATCCGCTGGGGGCGTCGGCAATCACTGTGTCGCTCGCGACTTTGACAACCCAACTGCCAAATAACTGGAGAAATTTCTTTATCGGTGAAAAATGTTCAATTTCCGTGATTGGACGGGCGCCAATTACAATCTGAGCCTTGCGTTCCAGGATTGGGCGCACCAAATCGGGAATGCAAGAAGCGTCGTACTGATTGTCGGCATCTGTATTGACGATGACATCCGCGCCGAGCTTGAGGGCGGCCTCTATCCCCGCCATGAAAGCACGAGCGAGGCCGTGGTTGTGTGGAAGTGACACAATGTGGTCGACGCCATGAGCTCTTGCCACCTCAACTGTGCGATCCGTCGAACCGTCATCAACTATGAGCCACTCGACGACGTCAAAGCCCGGCACAGATCGTGGGAGATCCCCGAGAGTAATCGGAAGGGTTTCCTCTTCATTCAGGCACGGGATTTGAATAATCAGCTTGGACATTGAACTCTCTTAGAAGATCAACTCGCAGATAAAGAGCGAGTAGACTGTAACCAACACCGGCTACGGCAATTTGGAACGGATCGCAACCCTTAGTTTGAGCTCTTGAACAACATAGCTGGCGCTTAGGTGTCGGCTGAAGCATTTTAATAGGGCCGAACTGGGCAAGTCGCGCGACCGCAGTCGGCGCCGGCACCCTCCGCGCCGTCACGCGTCGCCAAATCGAGCCCTTCTAACAACACTTCAATCAGCGCCCGCGATATCGTTTGATCCTGCACCTTGGGCCAGGCAAGTCTCCTTGCTCCCGGATTTTGTACCTCCCAGGTGAATGCAGCCCTGCCAGCGCAGATCAGCAGTCAGTGCGGGTAACGCATCCGTTTCATCCACTGTTTTCAATTTAGCTGCCGTGTGTCGGCAGGCGCTGCCACCGGCATGATGAGCGACTTTTGCTGCAGACCGACGATGCCACCGTTTGGTCGGTTCCTTCGCAATAGACCGACCTCGTGAGCCCAGATCCTGAAGTCGTCATCAGCATGAACGATCGCCCTGCGTGTCGTCGACTTAAAGGATTTGGCCGCTTGGTAGAGGCGGCCATCGAACTCGCTCCCGAGTCAGCAAGGACATCAAAGCTCAGCCATGAAGAAGCAGACCGGCTGCGTTGTCGCGCGATCGAACGGAAGCCGATCTCGCCCAGCGCGCTTCCTGCTGGTCGATCCTAATAATCGCCTCGTCGCCGCCACTGCGCAAAACAGACGGTTGCTCGACCAATGAAACTGAGGCTAACGTCAGCCACACCGCGCCTGCGACTTGCGCCGAGCAAATCGTTGAAGTCGGCAAAGAGATCGACAGAACTTACTCATTGGATACAAGCAAGTCCTTGTACAACTCCTGGTACGACTCCACCATTCGTTGGGCCGAGAAGAGCTCAATGTAGCGGTTTCTGCTGGCCCTGCCATACTTGCCTGCAACGACTGCGTTCTTTGACAAATCCATCATCGCATCTGCGAGCGCCGCAGCGTCCACTGGCGCCACGACTAATCCTGTTTCAAGGTGAGTGTTAACGAAGCTTGTGCCCGTTCCTATTTCGCAAGAAATCATAGGCTTCCCAAACATCGCCGCTTCAACAAGCGAAAGACCGAAAGCCTCCGAACGCAAATGCGAAGGGAAAACAAGGCCCGTGCTCAGTTCGAGAAGGGCAGTTTTGTCCCTCTCCGGTAATGCCCCAAGAAAATGGACGTTTGCCAGGCTGTGCTCCTTCGCATAAGCCTTCAGGGATGCCTCCATTGGCCCCTCCCCTATCAGTACAATATCTAGCTCCGTCTTCCTGGCGGCCTCCAAAAGGATATGAACACCTTTGTAATAACGCAGAACACCAACAAAGAGAAAAAACGGCTTGGGATATTGCGCTCGCCAGCGTGCCTTCACATCTTCGGGGGCGCGAGGATAGTCCCGCTCGTCGAGCCCAAGCGGAATGACTGTCGTTTTGGCTTTATAGCGCTGCAACACATCGCTGGTTGCCACGTAGTTTGGAGACGTGGCCACAATGCTGTCAACGCCTGCCAGGAAACGATGCATGATCGGCCTATAAAGCGGCAAGAGAATCCGCTGCTTCACAACATCTGAATGGTAGGTGACGATCGTTGGCTTTTTCACCCGCGAAGTGAGATGAACAACGTCCATTACCGGCCACGGGAAGTGATAGTGCACAATGTCGGCTTGTTCACTAAGCTCTCGAAACTTTCCAAAAACCTGGCGCGAAAAGCCCGTCGAAGCGAACTCAAAATCAAGCTTGGCCTTGTGAGCCATATGACCATCGAACTCGCGAGTGTTTTGAGCAGGCGCCCTGCTCAGCGAAAGTACGTCGGACTGAATACCATGTTCCGCGGTTCCTTTAGCGATCGCATGAATGGTTCGCTCCACTCCACCAAAAGTGTCGGGCCAATAGGTCTTGAAGAAATGTAAAACCCGCATCTCACTCCAACGCCGGTCGACAGCCGGTCTTGTTCAGTCATTCCGCCGTCGGCGCCCTTCAATATTCGTAAGCATCCTCGCCGAGCCCGACAGACAGGGCATAGGCAGAGGATGCCCATATAAACAAAGCTATGAAAAATAGCAGCCCATTTACGAACGCCGAAGGACCAAATCATGCTGTACGGCCGACAACCTATCTGTTGGAAATCAGCAACAGCCGCACGGCCTGATGAAAGGCAAGTGGCTCTGGTCGGCTCATGGGCCGAGGGTAGCTAAGAGGCTGCTACCGCATCAGGGGTTTGAACCCGAAGGCCGGGAGGCCATGCGGAAAGTCGAGGACTATTACGATCGGCTGCTGCAGAACAACGGCCAGTAGGAACTGACGTGGGCCCTCCGCCAAATGCCGGTATCGAACAAGCGAGAATGAACGTGTAAAATATCGCTTCTGTAACCTTGGATGGTGGATGAAGTGAAAAAGCGTGACCTTGCCCCCAAGTTTTATCCAGTTTTAAGTTCGCTCCGGCGGTTTTTGAAGTGCTACCCGATTTTGGGCCAGCGGGAGCTGGAATTTTCCGGGGTTAAGGCTCAGTTCGGCGGGGGTGCCGATGAGCCGTTCATCAGCGAAATCGGCACCTTGTTGCCGATCGCGCTGTGTGGCCGGAACTCGTTGTAGTCTCTACGCCAATCCTCCATCTTCGCCCGCGCGTCGTCAAGGCTCATGAACCAATGAGCGTTCAGGCACTCGGCGCGGAACTTGCCGTTGAAGCTCTCGATGTAGCTGTTGTCCGTCGGCTTGCCAGGCCGGGAGAAGTCGAGGACGACGCCCTTGTGGTAGGCCCACAAGTCGAGGTCTCGAGAGATGAATTCGCTGCCATTGTCGACGCGAATGGCGGCCGGGTAACCGAGCTGCCGGCACACCCGTTCCAGGGTCTGGACCACATCCTCGCCGCGGTAACTGAAGCGTGCATCAACTGCTGGCGAGAAGCGCGAGAAGGTATCGACGACTGTCAGCACCCTGATCTTGCGGCCCGTCGCCAACTGGTCGTGCACGAAGTCCATGGCCCAGACATGGTTGGAATGGGTCGCTTCCGTGCGATCGGCCCGCAGCTTCGCCTTGACCCGACGCTTGGGTACCTTATTGCGGAGCTGGAGGTCCATCTCCTTGTAAAGACGATAGATTCGCTTCGGGTTAACCGGCCAGCCGTCACGCTTGAGCAGCACGTGCACACGACGGTAGCCATAGCGTACCCGTGTCTGGCAGATGTCCTTGATCCTCAGCTTCAATTCGGCCTGCTCGCCGCGCCTGGACTTGTAGACGTACAGCGACCGATCGATCTTCAGCACCGAACATGCGCGCCGGATCGAAGCGAGCGATTCGGACTGCAAAAAGCCAATGTAAACCCGACCTCACACCTTACGCACGCAATCGATCGTTGCTAAGTACTTGGCATGCTCTCCATCGTCCTAACCCAATTCCTCCCGGCGCTCGGCATACCCCTGCTGGTCATCCTTGCGATGGGAGGATGGGGAAACGCGTTTCTACGGACGGCAAGCGTTAGGGGGAGTCTTTCGACGTTAGAATACGCCGCTACCTCACTATCGCTCGGCATGGCTGCTTACTCCCTTGTTATCATCCTACTGGCCTTGGCTGGTTGGTATGATTTTCGCTTGGTCATAGTGATGCATGCGATTGGGATTGCTCTACTGATCCCCTCAGCCCTTCGAACTCGAATGCCGTCTGTTCCGCGGCCCGACCTAGTTATTCTTGCCGTGCCACTTGTTGCATTGTCAGCATTGATGCTGATGAGCACATTCTACAGTGCAGCGATCCATCCCGATGCCAGACAATACGAACTCGCCTTTCCTTGGCTCACAAGCTTTTCTGGGGGGATTGTCCGCGACTCAAACCTGCTGAATGCCGGCACGTACCTTGGTTATGATGTTCTACTGCTCACGTTGGGAGATCTGTCTCACCTTCTAAACAACCCGGCGATGCTCGACCGCCTTAAGTTGTTCAACGCTCTAACTGAACTTCTGCTTCCGATATCCGTCTATCTACTGTCCAGATCTTTTGGGGCATCTAAGGCAGGCTGCATTGTTGCCGCCACGGCGACCTTCACGATCGGCCAAATCGTATATTGGGGACTACTGAAGAATGATCTATTCTCCGGCGGGATTGGTATCCTAGCCCTTACGATCCTAATGCGGGCTTACGAGAAACGGTTGGAGATTTTACTCGGGATCGCGACGGCACTGGCGGCCTACGCCGTTTCGGCCAAAATCACTAACGTTGTGCCGGTTGGCCTTCCGTTTCTTTTTGTCTATCTCTCAGGTCGTTTCACAATGCGTGCCATATGGTTCAGCAGCTTTGTCGGCCTTCTGCTTGTTGCGCCCTGGTTGTTTTACGCCTACGTCATCCAAGGCAACCCGCTCCATCCTTTGGCTCAGCCGATGCCCCCGGAGATGAAAGCGGCGTGGCTGCTGCGAAACGCCAATGGCATCGACCGGACAGCAGAAAACTTCGTTAAAATGTTTCCGGCTGTCGCTTTGGGTAGCTACAAGATATCGGGCAACCAGACGATCGGAATTTTAACCTTCGTCGCGTTGCCAGTCGTTGCCGCGTGTGTGATCAATGACGGAGTAAAGCGGAAATTCAGCCTGCCGCAGGTGATTGCACTTTCCGCGCTGATCTGGTTCGCCCTGTTTTACTATATGCGCTTCGACAATCGATTCCTGTCCCGATACATCGTCCTGTGCTCTGGGGTGTTTTTTGCCTTCTGCGTCTTTCGCTTTGAGGATCTACCTAAGCGTTTTAGGGGTACGCTTGCCGCCTGTTCGGTTGGGGTCATATCAGTTCTTGCACTGCTGAACTCTCCTATCCAAAGCCGATTGCAGAGCGTCAGTCAGTCACTCACTTCCTCGCTATTGCTCGCACAGAAACATGACGAGATAGTAGAGTTTTCGGCTCCGTTTCGCGTGATAAAACAACGACGGAAGGAAGGCGAAGCGGTGGCCATCAATGATGGTATCGTTTTGTTCCTCGATCCGCCCTTTGTGAACGTGAGCGGATTGCACGCTGTAGACCTGAATGTCTACACACGGGACGTTGACGACTTGCAGGAATACTTGGCGGACCGATCTGTTGGTCTCATCCTGTTCCGCCCCGGAATAGCGGGCATCACGGAAGCGCTTACTGGTTATCTAGCAAAATGCGCCACAATGATTCAGGAGTTTCCCGGTTTGGAACTGCATGAGGTGAGACCGGAATGTCGGCTTCAACGCGCGTCAACCCTCAGAGGGATGAGGTCGCTTCAAAGAACTCGTCAACCTGCTCTTCAGTGAAGCCCATGGCGGTGAAGCCCGCCGCCATCATCGGCTCGGAGCGCACAAAAGTGCCTGAGTATTCATAGGCGATTTGCACTGCATTCGGCTATAAGGTGATCCAAGCATCGACCTCAACCAGAAGGCCTGCCGCCAGAAGCTGGAGTTTGAACTGGCGAGCAGAAACGCTCTCTATACGAGGCGCTGGCGGCAGAAAGGCGGCGATGGAATTGCCATCATCTTCCCATTTCGCGACTCTCTGGCGTTCTGCGAGCGACATGTCGTCGGGGATGTTCATGATCTCTTTGACGACCCGGATCATCCCATTATCCATGAAGGTTACTGTCTCGAACATGGTTAGGGCCTCGATGATAGTTTGACGTTGGTAACGCAAAAGCCAGACACTGCAGTAGTGTTGGCAAAAACTGCTCGCGAGGAGCACGACAGAGTCAGTCAGCGCTGTCAGATAGCCCAACGCTGACACCGAGAGATTGGCTGAGCCGGACACAACCCGAGAATCCTCAGCGGTGTAAACTTGCTCGTTTGACCAAGATACGGCAGGTGCTGTTCTCATTGGCGCGTCAAGCTCCACTTACGGCACCCGCATTAGTTTGCTTGCCGCCCGCCTCGACAAATTCCTCTGGACCACAAACTATTGCATCAAGACAACCTCCTGACAAAGGACTTTATCGAAGCTGTTGACCCCTAATCACCGGCCAGGACGTAGCCCTTTTTACGCATATTCGCTTTTTCTGAGACAAAAAGCCGGACCTCCATTTCTTCAAGCGGTTCGGATGTCTTGAACTCAAATTCCTTCGTACCAGAGGAAAGGTCGAATTTCGTCAAAACCGCCATGGAGCCAAGCGTTATATCAACATAGCTTCCCGTTGGATCGCTAAGCATGCAGCCCGTCACAGGCGGCCTTCACCGGGGGCTTGCGTTGGAAAACCGGAGGCAAGGGGCGTAACACGCGTGTCATGAACACCGCTATGGTGGGTAGCTAACGCTTCCTTCGCCGAGCCTCAGCAACGTGCCCATGAAGGCCAGATGCAACGCTCCTTCCGCTCCATCAGGCGGAAGGATGGCGCCACGCCTGAACGGAGGAAACTTATCCCCGGCCAAACTCGTCGGAAACGCGAACGATATCGTCCTCGCCGAGATAGGAGCCGGTCTGAACCTCAATCATCTCCAGCATGATCCGTCCGGGGTTATAAAGCCGATGCAATTCGCCCTGCGGGATATAGACAGACTCGTTTTCACGCACGAACGTCACCTCGTCGCCGACAGTCACTTCCGCCGTGCCCTTGACGCAGACCCAATGTTCAGAACGGTGGAAATGCTTCTGCAGCGACAGCTTTTTGCCCGGCAAGACGAACAGCCGCTTCACCTGGAAACGATCGCCATTGAACAGCGAGGTATAACCGCCCCAGGGACGGTAGGAGGTCGGATGAGTTTCCGTCAGGCTCGATGTCTCCTTCGCCTTGGCGAGGTACTTCACGAGCTTGCCGACTTCCTGGGCTTCGTCGAGGCGACCGACATAGACGGCGTCCTCGCTGGCGATGACCGCCACATCCTTTAATCCTTGGACTGCGAGATGCGAGGCACGCGACAGGACCAGCGAATTTTCGGTGTTCATGACGGTGGCATGGCCGATAACGACATTGCCATTCTCGTCCTTTTCACCAAGCTTCCAGACGGCATCCCAGCTCCCGAGATCCGACCATGCGAAGGCCGAGGTGACCACGGCGGCATTGGTGGTCTTTTCCATCACGGCATAGTCGATCGAAATATCCGGGCTTGTCTGGAAGCTGGCCTCATCGAGACGGACAAAATCAAGATCGATCGTGGCCTTGGCGACGGCGGCTTCCGCAGCCTCATACACGGCGGGCGCATAGTTTGAAAGCTCGTTCAGGAGCAGGTCGACCCGGCACATGAAAATGCCGGAGTTCCAGAAAAAGCCGCCAGCGGCCAGCATCTCTTCTGCGGCGGCAAGCTGCGGCTTCTCGACGAAACGCTTGACCTTGTGTGCGCCGGTCGAAAGCGCATCGCCCTGTTCGATATAGCCGTAACCGGTGGCAGGCTCGGTCGGCTTGATACCGAACGTGACGATCTTGCCCGATGCGGCGGTCTGGCGCGCAGTCGCGATCGCCTCGCTCCAATCCTTGCCTGCATCGATCTCGTGATCGGAGGCCAGAAGGTGGAGGATGGCGTCCTCGCCGAACTTCTGCTTCAAGTGGAAAGCCGCGGCTGCGATGGCGGCAGCCGTATTGCGAGCGACCGGCTCGAGGATGATGGCGGACAGATCAACGCCGACTTCGCGGGCCTGCTCGGCCACGGTGAATCGAAAATCCTGGTTGGTGATGACAACAGGTGCCTCGTAGGCCGCGGTGTCGGTCACGCGCTCAAGGGTTTCCTGGAACAA
>Ga0207426_1001531_pt1 | contig 18839 bp, 15 predicted proteins | sample AraplaMF_Cvi_mMS_FD_184265 | JGI IMG/M metagenome (GOLD analysis project Ga0207426, IMG submission 184265) | Arabidopsis root microbial communities from the University of North Carolina, USA - plate scrape MF_Cvi_mMS (SPAdes) (version 2) | ecosystem: Host-associated > Plants > Roots > Endosphere... | reverse complement strand
CACCGATGGCGGGCCGGCTGCGCCGGGCGGGCATCCCGACGGGGCTGGGCGCGGACGCGGTCACCTCGGCGCCGGGCGACATGTTCTCCCAGATGCGCGCCGCGCTGATGAGCAGTCACTTCGACGGCAACGGCGACGGCGAGGCCGACGCGCCCACGGTCAAGGCGGCCGATGTCCTGCGGATGGCCACCGCGGAGGGCGCCGCGGCCCTCGGCCTGGCCGACGAGGTGGGCTCACTCGGCATCGGCAAACGCGCCGACCTCGTCCTGCTGCGCGCCGACGCCCTCAGCCTCGCCCCGGTCGCCCACGACCCGATCGGCGCCGTGGTGACCGCCGCCCACCCCGGGAACATCGACACGGTCCTGGTGGACGGGCGGCCGGTCAAGCGCCACGGGCAACTGCTGTACGGGGAGCTGGGCAGCGTACTGAACACGGCGCACCGGGCGGCGGAGCGGTTGGTGGCCACGGGCTGAGGGCTGAGCAGCGTCAGACTTCCGGCCGCCGCTGCGTGACGAAAGACCCCATGCCAGGCGTGGTGACGATGAGCCCTTCTTCCCGGAGGGCAGCGGTGACCTTGCGGACGGTCATTCGCGCGACGCCAAACTCCTGCTCCATCCGCACCTCGGAGATGAGCTGACGCGGTGGGTATGTGCCATCCGCGATCCGCGCTCGGATCACGTCGGCAATCTGCGTCCACTTGGGCAGCGTCGGGTCGAACTCCACGGCGTCAGGAGTCGCCGGACGGTTGGGCCGCCGCTTTGAGGATTTCGGCGGCATTCTTCGCGACGAACGAGCCCATGCCCGGTTCGGTGTAGATCAGCCCCTCGGAACGCAGTCCGCGGTGCACCTTCTGGCCCGTGGTCGTGGCGATGCCGAATTCCTCCAGCATCTCGACCACTGACGGAACGCGGGTGCCGGGCTGGTACGTGCCGTCGGCGATGCGCTGGCGGATCACGTCGGCGACCTGGCGCCATCGAGGCCGGTCCGGTGCAAATTCGATCACGTGAACAAGGTAGGCACGCCACACCATGGCAGGCGAGAGGCACTAAGGGGTGCCATGGGGTACCAGACTGCACTAGACTCACTGCCGCAAAGACCCCGGCGGGTGCGCCAACACCCCCGGGGCACGGCCAACGCTGTCCAAGGAGCGTCGACATGCGAAACCCTATGCGCAGCCTCCTCGCCCGGTTAAGGAAGCACCGAACCCACCGCGCCCCCATCGTCACCTACTGGCCACCGCGACCGGCCCGACAACCTCTCCCCCTCCCCCGCCGCCTCGAATGCCCGCTGGACGGCGAGGCCACCCGCCTCGTACGCCCCTACCTCCTAGCCCACGAGCGCCAAGAGGCGCGACGCGAGGTGGCGTTCCTGCACACGATGGCGGTCGCCTCATGAGCGGCGGGATGCGGCTGCTGCCCTGGAACGGGCCGGACGGGCAGCGCTGTTACCTCTCCACCGACAAGGAGGGCGGATACCTGTCCCAGCTCGCCGACGACATGGAAGCCGCGCAGCTCGACACCGCCGAGGAGGTGCTCCGGCACACGAACGACCTGCTGAACGGGCCGGCGGAGGCGACCGCCAGGGAGCTCCGCTTCTGTGTCCACAGGCTGTGTGAAGCGCTGCACGACGTGCTGCGGATCGTGGAAAGCAGGGGCGGGCGGGTGACGTAACCCGCGGGCCGGAACGATCAAGGGCCCGGCATCAAGGATGCCGGGCCCCGCACAACGAGGAAGCGCCTAGGCCAGCGCCAGCCACGCCGCGCCCGCGACGACCAGGAGGGCGACGATGACGCCGACGATGAGGCCCACGCGGGGGCCGGCGGACTGCTGGGGGGCCGGGGCGCGGCGGCCGCCGGTCTGGGGGGTACCGCCCTCGTCCACGAAGGCGCGGAACATCTGCGTGCTGCCGGCCGGGTCGTTGTTGCCGCCGGCCTGGTTCTGCGGGTTGGTCGCCATGGGCAAGGACCCTAGCGAACCGGAGGCGGAGCGGCACCGTTGGGGCGCGTGTGGAGCGCCCGTGAAGGCGCCTACGGAGCGGGGTCGGGGCGGGTACGGCGCGTGGGCGGGAGCGGGGGCGGGCCGTCCGGGGGTGTCCCGTTACCGGCTGGTATTGGGCGGCGTCGGCGATACCGGCTCCGACCTGCGGGTTTGCGGGTCGCCGTCAGGTCGTTGACCAATGCCCGGTGCAGACTTTTGGCTGCCTTTACTTCAAGGCTGGACGAATCATTTGCCTTCAGCAACCAACATTGCTTATGGTTGCCCCAAGCAACAAAAGATGTGTGTGGATGCGTGGAGGAGCCGGTGGCAGCTCACAGTCAGTACGAGGAGCTGGCCAGACAGCTCAGTGCCATCGGCGCCGTCAAGCGCGAGATGGGGCGGATGCTGCCGCAGGAGTGCCCGCCCGCCTCGGCGGGGGTGCTCACCCTTCTCGACCGGCACGGTGAGATGCGGATGAGTCAGCTCGCGGAGCTGCTGGCGATCGATATGTCGGTGACCAGCCGGCACGTGGCCCATGCCGCCGAGCGCGGCTGGATCGAGCGGAAGCCCGATCCGGCGGACAAGCGGTCGCGGCTGCTGCGCCTGACCCCGAGCGGGACGGAGCTCCTGGAGGAGCTCGCCGAGCGCTACACGGCCGCGCTCGCCCGGTACTTGGACGACTGGTCCGACGCCGACGTCGGGCAGCTCACCGAACTCCTCGCCAGGCTCCGCACGAGCTTCGGCGACTGCCGTACCCGGGCACATCACGACTTCACCACCCGTACACCCGCAGGATGAAAAGGAACTACATGGCTACGACCACACCAGCCGGTGTGCGGGGCGGCCACGCCAGGCACGGAGGCGGACAGCACGCCTCCGACGGAGCCCCTATGACGCACCGTCAGATCATGGAGGCGCTGTCCGGGCTGCTGCTCGGCATGTTCGTCGCCATCCTGTCGTCGACGATCGTCTCCAACGCGCTGCCCGAGATCATTCATGACCTCGACGGCGGACAGAGCGCCTACACCTGGGTCGTCACCGCTTCGCTGCTCGCGATGACCGCGACCACCCCGCTGTGGGGCAAGCTCTCCGACCTGTTCAGCAAGAAGCTGCTGGTGCAGATCGCGCTGATCATTTACGTGGCGGGCTCGGTCGTCGCCGGGCTGTCGCAGAACACCGGCATGCTGATCGCCTGCCGGGTCGTGCAGGGCATAGGCGTGGGCGGGCTGTCCGCCCTGGCCCAGATCGTGATTGCCGCCATGATCTCCCCGCGGGAGCGCGGGCGTTACAGCGGCTACCTCGGCGCCACCTTCGCCGTCGCCACCGTCGGCGGCCCGCTGCTCGGCGGCGTCATCACCGACACCGACTGGCTCGGCTGGCGCTGGTGCTTCTACGTCGGCGTCCCGTTCGCCGTCATCGCGCTGATCGTGCTCCAGAAGACCCTGAAGCTGCCCGTCGTCAAGCGCGAGGGCGTCAAGGTCGACTGGGCGGGCGCCTTCTTCATCAGCGCGGCGGTCTCGCTGCTGCTGGTGTGGGTGACGCTGGCCGGTGACAAGTACGACTGGATGTCGTGGCAGACCGCCGCGATGGTCGGCGGTGCGGTCGTGCTCGGCGCGATCTTCGTCTTCGTGGAGACCAAGGCCAAGGAGCCGATCATCCCGTTGCGGCTGTTCCGCAACAAGACGATCACCTTGGCGTCGGTGGCCTCGTTGTTCGTCGGTATCGCGATGTTCTCCGGCACCGTCTTCTTCAGCCAGTACTTCCAGCTGGCGCGTGACAAGTCGCCGACGATGTCCGGGGTCATGACGATCCCGATGATCGGTGGCCTGTTCGTCTCGTCCACCGTCTCCGGCCAGGTCATCACCAAGACCGGCAAGTGGAAGGCATGGCTGGTCAGCGGTGGTGTGCTGGTGACCGCGGGGCTCGGCCTGCTGGGCACCATCCGCTACGACACCGAGTACTGGCACATCGCGATCTTCATGGCGCTGATGGGCCTGGGCATCGGCATGATGATGCAGAACCTGGTGCTCGCCACGCAGAACCAGGTGGCGCCCGAGGACCTCGGCTCCGCCTCGTCCGTCGTGACCTTCTTCCGCTCCCTCGGTGGTGCGGTCGGCGTCTCGGCCCTGGGTGCGGTGCTCGCCAACCGCGTCACCCACTACGTCAAGGACGGGCTGGCCGAGCTCGGCCCCAAGGGCGCGAAGGCCGCCGCGCACGCCGCCGGCAACAGCGGCGGCGGCATCCCCGACCTGGACTCCCTCCCGGCGCCGCTGCGCACCGTCATGGAGAGCGCCTACGGCCACGGTGTCGCCGACGTCTTCCTGTATGCGGCGCCCTGCGCGCTGCTCGCTTTCCTCTTGACCCTGTTCATCAAGGAGGTCGCGTTGAAGACGCGTGGCGGACTGGCCCAGAGCTCCGAGGACGCACCGGCCGCGGCCACCCTGTCGGCCGTTCCGTCCGCCGCCTCCGCGGAGGCCGTCATCCCGGCGCAGGCCGAGGAGCGGGAACTCGCCCTGGTGGGCGCCGCGCCGGTGGCCCCGGACGACGAGGCGCACACGCCCTCCTGGGCACGCCCGGCCGTGGCGACGGCCACCCAGCCGCTGGCCGCGTACGCCTCGGCCGGCGGCGGGGACGCCACCCCGTCCGGTCCGTCGGTGCACGGCTTCGTCCGCAACGCCGAGGGCAGCCCCGTACCGCGCTCCGCGGTCACGCTGATCTCGCTCAGCGGGCGGCAGCTGGGCCGCGCGGTCGCCCAGGCCAACGGCTCGTACGCACTCAGCGCCCCCGGCGCCGGCTCGTATGTGCTGATCGCGGCGGCCGACGGCCACCAGCCGCAGGCCTCCACGGTCGTCATCGGCGAGGCGCCGCACGCCTACGACATCCTGCTCAGCGGCACCAGCGGCCTCGGCGGCCAGGTCCGCAGCGCGGCCACCGGCGCTCCGGTCGACGGGGCGATGGTCGTCGTCACCGACGTCCGCGGCGAGGTGCTGGCCACCGGAAAGACCGGCGCCGAGGGCCACTTCGCCTTCGACGAGCTGGCGCCCGGCACCTTCACCGTCGCCGTGAACGCCCCGAACCACCGCCCGGCCGCACTGCCGGTCGAGATCGGCGGCCAGGGCACCACACGGATCGAGATCGAGCTGCTGTCCGGCGCACGGGTGCAGGGCGTCGTGCGGGCCGGTGCGCACCGCCGGCCGCTGCCCGACGCACGGGTCACGCTGGTGGACGCGGCGGGCAATGTCGTGGCCACCTCGACGACCGGGGAGGACGGCGCCTACGCCTTCACCGACCTGGACGCCGGCGACTACACGGTCATCGCGAGCGGCTACCCGCCCGTCGCCACCGGCCTCGCGGTCGATGCCCGCGGAGTCGACGGTTACGACGTCGAGCTCGCCCACCCCGGGGACTGAAATCCCCCGGGCCCGGGGATCTCACCCGGGAGCAATACTCCGGTCCGGGGCGCGCGTTGAGCGGAGGCGCGTCCCGGACCGGACCGAAGGGCTCCGGCGGCGGCGCTGCGCACAGGCAGGGGACGGCCTGCACGCCGCCGCCGGACCCGGCACTTCCCCACGCTCGCGGCCCGGCTCGCACGGGCCCGTGACGCAGGGGGCACCATCAGGCAACAAACGGGAGAGGCAATGACTTCGACGGGCGCGGGAGCTGCGGGACTGAGGGCGCAGGTCCGCACACGGGACGGCTGGGCGGTCCAGCACGCCGTACTGACCGTCACCGATATGACCGGCGCGCAGGTGCTGCGGGCCGCGGCGGACGACGAGGGCGCCATCCGCAGCGCGGAACCGCTGCCGGCCGGCCCGTACACGGTCATCGTGACCGCCGTCGGCTACGCGCCGGTCGCCTCCAGCGCGATCGTGACGGCCAGCGGCCGTATGGACGTGGGCAGCGTCGTCCTGGCCCGGCAGGGCGGGGCCGAGCTGCCGCCGCCCGGTGTCTGGACCATCGACCCGATGCACTCGACGGTGGCGGCGGTCGCCCAGCACCTGGGGATCTCCAGCGTGCACGGCCGGTTCACCGAGTTCGGCGGCCGGATCGAGATCGCCGAGGACCTGCACGCCTCGCGGGTCGAGGCGGACATCAAGGCCGCCTCCATCGACACCGGCAACGGGATGCGCGACGGCCATCTGCGCTCCGAGGACTTCCTGAACGTCGAGGAGTACCCGGAACTCACCTACCGCAGCGCGGGCCTGTCCCCGGCCGGCCCGGACCGCTGGACCGTGCACGGTGAGCTGTCGCTGCACGGTGTCGTACGGCCGGTGGACCTCGAACTGAGCTATCTCGGCACCGGCCCCGACCCGTGGGGCGGGGTGCGCGCCGCGTTCCGCGCCACCGCGGAACTGCGCCGCGAGGACTTCAAGATGAACTACAACCAGGTCGTCGCGGCCGGTGTCGCGGCCATCGGGACCACGCTCAGGGTCGAGCTGGACATCCAGGCCGTGCAGGGGGAGAGCCTGCCGACGGGGTGAGGCCCCGTCCTCGCGGGCACGGCCGGGCCGGGCGTCAGTCCGCCGCCCGGTCCCGCATCGCCTCGATCCCCGCGATCTGCAGATCGAGGGCGAAGGCGAAGTCCCGGTCCAGCATCTCCACGACGCTCTGGCCCTGGCGCGTGTACCCGGTGCGGGTGGACAGCTCCAGCGTCTCGGCGAACTCCGGCCGCTCCGCGAGCGCGGCGAGGACCTGCTCGAAGTAGTCGTCGAGGGTCATGCCCGCGGCCCGGCACCGCTCCTCGTGCGTGGCCCGGATCGTGGCGAAGCCGTAGACGAAGTGGAAGAGCGACGCCAGCGCGCCGGAGGTGCGGTCCGGCGCCAGGCCGCTGCGCCGCATCACCCGCTGGGTGGCGTTGGAGAAGGCCGTCGAATGCGGGCCGATGTTCATCAGCTGACCCAGCAGCCGGGCCGCCCAGGGGTGGCGCAGCAGCATGTCGCGGTAGCCGACGGCGAGGGCGCGCAGCTGTTCGCGCCAGTCGGCGCCGGTGTCGGACTCGTCCGGCAGCGCCATCTCGCCGGCGACCGCGTCCACGGCCAGTTCCAGCAGGTCGTCCTTGGTGTCGACGTACCAGTAGACGGACATCGCGGTGACGCCGAGCTCGGCCGCGAGCCTGCGCATCGAGAATTTCGACAGGCCCTCGGCGTCCAGCAGCCGGACCGTCGCCGCGACGATCTTGTCGAGGTCGAGTCCGGCCGGCTGGTCCGCCTTGCGTTTGAGCGGGGGGCGTTCGGTCAGCCAGACGCTGTTCGGCCGCTTCCCGGTGCGGCCGTCCGTCGCTGCCATGGCGCCCCTCCCTTGCCCTGAACGTCTGCCGCGTCAGGGTGTCGTCGTCGGTGTGGTCGTCGGTGTCGTTTCCGGTGCACGGCATGTACGGGTGGTCATACGTGCCGTCGGTACGTGCCGTTCACGATCACGTACCCGCCGATGCTATTCCGCCCCGGCGGCCGCCGGTTCCGCACCGGCGGGCGTGGCCGGCGCCTCCGGGTCCCGGCCGGTGCGCTCCGCGCGGCTCAGCAGCACGGCGGCGACCAGCCCGCCGAGGAACACCGCGGCCGCGCCGACCAGCTGGCTGGTGCCGATACCGGCGGCGAAGGCGTCCTGCACGGCGCCGCGTTCGGCGTCCGTACGGGTCCTGGCGAGCGCCGCGGGCAGCGAACCGGCGCCCGCGGCGGCCAGCGGAAGCAGCGCGACGAAGCGCGAATTGAGGACCGCGCCGAGGACGGCCACGCCGAGCCCCTGGCCGAACTCCATCAGCGTGCCGTTGACGCCCGCCCCCACTCCGGCCTTGGCCGGCGGGATGGCGGACATGATGGCGTTGGCCATCGTCGGCATGGCGAGCGCGACACCGACGCCCATCACGAGCAGACCGGCCAGCATGCCGCCATAGCTGTCGCCACCGAACAGGGAGATGGCGGCGAGACCGGCCGCGAGCAGCGACATCCCCGAGACGATCATTCCGGGGGTGCCGAGCCGGGGCAGCAGGCGTGCGCTGAGGCCGGTGAAGTTGATCAGTATGACGGTGACGGCGAGCGGCGCCATCCGCAGTCCGGCGTCCAACGGGCCGTAGCCGAGCACCAGTTGCAGATGCTGGGTGAGCAGGAACATCGAGCCGCCCATCCCGAAGGCGACGAGGATGCCGCCGGAGACGGCGCCGATGAAGCGGCGGTTGCGGAAGAAGTGCATGTCCAGCATCGGATACGGGACGCGCAGCTCCCACAGCGCGAAGACCGCGAGACCGGCCAGGCCGAGGGCGGCGGAGATCAGCACCCGCCCGGACAGCCAGCCGGTGACCGGCCCGGAGATGATCGCGAAGACCACGCCGACCATGCCGATCATGGACAGCAGGGCGCCGAGCAGGTCGGGGAATTCGCCGCCACGGCTCCGGGACTCGGGCACGAGGGCGACGACGGCCAGCAGCGCCACGGCGGCGACCGGCAGATTGACCAGGAACAGCGAGCCCCACCAGAAGTGGTCGAGCAGCGAACCGCCGATCAGCGGCCCGGCCGCGAACCCGAGCGAGTTGACCGAGCTCCAGATCCCGATGGCCTTGGGGCGCTCCTCGTCGTCGAAGATCTGCATGACGACGGCGAGCGTGGTGGTCATCAGCAGCGCGCCGCCGACCCCCATCCCGGCCCGGGCGGCGATCAGCTGGCCGGGCGACTGGGCGAGCGCCGCGCCGAGCGAGGCGACGCCGAAGAGCACCAGGCCGATGGCGAGCATCCTCTTGCGGCCGTAGCGGTCGGCGGAGTTGCCGGCGGTGAGCAGCAGACCGGACTGGACCAGCGAATAGGCGTTGATCATCCACTGGACGTCGGCGGTGGTCGCCCCCAGGTCCTCGGTGAGGGAGGGGATGGCGACGTTGAGGACGGTGTTGTCGAGGATGACCGTCAGCTGGGCGAGGCAGATGACGGCCAGGATCAGCCAGCGGGTGGCGGTCCGGCCCGGCGGCTGGAGTGTGGTGGTGGCGTCGGAGGCCACGGGGGACATACGGGCTCCCTGTACGGGGTGGGCGTCATTGACTTACACCGTACAGGGAGCGTTATACGCCGTACGTTTTATTTTTCGGTCGGGTCGGGGGTGCCGGCGGTCAGCAGTAGTCCGGCAGGCTGGTGCCGGTCTTGCTGACCCACAGCCCGTTCCCCTTGTCGCCACCGCCGAGGGCGATCTTGGCCACGGCCGGGTTGCTGCTGTCGTCCCCGTAGGTCCACTGGCCCCAGCCGTTGAGGTCGAAGGTGAAGTGCCCGGTCACGTCCTGGACCCGGGGCCGCTCCTCCACCCAGCCGTACTGGCCGGTGGGAACGGTGACGGCCACCTTCTCCGACCAGGTCTTCTGGGTACCGGTGGTGCGGGCGTAGTTGGTCTGCCAGGAGTGGCTGAACTTCGAGCCCACCTGCGCCGAGAAGACGTCCTTCACGCCCAGGGTCAGGGTGACACCCACTTCGGCGGTGTCCTGGATCGCCGAGCCCGTCGTGGTGGACTCGATACTGGTCTCGGTCCGGGTCAGCTCCTTCGTCAGGTCGCCGCCCGTCTCGTTCTTGTCGGTGTGACCGCGGCAGATCGGGGTGCCGTACGTGGGCTCGGAACGGTCGGTGATCTCCCACTGGCAGTACGACTGGTCCTTGTCGCACTTGGTCATCGCATAGGTCGCCGCGAGGCTGTACATCGCCGGGGTCTCCCGCGCGTCCCCGGCGGCCGGGTCGTGGATGCTGAAGAAGGACGCCTGGTCGCCGGAGGAGCAGCCGTAGGTCCCCACGTGGTTCGAGTGGTAGACGAAGTTCTGCCCGCTGTACCCGCCATAGGCGTTCATGCAGGTGTCGTCCACGACGGAGCGGATCATGAAGCCGTCGGAGGGCGTCGGCTGGAGGTACCACTTCTGGGAGTCGACGTTCGCGCAGTCGGTCTCGCCCATCCAGGAGGCGTTCTGGCCGTCGCGGGTGATGCACTTGCCGCCGTCGTTGACCACCATCTGGAAACTGCCGTCGCCGGTGTCCCGCAGCTCGAACTTCTCGTTGCCACCGGGCGGGTCGCCCTTGGGCCAGACGTTGAGGCGGCCCCAGTTCGCGGCGCCGTCGCCGCCCCAGCCCCGTCCGACGTCCAGCACCCGCCAGTTGGGCGCCTCCAGCTTGCTGTAGATCGTCACGCACTGGAGTGGCTGGCTACAGTCCGGGCCGCCCTCGGCCCGCGCCTGCCCCGTCCCGAACGGCGTGACGATGAGCCCGAGGCACATCATGAAGGCGATCGCCACCGCCGTGCCCAAGCGCGCACACAGACGGCCGGGTCTTCCGGCCCATCGTGCAGTCATCTCCGCTGCCCCACTTCTTCCTGCTCGTCGTGGTGAGGGGCGGCACCCTTCCGGCACCACACCCCCTGCTCACCCGCGCGCAGCGGAACGCGCCACGTACGCGGGACGGTGCCGGCGAGCCGGGCGACCCGTCCGGCGGACCGGACGGGTCGCCGCCCCGACGCGGCGACCGGCACCACGATCACCGTCGCGGCCCGCACCGGGATAGCGGAGAACTACCTGTATGCGGGTACGTGTTTCCGACCGGACACGCCACCCCGCGAGACGGTCAGGGTGCCGCAGCGCCCTGGGCGACGGCCCAGACGGCCACCTGGGTGCGCGAACTGAAGCCGAGTTTGGCCAGGATGCGCTGCACATGCCCTTCCGCCGTGCGGGCGGAGATGACGAGCTCGGCGGCGATCTCCTTGTCGGTCAGCCCTGCCACGAGCAGCGTGACGACCTGGTGCTCCCGCCGGGTCAGTGACGTCGGCGCGCCCGGGCCGGCCGGCGGCTCCGCGGCCGGGCCCCCGAGCGCGCAGGCGATCGCCTCGTCGAGGGGGAGGCCGGCGCCGTCCCGTACCGCGGCGTCGAACGGCGCGTCGCCGAGCGCGCTCCGCAGCCGCAGCTCGCACTCGGTGTGATGGTGCAGCAGGCGGCCCAGGCCGGGCAGCGCGGCCCCCAGCGACACCCAGAGCGTCTGCGCCGCCCCGAGCAGTCTGGCCGATCGCAGCGGGCTGCCGTCCCGCGCGGTGGCCCAGGCGAGCACCTCCAGGCACTGGGCCGTGGCCAGGAGGTTGTGGGTGGGACTCTCCACCCGCAGCCCGTCCTGGAGCAGGGCGATCGCCTCCTCGGTGCTCCCGGACAGCCAGCGCTGGAGCCCGAGCACCCACAGCGCGTACGAACGGGACCAGCACGCGTCATGGGTGTCGCACAGGGCCAGGCACTCCTCGCCGAGCGGGGTGGCCCGGGGATCGTCGGCCAGGCAGCAGGAGAGGGTGAGCAGGAACAGCGTCGCCCACTGGGCCCCCAGGTCCCCGTTGGCGCGATGCCGGCCGAGGGCGTCCTCCAGCAGGGGTATGGCCCGGCGGAACTCGTCCTGGAAGAGCGCGGCGAGGCCGGCGAACTGCACCGCGTCGGCGAGCGGCCCGGGCTCGCCCAGGGTGTCCGCGAGCTCCTGGCAGGCGGCCAGCCGGGCGCGCCCGGTCGCCACGTCCCCGCGCAGGAAGGCGAGCCAGCCGTCGACCCACAGCGCCCTGGCGCGGGCGGGGCTGGGACCGGTGTCCAGCGCCAGGGCCCGGCCGAGCCAGCGGCGCTGCTCCTCCACTCCGCTCACCCCGAGCCGGTGGCTCCACAACGACGTCACCAGCTGCAGCCCGGCACGCTGCTCCCCGGGCGTGCCGAGACAGAACTCCAGCGCCGCCCGGAGGTTGGCGTTCTCCAGGCGCAGGCGGGCGAACCACGCCAGCTGCCGGGGGCCGAACCACTCGGCCTCCGCGCGGGTGGCCAGCTGCTGGTAGTGGTCGCGGTGGCGGCGGCGTACGGTCTCCCGCTGCGGGTCGGTGACGCCGTCCTCCAGGAGGGCGCGACCGTACTGCCGGATGGTCTCCAGCATCCGGTACCGCACCTGCCCCTGCTGGTCCTCGCGGCTCAGGATCGACTTGTCCACCAGCTCGGTCACCACGTCGAGCACCGTCTCGCGGGGCATCCCCTCCCCGGCGCAGACCTCTTCGACCGCCTCCAGGTCGAACCCGCCGGAGAAAATGGACAGCCACGCCCACAGCCGCTGCTCGGGCGGCGTGCACAGCTCGTAACTCCAGTCGATCGCCGCCCGCAGGGTCTGCCAGCGGGGCAGGGTCGCGCGGCTGCCGCGGGTCAGCAGCTCGAAGCGGTTGTCGAGCCGGTCGAGTATCTGGCGGGGCGAGAGGACCCGCAGCCGGGCCGCCGCCAGCTCGATGGCCAGCGGAATGCCCTCCAGCCGCTGGCAGATCCTGGCGACCGTCACCAGGTTGTCCGGGCCGAGGGTGAAGGCGCCGTACACCGCCACGGCCCGGTCGGCGAACAGCCGCACGGCCTCGTATTCGGCCAGTTCCTCGGGCGGCAGCGGGTCGTCCGGATCAGGTGTCGACAGCGGCGGGACGACCATCAGGTACTCACCGTCGACCCGCAGCGCCTGCCGGCTGGTGGCCAGCACCCGCATACCGGGCACCGCCGCCAGCAACGTCCTGATCAGCTCCGCGCAGGCGTCCAGGAGGTGTTCGCAGTTGTTCAGCACCAGCAGCAGCCGCCGGTCCTGGAGATGGTCGGCCAGCGTCCGCATCGGCGGCCGGGCCGAATCGTGGTCCAGCCCCAGCGCGGCCAGCACCGTCTGCGCGAGCAGCGCGTCGTCCTCCAGCGGCGCCAGGTCCACCACCCACACCCCGCCGGGGAAGGAACGCCGCACCTCCGAGGCCACCCGCAGCGCCAGCCGGGTCTTGCCGATGCCACCCGCCCCGGTCAGCGTCACCATCCGCGTACGGGTGAGCAGTTGGCGCGCTCCGGCCACCTCCCGCCGGCGCCCGACGAAGCTCGTCAGCTCCGCCTGCACCTCCCCGCCCGCCTGCGCCTCCCCGCCCGCCGGGCCCGGACCTGGCCCCGTGGACGTGCGGTTCGTCCGCCCGGTGAGATGACAGTCGCTGACCCGATAGTCGTTGTCCATGCTGCGTCGCGCCTCTCGCTCATGTGCCGCGATCCGGATGGCCGAGACGGGCTCCATTTTCGGCCATCCGGAACGCTCGCCCTCGCGTCGAGGGGTAGCGGACCGAGCGGGAGGCGGTACAGAGAACGGACGTCGGCGGGGTGAACGTCCGGGGGCGGGAGCCCGGTGTCCTTACGCCGGACCGGCCGTGTCAGTGCTTCTTCGTACGGTCCGGAGTGACCCGATCACCCGGGCCGCGTCAGGTCGTAGAAGGTGGCGCCGCCGACCATGACCTTCGTGAAGTTCTTCTTCACCCAGGACTCGATCTGCGACGCGCCGCCCCGGCTGCTCCCGGGGCCGCCACCGGGGCCGCCCTGCCCGCCCGCGAGGAAGTAGCGGATCTTCCCGGCCGCGACGTACTCCTTGAACCGGGCGAGGGTCGGCGACGGGTCGCTCCCGTTGAAGCCGCCGATCGCCATCACCGGCTTCTCGGTGGCCAGTTGGTAGCTCGCGGCGTTCTGGGAGCCGATGGCCGCGGCGGCCCAGGTGTAGTCGTCCGCGTCCTTCTCCAGCAGCGCCTTGGCCCGGTCGATCACCTTGCTGCCGTTCAGCAGACCGCCCATCCGGCCGGCGCCGCGCTCACCGAGGCCGCCCCTGCCGCCGGGGAACCCCGTCCGGCCGGTCTGCCGCCCGCGGGCGCCCGGCGCCGGGAGCTGCCTCTGCTTGCCCGCCCGTTGCGGGGGCAGGTTGGCGCCCGGCATCCCGCCATTGCGGCCGCGCATCCGGCCGCCCGGGGAGCCGCCACCGGGACCGCCCCTACCGCCCTGCACCGTGGGGCCGGCCGTGATGATCGAACCGCCCTTGGGCGTGTTGACCGTATCGAGGGTGTACGCGACCGGCCCGGCCAGCGCCGTCACCACCCCGAGCCCCGCCGCGAGCACCGCCACCCGCCGGCTCGCCCGCAGCGATGCCCGTACCGGCGCTCGGCCTCCTGGCGCGGCTGCTTCCTTCCGGGCCGCCGCCCCCGCCCGAACCGCCATCAGCAGCCCCGGCGCCGCCAGGAGGCCGAGTGCCGCCACCGTCCAGCGCAGCCAGGGCAGCCAGTCCGGTGAGCGGTTCAGCAGCACGAACGACCATCCGGCGGTCACCGCCACCGTCCCGGCCAGGACGAGCGCGGCGGACCGGCCGCCGCGCCGCCACCACAGCGCCGCGCCCATCCCGACCAGCGCCGCGATATACGGGGCCAGCGCGATGTTGTAGTACTGATGGAAGATCCCGGACATGAAGCTGAAGGTCGCGAAGGTCATCAGCAGCGCACCGCCCCAGACCAGGAACTCCGCCCGCTGACCGGCCTGTTCGGCGGCGACCGCCCGTCGCGCCCGCCACAGCACCGTCACGGCGGCGACCAGCAGGATCAGCGCCGCGGGCAGCAGCCAGGAGATCTGCCCGCCCATGTCGGACGAGAACAGCCGGGTGAGGCCGGTCTCCCCCCAGCCGCCGCCACCGGGACGGCCACCGCCCCCGCCGACGCTGCCGGTCTCGTTGCCGGTGATCCGCCCGAAGCCGTTGTAGCCGAAGGTCAGCTCCAGGAAGCTGTTGTGCTGCGAGCCGCCGATGTACGGGCGGGAGGCCGCCGGCCACAGTTCGACGAGCGCCACCCACCAGCCGGCGGACACCACGATCGCCAGCCCGGCGAGCAGCAGTTGACCGAACCGGCGGCGCAGCGCGACCGGCGCACAGCAGGCGTGGACGACGGCGAGCGGCGGCAGGATCAGCCACGCCTGGAGCGTCTTGGTGAGAAACCCGAGCCCGAAGCAGACCCCGGCCAGCACCAGCCACTTGGTCCGGCCGTCCGCCAGGGCGCGCAGGACACAGGCGATCGCGCAGACCATCAGCAGGCACAGCAGCGCATCGGGGTTGTTGAAGCGGAACATCAGCGCGGCGACCGGCGTCACCGCGAGCACGCCGCCCGCGAGCAGCCCCGCGCCCGCACCGAACCGCCGCCGTACGGCCCGGTGGAGCACCCCGACCGCCGCCACGCCCATCAGCGCCTCGGGCACCAGGACCGCCCAGGAGCTGAGCCCGAAGAGCCGTACGGACAGCGCCATCGGCCAAAGCGCGGCGGGCGGCTTGTCGACAGTGATGGAGTTCGCCGCGTCGGACGAACCGAAGAAGAAGGCCTTCCAGCTCTCGCTGCCGGCCTGTACGGCGGCCGAGTAGAACTGGTTGGCGTAGCCGGAAGCGGACAGGCTCCAGAGGTAGAGAGCCGCCGTGAACAGCAACAACGCCAGCAGCGCGGGCCGCTCCCAGCGAGCCGCCGGCTCCGGTGACACGGGCGTCCGGGGGGCGGTGGGCGACGCCGGAGCGCCCTCCTGTGGGGCGGGCGGCGGCGGGGCCGGGGTGCCGGGCCGTTGTTGCGGGGTCATCGTGCGCTCCTGGTGAGATCGTGCCGGTCGTGCGAAGGGTCTGTCGCCGCGGTGAGGTCGTCCCGGTGCTCGCGGTCGGGGAAGACCCAGGCGCGGAAGAGCAGAAACCGCAGCACCGTGGCCGCGAGGTTGGCGGCCACCAGTACCGCGAGTTCGGTGCCGTGCGAGGCGGTGCCCCCGGCGGCGTCGAGGGCCGCGAGCGAGCCGCTGGTCAGCACCAGTCCGACGGCGAAGACCACCAGCCCCTGCGCTTGATGGCGGACCGCCCGGTCCCGGCCCCGTACCCCGAAGGTCAGCCGCCGGTTGGCGGCCGTATTGGCGAGCGCCGACACCAACAGGGCGGCGGCATTGGCGAGTTGGGCGCCGGTCCCGAGGCGGAAGAGGGAGAAGAGGGCGAGGTAGAGCAGGGTGCTCAGCCCGCCGACGACACAGAAGCCGACCAGCTGACGGGCCAGTCCGCCGGGCACACCGGTCAGCTCGCGGTCCCGCGGATCGTCCCCGAAGGGCCGGGCAAGCCGGTCCAGCGGCAGCCCACCGGTCGCCAGCGCCCGCCCCACCCGCCAGACGCCCTTGAGGTCATCGGCGGCCGTCCGCACGATGTGCACGGTGCTGTGGGGATCGTCGATCCAGTCCACCGGCACCTCGTGGATCCGCAGCCCGGCCCGCTCCGCGAGCACCAGCAGCTCGGTGTCGAAGAACCACCCGGTGTCCTCGACCATCGGCAGCAGCCGCTCCGCGACATCGCCGCGGATGGCCTTGAACCCGCACTGCGCGTCGGAGAACCGTGCGGCGAGCGAGCCGCGCAGGATGAGGTTGTACATCCGCGAGAGGAACTCCCGCTTCGGCCCCCGCACCACCCGTGCGCTCCGGCTGAGCCGGGAGCCGATGGCCAGATCCGAGTGCCCGGAGATCAGCGGCGCCACCAGCGGCAGCAGCGCGTTGAGGTCGGTGGACAGATCGACGTCCATATAGGCCAGCACCGGTGCCTCGGACAGCGACCACACGGTGCGCAGCGCCCGCCCGCGCCCCTTCTGCTCCAGCCGTACCGCGGTGACCTCGTCGATCGCGTCGTCGAGCCGGGCGGCGACATCCGGCGTACGGTCCGTGCTCGCGTTGTCGGCGATGGTGATCCGGAACCCGTACGGGAAGGTGCGGGCGAGGTGCTCACGCAGCCGCCGCACACAGGGTTCGAGGTCGCGCTCCTCGTTGTGGACGGGGATCACCACATCGAGGACGGTCGCGCTCTGACCGAGCCGCAGATGCTCGCGTGGAGGCAGGGAGCTCAGCGGGGTGCGGGGCGGCGGTGTCGTCGTCATGCCACGACGTTCGCCACACCGGCTGTCATGGGGGTGTGTTGCGGCTGTGGTGGGGCTGTGAGTGCGCAGCGGGTGGAGTGACCTGGGTTGTGGGGAGTGCGGGCAGCGTCACCGTGAAGACCGTCCGCCCCGGCACACTGCCGACCCCGACCGTGCCGCCGTGCGCGGCCACCACCGCCTGCACGATGGCGAGGCCGAGCCCGGTGCTCCCGGCGGCACGTGATCGCGAGGCATCACCCCGGGCGAAGCGCTCGAAGACATGCGGGAGCAGCTCCGCCGGTATCCCCGGCCCGTCGTCCCGCACCTCCAGCTGGACGCCCCCGTCGCCACCCGCGGCAGCATCCGTCGCGGCCCGCACCCTGGCGGTCACCGTGGTCCCCTCCGGCGTATGCGTACGGGCATTGGCCAGCAGATTCACCAGGATCTGGTGCAGCCGCCCGGCATCCCCGTACACCACCGCGGGCTCATCGGGCAGCTCCAGCCGCCACCGGTGACCGGCCCCCGCCACCCGGGCGTCGCTCACCGCATCGACCACCAGCGGCGACAGATCTATTCGCTCGTACGCGAGCGGACGCCCGGAATCCAGCCGGGCGAGCAGCAGCAGATCCTCCACCAGCCCCGTCATCCGCTCCGCCTCCGACTCGATCCGGCCCAGGGCGTGCCGGGTCTCCGGCCCCGGCTGCTCCCGCCCGCGCCGGGTCAGCTCGGCGTAACCACGGATCGACGCGAGCGGGGTACGCAGCTCATGGCTGGCATCGGCGACGAACCGCCGTACCCGCGTCTCGCTCTCCTGACGGGCCGAGAGCGCCGAAGCGACATGCCCCAGCATCCGGTTCAGCGCCGCACCGACCTGCCCGACCTCCGTACGCCCGTCCGACTCGGACGCCGGCACCCGGACATGCAGCGCCACATCGCCCTGGTGGAGCGGGAGTTCGGAGACCCGGGTGGCGGTGGCGGCGACCCGGCGCAGCGGCCGCAGCGCGATCCCGACCATGGCGGAACCCGCGAGCCCGACCGCCACCAGTCCAGCGGCCGTCACACACACCTCGATGAGCACGAGCCTGCCGACGGTCTTCTGCACATAGACGAGCGGCAGGCCGAGCACCAAGGAGCCGTCCTTGGCGGACTCCACCCGGTAGTCGCCGAGTCCGGGCAGCTCCGCGGTGTGTGACCGGCCGTCCCTCGGCACCCTGCTCAGCGCCGCGACCTGCGCCGTGGTCAGGTCCGTCAGCCGTTCCTCGGGCAGCCGGCCGGTCGGGTTGGTCAGCTTCGCCCCGGCCTCGGCCGTCCCGTCGGGCCCGATCCGCGCCCCCACCGCGCGGAGGGGCTGACCCGCCATCGCCACAAAGTCCAGGCTGCCCTGGGGACGGCTCGGTTCATGGGGGCGCGGCATCTGGGCACGTATCACGAAATCCTGCACCTGCCGGTCCAACTGCCCCTGCATATAGGAGTGCAGCGCGATGGTCGTCACCGTCCCGATGACCGCCCCGACGACGGCGATCAGCGCCACCGCGGACACCACGAGCCGGGTCCGGAGGGACCATCGGCGACGGGGGGCAGGGGGCCGGGGGGCTTCCGGCGGGGTCGGCGGACCGGGCTGGTTCGGGCGCTCGGGCGGGGCGGACGGCTCGGGCGGCTGCTGGGGCCAGGCCTGATCGGGCCCGGCGGGCCGGTCAGGCTGCTCGGGCCGGTCGGGCTGCTCGGGCGCCGTCGCGGGCTTCCCGCTCACGGCCCGCTACCCGCCCGGCTTGATCAGATAGCCCGCGCCCCGCCGGGTGTGAATCATCGGCGCCCGCCCCACGTCGATCTTCCGCCGCAGATACGAGATATACAGCTCCACGACATTGGCCTGGCCCCCGAAGTCATAGCTCCATACCCGGTCGAGGATCTGCGTCTTGCTCAGCACCCGCCGCGGATTGCGCATCAGAAAGCGCAGCAGCTCGAACTCGGTGGCCGTCAGATGGATCTCCTGACCGTCCCGCCACACCTCATGGCTGTCCTCGTCGAGCACCAGATCGCCCACCGTCAGCCGCGATTCGCTCCGCGCGGCGGCCGCCCCGGCCCGGCGCAGCAGCCCCCGCAGCCTGGCCACCACCTCTTCCAGGCTGAACGGCTTGGTGACGTAGTCGTCGCCGCCCGCCGTCAGCCCGGCGATCCGGTCCT
>Ga0207426_1001528_pt1 | contig 18866 bp, 16 predicted proteins | sample AraplaMF_Cvi_mMS_FD_184265 | JGI IMG/M metagenome (GOLD analysis project Ga0207426, IMG submission 184265) | Arabidopsis root microbial communities from the University of North Carolina, USA - plate scrape MF_Cvi_mMS (SPAdes) (version 2) | ecosystem: Host-associated > Plants > Roots > Endosphere... | reverse complement strand
CGGCGGGCGGCACCGTCTCCTTGTGGGAGTCGATGTAGATGCACCAGTCCGGGCACTCCCGGGCGCACAGCATGCAGACCGTGCAGTTCTCCTCGAACAGCCCGATGACGCCGCGGGTCCGGGGCGCGAGGTCGGGCTGGACGTCCGGGTACTGCGCGGTGACCGATCGTTTCGTCATCGTCCGCAGGGTGACGGCCAGCCCCTTGGCGAGGCCGGAGCCGGGGAAGCTCATGACGAGATCACCACCTTGACGACGCCGGTGAGGGCGATCTGGGCGAGGGCGAGCGGGATGAGGACCGTCCAGGCGAGCTTTTGCAGCTGGTCCTCGCGCAGCCGCGGGTAGGTCACCCGCAGCCAGATGACGCCGAAGGCGAGGATCACGGTCTTCAGCAGCGTCCACAGCCAGCCCAGGCCGTCGGCGCCGAACGGGCCGTGCCAGCCGCCGAGGAAGAGCACGGAGGTCAGGGCGCAGAGGACGACGATGCCGGCGTACTCGGCGAGGAGGAAGAGCGCGAAGCGCAGTCCGGTGTACTCGGTGTACGCACCGAAGATGATCTCCGAGTCGGCGACCGGCATGTCGAACGGCGGCCGCTGCAGCTCGGCGAGCCCGGCGGTGAAGAACACGACTCCGCCGACGATCTGCCAGGGCACCCACCACCAGTGGAAGGCCTCGACGATGCCGGGCAGCGAGAGCGTGCCGGCCGCCATCGCGACGGAGGCCGCGGCGAGCAGCATCGGCAGCTCGTACGCCAGCAGCTGCGCCGCCGTCCGCAGGCCGCCGAGCAGCGAGAACTTGTTCGCCGACGCCCAGCCCGCCATCAGCGAGCCGAGCACGCCGACGCCCATCACGGCCAGGACGAAGAAGATCCCCGCGTCCAGCGCCTGGCCCACGGCGTTGTGCGGGCCTATCGGGATGGCGACCAGCACCAGGAGGTACGGCAGCAGGGCGACGGCCGGCGCGAGCTGGAAGATCCGCCGGTCGGCACCGGCCGGAACGATGTCCTCCTTCTGCGCGAACTTCACCCCGTCGGCCACCAGCTGCGCCCAGCCGTGGAACCCGCCCGCGTACATCGGCCCGAGCCGGCCCTGCATATGGGCCATGACCTTGTGCTCGGTCTGCCCGATGACCAGGGGGAAGACGAGAAAGACGACGAAGACGGCGACGAGCCGCAGCGCGATGTCGAGGGCGTCGCTCACGGGGTGTCGCCTCCTGCCGGGTCTCGGGGGGTGTCCTGTGGGGGCTCGGGGGCGGAGGGCGGGCCGGCTTCGGGGGCGTCGGACGCGGTCTGCGCGTCGTCGGCCGGGGTCTTCGAAGCGTCCGCCGGGGCGGCGTGCTCCTCCGGGGCGGCGTGCTCCTCCGGCTGCTCCGGCTGCTCCGGACGCGCCGGTTGCTCTTGTTTCTCCGGCTTCTCCGGCCTCTCAGGCTTCTCCGGCTCGTCGAAGGCGGGGCGGGCGTGGTGCCAGGGCGCGTCCGAGGAGCGCGGGGGCGTCTCCTTCTTGGGGGCCGTCGCCGTCGCCGGGGTCTCCGTCGCCGGGGTCTCCGTGGACGGGGCCGTTGCCGCGGGGGCCTCCGTCGCGGGGGCCTCCTTGGCCGGAGTCGTCCCAGGGGTGTCCTGGGCGGCGGCCGTCTCGGGCGTCTCCGCCGTCTCCGCGGCCCGCCGCTGCCCGGCCGAGCCCTCGCTCGCCGAACGCGTACGCCGGGCCGGACGCTCGGGGGGTGCCTCGGCGGCCGGGGTCTCGGCTCCCGGCGCCGTCTGCTGGCTGGCCGATCCCGCGCTCGCGGTCCGCGTACGGCGGGCCGGACGCTCGCCCGCGGCCGCACCGGCACCGCCGGCGGCGCGCGCACCGCCGGCCGCCCGTGCGCCTCGCGCGGGACGGGCCGGTGCGGGCGGCAGCTGGCCCTTCAGCGGGCCCCATTCGTTCGGGTCGGGGACGCCCGGGGGCAGCATCTGGCGGCGCTTGGGCCCGCCGTGCTCGGACTCGCCCGGCTCCTTGGCGCCCGGCCAGGCCTTGGCGACCCGCGCCGCCAGCACGAAGTCCTTGCGCAGCGGGTGGCCCTCGAAGCTGTCCGGGAGCAGCAGCGGTACGAGGTGCGGATGGCCGGTGAAATCGACGCCGAACATCTCGTGGGTCTCGCGCTCGTGCCAGCCCGCGCCCGCGTACACGTCGATGGCGGTGGGCAGCGCGGCCGCGTCGTGCGGCACGGTCGTCCGCACGATCAGGCGGTGGACGACGCCGGGCCGCGCCACATCGGCGACGTGCACACAGATCCGGAAGCCGGTGCCGGGCTCGTCCACGGCGCTCAGCCAGTCGAAGTAGCTGCAGCCGAGCTCGTCGCGGGCGGCCGTCAGCGCGGTGAGCCAGCCGTCCGCGGGGACGTCGACGGTCAGCACGTCGTACGCGAGCTCCGCCGTGGCCCCCGTACCGAAGATCTCGCTCGCGGGCCGCGGCAGCCAGCCGACGACCGGTTCGGCAACGGGCTCGGCCGCGGGCTCGGCAACCGGCTGTTCCGCCTGCTCGGGCTGTGCGGTGGTCGCTGCCTGGTGCTCCGGCTGATCCGGCTGCTGCTCGGGCTGCTCGCTCATCGGGGCTCCTCCCCCGGCGCCTTCGGCTCGTCCGCGGCCTTCGGCTCGCCGGCGGGCTTCGGCGCGTCGGCGGGCTTCGGCGCGGGCGGCGTGACCAGCCCGCTGCGCAGCGCCGCCGCGGAGGGCCGGGCCGCGCCACCCTTCGCATACCGCTCCCCCAGCGACTCGCGGGCGATCTTCTCCTGGAGCTTGAGGATGCCCTGCAACAGCGCCTCCGGACGCGGCGGGCAGCCCGGGACGTACACGTCCACCGGAATGATCTGGTCGACGCCCTTGGTGACCGAGTACGAATCCCAGTACGGGCCGCCGCAGTTGGAGCAGGCCCCGAAGGAGATGACGTACTTCGGCTCGGGCATCTGCTCGTAGAGCCGCTTGACCGCGGGCGCCATCTTGTCGGTGACCGTGCCGGAGACGACCATCAGGTCGGCCTGGCGCGGACCGGGCGCGAACGGGATCACGCCGAGCCGGATGAAGTCGTGGCGCGCCATGGACGCGGCGATGAACTCGATGGCGCAGCAGGCGAGGCCGAAGTTGAAGACCCAGAGGCTGTAGCGGCGGCCCCAGTTGAGGACCACCTTCATCGGCTCGGGCGCGAGCCGGGCCAGGGTCCCCAGGCGCCGCGGCTCCGGCAGGAACTGCGGGTCGGCGCCCTCGGACGCGGCTGCGGAGCTGTGGGAGGCGGGGTTCACGTCCATTCCAGGACGCCCTTCTTCCATGCGTAGAGCAGGCCGATGGCGAGGAAGCCGAGGAAGATGAACATCTCCACGAGCGTCACGCCACCGAAACCGGGGGCGGCGAAGACCGTCGCCCAGGGGAACAGGAAGATCGAGTCGACGGCGAAGATGACGTAGAGGAAGGCGTACACGTAGTAGCGGACCTGGGTGTGTGCCCAGCCCTCGCCGACGGGGTCCACGCCGCACTCGTACGTCAGCAGCTTCTCGGGCGTCGGCACCACGGGCCTCAGCAGCCGCCCGGCACCGAAGGCCACGGCCACGAAGAGCACCCCGATCACGGCGATGATCCCGACGACCGAGTAGCCCTGGAAATAGTCCGCGGCGACAGTGGTGCGTACGGTCGCGTCCGGCACGTCCGCCCCTCGCTCCCTGACTGCGCTTGTTTCAACGACTTCGACGATCTGTACGGACGGGAGTCTAGGCCCTGCCCCGGCCGCGGTGAGCAGCCGGATCGTCGCGGACGGTGGGGTTGTCCCTACTTCGCCCTACCTGGGCGGCGGGCAGCGTAGACGGCCGGGCCGGTTGTCTCAGCGGGCGTCTCACGGATCGGACGCGGCCGGCGCCCGGGCGCACCCCGGGACGGCCGGTACGGCCAGTATTACCGGTACGAGGCGGAACGGTCGATATGGGAAAAGAGGGGCAGCATGGCCGGTGCTCGCTCACCGGGGCGGGCCGGCGTGGGGGTCGGCCGGTCCGGAGTGGCCGCCGTAGGGACCGGCCGGTGCGGGGTGGCCTCCGTAGGGCGCGGAGTTGCCTGGTCCCGGTGCGGTGGAGCCGGTGGGCGGCGGCGCGGCAGGGCCCGTGGCGGAGGGGTACGGGGTGTCCGGTGCGGGCCGGGTGGTGCTGCCGGGGGCCGTCGTGGGTGCGCCCGGGCCGCCGCCGCCCGGGCGCTGCCGGCCCGGGCCGCGCGAGACCGCGCGGTTCATCGCCTCGGCGGCGATCCGGGCGGCCGCCTGGAGCGTCCGCTCGCCGAGCAGCTCCGTACGGATCGCGCCGCCCGCCGCGAGATGCCGGTCGTACGGGAGGGGGAGCACCGTCGCGCCGCCGATGCCCAGGTGCTCGGTGGCCTTGCGCACCTCCAGGCCGGAATCGGGTGACACGTGGCTGAGAACCACCACGGTCGTCGGCAGCATGCCGGGGTGGAGCCCGCCGACCCAGTCCAGGACCGAGCGGGTGGCCGCCACGCCCTCCGGGGTCGCCGGGGAGACCAGCACCCGCGCCTGCGTGGTCACCAGCGCGGTGCGCGCCACCTCGGCGGGCAGCGTCTCGCAGTCCACGACGGTGGTCGCGAAGTACCGGCGCAGTGAGGTCATCACCACCCGGTAGGTGTCGATGTCCAGCCGGGTCCCGATGGAGCCCTGGCTGCCGGGCAGCAGCCAGCCGCCACCGGGGAACGGAATCAGATAGCCCGTCAGGTCCGTGATCAGCATCGACGGGTCCACTATCTGCGCGAGGTCGGTGCCCGACCAGCGCACCTCCCGGGCGCCCAGCCGGTGCGGCAGCGTGCCGAGGGCCGGATCGGCCTCGATCGCCAGCACCGGATCGGCGCGGTAGTGCGCATAGGTGAGGGCCAGCAGCGCGGCGACGGTGGACTTGCCCGCGCCGCCCCGGATGCTCGTCACGGAGATCTGCCGGCCGGTGGTCACCGGCTGCTGGATGGCGTACGCGGTCTGTGTGACGGCGGCGGTCTCCGCCGCGGGCGACGACGCGATCGCCCGCCGTACGACTCGCCCCGCACGCTGCGCGACGGACTCGCCGTGCCGCGGCTTGGCCCGCAGAGCGTCCAGCTCGGGCGGCATCAGCGGCACCGAGACGGGAGTGGGGCCGGACCTGCGGACCGGGGTGGGGGTGTGGACGCGGGCCGGTGTCTGGACGGGCGCCGGGGTCCGGGCGGGAGCGGGCGTCCGGCCGGGGGCAGGCGTCGGGGCGGGGGTGGCAGGGGCCTCGGAGGTGGGCGGGGCCGGAGTGGTGTGAGGAGCCGGAGTGGTGTGAGGAGCCGCCGGGGTGTGCGGAGTCGGCGCGGGGGCCGGTTCCGGTACGGGCTGCGGCAGCGGGGCGCCGACGGGCATGGGTCCGGCAGCGGGCCGGGGACCGGAAGTCGGCACGGGACCGGCGGCGGGCCCGGAGCCGGCGGCGGTCTGAGCGCCGGGGGCGGCCACCTGGCCAGGGGCGGGCACGGGACCGGCAGCCGGCACCGGCCCGGAAGCAGCCTGGCCGGCCGGAGCACCGTCCCGGAGCACCGAGGCGTCCGGTGTCTGCGGCGGCGCGGAGGGCACCGGCGGATACCCGGCACCGCCGTATCCCGGCCCGGCGGAGTACGCGGACGCCGGGGCGGTTCCTACGGGCGCGGCCGCCGGGCCCGGCGCGGCCGGCTGCGCCCTCGGCGTCACCGGCGTGTCCCACACGGTCGCGCCCCCGGTCGTGTCACCGGCCGCGCCCCCCGTCGCGTCGCCGGCCGCCGGCCCGCCGGCGTCCCCCGTCGAGTGCTCAGTCACGTCCATGGTCGCCTTTCCGGTTCAGAGCGTCGGGAGCAGCCGGCCGTAGACCCCGAAGGCCCCGAGGGCCACCGGGATCAGCGCCATCACGGCGACCGACTCGACGAGGTTCAGCAGGCGGCGCAGCCGGGCCCGGACCTGCTCCGGCACGCGCACCGCGGGCACGGCGAGCGGCAGCACCGCGCACACGCACAGCACGGCCAGCGCACCCGCCGGATTCCCCGAACCCGCCGCCCACCGGAGCAGCAGGGACACCCCCACCGCCGTCCCGGCCGCCAACAGGGCGACGACCTCGGCCGTCAGGGGGTAGGCCCGCGCACGCGACAGCGTCACCAGGCACAGCAGGGCGGCGGCCGCGGCCGGCCAGCCGTCTCCTGAACCGGCGGCGGCCACTCCCGCCACACCCGCGGAGACCGCCATGGCGACCGTGGCCGGCGCCAGATCACGGTGGGTCGCACCGAGGGCGGTCGCGACCTGGTGGCGGCTCACGGGCGCGTCACCGGATCGCCGGTCGTCGAGCCGGGTCAACCCGGCTGCCGTCAGGGCCAGTCGGGGCAGGTACCCCAGTACGAGCACCGAGACCACGCCGAGCGCGACTCCCGTACGGGGCACGTCGGCCAGCGCCAGCCCGGCCTCCCACGCCCCGACCGCGAGCGCGACCGCCGCCGCGCCGACGAGTCCGCCGCGCCCCAGCTCCGTGCAGAACCCGAGCAGCGCGAGCGCCGCCGCGACGGTCAGCCCGACGGCCGCCAGCCGCGCCCCGCCCGTGGAGGCCGCCTGCCAGGAGGCGAGCACGCCGAGCGCGCCGCCCAGGACGAGCAGTGCGGTGCTCGTCGAACGCGGTCCGAACGAACCGAGCGGTCCGGGTCGTCCGAGCCGCGCGCCGGCCGCTCCGCCGGCCGCGGCGAGCACCCCGGCCGCACCGAGCCAGAGCGCGGCCCGCCCCGGCCCGTACCAACCCGCCGCCGCGACCCCGGCCACCAGCGCCAACGCCACGCTCACCGCACCGGCCGTCCACGTCCGGCTGCGCCGGCCCCAGTGCCAGCCGCGCGCGTCCAGATCGTCGGCGGCCGAGCCCGTGGCGTCGTGCGTCAACGGCGCCGCCGGGGTGTGCTGGTCCGCCACGAGCCGCAGCACGGCCCCGTCGGGCACCCGCGCCGCGGCCAGCGAGGCGTCCGGCGCGAGCACCGATCCGTCCGCGGTCACCAGCCGCCGCGGCAGCGGCCCGCTGCCCGGCCGGTCGCCGAGCAGCCGCAGCAGGTCCGGCAGCAGCGCGCCGAGGGGTTCCTGCGCGGGGAGCACGAGGTCGACCCGCCGCCGCTCGCCCACGAGGGTCACCCGGCTCAGGGAGGTGCGCGACGCGGCCCCCGAATCCATCCCCGAACTCACACTCACCATGCCGACGCGGCCCCCGCGTTGCTGCCAGTAGGACTTGCTCCCGGGGGCCACCCGCGAAAACCGTCGGCCAACTTGCCGACGATGAACGACCGCCCCCGCACAACCGGCACACACGATACGGCGCGGCTCCGACGGCTTGTCCACAACGGTCACCGGCCGGCTGCCCGCCGCCCTGCGGGTTCCACAGCGGCGATGCGGAGGAAAAGTGGGGAAAACCCCACCCCCATCACCCCAGCCACCCCATGGCACGCGGCGCGGCGGCCGGGCAGGCTGGGCGGATGACCGAAAGATCCCGGCCCCGTCGTGCCGATACTGCCGACGACACCCCCGAGGGTGTCGCACCGCCGCCGCCGCAAAGGCCGCTCAGCGGCGCGACCTGGCGGGAGATCGGGTACCTGCTGGCCAACCTCCCGTTGGGTCTCGCCGGGTTCGTGGTGCTGGTGGTCTGGCTGACCCTCGGCATCGGGCTGACCGTCACCGTCATAGGGCTGCCGCTACTGGCGAGCGGCCTGGTGGCGTGCCGGAAGTACGGGAAGCTGGAACGGGCGCGGGCGCGGGCGCTGCTCGGGGTGCGGGTACCGGAGCCGAGTCGGCTGCGGGCCCGCGAAGAGGGATTCCTCCCCTGGCTGTGGCTGTGCCTGAAGGACCCGGTCGCCTGGCGGCACGCGCTGTTCACGTTCCTCCGGCTGCCCTGGGCCACGTTCACCTTCTCGGTCACCCTGGTCTCGCTCCTCGTGGCGTGGCCGGCGCTGCCGTGGCTGGCGCGCTGGCTGACGAACGTGGACCGGGCCATGGTGCGCGGGCTGCTCTCGCCCTCCGACGAACTGGAGCGGCGGATCGCCGAGCTGGAGTCGGACCGGGTGACGGTCACCGACACCGCGGCCGCCGACCTGCGGCGCATCGAACGGGATCTGCACGACGGCGCGCAGGCCAGGCTCGTGGCGCTGGCCATGGGGCTCGGCCTGGCGAAGGAGAAACTGCGGGAGGGCCGGGCCGACGACAGTGTGGCGGCGATGGTGGACGAGGCGCACGGCGAGGTGAAGCTGGCGCTGCAGGAGCTGCGGGACCTGGCCCGGGGCATCCATCCGGCGATCCTCACCGACCGCGGGCTGGGGCCCGCCCTGGCCTCGCTGGCCGGGCGCTGCACGGTGCCCGCCACCACGGCCGTGGACCTGGCCGAACGGCCCGCGCCCGCCATCGAGGGCATCGCCTATTTCACGGTCTCGGAGCTGCTGCAGAACATCTCCAAGCACAGCGCGGCGCGGCAGGCGTCCGTCGAGGTGTGGCGGGCCGGGGGCCGGCTGCTGATCCAGGTGACGGACGACGGGAAGGGCGGGGCGCGGCTGGACGGCGGCACAGGGATGGCCGGGCTCGCCGAGCGGCTGGGGTCGGTGGACGGGCTGTTCGTACTGGATTCGCCGAAGGGCGGTCCCACCCGGGTGACGGCGGAACTGCCGTGGTGGCCGCGGACGCAGACGAGGGCGGGGGCGGGGGCGGGGCCGAGGTCGGGCGCGGCATCGGGGAGGGCGTCGAAGGCGGCACCGAGGGGCCGCTGACGGGGCGTCCGGCGTCCCGCGCGGCGAGCCGTGGGGCCCGCCGCGGAGGGGGGCCGGTATCGGTCCGGGGGTGGGGAAAACCCCCGGAGAAGACTGCGAAGAGCCTCATGGTGCGGGCGGGGCCGGCCGCGGACCCTTGTCCCAGCGGCACGAGCCGCCCGGCCCGCGGGCCGGGCGGCGCATCCGACAGGGCAAGGGCCACATCCGGCAGAACGGACGACGAGACGATGGATACCGCATACGCACACCGGCCCCGCGGCCCCCGCGTGCCCGCGGGGCTGCGCGCCCCGTTCTCCGGGCGCACCTGGCGGGAGTTCCTCTACCTCCTCCTCAACTTCCCGCTCGCCGTCGCGATGTTCGTCTTCACGCTGGTGGCGATCACCACGGGCTCCGGTCTGCTGATCACGTTCCTCGGCATCCCGGTGCTGGCGGGCGGCCTGACGGGCATCCGTGCGCTGGGCGCCCTGGAGCGCCGGCGGGCCCGTGCGCTGCTGGGGCTGGACGTCGCCGACCCGGAGCCCGTCCGGCCGTCCAGGCCGGGCCTGATGGGGTGGATCGGGGCCGTCCTGAAGAGCGGGGTGTCCTGGCGGCACGCGCTCTACTGCCTGCTGCACTTCCCGTGGGCGCTCTTCGCCTTCATCGCCTCGTTCACCCTCTGGACGCTCGGCTGGCTGCTGCTGACCTACCCGCTGTGGCAGTGGACGTTCCCGGCCTACCTCGACCGCTCGGGCATCCAGCTGGGGTGGGACGGCAGCGGCAACGGCATCTACCTCAGCACCCCGGCGGAGACCGCGCTCACCAGCGTGGCCGGACTGCTGCTGGTGGTGGCCGGATCGGGAGTGATCCACGGACTGACGCAGGTGGACCGGATCATGGTCCGGGGCCTGCTGGGGCCCTCCTCCCTCGCCGCCCGGGTCTCGGAGCTGGAGTCGGACCGCGGGGTGGTGGCGGACACCGCGGCGGCGGATCTGCGGCGCATCGAGCGGGATCTGCACGACGGGGCGCAGGCCCGGCTGGTCTCGCTCGCCATGGACCTCGGCCTGGCCAAGGAGAAGCTGGCGGAGGACCCGGAGGCCGCCGCGAGGATGGTGGACGAGGCGCACGGCGAGGTGAAGATCGCGCTCCAGGAGCTGCGGGACCTGGCCCGCGGGATCCACCCCGCGATCCTCACGGACCGGGGGCTCGGCCCGGCCCTGTCGGCGCTCTCCGCGCGCTGCACGGTCCCGGTGACGGTGACCGTGGACCTGGACCACCGGCCGGCCGCGGCGATCGAGGGCATCGCGTACTTCACCGCCTCCGAACTGCTGCAGAACGTCTCCCGGCACGCCCGTGCCACCAGCGCGACGCTGGACGTCTGGCACACCACGGACCGGCTCATGGTGCTGGTCACGGACGACGGCCACGGAGGCGCGCACACAGCGGCGGGAGGGGGCCTGGCCGGCCTCGCCGAACGGCTGGATGCCGTCGACGGCCTGCTGATGGTGGAGTCCCCGGCCGGCGGCCCGACCTCCGTCACCGCGGAGCTGCCGTGGCGCGGCTGACGGCGCAGCCGTCGCGCGGCCGACCACGAAGCTGCCGGAGAACGGCCGCCCGCCTGGCCCGGAAACGCGCCCGCCCGCCGCTTTCCCTCCTCCGGTCCCCTTGATCCGCCGCATCCGCCGCGCCGCCGTCCGGATGCTGGGATGCTGGAGGCCGGCAGGGGCGGGACGCGATGAGGCATGGGGGAATCTGAGCCGTGGAGGACAAGGTGCGGGTGGTCATCGCCGAGGACTCGGTGCTGCTCCGTGAGGGCCTGACCCGGCTGCTCACCGACCGGGGGCACGAGGTCGTGGCAGGCGTGGGGGACGCCGAGGCGCTGCTCAAGACGATCGGGGAGCTGGCGGACGAGGGCGCGCTGCCGGACGTGGTGGTGGCGGACGTACGGATGCCGCCCACGCACACCGACGAAGGGGTGCGGGCCGCCGTCCGGCTGCGCCGGGAGCACCCCGGCCTCGGGGTGCTGGTGCTCTCGCAGTACGTCGAGGAGCAGTACGCGACGGAGCTGCTGGCCGGGTCGAGCCGGGGCGTGGGCTACCTGCTCAAGGACCGGGTGGCCGAGGTGCGGGAGTTCGTCGACGCGGTCGTCCGGGTCGCCGGGGGCGGGACCGCGCTGGACCCGGAGGTGGTGGCGCAGCTGCTCGGCCGCAGCCGTAAGCAGGACGTGCTGGCCCATCTGACACCCCGGGAGCGGGAGGTGCTGGGCCTGATGGCCGAGGGCCGGACGAACTCCGCGATCGCCCGGCAGCTGGTGGTCAGCGACGGTGCGGTCGAGAAGCACGTCAGCAACATCTTCCAGAAACTGGGCCTGTCGCAGAGTGACGGGGATCACCGCCGGGTGCTCGCGGTGCTCACCTACCTCAACTCCTAGCCATCTGACACTCTGTCAGATAGGTGGCCCGAGGCGTTTTCCAGTGAGGTCCAGGACTTTGGTCGTAGAACCAATGGAGGAGTCCGGAGCGTCATGAATGAGGGGGCGCGGGGGTGGTGATTTCATGACAATACCCACCAGATCGGTGTCTCATGGTGACGTCCACCATGCGAGCAACCCAGGGAAGGCCACCCTTACCCACGTACGATGTTTATGGGACAACCGGTCAGTACGACACGTCCCGAGCCCTGCCTCCGGCGGGGACGCCGCACCCCTCGAGGGAGGTCCGAAGCAGTGACCAGCCAGGTCAGTAGCACAGCCGAGCAGACCGACGCAGCGCTTGTCGGGGAAGCGCGCGATTCCGGTGCCGGCGGCGAAGGCAAAGAAGTCCGCCGTCTGGACCGGGTGATCATCCGGTTTGCCGGTGACTCCGGTGACGGTATGCAGCTCACCGGTGACCGGTTCACTTCCGAGACCGCGTCGTTCGGGAACGATCTGTCGACGCTGCCGAACTTCCCTGCCGAGATCCGTGCGCCCGCGGGCACTTTGCCGGGTGTCTCCAGCTTCCAGCTGCACTTCGCCGACCATGACATTCTCACGCCGGGTGACGCGCCGAACGTGCTGGTGGCGATGAATCCGGCGGCGTTGAAGGCGAATCTGGCGGATGTGCCGCGGGGCGCGGAGATCATCGTCAACACGGACGAGTTCACCAAGCGTCCGATGGCGAAGGTGGGGTATGCGACCAGTCCGCTGGAGGACGGGTCGCTGGCGGCCTACAACGTTCATCCGGTGCCGCTGACGACGTTGACGATCGAGGCGCTCAAGGAGTTCGGGCTCTCGCGCAAGGAGGCCGAGCGCAGCAAGAACATGTTCGCGCTGGGTCTGCTGTCGTGGATGTATCACCGGCCGACGGAGGGGACGGAGAAGTTCCTGCGGGCGAAGTTCGCGAAGAAGCCGGAGATCGCGGAGGCGAACGTCACGGCGTTCCGGGCGGGCTGGAACTTCGGGGAGACGACGGAGGACTTCGCCGTCTCCTATGAGGTGGCGCCGGCGACCAGGGCGTTTGCGACCGGTACCTACCGCAACATCTCCGGGAACCTGGCGCTGTCCTACGGGCTGGTGGCGGCGGGGCGGCAGGCGGATCTGCCGCTGTATCTGGGGTCGTACCCGATCACCCCGGCGTCCGACATCCTGCACGAGCTGTCGAAGCACAAGAATTTCGGGGTGCGCACGTTCCAGGCGGAGGACGAGATCGCCGGGATCGGTGCGGCGCTGGGTGCCGCGTTCGGTGGTGCGCTGGCGGTGACGACCACGTCGGGGCCCGGGGTGGCGCTGAAGTCGGAGACGATCGGGCTGGCGGTCAGTCTGGAGCTGCCGCTGCTGATCGTGGACATCCAGCGCGGTGGGCCGTCGACGGGTCTGCCGACGAAGACGGAGCAGGCGGATCTGCTGCAGGCGATGTACGGGCGCAATGGTGAGGCGCCGGTGCCGATCGTGGCGCCGAAGACGCCGGCGGACTGTTTCGACGCGGCGCTGGAGGCGGCCCGGATCGCGCTGGCCTACCGCACGCCGGTCTTCCTGCTGTCCGACGGCTACCTGGCCAACGGTTCGGAGCCGTGGCGGATCCCCGACGTCGACGAACTGCCGGACCTGCGGGTCCAGTTCGCGTCGGGTCCCAATCACCAGCAGGCGGACGGCACCGAGGTGTTCTGGCCGTACAAGCGTGACGAGCAGACCCTGGCCCGGCCCTGGGCGGTGCCCGGCACGCCGGGCCTGGAGCACCGGATCGGCGGCATCGAGAAGCAGGACGGCACCGGCAACATCTCCTACGACCCGGCCAACCACGACTTCATGGTGCGCACCCGCCAGGCGAAGGTCGACGGCATCGACGTCCCCGACCTCGACGTCGACGACCCCGCCGACGACGACGGCCGGAGCGCCGGCACCCTCGTGCTGGGCTGGGGGTCGACCTACGGGCCGATCACCGCGGCGGTCCGGCGCGTCCGGCGCGCCGGCGGGCGCATCGCCCAGGCCCATCTGCGCCACCTCAACCCCTTCCCGGGGAATCTCGGGGAGGTCCTGGGGCGTTACGACAAGGTGATCGTGCCGGAGATGAACCTCGGGCAGCTCGCCACGCTGGTCCGGGCGAAGTACCTGGTCGACGCGCAGTCGCACACCCAGGTCAGCGGAATGCCGTTCAAGGCCGAGCAGCTCGCGGAGGTCTTTAAGGAGGCCATCAATGACTGAGACGATCACGGAGGGGTCCTCGCAGATCGAGGCGCTCTCCCTGGTGCCCAAGGCCGACGCCAAGCAGTCCATGAAGGACTTCAAGTCCGACCAGGAAGTGCGCTGGTGCCCCGGCTGCGGTGACTACGCCGTCCTTGCCGCCGTCCAGGGCTTCATGCCCGAACTCGGCCTGGCCAAGGAGAACATCGTCTTCGTCTCCGGCATCGGCTGCTCCTCCCGCTTCCCGTACTACATGAACACCTACGGGATGCACTCCATCCACGGCCGCGCCCCCGCCATCGCCACCGGCCTGGCCTCCTCACGACGCGACCTGTCCGTATGGGTCGTCACCGGCGACGGCGACGCCCTGTCCATCGGCGGCAACCACCTCATCCACGCCCTGCGACGCAACGTCAACCTCAAGATCCTGCTGTTCAACAACCGGATCTACGGCCTGACCAAGGGCCAATACAGCCCCACCTCCGAGGTCGGCAAGATCACCAAGTCCACCCCCATGGGCTCACTGGACGCCCCCTTCAACCCCGTCTCCCTCGCGCTGGGCGCCGAGGCGTCCTTCGTCGCCCGCACCGTCGACTCCGACCGCAAGCACCTCACCTCGGTCCTGCGCGAGGCCGCCGCCCATCCCGGTACGGCGCTGGTGGAGATCTACCAGAACTGCAACATCTTCAACGACGGCGCCTTCGAAGTCCTCAAGGACAAGGACCAGGCCGAGGAAGCCGTCATCCGCCTGGAACACGGACAGCCGATCCGCTTCGGCGCCCTGGCCCCCGACGGCTTCGGCTCCAAGGGCGTCGTCCGCGACCCGGCCACCGGCGACCTCAAGGTCATCGACGTCCGCGAAGAAGGCACCGGCGGCGTGCTGGTGCACGACGCCCACAACCCCTCGCCCACCACGGCCTTCGCGCTCTCCCGGCTCGCCGACGCCGACACCCTCCACCACACCCCCATCGGCGTCCTGCGCAGCGTCGACCGGCCCGTCTACGACACCCTCATGTCCGACCAACTCGACGACGCCATCCAGCAGAAGGGCAAGGGCGACCTCGCCTCCCTCCTCACCGGCAACGACACCTGGACCGTCGCCCCCGCACCGAGGAGCCCGCGATGACCTACGTGATCGCCGAGCCCTGCGTCGACGTCCAGGACAGAGCATGTCTGGGCGAGTGCCCCGTCGACTGCATCCACGAGGGGGCGCGCTCCCTCTACATCGACCCCGACGCCTGCGTCGACTGTGGCGCCTGCGAACCGGTCTGCCCGGTCGAGGCGATCTTCTACGAGGAAGAACTCCCCGAGGAGTGGTCGTCCTACCGCGTTCCCTCACCGCAAGCGGGAACGTGAATGCCCCCGACGAACAGACCGGCGCGGCCCCTTGCGGATGAGGTGATGCTTCATGCCGCTGCGGCGACCGGCGGTCGTACGGCCGTCTGGCGCATCGAGCTGAGCCGTGCGCTGGCCGGCGCGGTCCTGATCGACCTGTCCCTTGCCGGCCGCATCGCCATGCGTCCCGACCGTGTGACCGTGGTCCGTCCAGGTCCTACCGGCGACCCCGTGCAGGACGAGGCGCAGCGCCGCCTCGCACACGGGCGACGCACGGCCTCGCCCGAGACATGGGTCGGACGTCTCGCGCCCCCTGTCCTCGTCGGGGTTCAGGAACGTCTCGTGGACCGAGGCCTGCTGGTCCCCGACTCCGGGCACGGAGTGCTGTCCCGCAGCCCGCTTCTGCTGCCCAAGGGAACCCCTCGGCCGAGCCCGCACACGAGCACGGCCACGGCCGTTCGCTCCCTACTGCGGGCCGCACTACCCCGATGGATATCCGGCTTCCCGCAGTCGCCCGGACCTGCGCAGAATCACACGTTCCCTTCTCCGGACTCGCCTCAGGACACGGTCGCCCTCGCGTGCTCGGCCGTCTCGGCATCCGTCAGGGCTGCCGCCCATGCCTTGATGTGCGGCTACTGAAACGCGCGACCGGTGGACATCCAGTCCCACGGCACCGTCGCCTTCGGCACATAGCCCCGGCCCCCTGCGCGCTGCCCGCGACCCGCGACGCAGCCCGTGAGACGGAACGAATCCCCGCCCTCGCCCTACACGCTGGGCGCGCGGAACGGGACTTGCCGGCGGGCGGCCTCGTCGATCTCCTCGACGGTGAGGAGGGGCGTGGCCCGGGTGTGCAGGCCCCCGCTGGCCTTGACGGCGAGGCTGATGGCGGCCATGGAGACCGGGTCGGGCAGGTCGATGATGAGCACGACGTCGTCCTCCCCGAACGCGAAGTACACGGACTCGACCGTCCCGCCGAGAGCCGTGACGACCTGTTCGACGGCAGCGCGGCGCCCACTCGCGCCTTCCTTGAGCAGCCCCTTGGTGCCCTCGGGCGTATAGGTGGCCTGGATCAGAAACTTCGGCATCGGGACGCTCCCTGCCCATCGCATGTCCGGTGTGCAGAGGGCCTTCCCGCTGTCACGCCGACCGCCACGCACCGAATGCCCTGATTCACCCGTTGGATGCCAAGGCGGCGGGGCATCCGCCGGCGGCTGCCGGCTCCGCGCCGACGTGGTGGACGTAGCGGCACGCGTAGGGCAGCCCCCTGAAACGCCGAAGGGCCAGCCCGGGAGGAAACCTCCTGGACTGACCCCTTTCTGTGCCCCCGGCAGGATTCGAACCTGCGACACCCGCTTTAGGAGAGCGGTGCTCTATCCCCTGAGCTACGGAGGCAGGGCCTTGCGCAAACGTGGATGAATGCTCTGAGTGATGTTCATCCGGTTCCCGGCAAGGGAGCGGACCGCCGCGAGCGGCGGTCCCAGACAGGGTAGCGGATGGGGCTGGGGTGTGGTGGGCGCCTCGGTCCAGTTCATGATCGCGAGGCTGCTCGTCGGTCGCTGCTGAGGTCTGCTGTCTCGGTGTGGGCGTCGGAGCAGGTGGGGTCGTCTTGGTAGCGGGCTGAGCTGGTGGCGTTCTGAGCGAGGAGAGACCGAGGACGACGAGGCTTTGGCGACGGTGCCGTCGCCGGCGATGAGTTGGTGGCGCTGCGGGCTGCTCCAGGAGCGTTTGGCGTCGGTGGGCAGCAGACCCTGGCGCAGGGCTTGGGTCAGGGCGAGGTCGGCGAAGGTTTCGCTCAGTTCTTCCAGGCGGGGGACGAGCAGGGTGCGCTGGGCGTGTGCCACTGGTGGCGGGAGGGCCCGGCTTCGGGCAGGCGGGCGGCTTCGTCGTGGCCGAGGTGCTGGGCGACGCTGCCTCGGATCGTCGTCCACACACTGGGTTCTTGCAGGTCGCCGGCGCAGTAGCGGGCGGAGCCGTGGATGCCACGCAGGGCGAGGAAGAGCAGGTGGAAATAGGGCGGGTAGTGGGGCGGGCGCCCGCGGCGCGGGCCCCGGAGCGGGAACGAGGGTGCCGGCGAGGCAGTTGAGGTCGTCGAAGCGGGTCACGTCGGTGATGCGCTGGGAGACAGTGCGCAGGTCGGCTTCGGCGGCGCGGCGTGCGGTCTTCTTGCGGGCCGCGCGCGGGCGGCCCGCACCTGGGCGCCCCAGGCGTCCAGCGGGCACCAGCGCGGCTGCGTCTTGGTCGGGCCGTGCATCCACACCCGCGCACGGGCCGGGTCGATGTCACGGGTTGGCAGGCCGCGCAGCGCCTTGCCTGCATGGTGGCCCCGGCGGGGGCGATCCGCCTCGGCGCGGTCACCGGCAGGATCCGGGCCGCCGCCGACGCCGGGGGCACCTCGCCCGGTGGGCGGCCCTGTCAGCGCCGCATCTTCACCGGGCACGTCACCTCGCCCAGAGGGCTGCCTGGCACGGACGTGGCCCTGACCGGGGCTCCGCGCGCCAAAGTCGCCGCATACGCCGGGCAGATGGGGATCGCGGAACTGGGGCTGTTCCTTGAGGGTTATGTGGCGGATGGATCCCGGACGGCTGGATCACCCTGGAGTGGCGCTGCCCCTTCAGGTGTCCGCGGTCCTGGCATCGTGCAATGCGTGGCACGGGGCCGGGCTGTGCGGCCGACCGGAATCCGGGCAGCACGCCGGGGCGGCGAGTCAGCTGCCGCAGGCGCACCCGGTGGCCGCCCCGCTCGGCTCGGCCGCTGCGAGGTCAGTGCAGCAGGCGCTTCCGCTGAGGACTTCGCTCTTGCCCATCTGGTCGGCGTCGGCCTTGACGACGTAGACCTCCCAGGGCTCCTTGCCGGGGCCGTGTACCCACACCTTGTCCTGGAGGGCGTAGCAGCAGGAGGTGTCGCTCTCCTCGAAGGTCGCAAGCCCCGCCTCCTTGAGACGGCCGGTGGCGGCTGCGACCTGCTCGGTGGAGTCGACCTCGACGCCGAGGTGGTCCAGGCGGGTCTCCTGGCCCACCTCGCCTTCGATCAGGACGAGCTTGAGCGGCGGCTCGGTGAGGGCGAAGTTGGCGTATCCGGGGCGGCGCTTGGCCGGTGTGACGCCGAACAGCTTGGAGTAGAACTCCACCGAAGCGTCGAGGTCGGGAACGTTGAGGGCGAGCTGAACGCGGGACATGGCACTCTCCCCATCTCGTTGTATTGATGCCTGTCGATTCAAGCTTGCGCCCTGTATCGAAGTTCGTCAACATAGACATATGTCGAATCAAGAGCTTGAGGTGCTCGGCCAGGAGTGCTGCCCGGGTCTGCTGACCGCGCCGCTGGACGAAGAACAGGCCACCGAGCTGTCGAAGGTCTTCAAAGCCCTCGCCGATCCGGTGCGGCTGCGGCTGCTGTCGATGATCGCCTCCCGGGCCGGCGGCGAGGTGTGCGTGTGTGACCTGACGCCGGCCTTCGACCTGGCTCAGCCGACGATCTCCCACCACCTCAAGCACCTGCGGCAGGCCGGACTCATCGACTGCGAACGCCGCGGGACATGGGTGTACTACTGGCTGCTGCCTGAGATGACCGACCGCCTCGCCGGCATCCTGACCCGGCCCGCCGGCCAGCCCCTCGCCCAGACCGCCCAGAAGCCTGCCGGGGCGGCCTCATGACCGCGAAGGCGACGGTCCAGACCGCGCCTGCGGGGCCGGTCGCGGCCCGCTTGTCGTTCCTGGACCGCTTCCTGGCCTTGTGGATCCTGCTGGCCATGGGCGCCGGTCTCGGACTGGGCCGCGCGGTGCCGGGCCTGGGGGGCGCGCTGGCGAAGGTGACCGTCACCGGCGTCTCCCTGCCGATCGCGCTGGGCCTGCTGGTGATGATGTATCCGGTGCTGGCCAAGGTCCGCTACGACCGCCTGGACACCGTCACCCGCGACCGCCGCCTGCTGCTTCCCTCGCTGGTGATCAACTGGATTCTCGGCCCCGCCGTGATGTTCGCGCTCGCGTGGATCTTCCTGCCCGACCTGCCGGAATACCGGACCGGACTGATCATCGTCGGGCTCGCCCGCTGCATCGCCATGGTCATCATCTGGAACGACCTGGCCTGCGGCGACCGCGAAGCCGCCGCCGTCCTCGTCGCCCTGAACTCCGTCT
>Ga0207426_1001527_pt1 | contig 18868 bp, 18 predicted proteins | sample AraplaMF_Cvi_mMS_FD_184265 | JGI IMG/M metagenome (GOLD analysis project Ga0207426, IMG submission 184265) | Arabidopsis root microbial communities from the University of North Carolina, USA - plate scrape MF_Cvi_mMS (SPAdes) (version 2) | ecosystem: Host-associated > Plants > Roots > Endosphere... | reverse complement strand
GACGTCGAAGGAGCAGCAGATCCGCATTCAGGCCTCAGGCGGCCTGTCGGAAGCCGACATCGACAAGATGGTCAAGGACGCCGAGGCCAATGCCGAGGCGGACAAGAAGCGCCGCGAGGCCGTCACCGCCAAGAACGAGGCGGATGGTCTGGTGCATTCGACCGAGAAGGCTTTGGCCGAGCACGGCTCGAAGGTCGGTGAGACCGAGCGCCGCGCCATCGAGGACGCCGTCGGCGACCTCAAGGAAGCGCTGAAGGGCGACGACGCCGAGGCGATCAAGGCCAAGACCCAGACGCTGGCGCAGGCTTCGATGAAGCTCGGCGAAGCCATGTACACGCAGCAGGCCGAGGCCGATGCCAAGCGGGATGCTGCGAAGGATGACGTCGTCGACGCGGAGTTCACCGAAGTCGACGACGACAAGAACAACAAGAAGTCCGCCTGACCCCACGAGGGTATGATGCGGGCAGCTTGGACCCCACACGCACAATCGGCCTCTCCCCTCAGGGGAGAGGCCTTCGTGTCGGGACGAACGGGCCAGATGCCCGTTACGATCGATCAATTCCCAGCCGCTATGCTGAACGCCGCTTCGCCGGCCTCTGCCGCAAGGCGAGGGGCTGCCTATATCGTCGCGTGGCGACGTAGTTTCGCTCCGACTTGAATCGCGATTGGATAGACCGAGCCCGCCATGTCCACCAAGCGCTGCTACTACGAGACCCTGGAAGTCGAACGCTCTGCCGACGATTCCGTCCTGAAGACGTCCTTTCGCAAGCTCGCGATGAAGTTCCACCCGGACCGCAATCCCGGTGACGACACCAGCGAAGTCAAGTTCAAGGAAATCAACGAGGCCTACGAGGTCCTGAAGGACAAGGACAAGCGCGCGGCCTATGACCGTTTTGGCCACGCGGCCTTCGAGCAGGGTGGTCCCGGCGGCGGCGCCGGTTTCGGCGCAGGTTTCGCCTCCTCCTTCTCCGACATTTTCGAAGACCTGTTCGGCATGGCCGGACAGCGCGGCCGCGGCGGCCGCGAGCGCGGCGCCGACCTGCGCTACAACATGGAAATCACCCTCGAGGAAGCCTTCGGCGGCAAGACCGCGCAGATCGAAATCCCGGTCTCGGTCACCTGCGAGCCCTGTTCGGGCACCGGCGCCAAGGCCGGCACCAAGCCGAAGACCTGCTCGACCTGCGGCGGCGCCGGGCGCGTGCGGCAGTCACAGGGCTTCTTCACGCTCGAACGCACCTGCCCGGGCTGCCAGGGCCGCGGCCAGATGATCGAGGACGCCTGCCCGTCCTGTTCGGGCCAGGGCCGGGTCACCCGCGAGCGCACGCTGTCGGTCAACATTCCGCAGGGCGTCGAGGACGGCACGCGGATCAGGCTCGCCGGCGAAGGCGAAGCCGGGGTTCGCGGCGGACCGCCCGGCGACCTCTACATCTTCCTGTCACTGGCCCAGCACCAGCTGTTCCAGCGCGACGGCGCCGACCTGCACTGCCGGGTGCCGATCTCGATGGTGACGGCCGCGCTCGGCGGCGAATTCGAGGTCCCGACCATCGACGGCGGCAAAACCAAGGTGAAAGTGCCGGCCGGCACCCAGTCGAGCCGCCGATTCCGCATTGCATCAAAAGGCATGCCGGTGCTGCGCTCGCGCCAGACCGGGGACATGTATGTCCAGGTCGCGGTCGAGACCCCGCAGAATCTCACCAAGAAACAGCAGGAATTGCTGGCCGAGTTCGAAAAGCTGTCCTCGGGCAATACCCAGCCTGAATCGGTCGGCTTCTTCGCCAAGGTCAAGGATCTGTTCAGCAATCGGGCGAGCTGACTCGTCTTGACCGTATCGCCTTCGGCCTATACCTGTTTATGACTATTTTCTGACACGCCGCGGTCCTGCGGTCCCGTCCGGTCCAGACATGCCCCTGCCATCGTCCGCGCGTGCGTTGAAGAAGCCTCGTCTCGATGACGAGGTGCGTTTTCTCAGATCGTGGATCGAAAAGCCGCTGCACATGGGCGCGGTGATGCCGTCGGGCAAGCTGCTCGCCCGGACCATGGCGCATTACGTCGACACCAATTCGGACGCGCCCGTGGTCGAGCTCGGGCCCGGCACCGGCGCCATCACCTCGGCCCTGGTCGAGCGCGGCGTCGATCCGAAGCGCCTCGTCCTCGTCGAATACGATCCCGGCTTCTGCGCCTTGCTGCGTGACCGCTTTCCGCAGGCCAAGGTGGTGCAGGGCGACGCTTATCGTCTGCGCGACACGCTCTGGAACGTGCTGAGTGCGCCCGCCTCCGCGGTGGTCTCGGGCCTGCCGCTGGTGACGAAACCGATGCTGACGCGGCTGCGGCTGATCCGCGACGCCTTCACGGCGCTATCGCCCGGCGCGCCCTTCGTCCAGTTCACCTATGCGGTGGTGCCGCCGATCCCGAAATCGCTGCCCGGCGTGTCCACAGAGGCCTCGGAACGGATCTGGATGAACCTTCCGCCGGCCCGCGTCTGGGTGTATCGCAAGGACTAATCCTGCCGGCATGTCCCTTTGCGCGGCGGGCTCGTTTCGCCGAACGCATGGGATCGGATGCCCGCACCCAAAATCCTGGTCATTCCCGGCTCGCTGCGCACCGGCTCGCACAATGCGAAGCTGGCGGCTGTCGCCGCGCATGCATTCGCCCAGGCCGGCGTCGACGTCACCCGCATTTCGCTCGCCGATTTTCCGCTGCCGATCTATGACGGCGATCTCCAGGCCAAATCCGGCGTGCCCAAGCATGCCGTCAATCTCAAGCGCATGATCGGCACTCATCACGGCGTGCTGTTCGTCTCGCCCGAGTACAACGCGTCCGTGCCGCCGCTGCTGAAGAACGCGATCGACTGGGTCAGCCGCGTGCAGGATCCGCACGAGGCGCGCGGCGACGTCTTCCGCAACCGCGCCTTCGCGCTCGCCGGGGCCTCGCAGAGCCGGCTCGGTGCCGCGCGCGCGCTGCAGGCCTTGCGGCTGATCCTGACGTCGTGCCACGCCAATGTGATTGCCAGCCAGCTCACGCTCGGCTTTGCCGACCAGGCCTATGACGATATGGACAAGCTCAAGAACGAGGGCGATATCGCCGCGTTGAAGGAGCTGGTCGCGCAGTTGATCGACATTTCCCAACGCATGATGTGAGGTGACATGACGCCCGCCGAAATCGCCCCGAAAGACCGCCTGATCGTCGCGCTCGATCTGCCGAGCGTCGATGCCGCGGAGGCGATGATCGCGAAGCTCGGCGACAGCGTGTCGTTCTACAAGATCGGCTATCAGCTGGCCTATGCCGGCGGCCTGCCGCTGATCGGCAAGCTCGCCGACAAGGGCAAGAAGGTTTTCGCCGATCTCAAGATGCACGACATCGGCAACACCGTTGCGCGCGGCACCGAGAGCGTCGCGAGGCTCGGTGCGACCTTCGTCACCGTGCATGCCTATCCGCAGACCATGAAGGGCGCCGTCGAAGGGCGCGGCGGCGCGAGCCTGAAGATCCTCGCCGTCACGGTGCTGACCTCCTACAACGAGGACGATCTGCATGCCGCGGGCTATCGGCTCGGCGTCTCCGAATTGGTCGAGGCACGCGCGCAGCAGGCGCAGGTGCTCGGCATCGACGGACTGGTGTCATCGCCCGAGGAAGTCGGAAGCCTGCGCAAGATCGTCGGACACCAGATGACCCTGGTCACGCCGGGCATCCGCCCGGCGGGTTCGGCGGCCGGTGACCAGAAGCGCATCATGACGCCCGGTCGTGCAATTGCCGCGGGCGCCGACTATCTCGTCGTCGGACGGCCGGTGGTGGAAGCCGCCGATCCGAAAGCAGCGGCAGAGACCATTCACGCCGAGATCGCGGAAGCGATCGGCTAAATCATCAACAGGGAGAAGAACAATGGCAGCAAAAGGCTACTGGATCGGACGCGTCGATGTGAGCAATGACGAGGGCTACAAGCCCTACGCCGTCGCCAATCTCGCGATCTTCAAGAAGCACGGCGGCCGCTATGTCGTCCGCGGCGGCCGCTTCACCACCGTCGAAGGCCAGAGCCGGACCCGCAACGTGGTGATCGAATTCCCGGACTACGAAGCCGCGATCGCCTGCTACAACTCGCCGGAATACCAGGCCAACATCAAGGTCCGCGCGCCGCACTCGATCGCCGACCTCATCATCATCGAGGGCTACGACGGCCCGCAGCCGTAGGACGGCCGGGGAACGATCTGCGCGCACGCCTCGCCCTTCGAGACGCCCGCTCCCGCGGGCTCCTCAGGACGAGGCGAAGCAGCATCGGCCCTCCTCGACTTTGCCACCACATACTCCGCCCTCATCCTGAGGGCCCGCCGCAGGCGGGCGTCTCGAAGGATGGCCGCAAGCGACCTGACTCCAGGAAACGCAGGGGGCGTGACTGCGCCTGCTTAATCCCCCTCGGTTGCCGGAACTGCGTCCCCCCGCTACAACGGCCCCGAAGAGGATCACACACCATGTCGGATATGCGCCTGATTGTTGCTGGAGCCGGTGGCCGGATGGGCCGCGCCCTGACGCGGGCGATTGCCGACAGCAAAGGCGCGGTTCTGGCGGGCGCCCTGGAGGCGCCGGGCTCGGAGCTGCTCGGCAAGGATGCCGGCGTGCTCGCAGGCCTCCCCGCCAACGGCATCAAGCTGTCCGCCGATCTCTGGGCGATGTCGAAGGAGGCCGACGGCATCCTCGATTTCACTGTGCCGGCCGCGACCATCGCCAATGTCGCGATCGCGGCCGAGCGCGGCATCGTGCATGTCATCGGCACCACCGGCCTGTCATCCTCGGATAACGCTGTGATCAAGAGCGTCACCAACCGCGCGGTGGTGGTGCAGTCGGGCAATATGAGCCTCGGCGTCAATCTGCTCGCCGCGGTGGTCAAGCGCGTCGCCAAGGCGCTCGACGAAAACTTCGACATCGAGGTCGTCGAGACCCATCACCGCATGAAGGTCGACGCGCCCTCCGGCACCGCGTTGATGCTCGGCCAGGCCGCCGCGGCCGGCCGCGGCGTCGCGCTGGATCAAAATTCCGAACGTGGCCGCGACGGCATCACCGGCGCGCGCAAGGCCGGCGCCATCGGCTTTGCTTCGCTGCGCGGCGGCACCGTGGCCGGCGAGCACAGCGTCACTTTTCTCGGCCCGTTCGAGCGCCTGACGCTGTCGCATCTGGCCGAAGACCGCATGCTGTTCGCGCACGGTGCGTTGAAGGCGGCGCTGTGGGCTCACGGCAAGAGCCCGGGGCACTATTCCATGGCCGATGTGCTCGGCCTCGCGGATCTCTGAAGAACCAACTGGGAAGCAGTCAATGAGTGAACGTCTCCTCGTGCTCGTGCGCCACGGTCAGAGCGACTGGAATCTGAAGAACCTGTTCACGGGCTGGAAGGACCCCGATCTTACCGAGCTCGGCGTCAAGGAAGCGACCGATGCCGGCCGGAAGCTGAAGGAACAGGGTCTTCAGTTCGACGTCGCCTACACCTCGGCGCTGACGCGCGCGCAGCACACGCTCGATCTTATTCTCGGCGAGCTCGGCCAGAAGGGCCTGCCGACCACGAAGGATCTCGCGCTGAACGAGCGTGACTACGGCGATCTCTCCGGCCTCAACAAGGACGACGCCCGCAAGAAGTGGGGCGAGGACCAGGTGCTGATCTGGCGCCGCTCCTACGACGTGCCGCCGCCCGGCGGCGAAAGCCTCAAGGACACGCTTGCGCGCGCGCTGCCCTACTACGTGCAGGAGATCCTGCCCGGCGTGCTCAACGGCAAGCGCACGCTGGTCGCCGCCCACGGCAACTCGCTGCGCGCGCTGATCATGGTGCTGGAGAAGCTGTCGCCCGAAGGCATCCTGAAGCGCGAGCTCGCGACCGGCGTGCCGATCATCTATCGGCTCAATGCGGATTCGACCGTCGCGTCGAAGCTGGATCTTGCGGGGTAGTTTTGTAGGGTGGGTTAGCGTCAGCGTAACCCACCTCTTTGGTTTCCGCGGTGACGGAAGTGGTGGGTTACGCCAGCGGACTGCGCTTCGCACAGCCGCCGGCTAACCCACCCTACGGCATCTCGCCTACTGCATCCCCAACTGCCCGGCTTCCCAGCCCAGCATCGCCTGCTTGCGCGTGATGCCCCAGTGATAGCCGGTCAGGGTGCCGCTCTTGCCGAGTGCGCGGTGGCAGGGCACGACGAACGAGACCGGGTTCTTGCCGACCGCGGCGCCGACGGCGCGCGAAGCCTTGGGGCTGTCGATGTTGCAGGCGATGTCCGAATAGGACACCGCGCAGCCCATCGGGATCTTCAACAGCGTCTCCCAGACCCGCACCTCGAAATCGGTGCCGATCATCACCACCCGCAGCGGCTGGTCCGGCCGCCACAGCTTCGTGTCGAAGATGCGCGCGGCGAGCGGAGCGGTGCCCTCGTGATCCTCGACATAGGTCGCGTTCGGCCAGCGCCGCGTCATGTCGGCGAGCGCAGCCTTCTCGTCGCCGCCGTCGGCAAAGGCGAGGCCGCACAGGCCGCGGCCGGTCGCGATCACGATGGCGGTGCCGAACGGCGAGGGATGGAAGCCGTAGCGCAAGGTCAGTCCCGCGCCGCGATTCTTCCATTCGCCCGGCGACATCGCTTCATGCGTGACGAACAGGTCGTGCAGCCGTCCCGGACCTGACAGGCCCGAGTCGAGCGCCGCGTCGAGAATGCTGGCGGAGTCCCGCAGCAATCCCTTGGCATGATCGAGGGTCAGCGCCTGCATGAAGGCCTTCGGTGTGATCGAGGCCCAGCGACGGAACAGATGGTGCAATTCATCCGGCGTGACGCTGGCCGCATCCGCCATCGCTTCGATGGTCGGCTGGTTACGCCAGTTCTCCGAGATGAACGCGATCGCCCGGCGCACCGAATCATAGTCGCGCAGCGCGGCGTTCTGGGGGCCCGGCTTGGCCAGGCGCGGATCGTCTATGGCGAGTGTCATCATGATCGGAAATGTAGGCGCGGCGGCCTTGCGAAACCACCCGATTTCCGACCCGGTATCAGGTGATCGGGTTGTAGGTCGGGCCGCGCTTGGCGGCGTTCAGGGCCTCGATCAAGCCTTTGTAAAAACTTGCCTTTTCATCGGGGCCGAGGAACCTGGCGATCCGGATCTGGTGGCCGCGCGAGATCAGGTAGAGATGCTCGATGCCGAAGTCCTCGTCGACCTCCATGTCGAGCCGGACCCAGAGCGGATTGAAGGTCCATTCGGCGACCTGGCCGTGATGGCTGACGCGCCGTACGCGCAGCTCGGTGGCGGTGACGGTGATCTCCTCGCGTGCCCGGGCGGTGCGGAAATTGGCCCTGAAAGCCCACCAGACCACGAGCACGTCGAGGCCGAAGAAGCCGAGCACCGGCCAGGCGCCCTTCATCAAGAAGACGAGGCCGGTGGCAAAGCTGACGACGCTCAGGAACAACATCACGGCGAGAAAGCCGGTGCGGTTGAGCGAGCGGTGTGGCGTCAGCAGCGCGGAAAAGATCTGCGCGTTGCGCTGATCTTCAAAATGCTGGTCAGCCTCCTGGCGCGCAATTTCGTTGCCTGTGCTCATCGTCCCTCAGTATATCCCGATCATGGCGAAAATCACCCGCAAGCCGGCTCCGCGCAAAGCGGCTATGCCGAAGAAAAAGGCAAAGGCAGCCGTCGCCAAGCCGAAAGCCCCGGCGAAGAAATCCCTCAAGGCAACCAAACCCTGGACGCCCGCCGAGGTTCACGAGGTCTTCAGCCGTTTTCGCAAGGCCAATCCGGAGCCGAAGGGCGAGCTCGAGCACGTCAATCCATTCACGCTGCTGGTTGCCGTCGTGCTGTCGGCGCAGGCGACCGACGCGGGCGTCAACAAGGCCACGCGCGCCCTATTCGAGATCGCCGACACGCCGCAGAAGATGCTCGATCTCGGCGAGGAGCGTCTGCGCGAGTACATCAAGACCATCGGCCTCTACCGCACCAAGGCCAGGAACGTCATCGCGCTGTCGGCCAAGGTGCTCAGCGATTTCGGCGGCGAGGTGCCGCGCACCCGTGCCGAGATCGAGTCGCTGCCCGGCGCCGGACGCAAGACCGCCAATGTCGTGCTCAACATGGCCTTCGGCGAACACACCATGGCGGTCGACACTCACGTCTTCCGCGTCGGCAACCGCACCGGGCTTGCGCCGGGCAAGACCCCGCTCGAGGTCGAGCTTGGTCTCGAAAAGGTGATCCCGGCCGAGTTCATGCTGCACGCCCATCATTGGCTGATCCTGCACGGCCGCTATACTTGCCTCGCGCGCAAGCCGCGCTGCGAGGTTTGTCTGATCAACGATCTCTGCCGGTGGCCGGAGAAGACGGTGTGAGAACGGCATTCGGGTAAAGTGCTTTCGGGGGCCCTATCGTGAGTCAGCAGGAACAAGTTCCGTCACCACCGCCTGCCGCCACGCCGGCCCCGCCGCCAAAACCCGCGCCCGCGGCGGCGAGCTCGCTGTGGGGCCGGCTTGCGATCCCGCTGTTCGCCGTCATCGTTGCGCTCGCTTTCGTCGCGCTGGCGACGCTGCGCTTCGACGAATGGGTCGGCAATGCCGTGGTCCAGACCACCAATGACGCCTATGTGCGCGCCGAGCTGACGCGGCTTGCGAGCCGGGTCGCGGGCGAAGTGCTGACCGTCGCGGTCACCGACTTCCAGCGCGTCAAGGCCGGCGATCTCCTGATCCAGATCGACCCCGCCGATTACGAGGCCCAGGTCGCGCAGTCGGAAGCCGCGGTCGCTGCCGCGCAGGCGGTGCTCGACAATCTCGCCAACCAGATCGAGCTGCAATACGCGACGATCGCGCAGGCCCAGGCCTCACGACTGTCGGCGGAAGCCCTCGAAGTCGAGGCGAAGCAGGAGCAGGACCGCCAGCAGTCGCTGACGCAGACCGAGGCCGGCACGCGCCAGCGCTTCGAGCAGGCCGTCGCTGGTTACGCCAAGGCGCAAGCCGACGTGCGCGCGAGCCGTGCGGTGATCGCGGCCCAGCAGCATCAGCTCGAAGTCCTGCAAGGCACCAAGAAGCAGCGCGCCGCCGATGTCGAGGCCGCCAAGGCGACGCTGGCGAGCGCGAAGCTGAAACTCGGCTACACCAGGATTACGGCGCCGTTCGACGGCGTCGTCGGCGAGCGCCAGGTCCAGCCCGGCGACTACGTCAATATCGGCACCAACCTCATCAATGTCGTGCCGCTGCCGAAGGTCTATGTGATCGCAAACTACAAGGAGACCCAGCTCACGCATGTCGAGCCGGGCCAGCCGGTCGAGATCACCGTCGACAGTTTTCCGCGTGAGACTTTGCGGGGCCGGGTCGAGCGCATTGCGCCCGCGACCGGCGCGCAGGTCGCGCTGCTGCCGCCCGACAACGCCACCGGCAATTTCACCAAGGTGGTCCAGCGCATCCCTGTCCGCATCCAGTTCGACGGCAACCAGCCGCTGCTGACGCGGCTGGTGCCGGGCATGTCGGTGGTCACCCGCATCGACACGAAGGCCGGCAATGGCGGAAAATGACGATGCCCGCCGCGGGCCGCTCTCGCGCGGCGGCATCGCGCCCCAGCCGCTGTTCGCCGTCGCGGCGGTGCTGCTCGGCTCGTTCCTCACCAATGTCGACAGCCGACTGACCACGGTCGGCTTGCCCGATCTGCGCGGCGCGTTCTCGCTCTCATTCGACGAGGGCGCGTGGCTGTCCACCGCCGGCATCGGATCGCAGATCCTGATCGCGCCCGCGGTGCCGTGGCTCGCGACCGTGTTCGGCCTGCGCCGCGTGCTCGGCATTCCGAGTTTGATCTATGCCTTGATCTCGCTGATCATCCCTTTCGTGCACGATTACACGACGCTGATCGCGCTCAGCGTCGTGCATGGCCTTCTACTCGGCACTTTCGTGCCGGCGACGCTGATGATCATCTTTCGCAATTTGCCGATGCGCTGGTGGTTGCCTGCGATCGCCCTCTATTCGATCCGCGTCGGCTTTGCGTTCGATACGTCGAGCTCGCTGGTCGGATTCTATGTCGACCATCTCGGCTGGGAATGGGTCTACTGGCAGAGCGTGATCATCGCACCGCTGATGGGCCTGATGGTCTATCTGGGCACGCCGCAGGAGGCCGTAAATCGCGCCTTGCTCCGCGAGGCCGATTGGGGCGGCATGCTGCTGCTCGGTACCGGTGTCTCGATGATCTATGCCGGCCTCGACCAGGGCAATCGTCTCGACTGGCTCGGCAACGGGACGGTGATGGCGCTGTTGGCTGGCGGGGCCGTGTTGTTTGTAGGTTTCCTGATCAACGAATATCTGGTGCGCCAGCCCTGGGCCCATGTCGACGTGCTGTTCTCGCGCAACATTGGGTTGGGCCTGGTCCTGATCCTGCTCTACACGCTGACCAGCCTCTCCAATTCATCGCTGGTGCCGAACTTCCTCGGCAATGTCGGTCTGCTCAGGCCGGAACAGAGTGGCCTCCTGTTGCTCACCTGGGGCGCGCTGCCGATGTTCGTGCTCGTGCCGGTCTCGATCTGGCTGCTGCGGCATTTCGATACGCGCACGATGGTGGTTGTCGGATTTTCCTGTTTTGCCGCCGCCAATCTCTGGGGGACCCAGCTGACCCACGATTGGGCGCGCGAGGACTTCATCGGCATCGTGCTGCTCCAGTCGATCGGGCAGTCGTTCAGCTTGCTGCCGCTGATCGTCACGTTGCTGTCCAATGCCGATCCGAGCCGCGCAACGTCCTTTGCGGCCTATATCCAGATCATGCGGCTGGGCGGTGCCGAGATCGGCGTGGCGCTGATGGGGACGTGGCTGCGCGTCCGCGAGCAGGTTCACTCGTTCTACATCGGCCAGAACGTGCTCAATGGCGACATCGACGTGACGCACGCGCTGCAGCAGCTGACCGGCTATTTTTCCGCCCACGGCACGGGCTCCGCGCAAGCGCGCGCGGTCGGGACGCTCGCGAGCTTCGTTGCGCGCGAGGCCAATGTGCTCGCCTATATCGACGGCTTCTGGCTTTGTTTCTGGTTGGCAATCGCCGGGCTCGGCGTCATTGCGCTGGTCACCCGCGCCAAGCCGAACCCGTTCACCCCGGAGCCGTTCAGCTTCGCCAAGATGGTGCTGCGGAAGTGCGGGGCGAAAGTGACGTAGTCCACAGTCACCGCATCTGCCGCGCCGGCTCGATCAGCTCGGGCCGCGGTCCCGACAGGCGCTTGTGCATGTGGACCATGAACGCCATGCCGAAGATCGGCGTCGCGAGATTGACGACCGGGATCGAAACGAAGGCGGCGATGAACAGGCCCGCGGTGAAGATCGTCGCGGCATTGTCACGCCGCATCGCCTTGGCGTCCTCCGGCGAGCGGAAGCGCATCGCGGCGAGCTCGAAATATTCGCGGCCGAGCAGCCAGGCTGCGGCGAGGAAGAAGATCAGGAAACCGGCGCCGGCCAGGAACACGAAGGGCAGCGCGACCAGATAGACCAGGATCGTCAGCAGCGACGTCTTGATGCCCTCGTAGATCGCCTGGTTGAACGGCAGCGCGACGCCCGGCCGCTCGGCTGGATAGTGCTCGCGTTCGACCACGTCGGCGACGTCGTCGACGAACAGGCTCGCCACCAGCGAGGTGATCGCGGGCATCAGGAACACGCCGCCGAGCACGACGCCGAGGCCAGCCGCGATCGAGACGATCCAGGCGAGCACTTCGAGCGACGAATGCCAGCCCGGCCCGAGCAGGCCTTCCAGCCAGACCTCGCCATAGGTCGCAAACCAGCTCAGCATGCGCTGCAGGCCGATCGCCAGCACGATGATCAGCACCAGTGCGACGCCGATCGACCGCCACAGGATCGAACGCATCGGCGGCGAGAGCATTTGCGACAGCGCCTTGACGGCGGCATCCAGCATGGGAGGACCTTTCACGAAAACCACCCGCGAGAGGTAGACACCCCGGACCGCTTCGGCAAGGGAGGCTGGCTGGCTCCGACTGCGTCATAGGCGCTCTCGCGCCTGATCCCAACACCCTCGCGGCAAGCGGAAAACCGCCTACTCATGCCGGTGCGCGTGCTTCCTCGTCTTCGCCGGCTTTGCTTCCCCGGTCGGAATCATCACCACGCGGCCGTAGCGCACGCCGCGTTCGGCGATGATGTGGTCAGCGAAATGCCGGACTTCACCGGCATCGCCGCGCAACGCGGTCATTTCCATGCAATTGTTGTCGTCGAGATGGACATGCAGGGTCGCCAGCGCGAGATCGTGATGACCGTGGAATTCCTGCACCAGCCGTTTCGACAGATCGCGGGCGGCGTGGTCGTAGACGTAGACGAGGCCGGCGACGCAAGGGCCGGTCTGCGCGGTGTCCTCGGTGCTCTGCTGCAGCCCGGCGCGGGCGAGGTCGCGGATGATCTCGGAGCGGTTCTGGTAGCCGCGCGCTTCGGCGGCGGCATCGATCTCCGCCAGGAGATCATCCTCGATCGTGATCGTGATTCGTTGCATCAGGCTCTCTCCACGCGCACCGCTTTTTCACCTTGCCCCGCTTGCGGGGAGAGGTCGGAATTCAAGCGTAGCTTGAATTCCGGGTGAGGGGGACCCTCCGCGAGTCCAATTCTCAATGTGATCGCGGAGACAGCCCCTCACCCCAACCCTCTCAGCGCGAGCGAAGCTCGTCGCGGCCCCGTAAGAACGGGGCGAGGGAGCGCACCGTCATCCCTATAACCGCGTCGCCCGCAGCCGAAGTGCGTTCCCGACCACGCTGACCGAAGACAGCGCCATCGCCGCGGCGGCGATGATCGGCGACAGCAGCAGGCCGAACGCCGGATACAGGATGCCGGCGGCGATCGGAATTCCCGCCGCATTGTAGATGAAGGCGAAGAACAGGTTCTGCCTGATATTGCTCATCGTCGCCTGCGACAGCTTTCGCGCCCGCACGATGCCGGTGAGATCGCCCTTTAGTAGCGTGACGCCGGCGCTTTCCATCGCCACATCGGTGCCGGTGCCCATGGCTATGCCGACTTCGGCGGCGGCCAGCGCGGGCGCGTCGTTGACGCCGTCGCCGGCCATCGCGACGCTGCGGCCCGCCTTTTGCAGCCTGGTCACCACCGCGCTTTTCTGGTCCGGCAACACTTCGGCCTCGACATCGGCAATGCCGAGCCGGCGCGCGACGGCGTCCGCCGTGGTGCGGTTGTCGCCGGTCAGCATGATCACCTTGATCCCCTCGGCCGCGAGCGCCTTCAGCGCCTCCGGGGTCGAGACCTTGACCGGATCGGCGATCGCGAACAGGCCGGCGATCGCGCCGTCGACCGCCATGTTGATGACAGTCGCGCCGTCACCGCGCAGGCGTTCGGCTTCGGCGTCGAGTGCACGGGTGTCGATGCCGATCGAGGCGAAGTATCTGGCATTGCCGAGCACGATGGTCTTGCCGTCGACCTTGCCGGTCGCGCCCTTGCCCGTCGGCGAATCGAATCCTTCGACCGGGCTGAGCGTGAGCTGTTTCTCCTTTGCCGCACGCACGACGGCATCGGCCAGGGGATGCTCGCTGGCGCGCTCGACGCTGGCGGCGATGCGGAGGAGCTCGTCTTCGGCGAAGCCGGATGCCGGCACGATCGACACCACCTTCGGCTTGCCCTCGGTCAGCGTGCCTGTTTTGTCGACCACCAGCGTGTCGATCTTCTCCAGCCGCTCCAGCGCCTCGGCGTTCTTGATCAGCACGCCGGCCTGCGCGCCGCGGCCGACGCCGACCATGATCGACATCGGCGTTGCCAGTCCGAGCGCGCAGGGGCAGGCGATGATCAGCACGCTGACCGCGGCGACGAGGCCGAAGGCCAGCCGCGGCTCGGGTCCGAACCACGCCCAGGCCGCGAAAGCGACGATGGCGACGGCGATCACCGTGGGCACGAACCAGCCGGCGACCTGGTCGGCCAGCCGCTGGATCGGCGCGCGCGAGCGCTGCGCATCCGCGACCATCTGCACGATCTGCGACAGCAGCGTCTCGCGCCCGACCTTGTCGGCGCGCATGATGAAACTGCCTGACTGGTTCAGCGTACCGGCGATGACTTTTGCGCCGGTCTCCTTGGTCACGGGCATGGATTCGCCTGTCACCAGCGATTCATCGAGCGAGGAGCGGCCTTCGAGGATGACGCCGTCGACCGGCACCTTCTCGCCGGGGCGGACGCGCAAGTGGTCGCCGGCATGGAGCGTGTCGATCTCGACCTCGTGCTCATTGCCATCGGGCTCGACGCGGCGCGCCGTCTTCGGCGCCAGTTGCAGCAGCGCCTTGATCGCGCCGGAGGTCGCATCGCGGGCGCGCAGCTCCAGCACCTGGCCGAGCAGCACCAGCACGGTGATGACCGCAGCCGCCTCGAAATAGACGGCGACCGCGCCGCCATGGCCGCGGAAGGTGTCAGGAAAGATCTGCGGCGCGACGGTGCCGATCAGGCTGTAGCCATAGGCCACGCCGGTGCCCATTGCGATCAGCGTGAACATGTTGAGATTGCGCGTGCGCAGCGACTGCCACCCGCGCACCAGGAACGGCCAGCCGGCCCAGAACACGACGGGCGTCGCGAACACGAGCTGGATCCAGTTCGACAGCGCCGGATTGATCCAGTTGTGCGGCCCTGCGAGATGGCCACCCATCTCCAGCACGACTGCTGGTAGCGCCAGCGCACCGCCGATCCAGAACCGCCGCGTCATGTCGGCAAGCTCGGGGTTGGGGCCGGTCTCCAGGCTCGCGACTTCGGGCTCCAGCGCCATGCCGCAGATCGGGCAACTGCCGGGGCCGACCTGGCGGATCTCCGGATGCATCGGGCAGGTGTAGATCGTGCCCGCCGGCATCTCCGGCTCGGGTGCCTTGTCCTTTGCGAGATATTTTGCGGGATCGGCGGCGAACTTGGTGCGGCAGCCGGCCGAGCAGAAATGGAAAGTCTCGCCGTGATGGTCGAAGCGATGCTTTGACGTCGCGGGATCGACCGTCATGCCGCAGACCGGATCGAGCACCTTTGTCGTGGCCGCCCCGTGGTCATGACCGTGATGATGCGCGTGATCGTCATGGCCGCCGCAGCAGGACGAGGCGGCTGGCTTCGGAGCCGGCGCCGCCGCCTTGGAGGAACAGCCACAGCCGGACTGCGCGTCTCCGTGATGATGATGCCTGTGGTCCGCGTCGCTCATTCCCGTGCTCCGGCCTTGTAACCTATACCCGGTAGGGGTATATAGGCCCCATGCGCAAGGACATCAAGGCATCTGTTGGAAAACGTCTTGGCCGGATCGAGGGCCAGGTTCGCGGCCTCTCGAAAATGGTCGAGGAGGACCGCTATTGCATCGACATCGTGACGCAGATCTCGGCGGTGCGCGCCGCGCTGCGCCGTGTCGAGGAAGAGGTCTTGAAGGACCACGTCGCCCACTGCGTCGAGCACGCGATCTCGAGCAGCGACAAGGCGGACCAGCGCGAGAAGATCGCCGAGCTGATGGCGGTGATCGGCCGGGCGGAGCGGTAAGTTCTCTCCATCGTCATTGCGAGCGCAGCGAAGCAATCCAGAGTCTTTCCACGGAGGGATTCTGGATTGCTTCGCTGCGCTCGCAATGACGATGTGGAGATATGTGCGTGCCACACGCACAGCCGTCGTCCCCGCGTTCGCGGGACGACAGCGGAAACACCAACCCGCCTACGCCGCGATCTCGCAAATATCTCCGCGGCGCCGTGCGCGATAGGTCGCGAGCTCACTCAGCTGCACGAAATGCTCCGAGAACGTCGCGCTCATCTCGGCGAGTTGGGCTTCTATTTGCTCAGCCGAAACTTCATCCGGCGCTTCCGCGTCAAACGCTTCAGGAACGAGCGGCGGCGCACTGAACGTTTCTGGAAACACACCGAATGAGCCCGCTACCTCCTCGAGCGGCTTTTGCTTGTCGGCCCAGTGCAGCGCGGTGTAGTCGAAGCCGTGCACGATGGTGGGTTTGACCACTTCGAAATAGGGCGAGATGTCGAAGTCGCGGGGCATGTAGAGCGAGGAATCGCGGATATGCAGGATCTCGCGGCGGGCGGCGCGGCTGCCGGCCTTGGTGATCTTCGGCAGGATCGGATAGCGCACGGCGTCGAATGCCTGCGCGATCAGCGCCGAGCAGATGATCTTCGTCGGGTCGCCCGATCCGATCGCGATCATGCGCCGCCGCCAGCGCTGCGGGATCGGCAGCGGAAACAGGAAGCGCATCAGGTCGATGATGTTCTTGGTGTCGTAGCCGAAGCCGATGCGGTTGATCGCATAGCGGCACACCGTGGTGCGGTCCTCGTAGGACAACCCGACCGGGCGGCAAACGCGGGTGTGATACGGGAAATATTTCGACAGCGGCGCCGAGGTGACGCCCTCGCCGATATTGGCCTCGATCAGCACATGCGGCTCGCCATCAGGCTCCTGCGCACCCTCGATCGGACCGACATAGAGCGCGGCATGCGACCAAGTCGACTGCGTCAGATATTTGATGATGCCGGAAATACGGTTGTTGCCCTCGACCAGCAGCACGTCGCCGGGCTCGATGACGCCGCGCAGATGTTCGGGATCGCTGGGCGTAAATGGCTCATAGCCCGGCACCTCCTTCGAGAGGTACACGGCAATGAGCTTGCCGACCGAGTCCAGGACCGTCCCCATTTCAAACTCCCCCACGGCCTTTCCGGCCGTCTTTTTTGTCATCTCTATCATGGTCGAAACGTGTTGCAATTCGGTTCATCGTTCTGTGAGATCAAGCACGATTGATTCACCATGATGGTTGCCGTGCACCGCCATATGCAGCAAGGTTCGCGGGCTGTTCCCGTTCGCCGCAAGTTCCCGGAAACCATGACATGACAATCACCCGCCGTGGCTTCCTGTCGGCGTCGGCGGCCCTTGCCGCGATGCCGGTGCTGCGCGCAAACGCCGCGCCGCTGCCGCGCGAGGCCGATATCGTGGTGATCGGCGCGGGGGCGGCCGGAATCGCCGCGGCCCGGCGCGTCATGGCGGCCAACAGGAAGGTCGTGGTGATCGAGGCGGCTTCACAGGTTGGCGGCCGTTGCATCACGGATACGACCACCTTCGACACGCCGTTCGATCGCGGCGCGCGCTGGATGCACAATCCCGAGACCAACCCGATGATCCGCCTCGCGCGCAGCGTCGGGCTCGACGTGGTGCAGGCGCCGGCCGGCCAGAAGATGCGGATCGGCCGCCGCAATGCGCGGGCCGGCGAAACCGAGGAATTCCTCGCCGCGCTGGTCCGCACCAACCGCGCCATCGACGAAGCCGCGCGCGGCAAGCTCGATACCTCCTGCGCCTCGGTGCTGCCGAAGGACCTGGGCGACTGGGCCGGCGCGGCCGAGTTTATGCTGGGCGCGAGTTTTGCCGGCAAGGACCTGAAGGAGCTGTCCGCCATCGACAAGGCCCGCGCGCAGGATCGCAATGCCGCGATCGGCTGCCGCCAGGGCCTGGGCGCGTTGATCGCCAAGCTCGGCGAGCAGGCGCCGGTCGCGCTGTCGACGCCGGCGAGCCGCGTCAGCTGGAGCAATCGCGACGTCAGCGTCGAGACGCCCAACGGCAGGATCGCCGCGCGCGCCGCCATCATCACGGTCTCGACCAACGTGCTGGCCTCGGGCGCGATCAAGTTCGGGCCCGACATGCCCAAGCGCACGCTGGACGCGGCATCGAAGCTGACGCTCGGGAGCTACGATCACATCGTGCTGCAACTGACCGGAAATCCGCTTGGTCTCGCGCGCGATGACGTCCTGATCGAGCAGAGCAGCTCGACCCGGACGGCGCTGATGTACGCCAATATGGGCGGCTCCTCGCTGTGCTCGATCGATGTCGGCGGATCGTTCGGCCGTGATCTCGCCGAGCAGGGCGAGAAGGCGATGACGGCCTTCGCGAAGGAGTGGATCGCAAAGCTGTTCGGCAGCGAGGCCGCCGCTGCCGTGCAGAAGACCAGCGCCACGCGCTGGAACGCCTCGCCTTTCGTGATGGGCGCGATGTCGGCGGCCTCGCCCGGCGGCCAGCTCTCGCGCAGGGTCTTGGCCGAGCCGATCGGCAACATGTTCATCGCCGGCGAGGCCACCCATGAAACGCTGTGGGGCACGGTCGACGGCGCCTGGGAAAGCGGCGAGCGTGCCGCCGATGCAGCCCTGCGCAAGATCGGCGCGCTGAAGGAAGAGCCGGCCGAAGCGCCGACGCAGTCGACCAAGCGCCGCAGGGCGCCGCGGCAGCAGCCGAACTAACGCAGAATACCATCCAGGACCGGAAGCCCGGTGACCACTGCGATCGCGATCAAAGCGTAGCAGATCCTGCGGAATACCGTTTCGCTGGCGCGCCCGAACAACGAGGCCCCGAACGCGACGCCGACCGCATACACCGGCCCAACGATCAGCGAGAGCAGCAATGACTCGCGCGAGATCAATCCCGTCGTCGCGTAGCTGACCATCGAGAAAAAGTCCGACGCGCCGAAGAACAGCACGATGTTGGCGCGCGCGACGATTGGCGCGATCGGGCGGCCGAGCCAGTAGCCGACGATCGGCGGGCCGCCGGTCTGTGCCAGCCCGCTGCAGAAGCCGGAGAGGCCGCCGATGCCGATCGAGAGCCAGGTGTGGTCCTTGCCGCGATAGCGCCAGCCCGACACCAGCAGAAGCAGCAAGGCCGCGACGAAGCAGGAGATGATCCAGCGCGTCGTGACGGGTTCGAGCACGCTGAGGAAATAAGTGCCGAGCGGCACGCCGATCAGCGCGCCGAACACGATCACGGCGGTGGCCTTGCGGTCCGCCTTGCGCCAGGCGTCGGGAAGCATCGGCGCGGCGGCGATGAAGTCGATGACGAGCAGGAGTGCTGCGACCAGCCGGGGCGCCGCGATGCTGCTTGCCAGCGGCATGAAGATCAGCGCCGAGCCGAAGCCGGAGAAGCCGCGCGCGGTGCCCGAAACG
>Ga0207426_1001526_pt1 | contig 18870 bp, 18 predicted proteins | sample AraplaMF_Cvi_mMS_FD_184265 | JGI IMG/M metagenome (GOLD analysis project Ga0207426, IMG submission 184265) | Arabidopsis root microbial communities from the University of North Carolina, USA - plate scrape MF_Cvi_mMS (SPAdes) (version 2) | ecosystem: Host-associated > Plants > Roots > Endosphere... | reverse complement strand
GCCAGAAGCGCTTCGGCTTCAACAATGAGCGCATCGACGTCTACAAATTCCGTTCGATGCATCACCATCAGGCCGATCCGACGGCATCGAAGGTCGTGACCAAGAACGATCCGCGCGTCACCCGCGTCGGCCGCTTCATCCGCAAGACCAGCCTCGACGAGCTGCCGCAGCTCTTCAACGTGGTGTTTTCAGGCAATCTCTCGCTGGTCGGCCCGCGTCCGCATGCGGTGCAGGGCAAGCTCCAGAGCCGCCTGTTCGACGAAGCCGTCGACGGCTATTTCGCCCGCCACCGCGTCAAGCCCGGCATCACCGGCTGGGCCCAGATCAACGGCTGGCGCGGCGAGATCGACAATGAAGAGAAGATCCAGAAGCGCGTCGAGTTCGACCTCTATTACATCGAGAACTGGTCGGTGCTGTTCGACCTCGTCATTCTCCTGAAGACGCCGATCTCGCTGCTGACCAAGAACGAGAACGCGTATTGAGTCTGTCATGCCCCGGTCAAGCCGGGCGATGACGGCGGTGTTTGTGGCGTGCGAGTAGCGTAAGCGTATGAGCGTGTGATGGCGTATGCGGCGACAGCCGGTGAAGTGAAACTGGCCGCACCGGCCGCGCCCGGCGTGCTGGCGCTGCAGCGCGCGCTGGTGTGGCTGGTCGGCGCCTCCGGCGCCATCGTCTTCATCGAGCCGAGCCCGTACGAGATCGCGACGCTGCTCGCGACCGTCGCCTTCTTCGCCACCGGCCTGCGCCTGCGGCTCGTGCTGATGCCGATGGTGCTGATGCTGGTGCTGCTCAATGTCGGCTATACCATCAGCGCGATCCCCCTGTACGACCAGCCCGAGGTGGTGAGCTGGATCGCGACCTCCTGGTACATGGCGGTCACCGTCGTGTTCTTCGCCATGGTCACGTCCGAGGACACCGCGGCGCGGCTCGACATGCTCCGCCGCGGCCTCGTGGTCGGCGCGATGGTCGCCTCGCTCCTGGCGGTCGCCGGCTATTTCCACCTCGTTCCCGGCGGCAACGACCTGCTGACGCTCTATGGACGCGCGCGCGGCACGTTCAAGGACCCGAACGTGCTCGGCGCCTTCCTGATCCTGCCGGCGCTGTTCGCGCTGCAGAGCGTGGTCTCGGACAAGCTCGGCAAGGCGATCCGCAACGTCATCGCCTTCGGCATCATGTCGCTGGCGATCCTGCTCGCCTTCTCCCGCGCCGCCTGGGGCGGGCTGGTGCTGACCTCCGCCTTCATGCTGGCGCTGATGGTGCTGACCAGCCGCACCAACGCCCAGCGCTCGCGCATCGTCATCATGGCGATCGTCGCCGCGGTGCTCGGGCTGGCGCTGATCGCGGTGCTGCTGTCATTCGATGCCACCGCCGAGATGTTCAAGCAGCGCGCGAGCTTCGACCAGAGCTACGACGAGGGCCGCTTCGGCCGGTTCGGCCGGCACATCCTCGGTGCGGAGATGGCGCTCGACCTGCCGTTCGGCATCGGCCCGCTGCAATTCCACCGCTACTTCCCCGAGGACACCCACAACTCCTATCTCAACGCCTTCATGTCCGGCGGCTGGCTCTCCGGCGTGTGCTATCCCGCGCTGGTCTTCACCACCGTGATCATGGGCTTCCGGCACGTCTTCGTCCGCGTGCCCTGGCAGCGGGCCTATCTCGCGGTGTTCTCCGCCTTCGTCGGCACCGTCGGCGAGAGTTTTGTGATCGACACCGACCACTGGCGGCACTTCTGGATGATGCTGGGCGCGATGTGGGGCATGATCGCCGCCGCGCAGGCCTACAAGCTCAGGGCTGACGAAGTTTCTTCAGCTTGAGCGGCGGCCGCTTCTCCGGCGGCGTGTCGATGAGGCCCTTCAAGGCCTCCGTGGCCGCGAGCACGCCCTTGTAACCCTCATTGGCGAAACGCAGCAGCAGCCGCAGCTCCGCGTCGGAATAGCCGCCAAACACCTTCTCCATCGCCTGCTGCATCGGCACGTAGAACTGGCCGATCTTCATGGCGGCCTCCGGCACGACGGCGATAAAGACCTTGCGGCGGTCGGCTTCGTCGCGCTCGCGGCGCACCAGCCCCGCTTTCTCCAGCCGGTCGATCACGCCGGTGATGGCGCCCGTCGTGAGGCCCGTGACCTCGGCGAGCCGGCCCGCGGTGACGCGTCCCTCGAGGTAGAGGATGTCCATGCATTCGAGGTCGGAATTGGCAATTCCGGCAACGTTTGCAACGGTCTGGCCATAGAGCACGCCCTGCGCGGACGACCTGCGCATCGCCTCCTCCAATTCCCCCAACAACGCCGCGCGCGCCTTCGTCCTTGACAAGGTCGGCCTCTTCTCTTACTCGATATATATCTTAGTCACTAAGAGATTTAGCGACCGTAATATCTCCTAGCATCACGGAAACGTCGGGAGCAAGCCATGCCCAATCGTCCCCGCAAGGCCCTGATCATCGGCGCCGGCATCGCCGGGCCCGTCGCCGCCATCCTGCTGCGCCGCGCCGGTATCGAATCCGCAATCTACGAGGCCTGGCCCTATTCGAAGGGCATCGGCGGCGGTCTCCAGATCGCGCCGAACGGCATGCATGTCATGGACGAGATCGGGCTGGCGAACGAGCTGATCAGCCGCGGCTCGGTCGCGGAATCGTTCGACTTCTATTCGCAAGGCGGCGAGCGGCTCGGCTCGATCAACCGCGACATGGCGCGGCGTTTCGGCCAGCCGGCCGTCAACATCGCCCGCGCGAGCCTGAACGAGATCCTGATCGACAAGGCCTGGTGCGCCTGCGTCTCGCTGTATTTCGAGAAGCGCCTGATCAAGATCGAGGATCGTGGCGACCAGCCGATCATCGCCTACTTCTCCGACGGCACCACCGCGGAAGGCGACTTCCTGATCGGCGCCGACGGCGTGCACTCGGTGGTGCGCCGCCAGGTCGTGCCTGACGGGCCGCAGCCGTTCGACACCGGCCTGATCGGATTCGGCGGCTTCGTGCCGCGCGCCGTCCTCGACGGCCGCGCCATCGGCCGGCATGTCGAGACCACGTTCGGCCAGAGCGGCTTCTTCGGCTACGGTCATTGCAGCCCGGATCCGAGCGACGGCGTGATGTGGTGGAGCACCCAGCCCGCGCACGGCATGGACGCGGCGATGTTCCGCGCGCTCGACCAGGCGACGTTGAAGCAGCATCTGCGCGGCTTCCACCGCGGCTGGCACGATCCGATTCCTGACATCATCGACGCGGCCGAGAACATCGTGGTCACCGACACGCTTGATGTTGCGACCCTGCCGGTCTGGTCGCGCAAGCGCTCGCTGCTGATCGGGGATGCCGCGCATGCGACCAGCCCCCATGCCGGCCAGGGCGCCTCGCTCGCGCTCGAGGATGCGATGCGGCTCGCCCGGCTGATGCAGGAGGGCCAGGAGCTCGGCGCCACCTTCCAGGCCTTCGAGGCAGAACGTCGTCCGCGCACCGAGAAGATCGTCGCCCTGGCCCGCCGCAACGGCAACAGCAAGCGAGAGTTCAGCGCCACCGGCGCCTGGGTCCGCAATCGGATGATGAAGTGGCTGCTGCCGCTCGGCGCCAAGGCCATGGACTTCATGTACGCGTATGACGCGCGGGCGGTGTAGCGGCACGACCGGTGCCGTAGTGCCGTAGGGTGGGCAAAGCGCAGCGTGCCCACCACTGACAGATGGTGGGCACGGCGCGTTGCGCCTTTGCCCACCCTACGGGACCGAGCTAGCTCTCCACCCCGAACGTCAGCCCGGCATTGTCGACCAGCCGCTTGATCAGCTTGTGCTGCATCGCTGCGCCAGGCGTCCAGAAGCCGCCCGGAACGTCGCTCGCGTCGCGCAGCAGGCAGATCGCGCATTCGGAGATCATCTTCGAGGTCGAGCCGTAGCCGGGATCGCGGTCACCGGTGACGCCGGCACGAACCATGCGGCCATCGGGCGCGATCGCGACATAGAGCAGGTTGAAGAGCCCCTTCTCCCGCTCCTCCTTCGACGGCCCCTCGCCTGGCTTCGGCGCATTCGGGCCGGTCTTCTCGGCATTGGCCGCCATCACGCGCTTGGCGTTGGACTCGCCCTTCTCGCCGGCGCCGGTCAGGACCATCTCGTCGTAGACGAAGTCCTGGCCGTAGGGAAAACCCATCAGCATGTTGGAGCGGTGGACGTTGCGGGTGTTGATCAGCGCCATCATGAACGGCGCGGCCCAGGACTGCAGGTCCTCCTCGAACACCGCCCTGTTGCCCTTGGGCTGTTTCGGGCCGGTGAAGCCGGGCGTCAGCGCGAAATGATCGTTGAGAATGGCGACGAGGCTGAGATCCTTCGCGACCGCGTCGAAGGTCGCTTTCGCGCTCGCCGCGGTGCCGCCCGACAGCGTGCCGCGCATGTCGCGCACGCGGCCCTTCACGCGCGCCGCCGGCGCGCCGAACACGCGCCTCGCCTCTTCCTGCACGAAGAAGGTGCCGAGCTCGAACGGCACGGAGTCGTAGCCGCAGGAGAACACGATGCGCGCGCCGCTCACCTTGGCCGCGTCACCGTACTTGTCGATCATCTGACGCATCCAGACTGGCTCGCCGCACAGATCGAAATAATCAGTGCCGCCGGCGACGCAGGCCGCGAGCAGGTCCTCGCCGTAGAACTGATACGGACCGACCGTCGTGATCACCGACTTGGTTCGCGCCACCATCGCCTTCAGCGATGCGGCGTCGGATGCGTCCGCCACGATCAGCGGCGTGTCCGAGGGCGCGCCGATCGCATCGCGCACCGATTTCAGCTTGTCGAGGCTGCGGCCCGCCATCGCCCATTTGAGCGCCTTGTCGTTCTTGTAATGCGCCGCCAGATATTCGGCGACGAGCTGGCCGGTGAAACCGGTCGCACCGTAGACGACGATGTCGAATTCCTGAGAGCTCATGGTCGTCCCTTACTTTTTCGCGTAACTCACGCCCATGCCGGCACGGACGTCGCTTTGAATGCCATAGGGCGGGATCGGATAGCGCAGGCCGTTCTTCGCCAGCGCCTTCATGCCAACAACCGCCTTGGCGAGATGCGAGGGCTTCAGCGCCATCAGCATCTCCTCGTCCGGCACGCCGCCATAGCGCCGTTCGGCATAGCATGGCAAGGACAGGCTCGGCTCGCCCGTTTTCAGCGCCCGCCCCCAGGAATCGGCGCAGGCGGTCTCGCCGACCACGCCCCATTCGAACTTCTTGTAGCCGGTATATTGCAGCCCGTTGATCAGGATGATCATCTGTCCGGGCGTCGCGTAGACGAGGCAGATGTCGGGCGGATCGAGCCGGCCGCTGGCGAGCGGACTGACCGCGAGCGCCTGGTACTGGCCGAACGGAACCACGTCCAGCGCCTCCTGGCGCTTGCGCGCGTCCTCCGCCGTGCCGTGCCAGACCCCGACATAGTTTTCGCCGGCGAGCCATTTGTCGTCCTGGGGGCTGAGGCCGATCACCGCGCGGCACTGTGCGCCGACGAGATCGTCGGCGGTGATGCCGACCGTCCAGCCGAGCCGCGCCGCCATGCTGACGATCTGGTCGGTGGTGTGGATCGCGTTCGGCCGCCGGATCTTGGGGATCGCTTCCATGTCCGCGGCGTGCGCGAACAGCTTCATGCCGATCACATTCGTCTTCAGCCGCAACAGGCTGTTGAGATCGGCGACGAGACCGGCAAGGTCGATTGTCTCTGCACTCTGCTGCAACATGGCGTCCTCCGGCCGGCGGATCGCCGGTGCTTTGTTCTTGTTGTGCGAGCCTAGTCCGTGGCCGGCCCCGGAAGCAACTCGCTGGTCCGGCCCATGGCGCGGTACGCTAGCAGACCGATCCATTCGCGCATGGCGATGTCGGTCTTGGCGAGCCCTTCGCCGCCGACACGGGTGAATGCGAACAGATCGTCACGCCCGCCCATGCGCCAGTCCACGGGATAGGCCTCGACGTCGAATCCTGCCTTGCGGAAAATCCCCATCGAGCGCGGCATGTGGAAGGCCGACGTCACCAGCAGCCAGCGCTCGCCCGGCTTCGGCGACACCAATTGCTTGGTGAAGATCGCGTTCTCCCAGGTGTTGCGGGAGTCGCGCTCGAGGATCAGGCGCTCTTTCGGGATGCCCAGGCTCTCCAGCACCGGCGCGGAATAGTCGGCTTCCTTGGCCTCGGTCGAGATCAGGTTCGCGGTGCCTCCGGTGAAAACGATGCGCGCCTTGGGATAGCGGCGGGCGAGATCGGCCGGCGCGAACAGGCGATCGGCCGCGTGCCGCACCACCGGCGTGCGGTGCGCCGCCGACAGATCGGTGTCGACGGAGCCGCCGAGCACGATGATGCCATCGGGCGCCCCGCGCGAGGGATCCCACGCCGGAAAGCGCGACTCCAGCGGATAAAGCAGGAGGTTGCCGAGCGGCGAGAACGCGGCCAGCACCAGCAGGACCAGCGTGGTCACCGCAAGCTTGCGGCCGAGCGCGGCAAAGCGCGTCAGCATCAGCACCAGCGACAGGATGCCGAGCTCGACCAGGAGGTTGATCGGCAGCAGCGCAATGCCGAGGGTCTTGGACAGGACGAAATACAGGGGAGCCTCGCTGAATTGATATGCCGAGCGCGGGCTTGACCGGCCGGTCCATCTTCAGAAATCTTCTTGGAAGAGGATCGATCGCCCGGTCAAGCCCGGGCATGCCAAGCAAACCGATTGGACGGCTGCAAATGACCCATCACCACCTGCATTCGAGCCCCGAGACCTGCCATTGGGGCTTCTTCGAGGCCGCGCTCAAGCCCGTCCTCACCGTCAAAAGCGGCGACGAGGTGACGGTCGATACCATCAGCGGCGGTCCGGACATGCTGCCCGACCGCGACAGATTCCACATTCCGCCGGAGATGCACGAGGTCCACGCCCGGAACGAGCGCATGCTGCCCGGCCACATCCTCACCGGCCCGATCGCGGTCGAGGGCGCCGAGCCGGGCGACGTGCTCGCGGTCGAGATCCTCGACGTCCAGCTCCGCCAGGATTGGGGCTGGAACATGATCAAGCCGCTGTCGGGCACCCTGCCCGACGATTTCCACGAGACGCGCATCCTCAACATCCCGCTCGACCGGTCGCGGATGGTCGGCCGCATGCCGTGGGGCCTCGACCTGCCGCTGAAACCCTTCTTCGGCGTGATGGGCGTGTCGCCGCCGCCTGGCTGGGGCCGCATCTCCTCGCTGGTCCCGCGCGCCATGGGCGGCAATCTCGACAACAAGGAGCTCGGTGCCGGCGCGACGCTGTATCTGCCGGTGTTCGTCCCCGGCGCGATGTTCTCCTGCGGCGACGGCCATGGCGTGCAGGGCGACGGCGAGGTCTGCGTCACCGCGATCGAGACCGCGCTGCAGGGCCGCTTCCGCCTCACGCTGCGCAAGGACCTCAGGCTCGACTACCCCCGCGCCGAAACGGCGACGCACTACATGACCATGGCGATGGATCCCGACCTCGACCAGTGCGCGGTGCGCGCGCTGCGCGACATGATCGTGCTGCTCGGCGAGAAGCGAAACCTGTCGCGCGAGGACGCCTACACGCTGTGCAGCCTGGCCGCCGATCTCAGGGTGACCCAGACCGTCAACGGCTCCAAGGGCATCCATTGCATGATCGAAAAGGCGCTCGTGCACGGCTGAACAGCCGGGCCTTCCCTGCCCCGTCAACGCGACCCCGCCGCCCGGCCTGCCGCGCGGCGCGCTGAGTCGCGCCAAATTTCCTGTGCGATTCCAACGGGCTGAGCGTCAAGCAAAGGCTGCATTTGACTTCCACCCCCGAACCTAAATAGAGTCTTAATCGTTACTTTTATGTACCTGAGTAAGAGGCTAGCGTTCGGGCCATGGCCACCGAAAAAGCCGAGACTGACCGCATTCCCGTAACCTTGGCGCTCTCGACCATCACCTATCTGGAGAAACTGGTGAGACAGGGCACCCACGGCACCAGCGTTCCCGGCGTCGCACGAACCCTGATCGAGGAAGGCATCCGTCTCGCTATCAAGGACGGGCTTTTGTCGATTCGCGACAATGGCAGGACGTGAGCGCGCGCCGAACGTGATGCGGACGGATCTTGCGATGCGGATGGCCGACATCTGCAACCTGGGACCGTTACAATGCCTGTTCTCTCACCAACCTGGACTGACGAACGAATTGAACTTCTGAAGCAGCATTTCGAAGCCGGCCTCTCCTGCCGCGAGATCGCGGCCGATATCGGCGTCAGCCGCAATGCCGTGATCGGCAAGCTCTCTCGTCTCAATTTGACGCGCAGCCGCGCCGTCGAAGACCGCAGGCTCGAGCGCAGCCTTGCGCCGCCGGCACGCGCATCGCGGGCGGTGCCGCGGCTGCAATACGAGATGCTCGCCACGATCTACGGCGAGACCGACACGCCTGTTGCTGCCGGCCCGATCGACGACGCCAATCGCTGCTCGCTGCTGGAGCTCTCGGAGAACCGCTGCCGCTGGCCGATTTCGAGCCCGGGCGCGGAAGATTTCTGCTTCTGCGGCAATGCTGCGCCCGACGGCCAGTCCTATTGCGCCGGCCACAGCCGGCTCGCCTACCGGCCGAACTCGCGCGCCCGCATGATGCGCGGCTAGCGTGCCGTTCTTCGTTCGCGAAGCGGCACCTGCATCGCGCGACGACGCCATGCCCAAAAACGAAAAACCTCCGGCGGGGCATCACCGGAGGTTTCTGGAGGCTTAGCGTGAAGCTAAGAGCCGCTACTTTCGTATTTGGCTGAAAGCTATATAGCTGATTAACTCAGGTAAGTAAATAAGTTTGAAGCCGATCGAATCGCATAGCTCGTCTTCGTCGTCTGCACAGGGCCGCCGGATTTTCCGAAAGACCTTCCCGCAACAAGACCTGCTCGCGAAAAAGCCCCGGCGGTTTCCCGCCGGGGCTTCGTTCAGTCCGAGCGTACCTCGAGCCTTACCAGTTGCGCTGGGCGCGCAGCAGCAGGCTGTAGGTGTCCTGGTCCTTCAGCTCGTAGGTGGCCGCCGGCTTGGCGACGCCCGTCAGCGCACCGGTCGTGATCACGCCCGAGTACTTCTGGTCGAGATGGCTGTAGGTGAAGTCAGCCGAAAAGGTCAGGTTCTTCACCGGGGTCCAGCGGGTGATGACGCCGACCTGGCCGATGTTGAAGTCCGGGTTGCAGGTGCCGGTCAGGGTTGCGAACGCAGCGCTGCCGCAGATCAGGCCCTTCGCCGTGCCGCTGTAGTTGACCGCAGCCCACGCGCCGTACAGCGCCGTGTTCCAGAAGGGATTCCAGTTGTGCGTATAGGCACCACGGAAGCCGTAGGTCTTGGTCAGCTCGAGGCCGCCGCCCGGAGCGAACACCGCGTCAGACACGCCGGCGAAGCCGATGCTCTGATAGGCCGCGTTCGAGCTGCCGAACATCGAGTAGCTGGTCGCCGCCAGCTCCTGGAAGTTGTAGCGGCTCGCACCGTCGGTATAGACGCCCGAGATGTTGATCGTGTCGCCGGCGCCGGTCGGGATGTTCTTGATCTGCAAGGCGAGCTGAACGGCCCAGCCCCACTTGTCTTCCGGATGACCGGTGACTTCGCTCGCACCGTAGTAGGCGACATGGTTGTCGTGCGCGGCGACCGACGCCTGGAACAGGCCCCAGGCCTGGTCGACGCGGACCATGCCGACGATGTCGGGAGCGCGCGTGCCGCCGAGGTTGTTCGTGCCGTAGGCGCCGCCGAGAACGCCGGTGGTGCTCATGCCGGCCGTGTTCCAGACGTTGGTCTGGAAGACCTGCGTCTGATCCTGCAGCGAGAACGCCGCCGTCACGCCCTGGCCGAAATCGGCCGTGTAGGTGGCCTGAACGACGCCGTTGGTGGTGCCGCTGCCGCCGACGAGCTGGTCGAAGTTGTTGCCGGGATAGTTGATCCAGGGCGCGTCGAACTGCGACACCGCCTTACCGAGGGTGAAGCCGGCGAACTGGATGAAGGCGTAGTAGACGCCGAGCGCACCGCCCGAGATCGCGCCGTCGGTGCCGTTGACGGCGCCGCTGGTCGAGCCGACGAGACCGGTGCCCGCCGCGTTGAGGCCGAGCGTGCCGCTGTACTGCGTGCCGCCGGTGGCGCTGCCGGTGCCGACATAGTTGCCGGTCGTCCAGGTGAAGACCGCGTCGAAATAGGTGCGGACCACGCCGTACTCGGTCGCGGTGCGCGTGTCGATGTTGAGATCTTCACGAGCGCGCATCGAGTAGTAGTTCGTCAGGCGGTTGTTCGCCGCGAACACGTTGCTGTACTGGCCGTTGTAGTTACCGCCGGCATTGAGCGCCACTTCGGCGCGCAGATAGCCGCCCAGCTTGATGCAGGTGTCGCTGCCCGGGATGTAGTAGAAACCCGCGCCGTAGAGCGAGCAGACCTTCACGTACTCGACCGCCTTGGCCTTGACCGGAAGATCAGCCGCCTGAGCTCCGCCGACGGCGATCAGAACCGCCGAAGTGCCGAGCAAAAGGCTCTTCACCATTTTCATTTAAAACCTCCAAGTTGCTCATTTTTCGGAGACCGGACCGTGAGGCCCCCCAGATCCCCGTCTCTTCAAATCCGCTCGGCCGCTTTGCGCTTTCGGACACACCCGCTTTCGACGCGAGGGACGTGAGCGAACCACCTGCAACGGGACGATCGAGTACCCCCCACCGTCGCGATGGAATATGCCTGCGCCGTTCCACTTATCAAAATAGTTTATTTGATAAGCTTTCTGGTTTCACTAAACCTGTGCCCCGCGGGCAACACCCGGGGCAGGCCAATATGCTGACCGGCTCATCTTTGTAATTTTAGTGACAAAATAACCCTGCTCTGCACTTGCGTCAGGGCAGGCTTGCGTGGACTATGGCCCTCAACGAACACCGGCCTGAAGAATCATTTCACGGGAGTGATGCTGTGTCCGCGACGAGGAAAGAGGGAGCGCGCCTGCGCTCCGTCGGCAATCTGGATATCATCCGGCGCTTCACCTGGGAGATCTCCTCGATCAACATGTATCTGGAGGAGCTGCGTCAGTTCTGGGCGAGGACGCTCGGCATCAGCGGCCCGCAATGGTTGATCCTGATGGCGATCTCCGACCTCGACAAGGACGACGGCGTGCCGGTCAACGTGGTCTCCAAGCTGCTCCACGTCGATCCCTCCTTCGTCACCACCCAGTCCAAGCTGCTGGAAAAGAAGGGCCTGCTGCGCCGGCGTCCCTCGCCGACCGACGCCAGGGTCGTGCGGCTCTCGCTGGTCGACAAGACCCAGAAGCACATCGCGAGCCTCAACGAGCAGTACAAGACGATTCGCGAATTCGTCTTCCAGGAGTTCGACGAGAACGAGCTGACCGAATTCACCACCAAGCTCGCGACGCTGAAGACCCGGCTGGAGAAGGCCTGCGTCAGGATCTCGCTCGACTTCTGAGACGCCGGCTCGTTTGAAAGCGCGTGCTCGCGCTCAGATCGCCTGCCCGGCGCAGAGGCGCGTTTCCAGCCAGTCGAAGATGTACTCGTTGGCAAGGCTCGGATTGTCGGCATGAGCCTGCGCCGCGCCGGTCTCCGCCGCGGTGAACACCTTCAGCATGATATCGGAGCTGCCGAGCCGGGATTGCTGGACGATCTGACGGGCCCGGTCGGCCTTGAGCCAGCCATCCTCGCCGAGGGTGATCAGCACCGGACAGTCGGCGCTGGAGGCCATCAGCGGCGCATGCGGCACCGGGACGATGCTGAGGTCGCTCATCGCAAAGCGGCTGGCAAAGAAGGATCGTTCGTGCAGATCCCACAGCCCGCCGTCGCAGACCGCCGCGGCCAGCCGCGGCTCCTGCAGCACCGCGCGCGCCACGAAAGAGGAGCCCCACCCGTCCGCGACGATGGCGACGCGGTCGAAATCGACGTCGTCGCGCGTCTCCAGATAGTCCATGACGCTGGCAATCGAGCTCTCGAGATCGCGCCGCTGCAACAGGCTGTCGGTATAGTCGTCGCGCTGGTCGCCAAGCAGGTCCAGCGCCAGCATCGACAAGCCGCGCTCGCGCGCATGCGGCGCGAGCTTGAACAGGAATTCCTCCTTGCGATGGCCGGGCTCGCCGATGCAGATCACGGTCGGTGCCCGCCCTCTGCCCGGGCGCGCGGGCAGGAAGTAGCCCTGCAGCGCGTGGTCCTCGACCCAGGGAATTGTCACGACTTCGCCGGCCGGCGCGCGCGCGGTGAGGTAGCGGCGAGCGCATTCCTGCATCGCCAGCACTGCGACCCATCGGCGTTCGTCGGCCTGGTCGAGCGGCATTGCCGCCGCACCATAGTAGTTCAGCGCCCGAAGCCAGTTGCGCTGCGCGGTCGCCATGTGGCCCTCGGCGAACGCGGCTTCGGCGCGATGGCGATTGGTCTGCGCGAGCTTCTTCCACTCGCGATGCCAGGATTGGTCCTCGCCGCGCTTGAGCTGCCGCGCGATCATCAGGCATTCCGCGATGGTGGCGCCGCCCTCCTGGGCCGCGGTGAGGAGCCGCGTGAACTCAGAGGAGATGTCCTCTCGCTCCGGGCAGAGGATCCAGTCGTCGGAGAGGCATGCGGGTATCATCGGAGCTACGCTCTATTATCGCGTTACTCCTGACTGACTAAACTATTTTGGTTCGCCAACCAAGCTGCCGTGCGCCGAATGAGAGCCGTTCGCCATCACCATCGCTTGAACGATCGGTGAACGACAGACCATGTCGCATGCGTGACATTCCAATTCGTCATGAGGCAGCGATCGATGGCAAGAGGTGGCACGTCAAATTACGCGACGTGACCTGCACGCCTCTTGCCATGACGGTCATCATACCCATATTCGGGCGCGCTCGCCGGCCGGCGCGGCGAAGCGGATTCAGCCGAGTCGCCAGCCGACCTCCTGTGTAAAACTCTCGTAGAAGGCGCGGTCATAGGCCTGCTCGGGCGTGGCGCGCACGCGCTCGTCGAGGCGCCTGGCGTCGTCACCCACGAGGATGCGCCAGTGCTCCGCCTTGACGCCGTCGAGGATGATCTTCGCGGCTTGCGCGGCCGTCGTCGGCGCGTCCTCCAGGAAGCTGCGCGCGCGCTCGGCGAACACCGCCTGGATATCCTCGTCCGACATCTTCTCCGCATCTGGCACGCCGGCGGCGACCATGCGCTTGCGGGTCAGCGCGACCTCGTCGGCGTTGAGCCGCTCCGAGCCGTCCGTGCTCTGCACCTTGCGCGAATTGGAGACGATCGAGGTGCCGATGTGGCCGGGCATCACCACCGAGCATTTGACGTGCGGGGCATGCAGGCGCAAATCGTTGATCAGCGCTTCGGTGAATCCCTTCACCGCGAACTTGGCCGAGCTGTAGGCGGTGTGCGCCTGCCCCATGCCGATCGAGGCCCAGAAGCCGTTGACGCTGGCGGTGTTGACGATGTGGGCCTCGTCGGCCGCGACCAGCATCGGCAGGAAGGTGCGCACGCCGAGATAGACGCCGCCCCAGCAGATGTTGAAGGTGCGCTCCCACTGCTCGCGCGTGTTGGTGAACAGGCTGCCGCCGCCGCCGATGCCCGCATTGTTGAACAGGAGATGGATCCTGTCCGTCTTCTGCTGCTCGGCGAGCTCGTCGCGGAAACGCTTGAGATGATCCTCGATCGCGACGTCGGCGACATGCGTCGTGACGCGCAGGCCCTGCGGCAGCTTCTCGACCTCGCACAGCCGCTTGGTCTCGGCCATCGCAGCCTCGGAGACGTCGCACATCGCGACGTTGCAGCCTTCGGCAACGAGCTGCCGCGCGAGCTCGCGCCCCATTCCCGTGCCGCCGCCGGTGATGACTGCGATCTTTCCAGCAAAATCCTTCATGGGACTTTCGGCCCCTCCCTTGTCGGTATGTTTCTTCCGTCGCTACGCCATTCGCGAGCGCGCGCGCAAAATGTAGCAGCGACGCAACCGCAGGTAAAAGCGGATCAGTCGACATTCGTTATTTCGGCCTGCGGACTATTCGAAAGACCCAAATGCGGCACGTCGCTGTCGATGATGACGGCATGCCATTCACGTCTGCGATCACGCGCACGTGCGCGAGCATCGCGTCGTCGTCCTGCTTGAGCAGATCATGCACCGGCGCGACCGGTACGGAATCGCCCACGCGTATCCCGCGGTCGTAGGCGCCTCGCGCGCCCGGCGAATATCCGTACCAAACCGAGCCTATCGGCGCGCGAGCCCCTGTGAACGGCCTCACAGGCGGAAAGCGGCGCGGCGTTTACAATTTGCCCGTCCCTTTCCGGTTCCCGTATTTGTCCGGCTTCGGTTTAGGGGCAATTTTTTTACAATCCGAATCGTCAAATGAGGATGGACGCTGGGTCGAGTCGTCCAGGCCAGCGTGTTGTTTGTGTCACAGGCTCTGGCACTCCGCTTGCATCCTCTTCGTGGTCTGAAACTACCGATGAGGTGACAGGAATGTTCGTGACCGTCGTTGCCGTGCTCTGCCGGCTAGGTGCATCTGCCTCGGGCGCTTGCGTCGAGGAGATCGTGACCGACAGCAACATGACGCCCGAAATGTCGATGATGCAGTGTGCGATCGGCGCACAGGCACCACTGGCGAAATGGATGGGCGAGCATCCGATCTATCACGCCAACTGGCGCCTCGAGCGCTACAAATGCGTGCCGGGTCACTACGAGATCAAGGGCCACGCCTGACGGCCCCGTAAAATTACTGGCACCCAACTTAGGGTACCGAGGAAACGCCCCGGAGGCGCGCCCTTCCCCTCCGCGCAGGCTAGAGCAGCGCCGCCCCATCGAGCGAGCTTCCAGTATGGCGCGCCCTTGCCGTGGTTGTCCCGGTCGACGACCGGCTCACCGGCGTAAAATCCACCATGCCAAAGCGATCATGATCAGCAGAGCGATTCCGGGCGCGTAGAGGTCAATCCTCGTCGCAATGACTTCGAGGTTCCTGGAATTTCGGGCCTCGCGCGCCTGTTCCGGCGTGGCACCTGGCGGTGATCGCACGCCCCGCGCCTGCTCCTCGAGCTCCAATATCCGTTGCCAACGCGGTTTCGTGGTGGCCGTTTGGGGGCTCTCGGATGTCGCAGCAATGGCGCCCGGCGGCTCTCCCTGACCATAGATGCAATCATTGAGCAGCAACGCCATCTTGACGCTGGGATCACTAGGCTCGCGTCCCAGCGTGGCCCTTGCCAGTTCATCCCTTAGTGCGATTACGTTGCGGGCAATCTCATCGTTCGGCAGTTGCGTCTTAGTCACTTTTCTCTCTGGGTTGCCTCGCGAAGTGGGCGGGCGATTCATTCCGCTGTGACATGCAGCAAAGGCTGCGGCAACGCGCAACATCGACTTTCGCAGGACGCCTCAGAGGTCGCCTTATTCCTCTCCGCGAACCCGTAGCACCAGACCGATCGCGAAGGCGCGCGATGTGACGACGATCGCGCTGCCTTTTCCTCACCCCACCTCGCGCAGGATGATCGCACGCGCGCGCCGCCCTTCCGGCGTCGGCATCAGCGCATAATTGTGCGGCTGGTCGCGCAGGAGATGCAGCTCGACCGCCACGCCCACCGCCCTCGCCCGCTCCGCAAGATCGACGCTATCGGGGTAGAGCAGATCGCGCGTGCCCGAAAAAATCGTCATCGGCGCCAGCGCGCGGAAGGCGCCGTTGAGCGGGCTGACGAACGGATGGCCGACATCGAGCGCGCCGGCATAGAGCCGTCCCGCCTCGACGATCCCCGGAATGTCCTGGATCGGATCGCGCGCGGCGATCGCAATCTGCTCCGGACGGCTGACCGACGCATCGGCCGCGGGCGAGATCAGCATGAGCCGGTGCGGCTGCCGATGGCCGCGATCGCGCAGCCACTGGCACGCCGCGAGCGCGAGGCCCGCGCCGGCGGAATTGCCGACCACCGTGACCTTTGCGCTGCCGGCATCCTCGAGCAGCATGCGCATCAGCTCGGCCGTCGCCGGCACGACGTCCTTCGCCGTGGCGCGCGGTGCCAGTGGATAGATCGGCACGACGCAGCACACGCGCGCCTTGCGCGTCATCTCGCCGACGAAGCGCCAATGCGCCGGCACGATCTCGTTGATGAAGCCGCCGCCATGCAGGAACATGACGTAATTGCAGCCCTCATGGCCCGACGACGGCGCGGTGTAATAGACCGGCCAGCCGCCCATCTTGGTCAGCACCGTTTCGACGCCGCGCCCGAGGCCCGTCGGCTCGAACGAGGCCGGCGCGAGCGCCAGCTTCTGCACATGCGACTGCACGGCCTCGGCGGATGCGAGCTGCTGCTTGTAGGGGAGCTGCCCGAGCAGCATGTTGAAGGCACGGCTCTGCAGGCTGGGTGCGGGATCGCGGCTCCGCAGGGCGCACAAATCAGGACAAAACTGCAGGGCCGATACAAGTCTTGCGACGCTCATCGTCAGTCCTCCACCTGGCTCGGCATCCATATGGCGACAAAGAGGCTTGCCGACAGCCCGCCAGGCGCGGATATAATGCGAGTGATCGCTCGCTTTTTCTACTCGCATTCGGGATGACAAGCTCATGGCCCGCAAACCGCCGACAAATCCGCGGAAAAATGCCTCGCAGGCGCGCTCGCGCGCCACTGTCGACGCGCTGGTCGAGGCGACCGCTCGCATTCTGGTCCGCGAAGGTTTCGAGAAGACCAGCACCAACCGGATCGCCGGGATCGCCGGCGTCAGCGTGGGCTCGCTCTATCAGTATTTTCCGAGCAAGGAAGCGCTCGTCGCCGCCGTGATCGACCGCCACAACGACGAGATCATGACGATCGTCCGCGCCGCCTTCGTCGAGGTCGCGGACATGCCGATCGAGAAGGCCGTGCGCCGCCTCGTCACCGTCGCGATCGAGGCGCATCACATCGACCCGGACCTGCACAGGGTCCTCGCCGAACAGATCCCCCGCTCCGGCCACCTCGCCGAGGTCGAAGCCTTCAACCACGAGGTCCACGCCCTCGTCCGCGCCTATCTCGAAAGCCGCCGCAAGGAGATGCGCAAGATCGATCCGGGGCTAGCCGCCTTCATCTGCGTCAGCGCGATCGAAGCCGTCGCGCACAACACGGTGTTGAACCAGGCGGAGATGCTGTCGGAGAAGATGGTGCGGACGCTGGTGGACGAGACGACAAGGATGGTGGTGGGGTATTTGAGGTAGGACCAGCCTTGGTTCGTCGGTTAGTTTGGGAGCGGGCTTGCAAACAAGGAGGCCGACCATGACCGCAATCTCCTCTTCGCCCACCCGGCGCAGCCTTCTCGCAGGGGCAGCCGCAACTGGTGCCGTCAGCTTGCTTCCAATACATTTCGTCACCGCACGCGCGCAATCGAAGCAAGGAGCGGCCCCGCCCGCTACGACCAAGGCCGACGCAATTCTTCCCTTCCGCATCAATGTCCGGGGTGAAGATCTCGCTGATCTCCGCCGGCGCCTCGCGGCTACGCGCTGGCCCACCAAAGAGCTCGTTGCGGATCGGTCGCAGGGCGTGCAGCTGGCGACGCTTCGGGCGCTCGCCCGCTACTGGTCGACTGAATACGACTGGCGCAAGTGCGAGGCGCGGCTGAACGCGCTGCCACAGTTCACGACCGTGATCGACGGGGTGAAGATCCATTTCATCCACGTCAAGTCCAGGCATGAGAACGCGCTGCCGCTCATCATGACGCACGGCTGGCCTGGCTCGGTCATCGAGCTCCTCGATACCGTCGGTCCCCTGACTGACCCGACCAAGTATGGTGGCACTCCCGACGATGCATTCCACCCGGTGCTGCCGTCCTTGCCTGGCTACGGCTTCTCGGGTGAGCCGACCGAACTCGGCTGGGACACCGCGCGCATCGCACGTGCGTGGGCGGTGCTGATGGATCGCCTCGGCTACACGCGCTACGTCGCCCAGGGTGGCGACGTAGGAGCGGCAGTAACGGATGCGATGGGGCGCCAGGCCCCCAATGGACTTCTCGGGATCCACGTCAACTTGCTCGCGGGTGTGGCGGCAATGTCCGACAAGCTGCCCGCAGAATCCGAGAAGGAACGCGCGGCGCAGAAGGCGGCCGCGACGTTTAGGGCGAGTGGCTTTGGCTACTTCCTGGAGCAGTCGACGCGGCCACAGACGATCGGCTACTCCCTGCTGAATTCACCCCTCGGGCTCGCGAGCTGGATGCTCGACCACGATACGGACAGCTACTACAAGATTTCCCGAGCGTTCGTGGAGGGTAAGCCCGCGGGCAATCTCACTCGGGACAGCATCCTCGACAACGTCACGCTGTACTGGCTGACCGGCACTGGGGCCTCGGCCGCACGGTGGTACTGGGAGGCCGGACAAGCCGCAGCCCGTGCGGCCGGCAAGTCTCCTCCTGCGGTCGCGGTCCCCGTGGGATTTACGACGTTCCCCGGCGAAATCTTTGCTGCGCCCCGCAGCTGGGCCGAGATCATGTACCCCGGCCTCGCCTACTTCAACGAGGCCGAACGTGGCGGACATTTCGCCGCCTGGGAGGAGCCAGGGCTGTTTTCAGATGAGGTACGCGCAGCCTTCAGATCATTGCGCAAGTAACGAACCAAGGGCTCGACGCCGAGGACCGGTCGCCCGCCAGCTCAGGCGAGGCTTTCAGTGCGGGCATGCAGAGCAGTGCAATCCAATAACATGCCCCCACCGGCTCGCACGATGACACAATACCCCTGTTTTGCCCGACGAGTCAAAACTGATTCGGAAAACCGTCATTCCGCCAACGGCTCGCTACTGTGCATGGGGTTGTTTTCGTTGTTTTGATCTGGCGGTCCACCCAAGCTGCCATCCGCGACCGATCGCACGGCCACATCGCCGGCGGGAGCAGGCTCCACGCCCCGGTCATCCACCCAACAGATGCTTTGGAAAAAATGGTCGGAGCGAGAGGATTTGAACCTCCGACCCCTAGTCTCCCAGACTAGTGCGCTAACCGGGCTGCGCCACGCTCCGAACGTCGTTCCATTAGCTAGG
>Ga0207426_1001522_pt1 | contig 18884 bp, 18 predicted proteins | sample AraplaMF_Cvi_mMS_FD_184265 | JGI IMG/M metagenome (GOLD analysis project Ga0207426, IMG submission 184265) | Arabidopsis root microbial communities from the University of North Carolina, USA - plate scrape MF_Cvi_mMS (SPAdes) (version 2) | ecosystem: Host-associated > Plants > Roots > Endosphere... | reverse complement strand
ATACCGACCAGGTTTCGCTCGCGACCAACGCCAAGGCCAACCAGCCGGTGCCGCCAAAACTTCTCGCCGCGATGGTCGAGAAGGACATGGACCTGCAGTCGCCGATCCTGGTGCGCCTTTTCAAGCAGGAGGCCGAGCTCGAGGTCTGGAAGCAGGCGCGCAACGGCCAGTTCGTGCTGCTCAAGACCTATCCGATCTGCCGCTGGTCCGGTGATCTCGGTCCGAAGGTGCGCGAAGGCGACCGCCAGGCGCCGGAAGGATTCTACTCGATCAATCCGAGCCAGATGAATCCGCAGTCGGCGTACTACCTCTCATTCAACACGGGCTATCCGAACGCGTTCGACAAGGCCCTGGGCCGCACCGGCTCGCAGCTGATGGTGCACGGCGACTGTTCTTCGCGCGGCTGCTACGCCATGACCGACGAGCAGATCGCCGAGATCTATTCGCTCGGCCGCGAGTCCTTCTTCGGCGGCCAGAAGGCGTTTCAGCTGCAGGCCTACCCGTTCAAGATGACGCCGGCGAACATGGCCAAGCATCGGAATAATCCGAACATGGCCTTCTGGAAGATGATCAAGGAAGGCTACGATCATTTCGAGGTGACGCGGCAGGAGCCGAAGGTCGATTTCTGCGAGAAGAAGTACGTCTTCGACGCGGCGAAGCCGGCCGACGCCAAGCGCGATCCGGTGTTCGACGCCTCGGCCAAATGCCCGGCCTATGTGATCCCCGAGGACGTCGCGAACGCGGTTCGCGAGAAGCAGCAGCAGGACGAAGCCGCCTACGCCAGACTGGTCGCCAAGGGCACGCCTGTGGCGCGCATGAACACCGGCATCGACGGCGGCATGAACAAGATCTTCGCTGCCAAGATTCCCGAAGGCTCGACCGGCCTGTCGGAGAGCGCCGAAGGCACCACGCTGCAAATGCTGGCAATGGCGAAGGCGCCCGGCACGATCCCCGGTCACGTCAATCCGCCCAAGCCGAATCTCGATGCAGTCGCGTCCGCGCCTGCGCCGCAGGAAGAGCCTGTCGTCGCCGTCAGCGCGCCCGCCGCGGGCACCCGCGTCGCGACGGCCGCACCTGCCGAGAAATCGCAAGGCGGCGGCTTCTTCTCCAACCTCGGCCGCAAGATGGGCATGGGCACCGCCGATACGACGGCGACCACGCCTCCGCCGCAAGCGACCGCATCCGTGGCACCTGCCACGACGACGCCTCCCACCGCAGCGTCGAGGCTGAAGGCGGCCGTGACCCGCTTCGTGCCGGGCCACGACAAGTCCAAGGACGCAGCGAAGGACGCGCCGAAGCCGGCGGTGGCCGCCGCCAAGCCGGCCGAGCCGGCGAAGCCCGACACCCGCCTTGCGCAGACGCGCCCGGCGCTGAAGCCGTCGGTGGGCGATGGTGCGGCCGACAGCGGCCAGATGTCGGGTGCAGCGCCTGTGGTGTCGTCGAACTCGTTCGACAGCCGCTTCGGGGCGATGAAGTAAGACGACAACTTTCGATCTCGCCCCGCCCTCCGCTGTCATCGCCCGCGAATCGCGGAGCATGACAGTCTTCGCCAAAACAGCAGTGCCGTAGGGTGGGCAAAGCGAAGCATGCCCACGAGCTTTCGCAACTATAGGAAGATCGTGGGCACGGCGCTTTGCGCCTTTGCCCACCCTACGGCGCCAGATACCGCATCAGCTCCGGATTGCCCCTCACCTCGCCCGCCTCGCCCTGCAGCGCGACGCGGCCGCGATCCAGCACATAGGCGTAGTCGGCGACGCGCAGCGCCAAATCGAGGTGCTGCTCGACGATGATCACCGCGATGCTCTTCGCGAGCTCGATCAGGCGCTCGGTGATCTCCTCGATGACGCCGATCCAGACGCCTTCGGTCGGCTCGTCCAGCAGCAGCAGTTTTGGATCCCCCAGCATGGCGCGGCCGATGGCGAGCATCTTGCGCTCGCCGCCGGAGAGCGTGCCGGCGGGCTGGTCGAGGCGCTGGCCGAGTTTTGGGAAGATGGCCAGCACGCGGTCGACGGCACTGGCATCCTTGTTCGCGAGCGAGCCGACGGCGAGATTGTCGCGCACCGACAGGCGCGCGAACACCGAATGCTCCTGCGGGACGTAGCCGATCCCCGCGCGCACGCGCTCCTGGGTGGCGCGGCGGCTGATGTCGCGGCCGTCGAAGGCGACCTCGCCCTTCCACGCCGGCAGCTCGCCGACGATGGTCTTCATCAGCGTGGTCTTGCCGGCGCCGTTGCGCCCGAGCACGGCGACCCCGCCGCGCCAGGGGATGCCGAGGGTGACGTCGAACAGGACCTGGCTGCGGCCATAGCCGGCATCGAGATGCTTGATGTCCAAAAATTCAGGCACGGCGCAAATAAATCTCCTGGACGGATGTGTTGGCCTGGATCTCGGACACCGTGCCCGACGCCAGCACCTTGCCCTGGTCGAGCACGGTGAGGCGATCGCAGATGTCGCGGATGAAATCGAGATCGTGCTCGACGATCACGAGCGAGCAGTGCTTTTTGATCGGCTGCAGCAATTCGCCGGTGACGCGGCGCTCCTCCAGGCTCATGCCGCCTGTGGGCTCGTCGAGCAGCAACAGCTTCGGCTTGCCCGCCAGCGCCATCGCGATCTCCAGCCATTGCTGCTGGCCGTGCGACAGCGCGGCGGCCGCATCGAAGGCGCGGTCGGCGAGACGGAATTGCGTCAGCATGGCCATGACCTGGTCGTGCAGCGCGCCGCGGGTGCGCGAGAATACGAGGTCGAACAGGGAGGACTGGGCCTGCAGCGCCAGCAGGATGTTGTCGTAGAGCGTCAGCGACGGCAGCACGCTCGTGATCTGGAATTTCAGGCTCATGCCGGCGCGCGCGCGCTCGGTCGGCGTGAAGGCGGTGATGTCGGTGTTGACGAAGCTCACCTTGCCTTGCGTCGGCACCTCGGCGCCGGCAATGCACTTCATCAGCGTGCTCTTGCCGGAGCCGTTCGGGCCGATCAGGCCGTGAAACTCGTTCTCGCCGACGGTGAGCGCGGCGCCGTCGAGCGCGGTCAGCTTGCCGAAGACCTTCTTGATGCCGGCAGCTTCAAGGAGCATTGCGCTTCTCCTTGCGGGCCGCGCCGAAGCTGCCGACCCGCTCGCGCTCGCCCAGGACAAAGCTGATCAGGCCGAGCGGCCGGAACAGGATCACCAGCAACAGCAGCATTCCCAAAATGATCGGCCAGATGTCGCGATAATTGTCCGACAGCCAGAAGCTGACGCCCTCGACGATCACCGTGCCGATGACGGCGCCGATCAGCGTGCCGGAACCACCAAACAAGACGTAGAGCACCACTTGGGTGGAGACCACGACGCCCACCATGTTGGGCCACACAAAGCCTTCGTGGAAGGCATAGAGGCTGCCGGCGAGACCGGCGATGGCGCCGCCGATGGCGAAGATGATCGCCTTGAGGTGCTGCGCCTTGTAGCCGAAGAAGGCGATGCGCTGCTCGTTTTCGCGCAAGCCAGCCAGCGCGAGGCCGAACTGCGAGCGCACCAGGAAGCGGCAGAGCAGGTAGACCACGACGAGGATGCCGAGCACGAGATAGTAGAACGCCGGCCCTTCCGTGAACTCGTAGCCACCGAGCGACATCGGCGCGATCGAGGGAATGCCGTTCTGGCCGCCGAGATAATACCAGCCGCGCGCGAGGCGATCGGCGGCGTAGGAACCGGTGAGCGTTCCGAGGGAGACGAAGATCACGCTGGAGGGATGCCGCCCCAGCAGCAGGAAGCCGCCGAGCAGAAGCGCGAAGGCGAGGCCGATCAGCGTCCCCGCCGGCAGCACCAGGAAGATGTTGGTGATGTCGAGGTCACGTGCGAGCAGCGCGACGCCATAGCCGGCCGAGCCGAAGAACAAGGCCTGGCCGAAGCTCATGATGCCGGCATAGCCCCAGACCAGATCGAACGACAGCGCGAACAGCGCGAGGATGATCACGCGCGTCGCGAACACGGTGAGATAATCCTGCAGCACCAGCGGCGCGACGAGCGCGGCGATGAGCACCACGCCCTCAACGATCGGCAGGACCTTTCGTCCTGCCTTGACTTGTTCCCTGGCCTGTCCCGCTGCCACGCGTTCAGCCATCGCGTCGTCCGCTTCGTCGCCGGCGATGGCCTCTCTTACCACACTCATCGACTTCGGCATTCTGCCTCAGCATTCCTTGGGATCGACGAGGCCATTGCTGCGCGCGACGATCTCGTAATTCCCACCCTTGGCGACGGCGGTGTACATCTTCATCTTGCAGTGCCGCTTGCCCGGTACCATCTCGGCCGGTCCCCCGGGACCTTCGGCGATCTTGGCATGGTCGAGCGCGGCCGCGACCGACTCGCGGTCGATCTTGCCGGCTTCCTTGACCGCGGCTTCCCACAGCTTCAGGCCACGATAGGTGCCGGTCGCGGCACTGCCGGCGGCGAACAGGAAGTTGCCCGGAAAGTCCTTCTCGTAGGCCGCCTGGATTTTTGCGTCGAACGGGTTCTCCTTGGTCAGCACCTTGAAGTAATCGAGACAGCTCGCGAGGCCCTCGATCTCGGCGGCCTGGTTGATGTTGAGCGTGTTCTCGTCATAGTAGACGCAGGCGAGACGGCCGCCATTCTTGAGGAAGCCGGCTTCATAGAGCTGCTTGAAGAACGGGCCGACGCCGGGCGGGATGACGGTGTTGAAGACGACGTCCACCTTGTTGGAGATGATGCGGTTGACGGTCGCGGAGAAGTCGACCTGGTCGAGCGGATAGTATTCCTCGAACACGACCTCGCCGCCGTTCGCCTCGATCACCTTGCGCGCATAGACGTTGAGCGTGTGCGGCCAGACATAGTTGGCGCTGGGCAGCGCGAACTTCTTGCCGCCATTCTTGATCAGCCAGGGGATGAACTCGTCGCATTGCTGCGCCGGCGTCGGGCCGGTGCAGAACAGATAGGGCGTGCACTCCTTGCCCTCATAGAGCTGCGGATAGATGTAGAGCGTCTTGCCGCGCGCCACGATCGGGTCCTTGATCGCATTGCGCATCGAGGAGGTGATGCCGCCCAGCACCATGTCCACCTTGTCGCGCTGGATCAGCTTGCGCACGTTGCCGACCGCGACCGATTCGTTCGACGCGGTGTCCTCGATGTAGAGCTCGAGCGGACGGCCGAGCAGCCCTCCGGAATTGTTGATCTCCTTGATCACCATCTTGGCGACATTGGCATCGGCGTTGCCGGCATAAGCGATCGGGCCGGTGAGGTCGGTGGCGATGCCGACCTTGATCGGCCCTTCGGCCGCATTCGCCCAGGGTGCCGGGACGACCCAGCTTCCGACGCCGGTTGCAACCGCGCCGGACGCGAAGGCCAGATTGGAGAGAAAGCGGCGGCGTGAAAGCTGAATGCGATCGAACATGTGACTAAACCCCTTTTCCAGCGATGAGGCCCTGCGGGCGGAATTTGATGAAGACAATGGCGAGCACGAAGACGAGGACGTCGGCGACGACGGGCGCCATGATCCATGGCAGCGCAGCGCTGAGCGTGCCGATGACGCCGGCGCCCGCGACCGGCCCGATGAAGGAGCCGACGCCGCCCACCATGACCGCGACGAAGCCCTGGATCAGGAAGCGCAGGCCGAGATCGGCATAGAGGCTGAACACCGGCACGATCAGCGCACCGGCAAGGCCGGCAAGCGCGGAGCCGAACGCGAAGGTGGCGCCGTACATCAGCGGCGTGGAGATGCCTGACGCGCGCGCCAGCGCGGGATTTTCCAGCGTGGCGCGCATGCGCAGGCCGAAGCTGGTGCGCGACAGCAAGAGATAGCAGCCCGCCATCACCAGCAGCGTGATGACGATGATGGTGAAGCGCCAGGCCGATATGTGGATCGTGCCGAAATCGATGGAGCCGCCGATCGGCTCGGGCACGGTGAGATAGAAGCCGCCGATCAGGCCGCGCACGGCCTCGCGGATGATGAGACCGAGCGCGTAGGTGCCGAGCATGGCGACGATCGGCGCGGCATAGAAGCGGCGAATGATCAGCGCCTCCAGCACGAAGCCGAGCGCACCGACGACGAAGGGCGCCGCGACCATGCCGGCCCAGATCGGCAGGCCCTTGGCGTAGGCGAGATAGGTGATGTAGGCCCCGAGCAGGACGAACTCGCCCTGCGCGAAGTTGAAGATGCCCATCATGCTGGCGATGATCCCGAGCCCCAGCACGATCAGGACGATGATCGCGCCGAAGCTCAGGATCTCGAACGCCGCGACGAACGCGTTAGCCATATGGTGGTCTTCCGTCCGCCTGCATCAATACCCTGCTCACATCTTCTTCCAGTCGCCGATCTGCTCGAAGGCATGGGCGGCGCGATAGATGGTGGATTCCTCGAACATGCGGCCGACCAGCATCAAACCGACCGGCAGGCCGTCCACCATGCCGCAGGGCAGCGACATCGCCGGATGGTGGGTGATGTCGAACGGCGCGGTGTTGGAGATCATCTCCAGAGCGCGGGCGACGTATTCCTCGCGGCTGGCATTGGGCTCCGGCAACTTGGTCGCCTTCATCGGCGTGGTCGGCATCAGCAGCAGATCGTAGTCGCCGAACGCCTTGTCGTAGGCCGCAGTCAGCCGGCGGGAGATGTTGAGCGCCTTTCCGTAGAAGCGTGGACCGAAATTGTTGTTGATGTAGGTGCCGAGCATCATGAACAGCTTCGTGGTCTCGGACAGCGAGTCGGCCTGCCGGCGCCAGCCGCGATGAAAATCCATCAGCGAGGTCGAATAGAGATCGCCGCGGCTGAGGCCGTAGCCGTCGCCGAACATCATGGTCTGGGTCAGGCCTTCGGTGCCGATCGGGGTCCAGATCGCGCCGCCCAGCAGATGCATCGGGATCGACACCGTCTCGACGCTAGCTCCAAGATCCCTAAAGCGCTTTGCCGCCTCGCGCACGCTTTCGTTCACCGCCGCCTCTGCGGTCGGCTGCTCGAAGCCTTCCTTGACGATGCCGATCTTCATGCCCTTGACGCCCTGGCCGAGCGCCTTGGTGTATTCCTCGACCTTCGGAGCCTTGATCCGCGGATCGTAGCCGTCGTCGCCGGCGAGCACTTCGAGCAGCAGCGCGTTGTCGGCGACCGTCGCGGTCATCGGGCCGGTGTGGTCGACATAGATCTCGATCGGCATGATGCCGGTATAGGGCACGAGTCCCCAGGTCGGCTTCATGCCGTAGATGCCGCAGAATGAGGACGGCATGCGGATCGAGCCGCCCTGATCGCCGCCGATCGCCATGTCGACCTCGCCGAGCGCGACCACGACGCCCGAGCCCGACGACGAGCCGCCGGCCGAGTAACCCATCTTGTGTGGATTGTGCACCGGCCCGTAAGAGCCGGTGTGGCTGCCGCCGGACAGGCAGAAATGCTCGCAATGCACCTTGCCCTTGATCTCGGCGCCGGCATCCAGCATGCGCGTGACGATGGTGGCATCGAAATCGGGCACGTAGCCTTCCAACGTCGACGAGCCGTTGGTCATGGGCACGCCGGCCAGCATGATGTTGTCCTTCAGCGCAACGGTCTTGCCCTTGAGCTTGCCGCTGGCGGCGCCCTTCACCGTGGACTTGCGATACCAGGCGTTGCGCGGATTCTCCTCGGCCGCGGGCCGATAGCCCGGCGTGCGCGGATATTTCACTTCGGGCAGTTCGTCCGGCATCGCGCCGACGAGATTGTAGGCTTCGATCGAGCCCTGCATCAGGCCGCGAAACGAGGCGACGTCGTCGTCGGTGAGCGAAAGGCCGCACTGTTCGGCGACACTGCGAAGCTGGGCTGGCGTGGGAAGGACAACTGTCACGGCGCTCTCCTGGAGTTTCTTGAACGATGGGCGCGGCCGCCCATGCGCGACGCGCACCATCGGCCTCGCTGAAACATTCAAAACGGAAATATTTTCCTTTTCAATTATTATTTTGAATCGGAGGCGCGCGCGGATCGTCGCGCGCGTCAGATCGGCTTGATCAGCTTGAAGTCGAGACCGTCAGCCACGGCGAGATGCATCGGCATCCGCGCGTGCCCGTTGCGGACGGTGACCTGACCGCGGGCGCCGCTATAGGCAATGTTGCGGCCGGCCGCGAGCATCGGCCCCATCGCGAGCGAACCGGCCTTGTTCGCGACCGCTTCGAGAAAGCGCATGCCTTCGTAGCTGGACTGCCCGACCGAGCCGATCGGCGGCGCGTTCGGTCCGAACATCGCGCGATAGCGGCTCTGGAAATCGTCATTGGCGCGCGCGCCGGTGCCGGTGAAATAGCCCGACGCGCAGTACATGTTCTCGCTGTTGTCGGCGCCGATGCCGAGCAGCACGGTGTCGTCCATCGCGCCGGCCAGCCGCAGCGTGGTGGCACCGAGCCCCCATTCGCCGAAGGCGCGATTGAAGGTGCTGCTGTCGGTGCCGATCAGCGAGATCAGCACGACGTCGGGCCGCGCGGCGCGGATGCGCGCCAGATGCGGCTCGTGATTGTCCTCGCCGAGCGGAACGAACTCCTCGCCGACGACATGGCCGCCGGTTTCCTTGATGTAGTTCTTCACCGCGCGGTGCGACTGCCATGGCCAGACATAGTCGCTGCCGATCAGGTACCAGCGCTGCGCCTTCTTGACATCGGCAAGCCAGTGGATCGCCGGCCGGCTCTGCCAGCGCGGCGTCTCGCCGATCGCCATCACGCCGGGCGTCCGCTCGCCGCCCTCGTAGACCGGCGTGTAGATGTAGGGAATGCGATGACGCCGGGTGACGTCGCGGAGGCCGACACGGACCGCGCTGGTATGCAGGCCCACGATGAGATCGACCTCGTCGAACGCGATCGCCTGCTCCGCGCGGTTCAGAACCTCGTCGAGCGGCCCGCCGGCGTCGTAGATCGACAGCTCGATCTCGCGGCCGAGGATGCCGCCGCGCTTGTTGATCTCGGCAACGGCGAGCTGCGCGCTGTTGGTGGCGCAGGGGCCCCATACTCCGGGCGATCCGGTGCAGCAGATGAATCCGCCGACGCGGAGCTTGTTGGTGCCGCGCCGCCTGAACAAGGCGTGGTCGCTCGGCGACAGCGCGCCGTCAGCCGCCGATGACGACAGATTCCTGAACAGCAAGGACGGCGGCAACGCCGGACCGCCGTGAGCCGGGAAGTTTACCGTCGCGCGCACGCCAACTCCTGTCTGATGCCAGACTTGAAAGCCCATTGAGCAGGCGGCCGCGGCTTCCGCCCTTTTGTTGGGCAATCATCCTATTTTGAAAATATTGAATATTCAACAATTGAAGTGCATATAGATGCAGCATTGATTGCAAGACATTCACTCATTTGGGTCAAGACGAAGTCTTAGCCGTGGCAAAATCCAACGCTCCAATCACCGAACACCTCGCTTATCTGCTCGCGCAAGCCAACCGGGAGATCAACCGGCAGCTGGAACTCCGGTTGAGCAAGGAGGGCGTTCCGGTCGAGCAATGGCGCATCCTGAAAGTCCTGTCGGACGGCGACGGCCATTCGATGGGCGAGCTTGCGGACGCGGTGCTGCTCAACCATCCGACGCTGACCAAGATGATCGACCGCATGGTCTCGGACACGCTGGTCTATCGCGTGCAAGATCCCAACGACCGCCGCAAGGTTTTGATGTTCATCTCCGACCGCGGCAAGGTGCTGTGCAAGAGGCTCAACTCGCTCGCGGTGGACCAGGAGGAGCACATCCTGGAAAGCTACGGCGACAAGTCGACGAGCGAGCTGAAGCGGCTGCTGGAGAGCCTGATCGACAGCTCGAATTGAGCACCGGTCCGGCGCGCTTCCTCGCAGATCCTCGATAGGTTTCACGGCGCGAGCCCCGCCGTTGCTGGAGCGGCCTCGCAGCTTGTGGTGCGGGCATCGCTCCCATGACATCCCCGCGGTTGACCGCGCGGTCGGCAGCTTGCAGGTTGGACCGACCTTATCCCGCCAACCTCCCCGCCCATGCTCAGCGTCACCGGCCTCTGGATTCCCTTCACGATCGTTGCCGCGCTCGGACAGGTCGCGCGCAATGCGATGCAGCGCTCCCTGACGAAGCCGCTGGGGACCTGGGGCGCGACCAATATCCGCTTCCTGTTCGGCTTCCCGTTCTCGCTGGTGTTCTTAGGGGTGGTGCTGATCGCGACCGGCGATCATATCGGCATGCCGCCGGCCGCGTTCTGGCCGTGGCTGCTGCTGGGCGCGCTCAGCCAGATCGTCGCGACCGGCCTGATGCTGCTGGCGATGAACGATCGCTCCTTCGTGGTGACGACGGCGTATCTGAAGACCGAGGCAATCCAGACCGCGATCTTCGGCTTCGTCTTCCTCGGCGATCACCTGACCTGGCTGAAGGTGCTGGCGATCGTGATCGCGACCGTCGGCGTCGTCATCACGGCGCTGCGGCCCGGCGGCGAGAAGAGTTTTGCCGAGCTGAAGCCGACCATCACCGGCCTCGTCGCGGCCGCGGCCTTCGCGCTGTCCGCCGTCGGCTTCCGCGGCGCCATCATTACCGTGCCTGACGTCTCGTTCGTGACGGCGTCGTCGTTCACGCTGGTGCTCGGCCTGTTCGTGCAGACGCTGGTGCTGACGATCTATCTGCTGCTGCGAGCGCCGGACGTGCTGCGCGGCATCCTCGGGATGTGGCGGCCCTCGATGCTGGCGGGCTTCACGGGCGCCTTCGCCTCGCAGTTCTGGTTTCTGGCGTTCGCGCTGACGGCCGCCGCCAATGTCCGCACGCTCGCGCTGATCGAGGTGCTGTTCGCGCAGGGCGTTGCCTATTACTCGTTCAAGCAGCCGATCGCGCCGCGCGAGATTCTTGGCATCGCGCTGATCGTGGTCGGCGTGGCGGTGCTGGTGGGAGCCTAGCTGGCTGTCATTCCGGGGCGCCCGAAGGGCGAACTATGGTGCGCGATTGCGCACCTGAGAATCTCGAGATCCCGGGTCTGGTCCTTCGGACCATCCCGGGATGACGCGCTTCGCGCGTCAATTCCGGTCTTCCGGCAGCGTCGGCAGCGGCGAGACCTCGATGCCTTCGTCGATCAGCGACTTCGCCTCTTCCGGCGAGGCTTCGCCGTAGATCGGACGGTGCTCCTTGTCGCCGTAGTGCATGGCGCGGGCTTCGTTGGCGAAGCGCTCGCCGACATTGTCGGCGTTCTTGACGATGTGGTCGCGCAGCTCCTTGAGCTTGGTGCGGAGCTCGCGCTCCTGCGCCATCAGCAGCGAGGTCGGTCCTGACGGCGCAGCCTCGGGCGCCGGTGTCGAAGCCGGTTCCGGCGGCGGCGTGGCGCGGCCGCGGCCCTTCTTGCCGACGATGCGCGGGGCCATGATCGCCTTGTCGACCTTGGCCGAGCCGCAGATCGGGCAGGTCACCAGCTTGCGCTTCACCTGCGACTCATAGGCCGACGAGCTCTGGAACCAGCTTTCGAACTCGTGGCTGCGGTCGCAGTGAAGTGCGTAGCGGATCATGCCGAGCCCCGCACAAGATGCAGATGGTCCGGCCCCGCCTTGGGGTCGGCGACGCCGAAGCGGCGGCCATGCTGGAGCGAGGGGATGGCGCGGCGCGCGGTCTCCACCTTGGCCGGGTCGATCTTGGCCATGATGATGCCGGGCTCGACGTCGCCCTCGGCGAGAATCTCGCCCCAGGGATCGATGATCAGCGAGTGACCATAAGTCTCGCGCTTGTTCTCGTGGGTGCCGGCCTGGGCCGCCGCGAAGATAAAGCAGCCGGTCTCGATCGCGCGCGCGCGCAGCAGCACGTGCCAATGCGCTTCGCCGGTCTTGCGGGTGAAGGCCGAGGGCACGGTGATGAAATAGGCGCCGCTCTCGGCCAGCGCGCGGTAGAGCGCGGGGAAGCGCACGTCGTAGCAGATCGTGAGGCCCACCCGGCCCCAGGGCAGGTCGGAGATCACGGCGGTCTCGCCCGGCTGGTAATTGGCGGATTCGCGATAGCTCTCGCCGTCCGGCAGCTCGATGTCGAACATGTGGATCTTGTCGTAGCTCGCGAGCACGTTGCCCTCGGGCCCGATCAGGAAGGAGCGGTTGACCGCCTTCTCCTCGGAGAAGCGCAGCGCCAGCGAGCCGACATGGATGTGGATCTTCAGCTCCGCGGCGAGGGCGCGATACGCCTTCAGCGAGGCGTCGTCCTCCTCGCTCTGCAGATGCTCGAACAGCGCCTTGCGGTTGAGCTGCATCATGTTGCTGACTTCGGGCGTCTGCACGTAGTCGGCGCCACTCTCGGCGGCCTGGCGGATCAGCCTGGTGGCCTGGGCAAGGCTCGGCTCCGGCAAGAGGCCGGTGCGCATCTGCACCATGGCGGCGGTGAAGGTCCTGTCCTCGCTCATGAGACTGCCTTGACGCTTTCGAGTAGGCCGTCGAGCTTGCCTTCGCGATCGAGCGCGTAGAGGTCGTCGCAGCCGCCGATATGGGTTCCGCCGATCCAGATCTGCGGGAAGGTCGAGCCTTCGCCGGCGCGATCGTACATTTCGTCGCGCCAGGACGGGTCCTTGGCGATGTCGAACTCGGTGAAGGTCGCCTTCTTGCGGGTCAGCAGCGATTTGGCGGCGGAACAATAGCCGCACCCGGGCCTGGTGTAGATTTCAACAGCGGTCATCTCGTCCAGCGCTCTCATGTCATGAATTCATTGAATTATATGGGACTTCACCTGACCTCCACAACCCGGGCGAAGACCAGCACGTCGACCTGGGCCGCTTTGGCGCGCAGCAGGGCCCGCGCGCAGGCATCCAGCGTCGCGCCCGAGGTCAGGACGTCGTCGACGAGGACGATGCGGCGGCCCTGGACCTCGGCCTGACGGTCGGCGGATACCTGGAATGCGCCCTGCACATTGGTGGCGCGCTGCGCCCGCGACAGGCCGATCTGCTGCTCGGTGGCGCGTACCCGCCGCAGCACCTCGCCCCGGACCCTGACGCCGCTCTGCCGCTCGATCACGCGCGCCAGTGCGCCGGACTGGTTGTAGCGCCGGCGCCAGGCTCGCCGCCAATGCAGCGGCACCGGCACCAGCATGTCGGCCCCATTGAGCAGCTCGCCGCCCGCCCGCGCCATCCAGCGGCCCATGGCGGGCGCAAGATCGGTGCGGTCCTGGTATTTCAGCGCATGCACCAGCGTGCGCGCGACATCGTCGTAACGCACCGCCGCCCGCGCGCGCTGGTAGGCCGGCGGGCTCGCGATCGCCTCCATCGACAGCATGTCGGGGCCGGGGTCATAGACGAAGGGAATGCCGAGCCGCGGGCAATAAGGCCGCTCGATGAACGACAGCCGCGCCCAGCACAAAGCGCAAACGCCCTCGCCGTCCACCGGCTCACGGCACGACACGCACAGCGTCGGCAGCGCGACGTCCAGCGCCAGCCGCGCCGCGCGCGACAGGGCGATGCGGCCGGCCGTCCACGCCGCGCGCAACGGTGCGGCGATCGAGCAGCTCGGGGCGGCGTCGGCTTCCATCGGGGCAGGCTAGCGGTCCGTTTGCGAAGGCTCAAGCCACGCTCTCGTGCCCCTGGTGCCGTGCCACCTTCTGGGTCCTGGCTCTGCGCAGCAGTGCTAAGAGCGCTGCAGCGCGTCCGGGACACGCGAGAGGAGATTGCAATCACTGCCATGATCAGCGTAACCAGCGCCATGGCTCAGACCCCGCAGACCCCGCCTGCCCTGTTCGATCGCGCCTTGCTGCATGCGCGGCAGCGGCGTGCGCGGGCGCAGGGTGCCGTGAGCTTCCTGCTCGAGCGGGCCGCCGAGGACATGTCCGACCGGCTGGCTGCGGTGATGCGCGAGTTTCACGCGCCGGCCGATCTCTGGACGCCCGGCGACGGGCTGGCGGGATTGCGCGCACGGCTTCCTTCCATCGCGCACATCGCACTCGACGGGGCCGGTGCGGAGAAACTGCCCGTTACGCCTGAGAGCCTCGATCTCGTCGTCTCGGCGCTGGCGCTGCAATTCGTCAACGATCTGCCGGGCGTGTTCGCACAAATCCGGCGTGCGCTGAAACCGGACGGCCTGTTGCTGGCCGCGATGATCGGCGGCGACAGTCTGACCGAGCTGCGGCAGGCCTTTGCCGCGGCGGAAGCCGAATGCGAGGGCGGCGTGTCGCCGCGCGTGGCGCCGTTCGCCGATCTGCGCGACATCGGCGCGCTGCTGCAGCGGGCCGGCTTTGCGCTGCCGGTCACCGACGTCGACCGCGTCGTGGTGCGCTATGGCAATGCGTTCGCCCTGATGCAGGATCTCCGCCGCATGGGCGCGGCCAACATGCTGATCGAGCGGCGCCGCACGCCGACGCGCCGCGCGACGATGCTGCGGATGGCCGAGATCTATGCCGAGCGCTTTGCCGATGCCGACGGCCGCATCCGCGCGACCTTCGACATCATCTGGCTGTCCGGGTGGGCGCCACATGCGAGCCAGCAGCAACCGCTGAAGCCAGGGGCGGCGAAAGCGAGCCTGGCGGAGGCGGTAAAGAAGGCGGGGAAAGAGTGACGCGTGTCCCGGACGCGCTGCAGCGTTCTTACGCTGCTGCGCAGAGCCGGGACCCAGTTCTGCCGCAAGCATGGGCCCCGGCTCTGCAGCGCATCGCAAGAGCGCTGCGCTGCGTCCGGGGCACGGCAAGCCGTCACATCAGCAAATCAATCAGATGCGGGATCAGCGGGATGTCCGCGGGCGGCATCGGGTAGTCGCGCAGCTTGTTGGCGCGGACCCAGGCGAGGGTCTGGCCTTCGCGCGGCGCGACCATGCCCTCCCAGCGCCGGCAGATGTAGAGCGGCATCAGCAGGTGAAACGTCTCGTAGCCGTAGCTGGCGAAGGTCAGCGGCGCCAGGCACGGCTCGGCGACGGTGATGCCGAGCTCCTCATGCAGCTCGCGGATCAGGCTCTGCTCCGGCCGCTCGCCCGGCTCGAGCTTGCCGCCGGGAAATTCCCAGAGGCCCGCCAGCGTCTTGCCCGGGGGGCGCTGCGCGATCAGGACGCGCTTGTCGGCGTCGACCAGCGCGCAAGCCACCACCAGTGTCAGTTTGAGATCGGCCATGCCTGAATGTCGCTCGCTGATGACGGGCTGTAACGGTTCGTTAACCCCGCGGCAGCCGGCGTTTTGATGCCCCCATAAGTCATATTTAATCGAAGGTTCCTAGAGTGGAAACGATTCAACCATTCCGGACCCGATCCATGCACGCCGCGATCTCCGCCACGATGCGCCGCTTTGTCCGCGAGAAGCGCGGCAATGTTGCGGTGATCTTCGCATTGTGCTGCGTCCCCCTGATCACCGTGGTCGGCTGCGCGGTCGATTACTCCAGGGCGACGCAGGTCCGGTCCAAGCTCCAGGCCGCCGCCGATGCGGCCAGCGTCGGCTCGGTCGCCAAGGCATCGCCGGCCTTTATCGCCGCGGGCTCGATGACCGCGGACGGTGCGATCCCGGCCGGCGTCACCGACGCCAAGAACATCTTCAATGCCAACATCGCCAATTTGACCGGCTATACGCTCACGGCCATCACCCCGACCGTGGTCAAGAGCGGCTCGGCCGTGACCTCGACGGTGACGTTCAGCGCCAGCATCAACACCATGTTCCTCGGCGTGATCGGCAGGACCACGCTGAACATGAGCGGGACCTCGACCGCGACGGCGACCATGCCGCTCTACATCGACTTCTACCTGCTGCTGGACAATTCGCCATCGATGGGCGTGGCGGCGACGCCGGCGGACGTCACCAAGATGGTCAACAACACGTCCGACAAATGCGCCTTCGCTTGTCACGACTACAACGACTCGAACAACTACTACAATCTCGCCAAGACGCTCGGCGTGACGACGCGGATCGACGTGCTGCGTACCGCGACCCAGTCGTTGATGGACACGGCGGGCGCCACCGAGACCTATTCCAACCAGTTCCGCATGGCGATCTACGATTTCGGCGCCTCGTCGAAGACCATCGGCCTGCGCGCGCTGTTCTCGCTGTCGGCCAGCCTGTCGAGTGCCAAGACCGCGGCGGGCGGCATCGACCTGATGGGCGTCTACGGCAACAACGATTCCTACACCGCCGACAAGGACACCCAGTTCAGCACGGTCTTCCCCGCGATCAACAGTGCGATCAGCGCGCCCGGCGCCGGCACCTCGGCGGCGCCGATGAAATATCTGCTCTTCGTCTCCGACGGCGTGGCCGACGAGTACAACACCGGCTGCTCCAAGCCGCTCGTCAGTGGTGGACGCTGCCAGTCGCCGATCGACGTCTCGCTCTGCACCACCATCAAGAACCGCGGCATCAAGATCGCGGTGCTCTACACCACCTATCTGCAGCTGCCGACCAATTCCTGGTACATGAGCTACATCGATCCCTTCAACAAGGGACCGTTCGGCCCCTCGCCCAACAGCGAGATCGCGCAGAACATGCAGAGCTGCGCCTCGCCGGGGCTGTATTTCGAGGTGAGCCCGACGCAAGGCATCTCGGACGCCATGAACGCGCTGTTCAAGAAGGCGGTGGCCGACGCGCGGATCTCGGGGTGATCTAGCTTACCTCTCCCCGTAAGAACGGGGCGAGGGAGAAGACTCAGGACCTGTAATCCCCGTTGATCGCGACATACTCCTTGGTGAGGTCGCAGGTCATGACGCGGTCGCGGCCCTTGCCGAGGCCGAGCGAGACCTTGATCGCGATCTCCGGCGCCTTCATCGCTTCCGACACCTGCGCTTCGTCATAGGACGGATCGCGCGCGCCGCTCTTGGCGACGCGGATGCCGTTGAAGGAGATCGAGAGCTTGTCGCGGTCGGCCGGCTCGCCGGCCTTGCCGACGGCCATCACGACGCGGCCCCAATTGGCATCCTCGCCGGCGATCGCGGTCTTGACCAGCGGCGAGTTGGCGATCGACATCGCGATCTTGCGCGCCGAGGCCTTGGTCTTGGCGCCCTCGACGGTGATCTCGACCAGCTTGCGCGCGCCTTCGCCGTCGCGGGCGACCTGCTCGGCGAGGTTGGCGAGCACCTGGTTGAAGGCCTTGACGAAGGCCTTCAGGCGGGGATCGCTGGCCCGGCTGATCTTCGGTGCGCCGTGCGCGGCGGCGGCGCCGGTGGCGAACGCCAGCAGCGTGTCCGAGGTCGAGGTGTCGCCGTCGATCGTCACCGCGTTGAAGGTGTCCTCGACGCCGGCCTTGAGCAGCGCCTGCAGCGCGGCCGGCGCGATCGGAGCGTCGGTGAAGATGAAGGACAGCATCGTCGCCATATCGGGCGCGATCATGCCGGCGCCCTTGGCCATGCCGTTGATGGTGACCTTGGCCTTGCCGAGCTTGACGGTCGCGGTCGCGACCTTCGGGAAGGTGTCGGTGGTCATGATCGCCTTGGCGGCAGCGAGGTAGTCGCCTGCTTCCGCGGTCTCGGCGAGGCGGCCCAGCACGCCGTCGAACTTGGTCGCGTCCAGCGGCTCGCCGATCACGCCGGTCGAGGCCAGGAAGATCTCGCTCTCGCTGCAGCCGACGGCCTTGGCCGCGATCCTCGCGGTCAGCGCCGTGGAGGCGCGGCCGGTCTTGCCGGTGAAGGCGTTGGCATTGCCGGAATTGACCACCAGCGCGCGCGCCTTGCCGCCCTTCAGTTTTGCACGGCACCATTCGACCGGGGCGGACGGGCATTTCGATTTGGTGAAGACGCCGGCGACCGCGGTGCCCTTGTCCATCACCGCGAGCAGCACGTCGGTGCGGTTCTTGTAGCGGATGCCGGCCTCGGCGGTCGCAAGACGGATGCCCGCGATGACGGGCATGTCGGGAACGTTCTTCGGGGCGAGCGGGGAGACGGTTGAGGACATCGCTGGTGCCTTGATGAGGTCTGGATATGCAGATGGCCGGGCGATGCCCGGCCATTGCGATGCTTAGATACTCTTGGCGTCACCGAAGTGACAGCAAATTCTTACTTCTTGGCGGGGGGCGCCATCTTGCTGTCGGAGGGCTTCGCCGCGTCGGCCGGCTTAGCATCCGACTTGGCGTCCGCCGCCGGCTGGTCCAGCCGCTCGACCTTGGCCTCGGCGCGCAGCTTGGCGACATAGTCGGCCTGGGCCTTGCGGGTGACGTAGTTCTCGATCTGGGCCTTGACCTGCTCGAAGTCCGGCGCCTTGCGGCTGCGCTTTTCCTCGACCTTGATGATGTGCCAGCCGAACTGCGACTTCACGGGGTCGGAGATCTTGCCCGGCTCCAGCGCGAAGGCCACGGCCGAGAATTCCGGCACCATCTGCTCCTTGGTGAAGAAGCCGAGATCGCCGCCGTCGGCGGAGCCCGGATCCTTGGACTTCTTCTTGGCGAGCTCGGCGAAATCGGCGCCCTTGTCGAGCTCGGCCTTCACCGCCTTGGCCTCGTCCTCGGTCTCGACCAGGATGTGGCGGGCGCGCACTTCCTGCTCGCCGGTGATCTGCTTGGAGGCCTCCTCATAGACCTTCTTCATGGCGTCCGGGGTGGTGGCGGCCTTGCCTTCCTGAGCCAGCAGGCTGTCCATCAGCAGGCGGGTTCGGGCGAATGCCAGGCGCTTCTTGAACTCCTCGCTGTCGGCGACCTTCTTGTCCTCGGCGGCCTTGCCGACGATTTTCATGTCGATCAGGAAGGACAGCACGTTCTCGTCCTTGGTCGCCGGGTCCATCTGGGCGAGGCTCGGCCCGAGTTCCTCCTCGGCCATGGTCACGTCGCTCTTCTTGATTTCAGCGCCATTGACCTTTGCCAGGACCGGATCGTCGGCAGCCCGGCCGGGACCCGCGATCAGCGCCAGCGCAAGGCAGCCCATGAGGGCGGTGGCGAGGCCGAAGCGCAGGCCGGTTTTGGTTACCGGGAACGAGGTGGTCATGAAAAATCCTTATGTTGAAGCAGGGGGCTGCTCGAGCGGGGCGGACACTCGCCCAATTCAGGGGGGCTTGGCAACGCGAAAAGTCTGTCAAAATGATGAATTAGCCGCAATGCGCCCGCCGTTGACAAGGCCCTGACCG
>Ga0207426_1001521_pt1 | contig 18901 bp, 13 predicted proteins | sample AraplaMF_Cvi_mMS_FD_184265 | JGI IMG/M metagenome (GOLD analysis project Ga0207426, IMG submission 184265) | Arabidopsis root microbial communities from the University of North Carolina, USA - plate scrape MF_Cvi_mMS (SPAdes) (version 2) | ecosystem: Host-associated > Plants > Roots > Endosphere... | reverse complement strand
CCGGCCCCCGTACGGCGACCCCGGACACCGCCCGGACCGCCTCCCCCCGCCCCCACGCCGGCCCGCTCACCGCCGAGGAGCTGGACCGCAACGCCGACGAGCTGCACGAGCTGCTGGAGGAGGGCGTCGCCGCCGCCGAACGGCAGCTGTTCGACCTGCGCACGGCCGCCGCCGACGACGCACGGATCCTCGGCGCGCTGGGCGACGGCGGCCTGCTGCCCCCGGGGCCCGATGTGCTGGCCGCCGTGGAGTACCTCGGTGAGCACGGCGTCCCCGCGCTGCCCGGCTGGCGCTATCTCGCCCAGTCCGTCGACCCGGCCGACCACACCCGGGTGCTCGCCGCCCGCCCCGAGCTCGTCGACGGCGTGATCATCACCGATCCGGACACCCATGCGCGGGCCCGCGGGGTGCTCGCCCAGGCCGCGTTGCTGCCGCGCTCGGCCGTCGCGGTCGGCACCGCCGCCGCACTGCTCGCCCCCACGCCCGCGCCCGAGGAGCAGGACTCCGGCGTCTTCCTCGTCCCGCCGAACCCGGCGATGCACGACGAGTCCGCCGCCGACGAGGAGCGGCAGGCGCTGCGGGCGCGCGCCATGGAGCGGGACGAGGAGATCCGGTCGCTGGCCGCCCGGCTCTCCGGGGACCGTGCGCTGGCCGCCCGGCTCGGCTCCTGGCGTGCGGGCTGCCCGGCCGGCCGGCTCGGTGAACTGGCCGCCGCGGCGGAGGAGACCCGTACGGCGGCGGACGAGGCGGCCGCCGAGCTGGCCGAGGCCCGTGCCGCCCGCGCCGAGACCGAGGAGGTCGCGGCCGAGGCCACCCGGGTGCGGGACGAGCGGCAGGAGACCGCGCAGCGCGCCCGCCGCGCCGCGGACCTGCTGGCCGGGCTCGCCCACCGGCTGCGGGAGCGGGCCTCCTGGCAGTCCCGGATGCGTGAACTCGTCGACGAGGCGGCCGAGTTCGAGGCCCGTGCCGAGGAGTGCGTGGACCGCGCGCGGGCCGCCGACGAGGACCGCAGGGCCGCCCAGCGCGCCGCCGACGACGCCCGGCGCACCGCCCGCGCGCTGCGCGCCGAGCGCGCCGAGATCGCCGGCGTGCCGGACGAGGTGGGGGAGGCCCCGGAGGGCGCCGGCGCCTCGCTGCCCGCGCTGCGCGAGGCCTACCGCGCCGCCTCCCAGCTCTACGAGAAGGTCGGCGTCGGCGCGGACCTGCGCGCCGAACAGGCCCGCGCCGAGGGCGACGAGAGCGCCGCCCTGGCCGAACTCAACCGCCTCACCAACAAGGTCCGTACCCGAGCCGAGGCCCTGCTGGAGAGCCCGGACGCCGCCGACGGCCCGTCCCGGCAGGCCGCCGCGGCCCGCGCCGAGTCGCTGGTGCACATGCTGGAGACCCGGGCCTCGGCCGCCAGTGAGCAGCTCGGCCGGCTGCGCGGCGAGGCCGAGCGGCTCGCCCCCACCGACGGCGAGGCGCACACCGAGCTGCCCGACGAGCTGGTGCCCAAGGACGCCGACCGCGCCAAGGAGCTGCTGCGCACCGCCTCGGCCGAACGGGCCACCGCCACCGAGGCGCTGGAGGCCGCCCGCGGCCGGCACGAGGAGCTGCTGCGCGGCCACCGCGCCGCCGAGGACGCCGCGAGCGGCTTCGACGAGACCGCCGCCCTGCTGCGCGACCTGCTCCGCGACCACCAGGACGCCGAGGATGCCGGCGACGGGCGGACCGAGCCGTACGCCGGCCGGCTGGCCGAGGCCCGGCAGGCCGCCGCGGAGTCCCGCCGCTCGCTGCGCGGCTGCGCCGCCGACCTCTCCACCGCCGAGTCCGCGGTGCGCGAGGCGAGCGACATCCTCGTCCGGCACGCCAACTCCACCCGCTACGAACAGGTCCGTACTCCCGCCCGGCAGCAGATCCGCGAACTGCCCGCCGCGGCGCTGCCGGACCATGCCGCGAAGTGGGCGGAGGCCTTCGCGCCCCGGCTGCGGGTGCTCACCGACGAGCTGGAGCAGCTGGAGCGCAACCGCGACTCCATCGTCGACCGGCTGCGCGGGCTGGTCGAGTCGTCCCTGACGACGCTGCGCTCCGCCCAGCGGCTGTCCCGGCTGCCCGAGGGGCTGGGGGAGTGGTCCGGGCAGGAGTTCCTGCGGATCCGCTTCGAGGACCCCGACCAGGCCACGCTCACCGAGCGGCTCGGCGAGGTGATCGACGAGGCGACGAGCGCGGCCGTCAAGAAGAACAGCGATCTGCGGCGGGACGGGATGTCCCTGCTGCTGCGCGGGGTCGGCGCGGCGCTGCAGCCGCGGGGGGTGGCCGTGGAGATCCTCAAGCCGGACGCGGTGCTGCGCGCCGAGCGGGTGCCGGTCGGGCAGATGGGCGATGTCTTCTCCGGCGGCCAGCTGCTGACCGCCGCCATCGCCCTGTACTGCACGATGGCGGCGCTGCGGAGCAACGACCGGGGCCGCGACAAGCAGCGGCACGCCGGCACGCTGTTCCTGGACAACCCCATCGGCCGTGCCAACGCGACCTATCTGCTGGAGCTCCAGCGCGCCGTCGCCGACGCCCTGGGCGTCCAGCTGCTGTACACCACCGGTCTCTTCGACACCACGGCGCTCGCGGAGTTCCCGCTGGTGATCCGGCTGCGCAACGACGCGGACCTGCGCGCCGGGCTGAAGTACATCAGCGTCGAGGAGCACCTGCGCCCGGGCCTGCCGCAGCCGGACCCCTCCGGCGAGGCGGTGCACGGCCAGATCACGGCGACGCGGATGTACCGCCGCCCGGAGGAGCAGACCGCCGAGGAGCAGACCGCCGAGGAGCCGGCGGACCCGGCCGGCGGGTGAGCCGCGGGGCGGGTGTCCTGCGGGCGGTCACACCACGACGACCGACCGCAGGACCTCTCCGCGCTGCATCTTCGCGAAGGCCGATTCGATGTCGCCGAGCGCGATCGTCTCGCTGATGAACCGCTCCAGATCGAGCTTGCCGCTCAGGAACAGGTCGATCAGCACGGGGAAGTCGCGGCTGGGCAGACAGTCGCCGTACCACGACGACTTCAGCGCGCCGCCGCGCGAGAAGAGGTCGATGAGCGGCAGTTCGATGCGCATGTCCGGGGCGGGTACGCCGACCTGGACCAGGGTGCCGGCCAGATCGCGCATGTAGAACGCCTGCCGGTAGGTCTCCGGGCGGCCCACCGCGTCGATCACCACATCGGCGCCGTGTCCGCCGGTGAGCGCGCGGACCGCCTCGACCGGGTCCGTGCCGCGGGAGTTGACGGTGTCGGTGGCGCCGAACCGCTCGGCGGCGTCCAGCTTGCCGTCGTCGAGATCGACGGCGATCACCCGTCGTGCGCCGGCCCGGGAGGCGCCCGCGATGGCGGCGTTGCCGACACCGCCGCAGCCGATGACGGCGACGGTGTCCCCGCTGCCCACCCCTCCGGTGTGCACGGCGGCGCCGTACCCGGCCATCACCCCGCAGCCGATGAGCCCCGCGGCCTCGGGGCGGGCCGAGGGATCGACCTTCACCGCCTGCCCGGCGGCGACCAGGGTCTTCTCGGCGAAGGCCCCGATGCCCAGCGCCGCGGTCAACTCCGTGCCGTCCAGCAGGGTCATCGGGCGTGCGGCGTTGCGGGAGTCGAAGCAGTACCAGGGGCGGGCGCGGCGGCAGGACCGGCACTGTCCGCAGGGCGCCCGCCAGGCCAGCACCACATAGTCACCCGGCGCCAGGTCCGTGACACCGGGCCCGACGTCCTCGACGACCCCGGCCGCCTCATGGCCGAGGAGGTACGGGAAGTCGTCGCCGATCGCGCCGTCGCGGTAGTGCAGATCGGTGTGGCACACCCCGCAGGCCTGCACGGTCACGAGCACTTCGCCCGGGCCGGGGTCGGGTACGAGGATCGGCAGCACCTCGACGGGGGCGCCCTTCTTGAGGGCGACGACGGCGCGGGCTTCGTGCGGCATGTCTCACTCCTAAAACAGCGCCTGCGGGGCGGCAGGGGCGGGTAGCACGCGTGAGGTGGCACGGATGCCTGTGAGGGGTTGGAGTGGTGCGCGGTGCTGGGAGCGGGGGAGAGCGGGGAGCCTGCGGGCCCGGGAGCCCGAAGACCTGGGAATCCGGGGAACCTGGACAGGGGGACAGCGGTGGAGGACGGTCCACCCCTGCCACCGTGTTGCCTATAGTGCGCCGGGTTGCGCTATAGGAGACATGCTGGAAGTCGGGTCAGGGATCCGTCAAGGGGGATTTTTCGCTGGCCGCCTCAACCCGCGTAGCCCATCAGGCGGGAGAGCTCCGCGGCCGCCTTCGCGGACCGCTCCGCGAGCTCCGGCAGCAGCTGACGCTCCATCCGGTACGCCGGTCCCGAGACGCCGATCGCGCCGATCACCGCGCCGTCGTGCGCCCGCACCGGCGCCGCCACCGCGTTCAGCCCGATCTCCAACTCCTCGCTGGTGCAGGCGAATCCGTCCGCGAGCGCGGCGGTGAGCTGCTCGCGCAGACCGGCCGCCGTGGTCAGGGTGTGCTCGGTGAACCGCGGCAGTTTGCGGGTCACCAGAGCCTCCCGGCGCTGCGGCGGCAGATGCGCCAGCAGCACCTTGCCGCTGGCGGTGGCGTGCAGCGGGGTACGGCGGCCCAGCCAGTTGTACGCGGTGACCGCGGCGGAGCCCCTGGCCTGCATGATGTTGACCGCCGCATCACCGTCGAGCACCGCGATGTTGGCGGTCTCCCCGGTGTCCGCGGCGAGCGCGCGGCACACCGGCTGGCCCTCCTGCGAGATGTCCAGCCGGATCGCGGCCGCGCCGGCCAGCCGCAGCACCCCGGCGCCCAGGTAGTACTTCCCGCGGTCCCGCTCCTGCTCCACCAGCCCGCGGTTCTCCAGCACCCCGAGGATGCGGAACGCGGTCGACTTGTGGACGCCCAGCTCCTCGGAGATCTCGGTCACCCCGGCCTCGCCCAGCTTGGCCAGGATCTCCAGCACGCTCACCGCACGGTCCACGGACTGGACGGATCCCGCCCCGCCGCGCCGCTCCTCGGACCGGTCGTTGGCCGTATCGGAAGTGTTCGACATGGGTCTTTGCGTCACCACCCGGTGGCCCCGCGGGGCACGTCTGAAGGCATCTGCCGGGAAGCCCTTGACGGCCCGCTCCCCGGCTTGGATTCTGTTGCGCATCGCGCTCTGCGATGCGTTATTCAGAACACATGATACCGATCAGCGAGAGGGGGGCCAGATGATTCCCGTCTGCCGCATCGAGGACCTGCCCGAGGGCGAGTCCGTACGGATCGAGATCGACGACGTCACGCCGGCCATCGCGGTCTTCCACGCCGAGGGCGGCTACTACGCCATCGACGACACCTGCAGCCATCAGGACGCCGCGCTCTCCGACGGCTGGGTGGAGGGCTGCTTCGTCGAATGCCCCCTGCACGCGGCCCTGTTCGATCTGCGCACCGGGGCCCCGACCTGCCTGCCCGCCCGCCGCCCGGTGCGCACGCACGAGGTCAGCGTCCTGGACGGCATGATCCATGTCCGGCCCGCCGTGCGGGAAGAGGCCGTGGCGTAGATCCCGGGACGCGACGGGAGGCCGCCGGGGAACCACCCCTCCCGCCGGCCCTTCAGGCGGCCGCCCGGTCGATCCTCGACGGGCCCTTCCGTGCTTCCCTGCGCTGCTGCCGGCGCACCCTGCGCCGCTCGCGGCGCAGCTCCCGGGCCGTACTGCTCGGCTGCGACTGCACCCCGTGGCGCTGCACCCACACCTGACGGGTCACCCAGACGTCCAGCACCGCCCAGGTGGCGACCACGGTACTGGCGACCGTACAGAGCACCGCGGGGAACGCGAACCAGGAGCCCGCCAGGGTGCACAGGAACGCCACCATCGCCTGGACCAGGGTCACCGCCACGATGACGACGGCACGCACCGCCGCGGTCCGCACCGGATCCGCCATCCGGCGCCGGACCGCCGGTTCCTCCTGCCACAACGGCTCTCTGCCGGTGTCCATGAACGCGTCACACTCCCCGTATTCTCCCCGCGTGTCCGACTCCTTGGTGGCTGCCCGGATTTCGCCGGGTACATGCCCCTGGCGTCGCACCCCGTCCCTCCTCATGGTCACGTACCCGGGCCGCGGTGAGTGCCCTGGGTGCCGACCAAAACCGGCCAACCGTCCGGCATTCCGCCGGGCGGAGGGGGGCGGTCCGGGGTGCTGACGCGGGCGGGTTGTCCGGGAATCGGGGGACAACTCAGGACGATCCCGCTCCGGCCGCTTCCCCGTCGTCAGGAGAGGCCTTCGGCTTGGTCACCCGAGAGTAGTAGGCTCGCGCCGTTTGTTGACGGAACACCACCCCCGTGCGCCGGGGTTGTCGTAGGGGAGGCCATGCGCTTTCGCGGGAAGTCGGTCCGCCGGAAGATCGTGGCGTTGCTGCTCGTACCGCTGGTGTCCCTGACGTCCCTGTGGGCGTTCACGACCTATCTCACCGGTCGCGAGGCGAACCAGCTGCTGGACGTCGGCAACGTCGTGAAGAATCTGGGCTACCCGGTCGAGGACGTCATCCAGACCCTCCAGCAGGAGCGCCGGCAGAGCCTGCTCTACCTCGCCGACCGCCGCGGCGCCAATGCCCTCGACGAGCTCCACCGGCGGACCCGGGCCACCGACGACGCCGTCACCCAGCTGCGCGCCGACATCGACCTGGGCGACCTGCGCGAGGACCTCAGCAACTCCAACCGCGCCCGGATGAACGGCGTCCTCAAGGGCCTGGGCACCCTCGGCTCGCTGCGCTCCCAGATCGAGCACAACACCGTCTCCCGCGACGAGGCGATGGAGAGCTACAACTCCCTCGTCGACCCCGGCTACGACTTCCTCGCCGCGCTCCACGCCCTGGAGAACGTGGAGATGGACAAGCAGGCCAGGGCGCTGGTCAACATCACCCGGGCCCGGGAGGCGGTCTCCCGCGAGGACGCCCTGATGTCCGCGGTGCTGCTGTCCGGCAGCATGAGCGGGCGCGATGTGCGCGCGCTGTCCGACCGGGTCGCCGAACGCCGCGTCCTCTACAGCACCGGCCTGCCCGCCCTGCCCGCCAAGGACCGCGGCCTCTACGAGGACTACTGGCGTTCCGCGAAGGCCCGCGAACTGGCCTCGTACGAGGACCGGGTGATCGCGGCCGGCGCACGGGGCGGACCGCACGCGGTCAACGCCGAGCGCTGGAACAGCACGGCGCGCAAGGTGCTCGGCGACCTCCAGCGGATGGGCAAGGACGCCGGGGACCGCTACCAGGAGCGCGTCGCCCCCGTCGCCATGAACGTCCTGCTCAAGGCGGCCATCGCCGGCATCCTCGGCTTCGTCGCGCTGCTGGTCTCGGTCATCGTCTCGTTCCGAATCGGCCGCCGGCACGTCCGCGACCTCATCCGGCTGCGCAAGACCGCCCACGATGTCGCCGGGGTACGGCTGCCGAGCGTCATGCGCCGGCTGGCGGCCGGCGAACAGGTCGACGTGGAGACCGAGGCGCCCCGGCTCGCCTTCGGACCGGACGAAACCGGCCAGGTCGGTCAGGCGCTGCACACCCTCCAGCGGGCCGCGATCGAGGCCGCCGTCAAACAGGCCGAAATGCGCCGCGGCGTCTCCGAGGTGTTCGTCAACCTCGCCCGTCGCAGCCAGGTCCTGCTGCACCGGCAGCTGACCCTGCTCGACGCCATGGAACGGCGCACCGAGGACACCGACGAACTCGCCGACCTCTTCCGGATCGACCACCTGACCACCCGTATGCGCCGGCATGCGGAGGGCCTGGTCATCCTCTCCGGCGCGGCGCCCTCGCGGCAGTGGCGCAGGCCGATCCAGCTGATGGACGTGGTGCGCGCGGCGGTCGCCGAGGTCGAGGACTACGAGCGGATCGAGGTGCGCCGGCTGCCGCGGCTCGCGGTGGACGGCCCCGCGGTGTCGGACCTCACGCACCTGATCGCCGAACTCCTGGAGAACGCCACCGTCTTCTCCCCGCCGCACACCGCCGTCCAGGTCCTGGGCGAGCGGGTCGCCAACGGCTACACCCTGGAGATCCACGACCGCGGGCTGGGCATGGCCCCCGACCTGCTGCTGGAGGCCAACCTCCGGCTGGCCGAGACCCCCGAGTTCGAGCTGTCCGACACCGACCGGCTCGGCCTGTTCGTGGTCAGCCGGCTCGCCCAGCGGCAGGACGTACGGGTCTCCCTGCAGCCCTCGCCGTACGGCGGCACCACCGCCGTGGTCTTCATCCCCGGGACGCTCCTCACCGAGACCGCCGCCGGCGGCCGGGAGGACGACGACCCGGCGCGGGACGGCCTGCCCGGCGGCCCGGTCGGCAACGAACTGGAGCACGCGGCGGGCAAGCTGGCCGCGCTCGCCCAGGAGCCGCCCCGGCGGGAGCGGCGCGTCCCGGCCGTCATAGACGGACCGGTCGAGCTGGAGGCGCCGCTCGGCCCGGACGAGCGGGGCCCGGCCGACGACGAGGACGGCGTCTTCCGCCGGCGGGAACGCGGCCGTGACCGGCAGCCGCCCGTCGCCCCCGACGGCCCGGCGGCCGTACCGCGCGGCATCGCACCGGTGCCGCCCGTCCCCGACGGCGAGCAGCACCAGCAGACCCGGGACCAGGCGCCCGGCGGACTGGCACCCCTGCCGCGCCGCCACCGCCCGCCGGTGCTGGTCTCCGACCACGGCAGGACGGTCGACGACCGCGAGCCGCCCGGGAAGCGGCCGGCCGGACGCCCCGGCTCCGGGGAGCGGGCGGGCGAACGTGCCGACGCCGCCGAGCATGCCGACGCCGCCGAGCGTCCCGGCTCCGGTCAACGGGCCGCCGAGCGTGCCGCGTCCCGGCCGTCGTCGTCCGCCGCGCCGCAGGACCCGGCCGCTGACGGAGCCCGGCCCGCCGGGGACCGGGAGACGCCCGCGCCCACCACGCCCAAGGGCCTGCCCCGCCGGGTGCGGCAGGCGAGCCTCGCGCCCCAGCTCAGGACCGACCCCGCCGGGCAGGCCGAGACGCCCCAGCCCGATGCACCGCCCGCCGACGACCGCGACGCGGAGGCGGTCCGTGCCCGGATGGCCTCGCTCCAGCGCGGCTGGCAGCGCGGCCGCCGCGACAACGGCGAGGACCCGCACGGGACCGGAACACCACCGGGAGACGACGGCACGGCGGCGGCCGGCAGCACCGTCCCGGACCCCACCAGGGGCCCGGACGCCACAGACCGGGACACCACAGACCCGGGCGCCCGTGACACGGCCACCCGGCACGGCACCGACACGGGCGCCACAGCACCACCAGGAACCACATCGGGAGGGGACGGTCCATGACCGCACCGAAGGCAGCAGCTTCCACCGCACCGGTCTCGGCGAAGGGATCCGGTGAGCTGAACTGGCTCCTGGACGAACTGGTCGAGCGGGTCGGCTCCATCCGCAAGGCACTGGTCCTCTCCAGCGACGGCCTGGCGACCGGGGCCTCGAAGGACCTCACCCGCGAGGACGGCGAGCACCTGGCCGCGGTCGCCTCCGGCTTCCACAGCCTGGCCAAGGGCGTCGGCCGGCACTTCGACGCGGGACACGTCCGGCAGACCATGGTCGAGCTGGACGAGGCGTTCCTGTTCGTCAGCGCGGCCGGCGACGGCAGCTGCCTGGCCGTGCTGGCCGACGCGGACTCCGATGTCGGCCTGATCGCCTACGAGATGACGCTGCTGGTCAAGCGCGTGGGCACGCACCTGGGCACCGCGCCCAGGTCCGGCCTGACCACCTGAGCACGACGAGGGTGACGTCATGAGCGAGCGCAGCGAGCTCCTCCTGCGCGGGTGCGGGGCCGGGCGCGGCGAGGTTCCGGCATGAGCGAGCAGGACGGCCGGACGGCGGGGGACCGGGAGGCGGCCCGCTGGTTCGACGACGACGCGGGCCCCGTCGTGCGGCCGTACGCCATGACGCGCGGGCGCACCCGCACGGCCGCCGAGGGGCGCCTCGACCTGATCGCGCTGGTGATCGCCGAGAGCCGCGCGGAGGAGACGGTCGAGGACCAGACCCTGTCGCCCGAGCACGTCGACATCGTCGAGCTGTGCCGGCAGGAGCCGCTGTCGGTCGCCGAGCTGGCGGCCGAACTCGACCTGCCGGTCGGCGTCGTACGGGTCCTGATCGGGGACCTGCTCGATGCCGAGCTGGTCCATGTCAGCAGGCCGGTACCGCCGGCCGAGCTGCCGGACGAGAAGGTGCTGCGCGAGGTGATCGACGGCCTGCGCGCGCTGTGACCCGCGGGGCCCGGTGGCCGCCGTCGTCCGGAACGTGCTTCCGGGGCGGCGGCTTCCTCGCGTGCCGGTCCGCGTGCGGCTCGGCCCAGGGGAGCACCCCTTCGGCCGGGTGCGGGCCCCGCCCGCTCCCCGGGGCGGGTGCCGCCTCGAACGCCCCGGCTACGGTGCCTGTTGAACGATCGTCAACACGAGGAGAGCGCCGCCATGGCCACGGACGACACCCCGGCACCCGTCGAACACCTGGAGATCCAGGCCGGCCCGCACACCTACGACGCCCTGGCCTGCGGCCCCGCCGACGGGGAGGTCGTCCTGCTGCTGCACGGCTGGCCCGAGTTCGCCGACTCCTGGAGCGCCGTGCTCCCCGCCCTGGGCGCGGCCGGCTACCGCGCCCTCGCCGTCGACCAGCGCGGCTACTCCCCGCGCGCCCGCCCGCCCCGGATCGCCGACTACGCCGTCCCCGAACTCGTCGCCGACGCCCTCGCCTTCGCGGACTCCCAGGGCGCGGGCCGCTTCCACCTCGTCTCGCACGACTGGGGCGGCATGGTCGCCTGGGCGCTGGCCGGCGCCCACCCCGAGCGGTTGAAGTCCCTGACCGTGCTGGCCACCCCGCACCCCGACGCGCTCAACCGGGCCGCCGCCGAGGACCCCGACCAGCACCACCGCCTCGACTACGTCCGCTTCTTCCGCCGCGACGACGGCGCAGCGGAGACGGCGCTGCTCGCCGACGATGCCGCCCGGCTCCGGGCCGCCTACGCCGGCAAGGTGCCCGCCACCCTCGTCGAGCGCAATGTCCGCAGGCTCTCCGCCCCGGGCGCGCTCACCGCCACACTCAACTGGTACCGCGCCCCGGAGTCGGTCATCTCGGTGCCCGCGGGCCGGATCTCCGTCCCCACCCTGTTCCTGTGGGGCAGCGAGGACACCGCGCTGGGCCGCGTCGCGGCCGAGTCCACGGGGGAGTGGGTGGACGGCCCGTACCGCTTCGAGGCCCTGGAGGGCGCCAGCCACTGGCTGCCCGAAGAGGTTCCCGACGTGGTCACGCCCCCGATCCTCGACCACATCGGCCGGCACCACGTCTGACGCCGCCGACACCGTGACGGGCCGGGACGCCGAGGGAGCTCCCGGCCCCCGCCGGCGCCCTTTGGGGCAGCTTTGCCACCTCTGCCCCGGCACGTCGCCCCGGGCGTGACACATCTCAAGTGGGCGCCGTGCCGAGCACGTTGTACCGTTCCCTTGCACCTGTTGGCCCGTGCGCCGACGCTCGGGTATCAAGCGTGAGCTCCACCCGTATACACGGCAATTCAGGAGAAGAATCCCATGGCCTTCGGGCGATCCGATCGCCGCCGACGGTCCGCCGCCGTCGAGCCGGTGACGCTCAAGATCCTGGTCGCGGGCGGCTTCGGGGTAGGCAAGACCACCCTGGTCGGTGCCGTCAGCGAGATCAAACCCCTGCGTACCGAGGAGCGCCTGACCGAGGCGGGCCGGCCGATCGACGACCTCGACGGGGTGGAGACCAAGACCACCACCACCGTCGCCATGGACTTCGGGCGGATCACCGTCAACGAGGAGCTGGTGCTCTACCTCTTCGGCACCCCGGGCCAGGACCGCTTCTGGTTCCTGTGGGACGAACTGGCCCGGGGCGCGCTCGGCGCCGTGGTGCTGGCCGACACCCGCCGGCTGGCGGACAGCTTCTCCGCCATCGACTACTTCGAGCGGCGAGGCCTGCCCTTCACCGTCGCCGTCAACTGCTTCGACGGCGCCGACCGCTACCCGCCGGAATCCGTACGCGACGCCCTGGACCTGGACCCCCAGGTCCCGGTGGTGCTGTGCGACGCCCGCCAGAAGGACTCCGCGCGGGACGTGCTGATCTCCGTCGTCGAGCACGCGATGGAGACCGGCGCCCGGCGCCGGGAGCCCGCGCTTCCCTGACGGACGCGGACGGTACGGCCCGTACCCCGCCGTCCGGGGTACGGGCCGTACGTCTGCGCCCCGCCGGCGCCGCTACGCGCCCGAGCCGTCCTCGGCCAGCCAGCCGAAGCTCCGCTCCACGGCCTTGCGCCAGTTGGCGAACTCGCGGTCGCGGGTCTGCGCGTCCATCCGCGGCGTCCACTGCGTGTCCTGCTTCCAATGGGTCCGCAGTTCGTCCAGGTCCTGCCAGACACCGGTCGCCAGCCCGGCCGCGTACGCGGCGCCCAGGCAGGTGGTCTCCGAGATCACCGGACGGCTCACCGGCACGTCCAGCACATCCGCCTGATGCTGCATCAGCAGGCTGTTGGCGGTCATGCCCCCGTCGACCTTGAGCCGGGTGATCCGCACACCCGAGTCCTGGAACATGGCGTCCACCACCTCCCGGGTCTGCCAGCTGGTCGCCTCCAGCACGGCGCGCGCCAGGTGCGCCTTGGTGACGAACCCGGTCAGACCGCTGATCACGCCGCGCGCGTCGGAGCGCCAATAGGGCGCGAACAGGCCGGAGAACGCCGGGACGACGTAGGCCCCGCCGTTGTCCGGGACGCTCGCCGCCAGCGGCTCGATCTCCTCCGCCGACGCGATGATGCCCAGCTGGTCGCGGAACCACTGCACCAGCGCGCCGGTGATGGCGATCGACCCCTCCAGGCAGTAGACGGGCGCCTCGCCGCCGAGCTGGTAGCCCATCGTCGTCAGCAGCCCGTTCTTGGACGGGACCGGCCGGTTTCCGGTGTTCAGCAGCAGGAACGAGCCGGTGCCGTAGGTGTTCTTGGCCTCGCCGACGCCGTAGCAGGTCTGCCCGAACACGGCCGCCTGTTGGTCGCCGAGGGCGGACGCCACCGGCACGCCGTGCAGCTGTCCCACGGCCGTGCCGTACACCTCGGCCGACGACCGGATCTCCGGCAGGATCGCGGCCGGTACGTTCATCGCCGACAGGATCGCCGGATCCCACTGGAGGGTGGAGAGGTTCATCAGCATCGTGCGGCCCGCATTGGTCACGTCCGTGACGTGCACCCCGCCGTCGGTGCCGCCGGTCAGGTTCCAGATCAGCCAGGAGTCGATGGTGCCGAAGGCGATCTCGCCGCGCTCGGCACGGGCCCGCAGCCCCGGCACCTCGTCCAGGAGCCAGGCCGCCTTCGGGCCGGAGAAGTAGCTCGCCAGCGGCAGCCCGGTGGCCTCCCGGAAGCGGTCCTGGCCGTCGGCGCCGCCGAGTTCGGCACACAGCTGCGAGGTCCGGGTGTCCTGCCAGACGATCGCATGGTGCACCGGTCTGCCGGTGGCCCGGTCCCACAGCACCGTGGTCTCCCGCTGGTTGGTGATGCCCAGCGCACTGAGCTGGTCCGCCCGCAGCCCCGCTTTGGTGAGCGCACCCGCCACCACGGCCTGCACCTTCGACCAGATCTCGGTGGCGTCGTGCTCCACCCAGCCCGGCTTGGGGAAGATCTGACGGTGCTCGCGCTGGTCGACGGCGACGATCGCGCCGCCGTGGTCGAAGATGATGCAGCGGCTCGACGTGGTGCCCTGGTCGATCGCGGCGACGTACTTCTCGCTGTGCTCCGTCATGCCGTCACGCCTCCTGAAGTCCTGGTGAGTGGGTGCAGCGGGGCCCGGGCCGGCCGGGCGGGCACCTCCGGGAGAGGGCGGGTGTCGCAGCGGCGCGTCAGAACGCCGCGTTGTAGACCAGGCCGGACAGCACCGCGCCGATCAGCGGCCCGGCCACCGGGATCCAGGAGTAACCCCAGTCCGAGGAGCCCTTGTTGGGGATCGGCAGCAGGGCGTGCACCAGACGCGGACCGAGGTCACGTGCCGGGTTGATGGCATAGCCGGTGGGCCCGCCCAGCGACAGCCCGATCCCGACGACCAGCAGGGCGACCAGCAGCACATTGATCCCGGAACCGTAGACCCCCACGTGCTCGCCGGGGACCTGGCCGATGCCGATGCCCTTGTTCTGGCCGAAGAACAGCAGCGGCAGCACCAGCCCGACGGTGGCGATGATCTCGGTGACGAGGTTGGCGGCCGGATTGCGGATCTCCGGCCCGGTGGAGAAGATCCCCAGCGTCGGCTGGGCCTTGTCCGCCTCCGCGTTGGCGGCGAACTGCGCGTAGTACAGCGCCCAGGCCAGCGCGGCCCCGATCGCCGCACCCACCATCTGCGCCAGGATGTACAGCGGCACCTTCGACCACTCGGTGCCGCCCGCCACCGCCGAGCCGAGTGTCACCGCGGGGTTGAGATGGCCGCCGGACAGTGGGGCGGCGGTGTAGGCGCCGGCGAGTACGCCCATGCCCCAGCCGAAGGCGATCACGACCCACCCCGCGGCCCTCGCCTTGGAGTAGTGCAGGGTGACGGCGGCGCACACACCGGCCCCGAAGAGTATGAGTACGGCGGTGCCTATCACTTCACCGACGACGATGTCCCCATTGGAATACATGGCGGCTCCTAGGCCCTCGCCCGGGGACGTCCCCCGGTCCTCCGTGCAGGGTGCGTGCCACCGGCGGGCAGCGGAGTGCCGCTGCCACCCGGCCGGGGTGCCTGAGTGCGGCGATGCCGACTGGCATCCGGAAGTGTTCACCGGTGATGAGGGGGCGTCAAGGTCGCCGACAGCGCAGGATGCCGACGGCGGGCGACCGGGGGAGCGGGACCGTGCGTCCCGTCGTCGGAGGGCGCACGGGCCCTCTTGACCGGGCGGGGCGGAGCGCGTAGAGGACGGGCGGATGCGGTCCCCGGAGCCGGCGGATGGGGTCCCCGGAGCCGGCGGATGCGGGCCCCCGGGGCCGGCGGAGGGGGCAACCGGGCCGGGCCGCCTGCGCACCCGGACCTGCAGAACGCGGGGCCCGCCCCGGCGCCTCGGCCGGTCTCCTACCGTGCGTCTCGCCGCCCGCCGTCGCTCACCGCACCGCGACCACCGCCGACCCGTGCCCGAACAGACCCTGGTTGGCGGTCACCCCCACCCGGGCACCCGCCACCTGCCGCGCGCCCGCCCGCCCCCGCAACTGCCGGGTCAGCTCGCAGACCTGGGCAATGGCCTGGGCCGGTACCGCCTCGCCGAACGAGGCCAGGCCCCCGCTGGCGTTCACCGGCAGCCGCCCGCCCAGCGCCGTCGCGCCGTCCCGCAGCAGCTTCGCCCCCTCGCCCGCGCCGCACAGCCCCAGATCCTCGTACCACTCCAACTCCAGCGCGGTGGACAGGTCGTAGACCTCGGCCAGGGAGAGGTCCTCGGGGCCGATCCCGGCCTCCTCGTAGGCGGTCCGCGCGATCGATGCCCGGAAACCGGTCTCCGGCTCCGGCACGACGGCCGCGGAGTCGGTCGCGATGTCCGGCAGGTCCAGTACCGTCCGCGGATACTGCGGGGTGGCCGTGGCGACCGCGCGGATCCGCACCGGATCCGGGACGCCGTGCCGACGGGCGAAGTCCATGCTGGTCAGGACCAGTGCCGCGGCCCCGTCGGAGGTGGCGCAGATGTCCAGCAGCCGCAGCGGATCGCACACCACGGCCGAGGCGGCGACCTCCCGGGCGGTGACCTGCTTGCGGTAGCGGGCGTACGGATTGGCCGCGCCCGCCGCCGAGTTCTTCACCTTCACCTGGGCGAAGTCGTCGGCCGTGTCGCCGTACAGCGCCATCCGGCGGCGCGCGTACAGCCCGAAGTACGCCGGGTTGGTGGCGCCCAGCACCCGGAACCGCAGCCAGTCGGGATCGTCGGGCCGGTCGCCGCCCGCCGGGGCGAAGAAGCCCTTGGGCGCGGCGTCGGCGCCCACCACCAGGGCCACGTCCGCCATCCCCGAAAGGATCTGCGCCCGCGCGGTGCCGATGGCCTGCGCGCCGGACGCACAGGCCGCATAGACGCTGGTCACCCGCGCGCCCTGCCAGCCCAGCGCCTTGGCGAAGGTCGCGCCCGCGACATAGCCGGGGTAGCCGCCGCGCACGGTGTCCGCGCCGACGATGCTCTGCACGGCGCACCAGTCGAGCCCGGCGTCCGCCAGCGCTTCCCTGGCCGCCTTCGTCCCGTACTCGACGAAGCTGCGCCCCCACTTCCCCCAGGGATGCATCCCGGCACCGAGCACGGCGACATCGCCGATCCCGGCACCGTGCACGGCGACATCGCCGATCCCGGCACCGTGCACGGCGACGCCGCCTCCCGCGCTCCCCCCTACCCGCCGCCCACCCGCGCCGTTGGTTTTTTCCCCGCCGCCCACCCCCCTTCGGGGGGTGGGCGGGTGTAGTGATGCGGTTCCCGCTCGGGGAACGGACGGGGGTGGTGCTGAGGTTCCCCCGCGCGGTCCCGAAGCCACGGCTCGCGGCCCCTGCCCCGGCCCGCACGGCCGCCACCGCCATGTCGTCCACACATGCCGGTCGTCCTCGTCGAGGGTCCCGGGGACCAGCTCGACCTCCGTGCCCACGGCGAGGTCCGCGGGGCGGACGCCGGGCGCGGCCTGCCCCAGGACCACCATCCGCTCCTCCGCCAGCTCCACGGCGACCAGCGTGTAGGGCCGCCACTCGGCATCCGGATCGGAGACGTACGGGGCGGGCGGACGATAGCGCGCGTCCGTGTACGACCAGACCGTGCCGCGCCGGGACAGCGGCACCTCCGCCAGCTCGTCGCCCCCGCACCCGGGGTTGCGGCAGAAGGCGTCCTCGCGGGGGAAGAACACCGCACCACAGGCCCGGCAGCGTGTCCCCAGCAGCCGGAAATCCGCCCCGTCCTGAGCGAACCACCCCGGCACCACCGGCTTCGGCGTACGTGTCACAGGCCCTCCCGACCGCAGAACTGATGGCACTGGCGGAACTGGCGGAACTGGCGGAACCGATCGAGCTGACGGTTCGTCAGAAGTGTGGCACGCGGCCGCGCCCCGCGGAACCCCGGTACGGTCGCCGGGCGATCAAGCCGTTTCACGAGGGGGCGCCCGTGACCGAAGCCGCCCGCGCCGGTCCCTGTCCCGCCCCCACGGCAGTCGCACCGGCCGTACGGAGCCGCCGCGCCACGAAAGGGTGACTCCGCAGACTTCCGTCGAACCGGACGCGGCCCGGCCGCGTCCCCCAGAGCAGGGCTCGGGGCGCGGGATCGACGGGGGTGATTCCGCGCCCTGGCCCCTCGGCGGCACGACGGCCGAGAACGCAGCCGGTCCGCGTACCCTCCTCGCGGCGGCGTCGACCACGCCGCCATGACCACCGGGGGCCCGCCGCACGGGCCGCCAACAGCGTGGCCGGTCAGTGCCGGTCAGTGGCGTCAGTGCCGGTCTGTGGGGTCAGTGCTGGTCAGTGCCGGACGAGCGAGCGCCGCGCCACCGGGAAGTCGAAGTAGGTGTCCGGGAACGTCTCCGGTGTGAAGGTGTAGTGCCACCACTCGTACGGGTAATTGACGAATCCGGCGCGCTCCATGCCCTCCTTGAGCAGCAGCCGGTGTGCCCGCTGCGGGCCCTTGATCCGCGGGTCGAGGGTGTGCGCCAGCGTGTCGAAACAGTCGAAGCCGGTGCCCATGTCCAGCCCGTTGTCGGGGAAGCGGGCGGCCTTCGGGCCGTAGCACGACGACAGCGGCTCCCCGGGGACGTACGGCCGGGTGGGCAGGGCCGGCAGCCGCACCAGCGTCAGATCGAGGGTGCTGCCCCTGCTGTGCCCGGACTTCTCCGCGATATAGCCGTCCCGGAACAGTGCCGACTTGTCGACCCGCGGATAGAACTCGGCCTTCATCCGCTGGTCGCCGAGGTCCTTGGCCCAGCGCACGAAGTGGTCCACCGCGCGCTGCGGCCGGTAGCAGTCATAGACCTTGAGGGAGTACCCGCGGCGCAGGAACGAGCGCTGCGCCCGGTGCAACGCCCGTGCCGCGTCCCGGGTCAGTAGGCACATCGGCGCCCGGTAGCCGGTCACCGGCACCCCCATGAAGTCGTGCGGGGTGGCGTAGCGCATCTCCTGGATGATCGTGGGGTCCACATCCCGCAGCGCGACGAACTCCCGTGGCGCCTTGGGGTCGTCGGCCGCGGGCGACGACGGCGCCGGGCGGTGCGGGACGGTGCCCGCCGCCGCGCCCGACGGGACGGCGGCGACGGCGATCAGCGCGGCGGCAGCGGCGGCAAGGCCGCGCAACGCGGTAGCAAGTCTGGGCATGGACACCGTCTACCAGCGCCGCAGCCGGAGGGGAAGCCCCACGACCAACCGACCACGGCCCAACCGGCCCACCGCCCAACCGACCACCGCGCGACCACCCGCCGCGCCCCTCTCGGGCGGAGCGACCGCTCGCGACGGTACGGCCCTCCGTGCCCCCGCCCCGCGGTGCCGCCGCCCCCGCCCCGCTACCCCTCCGCCCCGTCGTCCAGCCCCCGCACCCGCACCGGATATCCCACCGCGCCCCCGTCCCGCCGCTCCACGACCACCCGGTCGTCCTCCCGCCGTGAGGTGAAGCGCTCCACCGTCGGCCGCTGCCAGCCGTCCCCGGCATCCGGGACCACCAGCCCGCTGCCCCCGCGACCGGCCACCGGCGCCCACACCTCCAGCTCCGTCCCGCCGTCCGCCCCCGTCACCGGCAGCACCGCACCGGCCCGTGCCAGCACCGGAATCCGCGACAGCGGCGCCTCCACCCACACCTGCCCCGGGCCGTCGTACGCCCGCCCGGTCGCGGTGTCGTACCACCGTCCGCGCGGCAGCCGCACCGGCCGCCGGGTCACCCCCGCCGCCAGTGCCGGCGCCACCAGCAGCGCGTCCCCGAGCAGGAAGGCGTCCTCGCAGTCCCGCAGCGCCCGGTC
>Ga0207426_1001520_pt1 | contig 18903 bp, 20 predicted proteins | sample AraplaMF_Cvi_mMS_FD_184265 | JGI IMG/M metagenome (GOLD analysis project Ga0207426, IMG submission 184265) | Arabidopsis root microbial communities from the University of North Carolina, USA - plate scrape MF_Cvi_mMS (SPAdes) (version 2) | ecosystem: Host-associated > Plants > Roots > Endosphere... | reverse complement strand
TGTCGGAGGACGAGAGCGACGGGCCCGACGAGACGGTTCCCGACACCGACCAGGCCGGCACCGGGCGGACCGGCGGGCAGAAGGCCGCGGGGTTCCGCACCGACCAGCCCGTTCCGCACGAGCCGGTGGACTGAGCCTGCCAGGCTGCCCGGCGGGCCAAGCCGGTCGGTCGGAGACGCAAGCAGGGGGCGGCACTCGTCCGTGGTGGTCGGACGGGTGCCGCCCCCTCTGTCGCCCGGTGAGGAGGTGCCCTCCTTGGGGCGGCCAGGTGAGCCCACCGCCACCCGGCATGTGCTTCCGGCTTCCGTCACGCACCGCGACGTACATTGCCGTGGGGGCCCGCGCCGGACCGCCTCACGAGATCGGAATGTGCCAATGAACTGCTACGACTGCGCGCCGGACCACGCCACCACCGCTGCGGTGGCCATCTGCCGGAACTGCGGTGCCGCGCTGTGCCATCAGCATGCCCAGGCCGCCCCGCAGACGGTGGTCCGCGTACAGGGTGTCGGCCAGAGCACGCTGCCGGAGATGGCCCGCCGCATCATGTGCACGATCTGCCGAGGCGCGCAGCCGGCCTGAGCCGTTCCCGCGCGGGATGTCGCCCGATTCCGTACGGTGATGGCGAGTTCTGGAGCGAGCCTGACCTGATTCCGGAGCGAACCCGACCTGACAGCGATGCGGGCCACGACCGGCACGGCCGCCCGTACCCGGGCCTGCGCCGAGTGGCCGACGGGAGGCCGACCATGACGACGACCTTTGTGCTGATTCCCGGTGCCGCGTGCGACTCCTGGCACTGGCATCTGCTGGCGGCGGAGCTGCGGGCCCGGGGGCGTGCGGTGGTGAGTGTGGATCTGCCGTGTGAGGACGACGCGGCCGGTCTGGAGGAGTACGCGGACGCCGTTGCCGCCGCTGTTGCGGGGCGTGGCCGGCTGACGCTCGTGGCGCATTCGTTCGCCGGGTTCACGGCGCCGTTGGTCTGTGCGCGGGTGCCGGTGGATCTGCTGGTGCTGCTGGCGGCGATGGTGCCGTTGCCGGGGGAGGCGCCGCAGGAGTGGTGGGCGGCGACGAAGCACCCGGACGCTCAGGTCCGACGGGCCGGGCGGGCGGCTCAGCGGGCGGGCGACGGCACAGGTGCGGAGGGGGTGCCGGAGGCCGCTGTGCCGGGTTCCGCCGCGGACCCGTTCTTCCAGGACCTGCCGCCTGACCTGGCCGCCGAGGCGGGGGCCCGGTGGCGGCGGCAGTCCGAGACTCCTGCCACGCGGCCCTGGCCGATGGCGGCCTGGCCTCCGGTGGACACCCGGTTCCTGTTGTGCCGTCAGGACCGGCTCTTCCCCGCACCGTTTCTGCGCACGGTGGCGACGGAGCGCCTGGGGCTGGTGCCCGACGAGATGGAGGGCGGGCATTTCCCGATGCTCTCCCGCCCGGCTGAGCTGGCGGACCGGCTGGAGGGCTACAGCGCGACGACGGCAGGGTGACCGCCGGACCGCCGACCTGGCCCGGCGGTGTGTACCGGGCGAAGCCGACGGTCGGTAGCCGTAGCCGTAGCCGTAGCCGTAGCCGTGGTCAGGGAAGGCGACCGGGGCGCTGAGCCAGGGACGGAGGACATCGGGATGACGCTCCCGTCCCCGTCCCCGTCCCCGTCACACAGGCTTTCCCCCTCAACGCCCCTGAGAGGAAGCCGTGTTCGCCCCCGCACTCCCGTACGGCAGTTGAGAGAGGCCGGCGATCACCCGCACCGGCAGATACGCGGGCCACCCGGGCCGGGCCACCTGGTAGGAGAAGTATCCGAGGGAGCGGCCCACCTCGACCTCGTCCGGGGTCTCCGCCTCGTAGACCACTCGGCAGGAACCCGCGGCCTTTTTGGCGCGTTTCCAGAGGGCGGTGGCGGGCTTCCGCTCCGCCTCGGTGCGCGGGGTGAAGATCCGGTCGCCGAAGTCCGACCAGGCGAACGGGCGGCTGCCCGCCCAGTCCTTGTCGATCACCTTCTTCAACTCCGCCGCACGCTCCGCGTCGGTGGAGCCCCAGGAGGGCGGCACGTTGGTGATCAGGCCGACCGGAATGTGGCGGGCACGCAGCGCGCGCAGATATGCGGCGGCTCCCGGCGAGTAGTGCACGCTCTTGTCCTCGGCCGTGTGCACCAATGTCTCACCGAGGTCGAAATACACCACGACACAGCGGCCCGCACGGCCGCCGTCCGCTGCGGTGTGCGGTGCGGCCTCGGCGGGGCCCGCGCCCGGCACGGCTAACGCCGCCATACCGCCCAGCGCGAGCAGCATGCGCCAGGTGACTTTGCGGGCGGAGGTGTCCTTCGCGGATGGCTTCTTCATGGGGGGTGTCCTTCGCGTAGGGGGCAGTCGATCGTATACGCGCCATGTGCACGTCACTAGCGTGTTCGGCCCACCCGGGCTGGAAGCAGGGGGTGTTGGGACGCCAGGAGGCCGAATTGGCCCACTCCGACGGCCCGCAAGTGGACCTGCCCTCCGAACCCGCCGGCTGTCTAACGTCATTGCGTCCATCGTCATTGCATCCACACGTCATGGAAGAAACCGGCCGTCCGGCCGTCCTACTCGGGAGACCTGTGTCCCTTCGGATCCTGCCGCCGGCCGGCGCACCACGCGTCCTCGCCGCGGCACAGCTCAGCAACTCGGTCGGCGACGGTGCCTTTTACGTCTGCTCGGCGCTCTACTTCACCCGGGTCATCGGCCTCTCGCCCACCCAGGTCGGCCTGGGGCTGACCCTGGCGTGGGCCGTCGGTTCGGTCGCGGGAGTGCCACTGGGCGCGCTCGCCGACCGCCGGGGGCCGCGCGGCACCGCGGTGCTGCTCGCCCTCGCCACCAGCATTGCCGTCGCCTCGTTCCTGTTCATCCGCTCCTTCGTGCCGTTCCTCCTCGTCATGTGTCTCTACGCCACCGCGCAGTGCGGACTGGCCGCGGCCCGCCAGGCGCTGCTCGCGGGGCTCGTGGACCGCGCGGCCCGTACCGGCGTCCTGGCCCACCTCCAGTCGACGCTCAACGCCGGGCTGGCACTCGGCGCGGCCCTCGGCGGACTGGCCCTCCGGTACGACACCCGAGAGGCCTACCTCGCGGTCTTCGCCCTGGACGCGGTGGGTTTCCTGATCTGCACGGCGGTGCTGCTCCTGCTGCCCGCGGTGGCGCCGGTCCCGGGCCGTACGGGCGATGAGCCGCGGTTCGCGGTGCTGCGGGACCGCCCGTACGCCGTGGTGACGTTCCTCAACGCGGTCCTGCTGCTGCGGATGCCGTTGCTCAGCCTCGCCCTCCCGCTCTGGATCGTGGCGCGTACGGACGCGCCGAGCTGGCTGGTCTCGGCGCTGTTCGTCCTCAACACCCTTGGTGTCATGGCCTTCCAGGTCCGCACGGCCCGGTCGGTGACGGGACTGCGCACCGCCATCCGGGCCGTGCGGCACTCCGGCCTGATCATGTTCGCCTCGTGCCTGGTGTTCGCCTTGTCGGCCGCGGGCATGGCGCCGTGGGGAGCCGGTGTGGTGCTCGTCGTCGGCGCGGTGCTCCAGCTCGTCGGTGAGATGCTTCAGTCGGCCGGATCCTGGCAGATCAGCTTCGACCTCGCGCCACCCCGTCAAGTCGGCCAGTACCAGGGCTTCTTCGGCACCGGCGTCCCCTTGGCACGCACGCTGGGCCCCCTGCTGCTCACCTCGCTGCTGGTCACGTGGGGGGTGCCGGGCTGGCTCCTGCTGGGGGCGCTGTTCCTGGCGACCGCGCTGGGAATGGGCGCGGTGGTGCGCTGGGCGGAACGGGACCGGGCACGGCGGCTCACCCCGTCGGAGAACGGAGCGGAGACGGCACCGCTGATCGCTCAGGCGTCCTGACCACCAGCCCGTCGCCTCCTGCTTCCGAGCCGCGTCCCGCCCGTCCTCCCGTTCTCCTCCCGCTCCCCACCGCCTCCCGCCTGCCGTTTAGTGATCGTTCAGGGCGCGCCGGGAGCGTGGGTTCCGCATCGGCCAGAAGCACGACAACTGGGGAGCGGCATGCCGACACTGAGATGGCACCTGCCTCGCTGCCGCACCGGCACGGATCTGAGTAGGGCTACTCATGACAGCGCCCCGCGGCCGCCGCGACGCTGAAGCGGATGAACGAGCGCGGCGGAACACGCGTCCCGGTACCGGGTACCCGGTACCCGGTACCCGGTGGCGCGTCGTCGGCCAGGCGCCGTACGCAGCGACCTTCCGACCGTCCCGTGACACTGCCGCGCCGACCCGTACCCGACATCTCCGAGGCTGACCCATGAAGGCCACGACCGCTCCCCGCATCCTGCCGCCGGTGCTGCTCGCCGCGGTGCTCCTCGCCCTGGCCCTCTCGGGCCTTCAGCCGCACGACCGCGCCACCTGGCTCATGGAGACCTGCTGGGTGATCGTCGGCCTGCCCGTGCTGGTCGCGACGCGGAAGCGCTTTCCGCTCAGCCCGCTTCTGTGCTGTCTGCTCGCCGCGCACGCCCTGGTCCTGATCGTCGGCGGCCATTACACCTACGCCGAGGTCCCGGTGGGGCACTGGCTTCAGGACGCGCTGGACCTCTCCCGTAATCCCTACGACCGCTTCGGTCATCTCATGCAGGGCTTTGTGCCGGCCATCCTGGTCCGCGAACTCCTGGTCCGGAGCTCCCCGTTGCGCGGCAGCGCCTGGTTGGCCCCGCTGACCGTGTGCGCCTGCCTGGCCTTCAGCGCGTTCTTCGAGATGATCGAGTGGTGGGCGGCGCTGGCCGGCGGCCACGCGGCCGATGCGTTCCTCGCCACCCAGGGGGACCAGTGGGACACCCAGTGGGACATGGCCTGCGCTCTCCTCGGAGCGGTCGTCTCGCTGCTGCTCCTGAGTCGTCTCCACGACCGCCGGCTCGCCCGCCTGGGCACCAGGGAGGCACGGACCGTCTGACGGTCTCCGGGCCACCGGTGAGGGCGCTCAGCGCCCGCCGAGGGCGAGGGCGAGGCGGCCCGTCTTCGCGGCACCGCCGCCCGGTGCCAAGAACCGGGCGGGCGGCGGATACGCGCCCCAGCCGCGCCGCTCCCGGCTGCGGGCGACGGGCTCAGCCCCGGGCGGAGAAGGGGCAGGCCCAGTCGGCCGGCTTGGGGCGGCCCGAGTAGCGCCGGGCCTCGGAGAGCTTCTCGTACTCCAGGAGATTGGGATTGATGGTGCCCTGAAGCTCGATGTCCTGCTTGCGGATCTTCTCGGCCAGCCGGTCCCAGAGCCCGGCGGCCTTTATCCGGTCGAACTGGTGGTGAGAGTTGAACGCGAGCATCGGGAACGGCGGGCGGCGGCCGACGCGGCTGTGCGTTTCGTGCAGTCCGATCACGAAGAACGGATGCCCGGCGACGCTGTACGCGAAGGCACCGGACGACGGGTCGGGGTCATAGCCCTCGGCCCACGAGTGCTTACGGCTGTCGTGATCGTGCACCGCCTGGAGCTGCTGCCACAGCAGCTGCTCGAACTCGATCTCCGACACGTTCAGCGGGCCCGAGAAGGTCGCCACGAAGCTCGTGAAGGGTTTCGCGGCCCAGTCCACCGACGCCACATAAGACTCCAGATCCGCCGCCATCTGCTCAGCCGCGGTGTCATCGCCGAACCAGGTGTAATGGCGATGGGTGATGCCACCTTGTCGCCATGCTGAACGGCCGGCCAGGCAAGCAAAGGAGTCGCCGAGCAGGAACTGCCCGACTTCAGTGGCGGCGGAGACATCAACCGTCATGTTGGTGACCTTCGGTGAGTGGGCCAATACCCCTGGTGGGGGCCCTGGCGGGTGGGACCCTGGCAGTCAAGATCGGGCGAGGCCGGTTCGTCAAGACTGGACCGATTCACCCACTGCGACTGCCCTCACCGACAGCGTCCGTACTGCGGCTGCGATGACCCGCGGCCCCTCGGGACACGACCACGCGCGGGCCCGCCGGACGGCTCGTTCCGGCTCGGCGAGTGCGGGTCGATCCGCCGCGTTTCCGCAGCTCGGGACCTTGATCGCCGTGGTGGACCAGGGCGCCCCGACTCTACAGGCGAGGGGGCCGATCGCAAGACTGCGGTGTGACTTCGCCCGCGGTGACCGGCCCCCGCGGCACGGTCGGCCCGCTCCTGCCGCGGGGTCCTCGTCCGGGGACGGGGTCCGGCTCGGCGTACCGTCGGCGAAGCCCACCACGGGGCAGGGGCCGACGGCGTCGCCGAGCACCGGACGACCTGCCCGTCAGGCAGGGGTGGACGCGGCCTCCTTCTTGGGAACGACCGCATCGGCCGCCTGAGCTTCGGCGCCGGCCGCGGGGCGCGAGTAGAAGACGGTCCTGCCCTGCTTGCTGCGGTGTGCGAGGCCCTTGGCGACCAGCGAGGTCTCCAGGGTGTTGCGTACGGCGGTCTCCGGTGCGGCGTGCTCCGGATGCGCCTGCGCCAGCAGCTTCGTCATCTCCGCGACCGTGCGCGGCTGCTCGTCAAGGAGTCCGAGGACGCGGTCGGCGCGGGTGGAACTCCGCCGTCCCGTGGTGGACCGGGCCGGCTTGACCTTCCGCGGCTTCTTCTTCGCGTTCATGCTCTTCGCCGCCTTGGCCGGAGGCTTCGCCGCGGGCTTGGCCTTCGGCGTGGTGGCCTGCGCCCGCCGTGCCGGGGGGACCGTCGCCGGTTTCGTCACCGCGGGTTCGGGCTCTGCCGCCTGCGGTGCGACGGCCGCCTTCTTGGCACCGGTTCCGAGGTGCTTCTGGAGGTCTTCCAGCTTCGTCTTGAGCTTCTGGAGCTCGTCCATCTCCTTCGCGATGCTCTCCAGTTTGGCAGCTACCTGCGCAGCGAATTCCGAGTCGGACATGACACAGCCTGCTCTCTATCGCCTGGTCGATCTACGGTTGGCTGGATGTTACTCATGTCTCTTGGCAATTAACCCAGAGTTGGGCTTCCTTTATCGTCGGGAACATGGCGCACAGGGCGGGTTCCACCGTTCAACCGGTGTACTCCTATGGGGAGTTCGTGGCCCGAGCAGGTGCCCTGCGCCAGTCAAGAAATGAGCTATGAATGAGCCATACGGGACGCGTCCGGAGCCTCGTGGACCGTTCACCGGCGAGCTGAACTCTGTCCGCATGTCACTCCTTTGAGGCTTTCCGACGGTCAACTCATCGGGATCCCGGGAGCCGTCCACCGGGGTAGGGGGAACCGCATCTCAGATACCCCGTGACATACGGCTGTGACGACAGACAACTTGTGTGTATGAAGTGAACTCTTCATGGCGGGTTATTGCTTTTGACGGCTCCGGAGGGACCGGCTCGGCGGCACTTGATGTCGTGGTGGTGTGGTGAAAACTGCAGTTCCAGGGCCGCGCGGGCTGCCCAGCGCCCGGCCCGGCCCGGCGCTTCCGCTCACCCCGCGTGAACCCTCGAACGGCCGAGCATGTTCTGCGCCGCGCCGCCACCGGTAGTAGGACGGAGACGACCGATGTGGCGGTGGGCGGTGGGAGGAGTGGCTCGGGTTGAACGTCGTCGTGGATCTCAATCGCTGTCAGGGCTATGCGCAGTGCGCGTTCCTCGCTCCCGAGGTGTTCATGATGCATGGCGAGGAGTCCCTGCTGTACCACCCGGTCGTGCCGGACGGACAACTGGAACAGGTGCGCCGGGCCGCCGTGGCGTGCCCGGTGCAGGCCATCGTCATGGGCGAGGAGGCGGGCGCCGGTGCACGGTGAACCGCGCGACGGCCGGATCGTCATCGTCGGCGCCTCGCTCACAGGGCTGAGGGCTGCCGAGAAGCTGCGCGAGGAGGGCTTCAGCGGCTCGCTGACTCTGGTGGGGGAGGAGCCGCAGCCGCCCTACGACCGGCCTCCGCTGTCCAAGCAGGTGCTGCTCGGGAAGGTTTCCGCGGACCACACCGGGCTGCCGCAGCGCCGCGAGCTGGACGCGCAGTGGAAACTCGGGGTGCGCGCCACCGGACTCGACCCGATCGAGAAGCGGGTGCTGCTCGCCGACGGCGCGGAAGTGCCCTTCGACCGGCTGCTGATCGCCACCGGAACCCGGGCCCGGCCCTGGCCCCACCCGGCAGAGGGCGCCTTGGACGGGGCCTTCACTCTGCGCACCAGCGACGAGGCGCGCCGCCTCGCGGAACACCTGGACGCCGGACCACGGCGGGTCCTGGTCATCGGTGCCGGCTTCACCGGTTCAGAAATCGCCTCCGCCTGCCGGGAACGCGGCCTGGCGGTGACGGTCGCGGAGCGGGGACCGGCACCACTCGTCGGCGCGCTCGGCGGCACCCTGGGCGCGCTCGCCGCGAAATTGCAGCGCACGCACGGTGTCGACCTGCGCTGCGGAGTGACGGTCACCGCTCTGGAGGGCGACGGCCGGCTCACCGGCGCGTAGTTCTCCGACGGCACCCGGATCGACGCCGACATCGCCGTGGTCGCCCTGGGCGCGGTCCGCAACACCGAATGGCTGGCCGAATCGGGACTCGCCGCGGGCCCGCGAGGGGTGACCTGCGACGCCGGGTGCCGCGCCTTCGACATGTACGGCATCGTGACGGACGACATCTTCGCCGCCGGTGACGTCGCCCGGTTCCCGCACCCGCTCTTCGAGTACCAGCTGCTCTCCCTGGAGCACTGGGGCAACGCGGTCGCGCAGGCGGAGGTGGCGGCCCACAACATGGTGAATCCGGGGCCGCGCAGACGCCCGCATCTGACCGTTCCGGCCTTCTGGTCCAGCCAGTTCGGCCTCAACATCAAGTCGGTGGGGGTGCCCACCTTCTCCGACCAGGTGGTCATCGCCCAGGGCTCGCTGAAGGACGCCCGGCTGGTCGCCGTCTACGGCTACCGGGGGCGGGTCACCGCGGCCGTGAGCGTGAATCAGGCCAGGTCACTGGAGTACTACCAGCGGCTGATCGAGACGGCCGCGCCGTTCCCGCCCGCACCGGGAGCCGCCGACCAGATCGAGTCCCCGGACCCGGTCCCCTCCGACGTACCGGACCCGAAGCTGCTCTCGCACGGTCCGACCGTCGCCCTCACCGGTCATCTGCCGGACCGACGCCTGACGGTGGTGCAGCCGGGCCGCTGAGACCACCGCCACTCCACAGCGACAGTGATGAGGAGCCCCGCGCATGGCTGCGGACACCTTGTTCCAACAGATCACCGACTACGCCTACCGTGCCGACCCCTACCCGCTCTTCGCCGAACTCCGTGAGCACCGGGTGGCACGGCAGGAGGACGGCAGCTACCTGGTCGGGACCTACCACGAGATCGAAGCGCTGCTCCACGATCCGCGGGTCAGTTCGGACCGCCGCAACCGCACCGTCCCGGACGAGACCGAGGCCGGCGACGAAGGGCTCCCGCCGGCCTTCATCGGGCTCGACGACCCCGAACACCACCGGCTGCGGAGCCTGGCGATGCGTTCCTTCGGCCCGCCCCACACGCCCGGCCGGATCACTGCCATGCACGGCGAAGTCAGCCGCATCGTCAAGGACCTCCTCGCCGGTCTGGAGGGCAAGAAACGAATCGACATCGTCGACGACTTCGCCTACCCGCTCCCCGTCACCGTGATCTGCCGCCTGCTGGGCGTGCCGGTCGAGGACGAGCCGCGGTTCCGCCAGTGGTCGGACGCGATCGTCGCCGGCATCGACCCCAACCCCAAGGAGGACCCTGCGGAGCGCCAACGAGCCGCTGTGGAGGCCCGGAAGACGATGGCGCTCTATCTGGGAGACCTCGCCGAAAAGCGCCGCGACCATCCGTCCGACGACATGCTCTCCGCGTTCGCTGCAGGAGACGACACCGACGGCCGGCTCACCCCGCTCGAAATCATGACCACGTCCGTGCTGCTGCTGATCGCCGGCCATGAGACCACGGTCAACCTGATCACCAACGGAATGCTCACCCTGCTGCGCCACCCCGACCAGCTGGCACGTCTGCGCAGCGACCCCACACTGATGCCCCGGGCCGTGGAGGAACTGCTGCGCTACGAGCCGCCCGTCCAGATGCTCCCGCAGCGCACCCCGCTGGCCGACATCGAGGTCGCGGGACTCACCATCCCCAAGGGCGCCCCGCTCATCCTGATGCTCGCCTCCGGCAACCGTGACCCCGAACGGTTCCACGACCCCGACCGCTTCGACCCGCTCCGCGAGGACATCCAGCACCTCGGCTTCGGCAGCGGCATCCACAGCTGCTTCGGCGCCCCGCTCGCCCGTCTGGAGGCCCAGGTCGCCCTGAACGCACTCCTCCAGCGCCTCGACACACCCCACCTGGCCGAGGACCCGCCACCGTACCGGCGCAGCCCGGTACTGCGCGGCCCCCGGCACCTCCTCGTCGAGCGCGGCTGAGGGGCGCCGGGGGCGCTGGAAGCGGCACGGGCCGGAGGTCGGAGCCAGGCCGGGAAGGGCTGGCGCCGTCGGGCCGCGACGGCGACAGCCCTCCCCGCAGGTGTCAGCCAGCGGGCGGGTAGAAACTGCCGGTGGCGTCGCCGTCGGACGTGCACTCCGTGTCGTGGTAGCGGTCGATGAAGGTGCCGGTGAGGCCGGTATACGCGTCGTACGTCTGGTCCAGGGGCAGGTCCTTGCTCACCCTGAACCGCAGCTGCATGTGGACGGACTCACGGGGCTTCAGCGTCTTCGGGCCGGGGACGGTGCCGCCGGCGTTCCCATCGGCCTGGCGCAGCGTCTTCCAGGCGCGCTGCGAGGTGTCCCAGTACTGCAGATCGCCGTACGGGCTCAGGTCACGCTCGCCCTCGTTGTAGATGTAACTGCCCAGCTTGGCGCTGAGTTCGAACGACTTCAGCTCCTTCGCCGAGGTGTTGGTGAGCGTGGCGGTGTAGGTCATCCAGTGAGTGCCGAGAGTGATCGCCTTGGGTATGCCGAAGGTACGGCCCACTAAGGCGTTGTTGTGGTGCTGCCCGTTGCTGACGTCGGAGCACGACGGGATATCCGCGGCAGGGGCCGCCTGCGAGGCGGGTGCGGCGGCCACCACCACGGGGAGCAGGGCGGCCGTCGCGGCCGATAGCGACAGGGCACGGCGCAGATTCATGAAGATCTCTTTCCTGGTTCTCAGGGCCTCGGGACCTTTGTTTCCAGTGTCATTGGGGTCCAAGGCCGTGGGTTCTTGGTTGTTGGGTTGTCAGGTTCCGTTGCGGGCTTACGCGGTGACGTCCGTGGCGCCCGGACCGGCCACGCCCTTCCGGCGGCGCACGCCGATGACCGCACCCGCGCCGACCACCATCGCGGCTCCGCCGATGAGGGCGATCGCCGGGAGCGCGGACGAGGAACCGGTCGCGGCGAGGTGGGCGCCGCCCTGCGGGCTGAGGCCACCGGCGGAATCGGAACCACCCGCACCGCCGCCGGACGCGGCACTCTGGCCGGTCTCGGCCGTGCCACCCGGCTTGCCCGGCTCACTCGGCTCGCTGGTCGGGGGCTGCGTCGGCTTCGTGCCCGCGGGGAGGATGGTGAAGTCGGACCAGGCTTCCTTGGCCGAACCACAGGAGCCGTCGCGGTTGCGGTAGTCACCGGCGGCGAGCGCGTACCCGGCGCCCGGCTTGGCGTCCTTGACCGCGCGGGTGCGCAGTTGGAGCGTGACGGTGCTGCGCGGACCGACGGCAAGGAAGCCGAACACGTCCTCGGGCTCCGCATCATGGAAGGTCTTCCACTTGCCCGTCTTGGCGTCGCGGTACTCGGTCTCCAGCTCCCAGTACGGCCGGTCGACATCTTCGGCGGAGGACACGAGCAGGTACGGCTGGACCTCCGCCAGCGGCTTGTCGGTGGTGTTGGCGACCGTCATGGAGAAGGGGCTCCAGGCGCCACCCGCGGCCAGTTGGCGCGGCAGCCCGTGGACGGCCACCTGCAACTGCGCGGACTCGAACGCACAGGACTGACCCGCACCATCGGCATCACCGGCGTCCTTGCCGCCACCGGTGGCACCACGCGTGCCGGTGGCTCCCTTGGTGTTCCCTTCGGCGGTCCCGGCGGCTTTCGGTGGCTTCCCTGAGGCGGGACGGGCGGCCCCGTCGGGGCCCTGGGATGCCGAGCCACCGGCAGCGGCTTCGGATAAGTCGGGAAAGGCGGGCGTGCGGGGGCCGGCCTCGGACACCGGCTCCGTTGCGAACGCGGCGGCGGGTGCGGCCAGTACGGCGGCGGGCGCTATCACGGCAGCCGCTGCGGCGGCCGTCAGGGCGCGGCGAATCTTCATCCAGCAGACCTTTCGTATCCCAAGTGCCGTCTGGGCGGCACAGGTTGACGTGCGTGATGTTCAGGTCGTGCGTGACTCATGGTGTGCGTGAGCGCGCTTGCAGAGATGCGTACATGCGCACACCTACGCCTCATATAGGAGGATTCGCGCCGCGAGAAGGTTCCACCTTCCCGTCACTGAAGTGGCGTATGGGTGGAAAATGTCCTGGGATTGCCCTTGAGGTCCGTCTTCAAACGAACAGGTTGGGAAGCGGCAGCAGACATATTCGATATGAGCCGACACAGGTCCGCCCCTACGATCGATGGTGTGATCGACATCCCGGAAGAGCTCGTGGCCACGCAGACCAGGTTCAACGGTGCGGCGGGGCGTGACTTCATTGCTGCGTTGCCGGGGCGGGCCGCGGAGTTTCTGGACCGTTGGGGGCTGAAGCTGACCGGGCCCTCGCTGTGTGGGATGGCGGCGCTGGTGCTGCCGGTGGAGCGGAGTGACGGGACGCCTGCGGCGCTGAAGATGCAGTTGCTTGACGAGGAGAGTGCGGGGGAGCCGGTCGCCCTGCGCGTCTGGGGTGGTGACGGCGTCGTACGGCTGCTTGAGCACGATGCGGGCACCAATACGCTGCTGCTCGAACGCCTCGATGAGAAGCGCCACTTGTCGACGCTCGATGACTCCCGCGAGGCCATCCGGATCCTCGCCGAACTGCTGGCCAGGCTCTGTGCCGTGCCCGCGCCCGCCGGTCTGCGTCAGCTGGGTGACATCGCGCAGCAGATGCTCGACACGGTGCCGGACGCCGTGCGTACGGTCGCGGACCCGGTCGAACGGGAGCTTCTGAAGAGCTGTGCGGCGGCCGTGCGCGAGGTCGTGGGCGAAGCCGGTGACCGGCTGCTCCACTGGGATCTGCACTACGACAACATCCTCGCCGCGGACCGGGAGCCCTGGCTCGCCATCGACCCCAAGCCGCTGGCCGGCGACCCGGGCTTCGAGCTGATGCCCGCGCTCGCCGATGACTTCGATCCGTCCGAGGTGCGCTACCGCTTCGACCTGATGACCGACGTGCTGGGACTCGACCGGCAGCGGGCGGTCGCGTGGACGCTGGGGCGGGCTTTGCAGAACCTGCTGTGGAACATCGAGGACGGGGACGAGCTGGAACACGAGCAGCTCGCGATCGCGCAGCTGCTGCTCGGGCGGTGAGCGGGCCGACGCCGCGCCGCGGGGGACGCTCTCCGTGCGCAGTCTGTTCGGCATCGTCCTGGCCGTCCGGGTGCGGGAGCCCTGATCACGTAGGCTCGATGGATGGCGAAGTATTTCGACGTACACCCCGAGAATCCTCAGCGGCGCACCATCAGCAACGTGGCCGACAGTATCCGCTCCGGCGCGCTCATCGCATACCCGACGGACTCCTGCTTCGCGCTGGGCTGCCAGCTGGGCAGTCGCAGCGGTATCGAGCGGATCAAGTCGATCCGGAACCTCGACGACCGGCACCACTTCACCCTCGTGTGCGAGAACTTCTCGCAGCTGGGGCAGTTCGTGCACATCGACAATGATGTGTTCCGCGCGATCAAGGCAGCCACCCCCGGCAGTTACACCTTCATCCTTCCCGCGACGAAGGAGGTGCCGCGCCAGCTGCTGCATCCGAAGAAGAAGACGGTCGGCGTCCGGATCCCGGACCATGTCGTCACTCAGGCGCTGCTCGCCGACCTCGGTGAGCCGCTGCTCTCCAGCACTCTGCTCCTGCCCGACGAGGAGGAGCCGATGACACAGGGGTGGGAGATCAAGGAACGGCTCGACCACGTCGTGGACGCCGTGATCGACTCGGGCGACTGCGGCACCGAGCCGACCACCGTCATCGACTTCTCCGGCGGCGGAGCCGAGATCGTCCGCCGGGGCGCGGGCGACGTCTCACGGTTCGAGTAGCCGGTCTCTCTCAGGGTGTCGCGCTCGTGACGGCCGGCTACCGGTGGAGTTCGCCGCCCACCGGGCCGGGCGGACGGGTGCGTACCCGTCCGCCCGCGGCCGGCATCGTTGCGGGCAGAGATCAGGAGCGCGGGGGGCGGGACTGCGCGTCTCGCTCCGCGTTCTTCTCCTTGATCCGGACCGCTTCCTTGCGGACCTCGGCCTGGGTGGCGCGCTCCCGCTCCAGCCACTCGGGGCCTTCCTGCTTCAGCGCCTCGATCTGCTCCGTGGTGAGCGCTTCGGTGACACCGCCACGGGCGAGACCGGAGATGGAGACGCCGAGCTTGGCAGCGACCACCGGCCGGGGGTGCGGGCCGTTGCGGCGCAGTTCCACCAGCCACTCGGGCGGATCGGTCTGGAGTGCGTTCAGCTCGGTGCGCGAGACGACACCCTCCTGAAATTCGGCGGGGGTGGCCTCGAGGTACACCCCCAGCTTCTTCGCCGCGGTCGCGGGCTTCATCGTCTGGGGGGTCTGGTGCGACTTCATGCTGTCAAGGGTATCGAGCATGTGCGCTACCTCCGACCACGACCGGTAACCTGGCGGCGTGACAAGCTCGGAAGCATCCCCGTCGTTCCGGCTCGCGTATGTCCCGGGAGTGACGCCCACGAAATGGGTGCGGATCTGGAACGAGCGGCTGCCCGACGTCCCCCTGACCCTGATCCCGGTGCCCGCCACCGAAGCCTGCGCGGTGCTGCGGGACGGTGGCGCCGACGCGGGTTTCCTGCGGCTGCCGGTTGACCGGACGGATCTCGCCGCGATTCCCCTCTACACCGAGACGACCGTCGTCGTGGTCCCGAAGGATCACCTCATCACGGCGTTCGACGAGGTGACCGCCGAGGACCTGGCCGACGAGATCGTGCTGCACCCGCTCGACGAGACCCTTGAGTGGGAGCACCGGCCGGGGTTGCCCGCGCTTGAGCGCCCCGCCACGACGGCGGACGCCATCGAGCTGGTGGCGGCCGGGGTGGGACTCCTCGTGGTCCCGCAGTCACTGGCCCGGCTGCACCACCGCAAGGACCTCACCTACCGGCCCGTCTCGGACGCCCCCGCGTCGCGCGTCGCGCTGTCGTGGCCACAGGAGGAGACCACCGACCTGGTGGAGGACTTCATCGGCATCGTCCGCGGCCGGACCGTGAACAGCACCCGGGGCCGCGCGCAGGCCCCGACGCAGCCGAAGGCCAAGCGCCCCGAGGCAGCCGCCACCCGGCGGAAGCCCGCGGGCGGCAAGCCAGGGGGCAAGACAACAGGCAAGCCGGTGGGTAAGTCGGGCGGCAAGAGCCCTCGGAGCGGTTCCGGTGGCTCGGGCGGTTCCGGCGGCTCCAAGGGCGGCGGCAGGCGGGGCAAGCCTCGCCGGCGGTCGTAGGCCGGGCGCCGCGCGGCGGATGCGGGGCCGGGCGAGTGCGGGGCGTAGGGATCTCTGGGGCGGCTCGGCAGGCAGCGGCGACGGTCGTCAGCCCGTCCTCATCAAGGCGACCGACGGTGCTGCCCGCCGCTAGCCTGTGCTGCTGTGACTGACTCCGAGCGGCTTCCGCTGCTCTTCCTTGATGTCGACGGACCGCTGATCCCGTTCGGCGCGGAGCCGCAGCGGTATCCGACCTGTGCGACCGGTCTCGATCTGCGTGCAGCGGACGCGAATCCGCTCCTGACCAGGATCAATCCGGAACACGGTCGCAAGCTGGCCGCGCTTCCGTGTGAGGTGGTCTGGGCGACGACATGGATGGACGACGCGAACGAGTGCATCGCTCCGCTGATCGGTCTCCCACAGTTGGCGGTGGTGGTCTGGCCGGAGCCGTCCGATGCCGATGAGCAGGATGAACGCGACGGACGGCACTGGAAGACCCGTGCTCTGATCGAATGGGCGGCGGGGCGGCCGTTCGTCTGGGTCGATGACGAGGTCACGGACGCTGATCGAGCCTGGGTCGCCGCCCACCATCCGGGACACGCTCTGCTTCACCGAGTCGATCCCCGTGTGGGTCTCACCGATGGCGACTATGTGGCCGTCGACTTGTGGTTGCGGCAGCCGTTCGGGCACATTGCGATCATGGCAGGGTCCGGTCCCCGTGATGTGAGAGAAAGCTGAGGCTTGATGTCTGCTGTTCCTGCTGATCCGACTGCGGTGCATCCGATGCCTGAGCAGCCTCGGGTGGTGCTGCTGAAGCCGTTGGTGACCTCGCCGTTGATCGAGGTCGGGGAGTTTTCCTACTACGACGACCCGGACGATCCGACGGCGTTCGAGACCCGCAATGTGCTCTATCACTACGGGCCGGAGAAGCTGGTCATCGGGAAGTTCTGTGCGCTCGGTGAGGGGGTGCGGTTCGTGATGAACGGTGCCAATCACCGGATGGACGGCCCCTCCACGTTCCCCTTCCCGATCATGGGTGGCTCATGGGCGGAACACTTCGATCTGATCAGAGGCCTGCCGGGCCGTGGGGACACCGTGGTCGGCAACGACGTCTGGTTCGGATACCGCGCCATGGTGATGCCCGGGGTCCGCATCGGTCATGGCGCGGTGATCGCCTCCGGGGCCGTGGTCGTCGAGGACGTCCCGGATTACGGGATCGTCGGCGGGAATCCGGCCCGGCTGATCCGTCGCCGGTTCGACGACGCGGACATCGCCCGGCTGCTGGCGTTGGCCTGGTGGGACTGGCCGGTGGAGCATCTCACCGAGCACATCCGGACGGTCATGTCCGGCAGCGTCGACGATCTCGAGGCGGCGGCTCCGGGGGAGAGGTAGCGCCACGAGCCCGGGCCGCGAGGGGTCTTGCGATATGACGGCTGGGTGTGGGGGCCAACTCTGCGTGGATGGGCGGAACTTGTTCCGTCGACGGGCGCGCGGGGGCGGATGAACGCCAGGGAGCCGAGGAACCGGGGAGCCGGGGAGGCGGGGAGGCAGCCCGGCCCCTGTCGTACGGGCCGGGCCGGCTGACCTCATGCAGCAGGCCTCAGGGTGTGGACACCCCGGCGTGCAACCCCGCTCAGGGGGTCGGCAATCCGGGCCCCGTGCAGTGCACGTCGGCGCGTGGCACGGTGCCGTCGGTCAGGTAGGCCGCGGCCGTGTCGTCCACGCAGGTGTTGCCACGGCTGGCGAACACCCCGTGGGAGTAGTCGTCGTGGAGGGAGACCAGACGGGAGCCGGGCAGTCGCCGTTGTAGGGCCCGGGCGCCCTCGATGGGGGTGACGGGGTCGTGTGCGGAGGCGATCAGCAGGACCGGTGGAGCGTCGGGGCTGCCGAGCGGTGTGGCGTGTGCGGGCCGGTGGTGCCAGTACGCGCACACCGAGGCCTCCATGCCGGTCAGAACCGGCTGGGAGTCGAGGCCTCGCATCCGTCGGATGTCGGCGAGGACGCGGGCGGGTGAAGGCGCTGGTCCGTCCGCGCACTTGACCGTGCGGTTGGCGGCTTCGTACGTGCGTGACGCGGGGCCGTCGAAGGGTTCTGCCGGGCGCAGCCGGCCGGTGGTGCCGTCGCGCAGGTAGGTCCGCAGGCCGTCGGCGAGGCCCGCCCAGCGTTCGGTGCGGCCCAGTGCCCGGTAGACGGCGCGGTCGAACTCCGCCGCCCCGAAGCCGTCCACGGGGCGCTCGGCGAGACCGTCCCGCACCCGCTGGTACGCGGTCCGTACCGCCGCTGCGTCGGTGCCGAGCCCGAAGCGTTCCTGGTGCCGGGCCGCCCAGTCGAAGAACACGTCCCGCTGGCGCACCATGGCCCGGCTCTGGAGAAGGTCGAAGTCGTACCAGTCCTCGGGGCCGACGACGCTGTCCAGCACCATCCGGCCCACCCGCTGCGGGAATTGAGCGGCATAGGCGGCACCGAGGTAACTGCCGTAGGAGACGCCGAGGTAGCCGATCCGGGGCTCACCGAGTGCCGCGCGCAGGGCGTCCATGTCGCGGGCGGTCTCGGTGGTCGACAGGTGCGGCAGGGCGTCCTTGAGATGCCGGGCGCAGTCGTCGGCGGTCCGTCGTAGGCCGTCGAGGTAGGTGCGCTCGGCCGTCCGCCCCGTCGGCACCGGGTCCTGCCCCGGGCTGTCGAAGAGGCCGCCCATCGGGCCGCAGTCCGCGGGTGCGCTCGCGCCGGTGCCGCGTGGGTCGAAGCCGATCACGTCGTAGGAACGCCGTACCCGCTCCGGCAGTTTGGCGCGCTTGGTCACGGCGTAGGGGAGGCCCGATCCGCCGGGCCCGCCCGGGTTGACCAGCAGGACGCCCCGCCGCTCGGAGGCGGGGCCGGAGGCGCGGACCCAGGAAATGGCGATGTCGAGGTGCTTGCCGTGCGGGTGGCTGCGGTCCAGGGGGACGCGCAGCCGGCCGCACTCGACGCGTTCGGGTGCGGGTGGCGCCGGTACGGAGTCCGGGCAGGCGCCGAAGTGGAGGGCCTGTGGTGGGGGAGCGGCGGGGGCGGGGGCGGCCGGGAGCAGGGCGGCGGTGGCCGTGAGGGCGCAGAGCAGGCCGGTGCGGCGTACGGCAGGAATCACTGGTCTCGCATTCGGGAGTGCGGCGGAGGGCGCCGAAGGACTTGGTGATGAAAATGATTATCGTTTACAGTGTGGTTCGGTCAAGCGAACGGTCCTCGCCAAGGGGCCGCCGCTTCGCCAAGTACCGCCGCACCAACGCCCGAACAACGCTGCGAAGAAGGGACACCGTGGCTCATCTGCTGATGGTCGAGAGCTGGGTCGGAGCGATGAGCAGGCTGCTCCCACGTGCGATCCGGGAGGGCGGACACGAGTTCAGCTTTCTCACCCGCGACCTGCACCACTACCTGCGCTCCGCGCCCGAGGGCGCCGCTCACCCGCTGCTCGGCGCCCGCAATGTGCTGACCGCCGACACCAACGACC
>Ga0207426_1001519_pt1 | contig 18903 bp, 14 predicted proteins | sample AraplaMF_Cvi_mMS_FD_184265 | JGI IMG/M metagenome (GOLD analysis project Ga0207426, IMG submission 184265) | Arabidopsis root microbial communities from the University of North Carolina, USA - plate scrape MF_Cvi_mMS (SPAdes) (version 2) | ecosystem: Host-associated > Plants > Roots > Endosphere... | reverse complement strand
CGCGTGGAAACGCCGCTCGTCGAGATCGACGCGCCGGTGATCGCCGGCAAGAAGCTCGCGATCGTGCCGGTGCTGCGCGCGGGCATCGGCATGTCGGACGGTCTGCTGGATCTGGTGCCGTCGGCGCGCGTCGGGCATATCGGCGTGTATCGGGCCGAGGATCATCGCCCGGTCGAGTATCTCGTGCGGCTCCCGCCCGATCTCGAGGAGCGCGTCTTTATTCTCTGCGATCCGATGGTCGCGACCGGCTACTCGGCGGTGCACGCCGTCGACGTGATGAAGCGCCGCAAGGTGCAGAGCGAGAACATCGTGTTCGTCGCGCTGGTGGCGGCGCCGGAAGGCGTCAAGGTATTCCAGGACGCGCATCCGGAGGTAAAGCTCTACGTTGCGTCCCTCGATTCGCATCTGAACGAGCATGCGTATATCGTCCCGGGGCTCGGCGACGCGGGAGACCGCCTGTTCGGCACGAAGAACTGAGCGCCCGCAACATTTTCGCGATTCCTGTTCATCCCGCCGCGCCGTCCGCGCGGCGGTTTTGCGTTTACTGCCGCCTTTTCGAGTTTTCGCCGCGATTCGCCGGATTTCACGTCGTTTGCATCACTTTTCCTGTGTCTGTCCGCGCGCAGCGGTTCTGAGAGCGGGCGCCGCCATGCTAAAATTTCGGTCTGTTCCTATCCGGGTTCCGCCAGATTCGGCGATCCGCGAGCGGACTCGCGACCGGCGCACAAGCGCGGCGCGGACAGACACATTCGGCATCACAAAGCACGACAGCACACTAGGCGCACGGCTAGACGCCCGCGCGCGATGGAGAAAGGTAATGGCGGGTCATTCGAAATGGGCCAACATCAAGCATAAGAAAGCCGCGGCCGACGCGAAGAAGGGCAAGGTCTGGACGCGCCTCATCAAGGAAATCCAGGTCGCGGCGCGCATGGGCGGCGGCGAGGTCGATTCGAACCCGCGCCTGCGTCTCGCCGTCGACAAGGCCTACGACGCCAACATGCCGAAGGACAACATCAACCGCGCGATCCAGCGCGGCGTAGGCGGCGTCGATGGCGCGAACTACGAAGAAATCCGTTACGAAGGCTACGGCATCGGCGGCGCGGCGATCATCGTCGACACGATGACGGACAACCGCACGCGCACCGTCGCGGAAGTGCGCCACGCATTTTCGAAGTTCGGCGGCAACATGGGCACGGACGGCTCCGTGTCGTTCATGTTCGATCACGTCGGCCAATTCCTTTTCGCACCCGGCACGCCGGAAGACAAGCTGATGGATGCGGCGCTCGAAGCCGGCGCGGACGACGTGGTAACGAATGAGGACGGCAGCATCGAGGTGATCTGCCCGCCGAACGACTTTCAGAAGGTGAAAGACGCGCTCGAAGCCGCGGGCTTCAAGGCAGAACTCGCCGAAGTGACGATGAAACCGCAGACGGAAGTCGAATTCAGCGGCGACGACGCAGTGAAGATGCAAAAACTGCTCGACGCGCTCGAAAATCTCGACGACGTGCAGGAAGTCTATACAAACGCGGCGATCAACGAAGACTGAACTTCGTATCGCAGGGGGCGTGGCGCAAACGAAAGCGCCCCGCCCTCGCATGGAACATCTTTCGCTTCGGCTCGCATGCCGGAGCAGCGCCGCCAGCGCCGCGTGATCTTTGCGGCGCGGCATCGCCACTGGAAGGCGCGTGACGCAGCCGATGTCAGCGCGAGCCGCCTTCGCGACGCTTTGACGGTCGTCATGCGCGCAAGCCAGGGGCCGTGCGCCCGCCGCTTTTTCTCAAGCCGCTTTTTGTCAGGATTTCGGGGATTCAAATGAAGTTACTCGTCGTCGGTTCCGGCGGCCGCGAACATGCGCTGGCCTGGAAGCTCGCGCAATCGCCGCGCGTGCAGATCGTCTATGTCGCGCCGGGCAACGGCGGCACCGCGCAGGACGAGCGTCTGCGCAACGTCGACATCACGGACCCGGCGGAACTCGCCGATTTCGTCGAGAAAGAGCATGTAGCATTCACGCTCGTCGGGCCGGAGCAGCCGCTTGCCGCGGGCATCGTCAATGTCTTCCGTTCGCGCGGCCTGAAAATCTTCGGACCGAGCAAGGAAGCCGCGCAGCTCGAGAGCTCGAAGGACTTCGCCAAGGCGTTCATGAAGCGCCACAACATCCCGACGGCCGAATACGAAACCTTCTCCGACGCCGCCGCCGCGCACGCGTACATCGACGCGAAGGGCGCGCCGATCGTCGTCAAGGCGGACGGACTGGCCGCCGGCAAGGGCGTCGTCGTGGCGATGACGCCGGAAGAAGCGCACGCCGCCGTCGATTCGATGCTCGCCGACAACAAGCTCGGCGATGCGGGCGCACGCGTCGTAATCGAGGAGTTTCTCACGGGCGAGGAAGCGAGTTTCATCGTAATGGTGGACGGCAAGCACGTGCTCGCGCTCGCGTCCAGTCAGGACCACAAGCGCCTGCTCGACGGCGACAAGGGCCCGAACACGGGCGGCATGGGTGCGTACTCGCCCGCGCCGATCGTCACGCCGCAGTTGCACGCGCGGGTGATGCGCGAAATCATCCAGCCGACGGTGCGCGGCATGGAAAACGAAGGCATCCGCTTCACGGGCTTCCTGTACGCCGGTCTCATGATCGACGCGAACGGCAATCCGAAAACGCTCGAATTCAATTGCCGCATGGGCGATCCGGAGACGCAGCCGATCATGGCGCGCCTGAAGGGTGACTTCTCGAAGGTCGTGGAAATGGCCATCGACGGCAAGCTCGACAGCGTCGATCTCGACTGGGACCGCCGCACGGCGCTCGGCGTCGTCCTCGCGGCGCACAACTATCCGGAGACGCCGCGCAAGGGCGACCGTATCAGCGGGATTCAGGCGGAAACCGACAGTTCCGTCACTTTCCATGCCGGCACGACGCTCACTGACGGCAAACTCACGACCTCGGGCGGACGCGTGCTGTGCGTCGTCGGTCTGGCGGATTCCGTGCGCGGCGCGCAATCCGTGGTCTACGATACAGTCAACCAGATCTCGTTCGACGGCATGCAGTACCGCCGGGATATCGGTTATCGGGCGGTGAACCGCAAGCAGTCGGCGGACAAGCCCGGCGACAAGCACTGACACGTAACCGCGCGGCTTTTGCCGCACGAATCAACGCGCTGCCGGACCTCGTGTCCGGCAGCGTGCTTTTGAGAGTTTTGAGGCGAAGGGTTTACCCCCGCCCATTCATGGCCGCCCGCAGGGCGCACGCAGCAATCGATGAGTGAACCGAACCGCAGCGCGGAACAACGTAAAGAACACGACGCAGCCCACGATATCGGGGCCGTCCGCGATTATCTGACGGGCCTGCAGACGCGCATCGCCGATGCCCTCGGCGCCTTCGACGGCACCGCCTTCGCCACCGATGCCTGGACGCGCGAGCCCGGCGCGCATCTGCGCGGGGGCGGCGTCACGCGCATCCTGGAAGGCGGCGGCTTTTTCGAGCGCGGCGGCATCGGCTTTTCGGACGTGCAGGGCGACGCGCTGCCGCCCTCCGCGAGCGCGGCGCGTCCGCAGCTTGCGGGACGCGGCTTCGAGGCGCTCGGCGTGTCGCTCGTGATGCATCCGCGCAATCCGCACTGCCCCACTGTGCACATGAATGTGCGCATGCTCACCGCGACGAAGGCAGGCGAAGTGCCGATCTTCTGGTTCGGCGGCGGCATGGATCTCACGCCGATTTACGGCTACGAGGAAGACGCGCGGCATTTCCATCGGATCTGCCGCGACGCGCTCGATCCGTTCGGCGCGGACCTGTATCCGCGCTTCAAGACGTGGTGCGACGAGTACTTCTATCTGAAGCACCGCAACGAGCAGCGCGGCATCGGCGGGATTTTCTTCGACGATTTCTCGGAGCCCGGCTTCGAGCGCTCGTTCGCGATGATGCAAAGCGTCGGCGATGCGTTTCTCAATGCGTATCTGCCTGTCATCGAGCGCCGCCGCGACACGCCGTATTCCGAGCGCGAGCGCGAGTTCCAGGCGTACCGGCGCGGGCGCTACGTCGAATTCAATCTCGTGTTCGACCGCGGCACGCACTTCGGCCTGCAAAGCGGCGGACGCACCGAGTCGATTCTGATGTCGATGCCGCCCGTCGCGAACTGGCGCTACGACTGGAAACCCGAGCCCGGCACGCAAGAAGCGCGGCTGTACGAAGATTTTCTGGTGCGGCGGGAATGGCTGTGACCCGGACCGCACCGGCGCGCGCGTCTTGTGCCAAACGCGTCGGCATATTCGGCGGCACCTTCGATCCGATCCACAACGGGCATCTCGCGCTCGCGCGGCGCTTCGTCGAGTTGCTGCGACTGACCGAGCTCGTGCTGCTGCCCGCCGGCCAGCCGTGGCAGAAGGCGGGCGTATCGGCGCCGGAACATCGGCTGGCGATGACGCGCGCGGCGGCGGCATCGCTCGTGCTCGACGGCGTGCAAGTCATCGTCGCCACCGATGAAATCGACCGCCAGGGCGACACCTATACCGTCGACACGCTCGCCCGCTGGCGCGAGCGCGAAGGCGCGGATGCGTCGCTTTCGTTGCTGATGGGCGCGGATCAGCTCGTCAAGCTCGACTCGTGGCATCAATGGATGCGGCTCTTCGACTACGCGCATATCTGCGTGGAAACGCGCCCGGGATTCGATGTCTCGACGCTGCCGGCGGTGGTCGCCGCGCAAGTCGGACAGCGCGCCGCATCGCCCGAAACACTGCAAGCGAGCCCGCACGGGCACGTGCTCGTCGACGAGACGCTTCTACTCGACGTATCCGCCACGGCGATCCGCGAGGAAGCGCGCACGATGACAGACGAACACGGCGCCCGCGCACATGCACGCAATCAGGTCCCGCCCGCTGTATGGGACTATATTGTTCAACATCACCTGTACCAGACACGGTAACTATGGAACTTCAGAAGCTTCAACGCGCGATCATCGACGGTCTCGAAGACGTCAAGGCGCAAGACATCAAGGTGTTCAACACGACCCATCTGACGTCGCTGTTCGACCGCGTGGTCGTGGCGAGCGGCACGTCCAACCGGCAGACCAAGGCGCTCGCCAATAGCGTGCGCGAGAAGGTCAAGGAAGCCGGCGGCGACATCATCAGCACGGAAGGCGAAGAGATCGGCGAATGGGTGCTGGTCGATTGCGGCGACGCGGTCGTCCACATCCTGCAACCCGCGCTGCGCCAGTACTACAACCTCGAGGAAGTCTGGGGCGACAAGCCCGTGCGCGTGAAGCTGCAAACGCCGAACATGTTCGGCGGCGCGAACGTGACCGCCGACGAAGACGAGGACGAGGAAGACGCCGCACCTGCGGTCAAACGTCCCGCGCGCAAGACCACGCGCAAGCACTGAAGCCGCTTCATCCGATGAAGCTGGTCATCCTCGCCGTCGGACACAAGATGCCCGACTGGATCACGAATGGCTTCGACGAATACGCGAAGCGCATGCCGCCCGAACTGCGCATCGAGCTGAAGGAAATCAAGCCCGAACAGCGCTCGGCGGGACGCAATGCCGAAAGCGTGATGGCAGCCGAGAAGCAGCGCATCGAAGCCGCCTTGCCGAAGAACGCGCGCGTCGTCGCACTCGACGAACGCGGCCGCGACTGGACCACGATGCAACTCGCGAACGCCCTGCCCGGCTGGCAACAGGACGGGCGCGATGTCGCGTTCGTGATCGGCGGTGCGGACGGGCTCGATCCGGCAGTGAAAGCGCGCGCCGAACTGATGCTGCGCGTGTCGAGTCTCACGCTGCCGCATGGCATGGTGCGCGTGCTGCTCGCCGAACAGCTTTACCGCGCGTGGAGCATCACGCAGAATCATCCCTATCATCGCGCGTGAGGCTTTTTCGACGTTGGATCGAATGCCGTGCGCGCCATTCGAACCCGACTTCAAGATGCCGACTCATCGCTTCGTTTATCTCGCGTCTCAAAGCCCGCGCCGTCAGGAGCTGCTGCGTCAGCTCGGCGTGCAGTACGAACTCCTGCTTCCCCGTCCCGATGAAGACGCCGAAGCGCTCGAAACCGAGCTGCCAGGCGAGTCCGCCGATGCGTACGTCGTGCGCGTATGCGCGCTGAAGGCGCACGCGGCGCGCGCGCGGCTGCTTGCGGGCGGCCATGCAAGCGCGCCGGTGCTGGTCGCCGATACGACCGTGACCATCGACGGCCTGATCCTCGGCAAGCCGCGGCACGAAGAAGACGCGGTTGCGATGCTCGAACGCCTCGCGGGACGCGAGCACGAAGTGCTGACGGCGCTCGCCGTCGTCGATGCGGATGGCGCGCTTCTCGAACCTGCACTCTCGCGCTCGACGGTGCGTTTCGCGCGTGCCGATCGTGCTGCGCTGCAGCGCTATGCGGCGTCCGGCGAGCCGCTCGGCAAGGCGGGCGCGTACGGCATACAGGGACGCGCGGCGGAGTTCATCGAGCGAATCGACGGGTCCTATTCGGGTATCATGGGTTTGCCCCTTTTCGAAACAGCAGCACTCTTGCGCGTGGCGCGCGTCGCATTCTAAACAGGCCATGAACGAAGAAATCCTGATCAACGTCACACCGCAGGAATCCCGGGTCGCACTGGTTCAGCAAGGCGCCGTTCAGGAACTTCACGTCGAGCGCACGCTTTCGCGCGGACGCGTCGGCAATGTCTATCTCGGCCGTGTCGTGCGCGTGCTGCCGGGCATGCAGTCCGCGTTCATCGATATCGGTCTCGAGCGCGCCGCGTTTCTTCATGTCGCCGACATCTGGCATCCGCGCATCGCGGGCGAGCCGCATTCGTCGGCGCCGCATGTGCCGATCGAGAAGATCGTCTTCGAAGGGCAATCGCTGATGGTGCAGGTCGTGAAGGACCCGATCGGCACGAAGGGCGCGCGGCTGTCGACGCAGGTGAGCATTGCGGGACGCACGCTCGTTTATCTGCCGCAGGAGCCGCATATCGGCATCTCGCAGAAGATCGAGAGCGAGGCGGAGCGCGAGGCCGTGCGCGCGCGCCTCACGGCCGTGTTGCCCGCCGACGAGAAAGGCGGCTACATCGTGCGGACCATTGCCGAAGACGCGACGAGCGAAGAGCTCGCGGCCGATGTCGCGTACCTGCGCAAGACCTGGGCGACGATCGTCGCTCAAGCGCAGCGCGTGCCGCCCACGACGCTGCTCTATCAGGACCTGAACCTCGCGCAACGCGTATTGCGCGACTTCGTGAATGACGAGACCACGCGCATTCAGGTCGATTCGCGCGAAACATATCAGATGCTCGCCGACTTCGCGGCGGAGTTCACGCCGGCGGTGGCTTCGCGTCTGCATCACTACACCGGCGAGCGGCCGCTCTTCGATCTGTACAACATCGAAGCGGAGATCCAGCGCGCGCTGTCGCGGCGCGTCGATCTCAAGTCGGGCGGTTACCTGATGATCGACCAGACCGAGGCGATGACGACCATCGACGTCAATACGGGCGGCTACGTCGGCGCGCGCAACTTCGACGACACGATCTTCAAGACGAATCTCGAAGCGGCGCATACCATCGCGCGGCAACTGCGCCTCAGGAATCTCGGCGGGATCATCATCATCGACTTCATCGACATGGAGAATGTCGAGCACCGCGATCAGGTCCTGGGGGAACTCAAGAAGGCTTTGTCACGGGACCGCACGCGCGTGACGGTGAACGGGTTCTCGCAGCTCGGGCTCGTGGAGATGACGAGAAAGCGCACGCGTGAGTCACTGGCTCACGTATTGTGCGAACCGTGCCCGACGTGCGAGGGGAAAGGTCAGGTGAAGACGCCGCGCACCGTGTGCTACGACGTGCTGCGCGAAATCATGCGCGAGTCGCGGCAGTTCAATCCGCGTGAGTTCCGGGTGGTCGCGTCGCAGCAGGTCATCGATCTCTTTCTCGAAGAAGAGTCACAGCATCTGGCGATGCTGATGGACTTTATCGGGAAGCCGGTTTCATTGCAGGTGGAGAGCAATCTCAGTCAGGAGCAGTACGACATCGTGCTGATGTAGGTTCCGCGACAACCTCGCCCGAAGCGCATTCGAGCGAGGTCCGCAACCGTGACGCAACGCAGCCTTCGCGCCTCACGCCGCCTGCTGCTGATACTGAATCCGATGCAGATGGGCATACAACCCATCCTTGCGCAACAGCTCGGCATGACTTCCCTGCTCCGCGATCTTCCCTGCTTCCATTACGAGAATGCGGTCCGCGCGCTCGATCGTCGACAACCGGTGCGCGATGACGAGCGTGGTGCGTCCTTTCATGAGCGTCTCGAGCGCCGACTGCACGTGGCGCTCCGATTCCGAATCCAGCGCTGAGGTCGCTTCGTCGAGAATCAGGATCGGCGCGTCTTTATAGATCGCCCGCGCGATCGCGAGACGCTGGCGCTGCCCGCCCGAGAGCCGCATGCCGTTACCGCCGACCAGCGTGTCGATCCCATCCGGCAGCGACGACACCACATCCGACAGATTCGCCGCGGCGAGCGCCGACATCACGCGCTCGCGATCCGGCGTCTGACCATACGCGACGTTCGCCGCGATCGTATCGTTGAAGAGCACGACGTCCTGGCTGACCATCGCAAGCTGACCGCGCAGATCGTGCAGGTTGTACTCGGTGATCGGCACGCCATCGACGAGCACCTGACCGGCGCGCGGATCGAAGAAGCGCGGCAGCAAATTCACGAGCGTCGTCTTGCCGCTGCCCGACGGACCCGCAAGCGCGACCATCTCGCCCGGCGCAACCTTGAACGACACGCGATCGAGCGTCGGCCGGTCGATGGAGCCGTAGCTGAACGTCACGTCGCGGAATTCGACCTCGCCGCGTGCGCGCGGAAGACGCCGCCCGCCGCCCTCGGGCTCGGCCGGTTCGTCGATCAGGCCGAAGATCAGCTCGGCCGCCGTCATGCCGCGCTGCAGGGGCTGGTTGATATCGATCAGATGCTTGAGCGGCGAGATCACGAGCAGCATCGACGTGACGAACGCGACGAAACCGCCGACCGTGGTTTGATCGTTCGCCGACTGCACGACCGCGATCGTGATGACGATCGCCAGCGCGATCGACGCGAGAAACTGCGTGAGCGGCTGTGCGAGCCCGCCCGATACCTGCATGCGCATCGCATAGCCGCGCAGGCGATGGCTCATCTCCGAGAAGCGGCCAATCTCATACGGCTCGCCGTTGTGCACCTTCACGACCTTGTAGCCGCCGACCGTCTCCTCGACGATATACGACAGTTCGTTGGTCAGCGTCTGATGCTCGCGGTTCAGGCGCCGCAGCCGGCGGTTGATCTTGCTGACGAGCCAGCCGATCGCGGGGAGGATCACCGCGACGATCAGCGTGAGGCGCCAGTTGAGGATGAACAGATAGCCGAGCAGGAAGACGACCGTGAGCGAATCGCGCACGAGGGTGACGACCACGCTCGACAGCACGCTCAGGATCTGATTGACCTCGAAGACGATCGCGTTGATGACCGTGCTCGCGGTTTCGCGCTGGAAGAAGCCGGCGCTCGTGTGGATCATGCGGTGGAACATTTCGAGCCGCAGTTGCAGCAGGATCTTGTTCGTCACGTAGGAAAGAAAATAGCCGGATGCGTATTGCGCCGCGCCGCGCACGAGCGCGAGGCCGATGACCGCGGCCGGCACGAGCCACTTCGCGTGATCGCTGCTCTTGGCGCCGAAGCCGTGGTCGAGCAAAGGCTTCAGCAGCATCGGGATGCCCGCCTCGGTCGCGGCGACGATGCCCATCGTCAACAGGCCGAGAAGAACCATGCCCATCAGCGGTCGGATGTACGGCCATAGGCGTTTCATGACCGCCGTGGGCGAGCTGCTTTCGCCCGCGCCGATGGTCTTGCGCAATGTCTGCTTCTCGCTCAAATCTTTCCTCGGTGTTCGGTTTGCATGAAAGTGCGCCAGTTTGATTCGCCGCGCGGGTCAGCATACGAGAATCCGCCATTCTAATCCTGTGAGGGACGCTATCGAAGAAACGCCTGTGCAGCCGATCCCGATGGAATCGAGCGCGATGCTCCCAGGTGCTGTCGCATGGGCGAACGCCACGATGAAAAGAATGAGGGGCGCGCCAGTTTAGAGAAACAAATCCGGCTGAAAACGATACGTTTTTGTCGTCATGGACCTTCCGCCAGCATCTCCTCCAGCGCCCGGCTCACCGCTTCGAGCGAAATGAGGCCCATGCATGCGGCATGATCGCCGCGCCAGGCGACACACGTCGTTTCATTGCGATCGCAGCGGCGTACCCACGAAACATGCCGCCGAAAAATGATCGGCTCGTCGCGGCACGGCATGTCGACGATGGAAACCGGCCTGAAGGGCGCGTCGCGCCAGAATTCGCCCGCGCCGTGAATCATCGCGTTGCCCGGACCGAAGAGCGTTACCGTCGGCACGCCCACCATTCGCCCCAGGTGCGCGACGCCCGTGTCGGGACAGACGACTGCGCGCGCGCGCCCAAACAGCCACCAGAGTTCGCCGAGCCCCATACGGCCCGCGAAGCTCGGATATCGTCCTTCAGGGTCGATTGCACGTACCAGGTCGGCTTCAGTCGGACCGCCGCTCCACACCGGCACGTAGCCGAGCGCCTCGATGAGCCCGGCGAGCGCGCGCCAGCGATCGTTCGGCCAGCGCTTGACAGACGTGCTCGCGCCCGGATGCAGCACCACGTAGGGTCGCGCGAGCAACGCGGCGTCCGCCTGCGTGAGCGGCGCGCTCGCCGGCGCCGGCCAGTCGCTCGGGCGATAAGGCGCTGGCGGCGGCCCGTCGATTAGCGTCGCGGCGATGTCGGCCCATGCAGCGGGTTCCGGCGGATAGGGATGCAACTCGTCGAGCGGCCAGTTCTTCCACGCGGGCGTGTCGCCGCCGTGGCCTATGATCCACCGGCACTTCGCGGCGATGGCGAGCCACGCGTGACGATTGTCGCCGACTACGATGCCGAGATCGTACGGGCCGGACTTCAGCACGGCCGAGACGCTAGCGGCATCACGCGGATCGAAGGGCAGCGCCTCCGCGCCATAGGGACGTCCCGCGTAGAGCGGCATGATCGCCTTCGGACACGTGAGCGCGATGCGCGCGTGCGGATATTGCATGCGCAGCTTCGCGACGAGCGGCGTCAGCAGCAAGGTATCGCCGAGCAGCAAGTGATGCGCGATCAGAATGCTCGACACGTCGGTCGGCCTCTGGCGGAACGCCTTGAACGCAAGCTTGGGTATCGCTCGGGCAATGATGCGTATGCGCCCGGAGAGTCGGCTCATAGAATCAAAACAGGATTGCTCGGGGTGCTGTCCACCGGCGAAGCAGGCGCAAAACACGCTTCTGCTGCAGATGGGATTCGTCAGGCCGCATGTTTCATGGACACCGATGCGGCTCGCGAAGAAAACCCGGTGCTGGATGGCCGACGTGACGGGCAACCAGACCCGCCTCGATCGAACTTTTGCTGGGCGCTCCCGTCAGGCACACTATCGGCCTCATCGACGATGAAACGAAAAGAGGCCCGCGGCCTCTTTACACTCGGTTCGGGCGAGACGGAATGCCTCGCATAACGCCACGCCCGACCGCTATTCAATAATTATACCAACTCGCACCCCCGGTCCACGCTCCATGTCACGCCCCACGCTCGGCATCGCCATCATCACCCACAACGCCGCCGCGCGGCTCGCACAATGCCTTCAGGCGGTCTCCTTCGCCGACGAAATCGTCGTCATCGACGGCGGGAGCACCGACGCGACCGTGGGCATCGCCGAGGCGCTTCGCGCGCGCGTGATCGAGGCGCGCGACTGGCCGGGCTTCGGCCCGCAGAAAAACCGCGCGCTCGACGCGCTCTCGACAGACTGGGTGCTCTCGATCGACGCCGACGAAATCGTGTCGCCGGAACTGGCGGCGTCCATCCAGGCGGCGATCACCGATCCGCAGGCAGACGTCTACGCGGTCGATCGCCTGTCGAGCTTTTGCGGCGTGTGGGTGAAGCACAGCGGCTGGTATCCCGACTGGATTCCGCGGCTCTTCCGGCGCGGCACGGCGCGCTTTTCGCCCGATCTCGTGCATGAGCGCCTCGTGCTGTCGACGGGCAAGCCGGTCGCCCGCCTCTCCGGCAAGCTCATGCACTACTCCTACGAGGATTTCGAAGCGGTGCTGCGCAAGCTGGATGCATACTCGACGGCGGGCGCGCAGCAACGTCATGCGGCCGGCAAACGTGGCGGCTTCGGCATCGCGCTCGCGCGCGGCGCGTGGGCGTTCGTGCGGACTTATGTGTTGCGGCGCGGCTTTCTGGACGGCAAGGCCGGCTTCATGATCGCGGTGTTCAACGCGCAGACGGTCTACTACCGGTTTCTGAAACTCGCGCACCTGAACCAGATGCGCTGAGCGTCTCAGCGCTTCGTGGCGATGTCGCGCGCAATGTCGATCAGCGCTCGCACGTGCGAATCGACACGGGTGTCGTAGCGCACCGCGTCATCCGGCACGCGCGCGGCGTCGCGCCGCGTTTCGATGGCATCGAGCACCGTGCGGCGCAGATCGTCGGCGTCGCCGGACTTGAAGACGTGCTTCGCGTGGTCCGCGATCGCATCGCAGCAGCCGATGCACGCCGGAAAGATCACCGGTGTGCCACACATGACCGATTCGATGCCGACGAGCCCGAACGGCTCGTAACTCGACGCGAGGATCGTGAAATCCGCTGCGCGATACGCATCCTCGATGTTCTTCGCATAACCGACGTAGCGCACGTTCGCCGCGGCTTTCTCCGGCGCGCGACCCGCGACGGCGATCACCACGTTCATGCCGGCGAGCGCCTTTTCGATCAGCGGCAAGCCCTTGCGTTCGTGACTGCTAGACGGAAAGAGCAGCACGGTCTCATCGGGTTTGAAACCGAAGCGTTCGCGCAGGCGTGCACGCGTAGCGGCATCGACCGGTGAGAAACGCGCGCCGTCGACGGGCGGATAAAGCACGCGGATTTTCCGGCTGTCGACGCCGTATAGCGCGCGCAGTTCGTCGCTCATCATGTCCGAATGCGCGACGATCACCTCGGCCTGAGCGTACTGGCGGCGTTCCAGCGCGATCTGCCGCGTGTCCGAGCGCTTCTCGCGCCGCCCGGTCGCGCGCAGAAAGCCGATGTGCGTGCCGCCGCAAATGGCGATCTCGGAACCTTCCACGCGATTGCAACCGATGAGCACATCGACCTTCGCACGTTTGCGCGCGCGCTTCAGCGCCCACGAGAAGTAGGCGTCGCGCAGCTTGCCCGGCAGAAACGACACCTTGATGCGATGCGCCTCGATCAGCCGGCTTTCGGCCAGCGACATATCGATCTTGCGCGCGAAGAACGCGGGCTTGCGCTTGCCGTCGAAGCCCGCGGCGGCGAGACCGCGCACGAGATCCATCGCATAGCGCTCGAGACCGCCGGAATGCTTCAGCGCATTCGCCGATATGCCGATGCGCATCAGTAGACGATTTCGATCGCGCTGCCCGCGAATTCACCGCGCAACGCCGTGATGAGTTCGTCGGTCGGCTTGACGCGCCATGCGTCACCGAGGCGCACTTCGCCTTCGGCGTGCTCGCTGCGATAGACGATGCTTACGTTCAGGCCGTTAGGAATGGGCGCGCTTTGGCGCGAACGTCCGTTATCGCGAGCGGGCGGCGCGGCAACAGGCGCCGGCGTTTCAGCGCCCGCCGCATGCGCTTCGAGCACACGGCGCAGGCGCAACGCATCGGCGTTGCCGTTCATCTCGACCTTCACCGACTGCGCATAGCGGCTGCGCGCGCGCTCGAGATCCATCGCCGTATCGACGGTGAAGCGAATGCCGCCCGTGAAGGCGTCGTTGCGCGCCTGACCTTGCACGACGAGCAACTCGTCTTCCTTGAAGAGCGCCTTGTTCGCTTCGAACTGCTCGTTGAAGACGGTGACTTCGCACTGCCCGCTGCCATCGTCGAGATTGACGATCAGCATCTTGCCCCGCTGCGTCATCTGCGTGCGCATCGCCGAAATGACGCCCGCGACCAGCTTGTCGCGCCCTTCCTTCAACTCGCCGATTTTCTGGCGCACGAAGCGTCGCACTTCGCCTTTGTAGGCATCGAAGAGATGCCCCGACAGATAGAAGCCGAGCGCGGTCTTCTCTTCCTGCAAGCGCTTCTTGTCCGACCACTCGGGTTCGTCGACATATTCGTGTTTCGCGAGCGGCGCGTCGCCCATGTCGAAAAGGCCGGCCTGCATCGCGTTGGCGGCGGCCTGATCGGCGGCTTCCATCGCGAGCGGCACCGATGCGAGCAGTTGCGCACGATTCGCATGCACCGTGTCGAACGCGCCCGAGCGGATCAGCGCTTCCACCGTGCGACGATTCACGACACGACGGTCTATGCGCTCGCAGAAGTCGAACAGATCGACGAACGGGCCGTCCTCGCGCGCGCGCAGGATTTCCTCGATCGCGTTCTGACCGCTGCCCTTTACCGCGCCGAGACCATAGCGAATGGTTTTCGAGCGCTTGCCGTCGGCTTGCGCAACCGGCTCGAAGCGATACGCCGAGCGGTTGATGTCCGGCGGCAGCACCGCCATGCCGTTCGCGATGCAGTCCTCGAAGAGGATCTTCACCTTGTCGGTGTCGTCCATGGCGAGCGACATGTTGGCCGCCATGAATTCAGCCGGATGATGCGCCTTCAGCCACGCCGTGTGATACGCGAGCAACGCATAGGCGGCCGCGTGCGACTTGTTGAAGCCGTAGCCAGCGAACTTCTCCATCAAGTCGAAGGTCTCGTCCGCCTTCTCGCGCGTGAGGCCGTTCTTCGCCGCGCCTTCCGCGAAAATCTCGCGATGCTTGGCCATTTCCTCCGGCTTCTTCTTGCCCATCGCGCGACGCAGCAAGTCCGCGCCGCCGAGCGAGTAGCCGCCGATGATCTGCGCCATCTGCATCACCTGCTCCTGATAGACCATGATGCCGTAGGTCTCTTTCAGAACAGGCTCGACGCGCGGGTCCGGATATTCGACGATCTCCCGCCCGTGCTTGCGCGCGCAGAAGCTCGGGATCAGGTCCATCGGGCCCGGACGATACAACGCCACGAGCGCGATGATGTCCTCGAAGCGATCCGGCTGCGCGTCCTTCAGCATGCCTTGCATGCCGCGGCTTTCGAGCTGGAACACAGCGACGGTGTTTGCTTTCTTGAGGATCGAGAACGACGCCGGATCGTCGAGCGGCACCTGCGAGAGATTCCAGTCCTTTTTCGACGGATCGAGCCGGCGAATATAGCGCTCGGCCCAGTCGAGAATCGTGAGCGTGGTCAGGCCCAGAAAGTCGAACTTCACGAGGCCGACGGCTTCCACGTCGTCCTTGTCGTACTGGCTGACGACGCCGCCGTCCTCGCCTTGCGTATAGAGCGGACAGAAATCCGTGAGCTTGCCCGGCGCGATCAGCACGCCGCCAGCGTGCATGCCGACGTTACGCGTGAGCCCTTCCACGCGCTGCGCGAGTTCGAGCAGCTGATGCACTTCGTCTTCGCTGTCGAAGCGTTCCTGCAGAGTCGGCTCTTCCTTCAGCGCATCCGCGATGGTCACGTGCTTGCCCGGCTTGAACGGAATCAGCTTCGCGATGCCGTCCGTGAACATGTAGCCGAGATCGAGCACGCGGCCGATGTCGCGTACCGCGGCCTTCGCGGCCATCGTCCCGAAGGTCGCGATCTGCGAGACCGCATCTGCGCCGTACTTTCCCTTCACATACTGGATGACGCGGTCGCGCCCTTCCTGACAGAAGTCGATATCGAAGTCGGGCATCGACACGCGTTCCGGATTCAGGAAGCGCTCGAACAGCAGGTTGTAGCGCAGCGGATCGAGGTCCGTGATGCCGAGCGCATACGCGACCAGCGAGCCCGCGCCCGAACCGCGCCCCGGGCCGACCGGCACGCCATTGTTCTTCGCCCACATGATGAAGTCGGCGACGATCAGGAAGTAGCCCGGAAAGCCCATCTTGATGATCGTGCCGCACTCGAAGTCGAGGCGCGCGTAGTACGTTTCGCGCTGCGCTTCACGTTCGGCTTCATCCGGATAAAGCTGTTGCAGACGGACTTCGAGACCTTCCTTCGACAACTGCACGAGGTAGTCGTCGAGCGACATGCCATCGGGTGTCGGGAAAAGCGGCAGCTTCGGCTTGCCGAGTTCGAGCGTCAGATTGCAGCGCTTCGCGATCTCGACCGTGTTCGCGAGCGCCGACGGAATGTCGGCGAAGAGCGCGCACATCTCGTCCTGCGTGCGGAAATACTGATCGTTCGTGAAGCGCCTCTGACGACGCGGATTGGCGAGAATGTCGCCTTCGGAAATGCACACGCGCGCTTCGTGCGCGGTGTAGTCGTCGGGCGTCATGAACTGCAGCGGATGCGTCGCGACCACGGGCAGCTTCAGCTTCGCGGCGAGCTTGACCGCTTCCTGAACGTAGGCCTGCTCACCCGGCAGACCCGCGCGTTGCAACTCGATGTAGAACGCGTTCGGAAAAAGCGCCGTCCAGCGCTCGGCGTTGCGTTGCGCGCCGGCTGCATTGCCTGCCGCCAGCGCCATGCCGATGTCGCCCGTCTGCGCGCCCGAAAGCGCGAGCAGTCCTTGGGCCAGGCCTTCTTCGAGCCATTCGACCATCACCTCGGCGCGGCCGCGATACTGGTTCGTCAGCCATGCGCGGCTCAACAGCTCGCACAGATTGAGATAGCCCTGCTTGTCGCGCACGAGGAGCAGCAGACGCGAGGGCTTGTCGCGATCGGCGGGATTCGTGATCCAGACATCGCAGCCCGCGATGGGCTTGACGCCATTACCGCGCGCTTCCTTGTAGAAGCGCACGAGGCCGAACGCGTTGCCGAGATCGGTCAGCGCAAGCGCGCCTTGCCCGTCTTTTGCGGCAGCCTTGACGACGTCGTCCAGCCGCACGATGCCGTCGGCGATCGAGAATTCGGAGTGGACGCGGAGATGAACGAAGCGGGGATCTGACATGGCGGTATTGTACATGCGGGATACACGCGAAAACGGGCGCGGCGAAGCGCGTTGGCCGAACGGATAAGCCCTGCGCGCACGCCCGACATTGCGCACGCGCAAGACCCGGCGACACGGCAGATCGAATCCCGGAGAGCCACGCGCCGTTTGCGGGATAATACGTGTTTTGCGCGCGTTTCATCCGCGCACTTTTTACCCGTTACAGCCGTTTGCGCGTCATCCGATCATGAGCATTCTGAATCTCTCCGCCTACAAATTCGTCACCATCGAGGACGGCCCCGCGTGGCGGCCGCTCGTCACCGAACGCTGCAACGCGCTCGGCCTGAAAGGCACGATTCTGCTGGCGCCGGAGGGCATCAATCTTTTCATTGCCGGTCCGATTGCCGAAGTCCGCGAATTCATCGACTACATTCGCACGGATGCCCTCTTCGGCGGCCGTTTCGCCGATCTGCAGTTCAAGGAAAGCCTCTCCGCGAAGCAGCCGTTTCGCCGCATGCTCGTGAAGCTCAAGCGCGAAATCATCACGATGAAAAAGCCCGCGATCAAGCCGGAACTCGGTCGCGCGCCTTCCGTCGACGCGCCCACGCTGAAAGCCTGGCTCGACCGCGGCCATGACGACGAAGGTCGTCCGGTCGTGATGCTCGACACGCGCAACGCGTTCGAAGTGGACGTCGGCACGTTCGACAACGCGCTCGATTACCGCATCACGAAATTCAGCGAGTTTCCCGAGGTGATCGAGCAAAATCGTGCGGATCTGCAGGACAAGACCGTCGTGTCGTTCTGCACCGGCGGAATCCGCTGCGAAAAGGCCGCGATTCACATGAAGGAAGTCGGCATCGAGCACGTTTATCAGCTCGAAGGCGGCATTTTGAAGTACTTCGAGGAAGTGGGCGGCGCGCATTACACCGGCGAATGCTTCGTGTTCGATTACCGTACGGCGCTCGATCCGAACCTGCAGCCCACCGCGACCGCGCAGTGCTTCGGCTGTCGCGCGGTGGTGTCGGTCGAAGATCAGATGTCGCCGTTCTACAAGCCAGGCGAAACGTGCCCGGCTTGCCATCCCGACGCAAAGGTCAGCCGCGCGGCCTAGAGATCGACAAGAGCCCGATGACCTATCGCGGCCGCTTCGCCCCCTCGCCCACTGGACCGCTGCACGCGGGTTCTCTCGTCAGCGCGCTCGCGAGTTTTCTCGATGCCCGCGCGCACGGCGGGAGCTGGATCGTGCGCATCGAGGATGTCGATGCGCCGCGCACCGTGCCCGGGGCCGCCGATGAAATCCTCGCGACGCTCGCGCATTTCGGTATGCATTCGGACGAACCGCCGGTCTGGCAAAGCGAGCGCGGCGATGCATATCAGGCCGCGTTCGAACGTCTTCAGGCGGCAGGCTTCACCTATCCCTGCGGCTGCACGCGACGCGAAATCGCGGATTCGCTGGTGCACGCGCACGCGCGCCATGCGACGCTCGCCTATCCAGGAACATGCCGCGGCGGCCTGCATGGCAAGCCCGCGCGCGCATGGCGGCTGCGCGTGCCGGATGGCGATGCGGCGGTCGTTACGTTCGTCGATCGCTGGCAAGGACCGCAAACGCAGAATCTCGCAACCGAGGTCGGCGATTTCGCGCTAAAGCGCGCGGACGGGCTGTGGGCGTATCAACTGGCGGTTGTCGTCGATGACGCCGACGCCGGAATCACGCACATCGTGCGCGGCGCGGATCTGCTCGATTCGACCGCGCGGCAGATCTATCTCCAGCGCTGCCTCGGTGTGCCGACGCCGGCTTATCTGCATGTGGCCGTCGTCAACAACGACGTCGGCGAGAAACTGAGCAAGCAGACGGGCGCGGCGCCGCTCGATCGGCACGCGCCTCTCCAGGCGCTCGTCGCAGCGGCGCGGCATCTGGGCATCGATGTCTCGACCGATTCCCTCGACACGTTCTACAGCGCCGCGACGGCCGAATGGGCGAAGCGC
>Ga0207426_1001517_pt1 | contig 18935 bp, 24 predicted proteins | sample AraplaMF_Cvi_mMS_FD_184265 | JGI IMG/M metagenome (GOLD analysis project Ga0207426, IMG submission 184265) | Arabidopsis root microbial communities from the University of North Carolina, USA - plate scrape MF_Cvi_mMS (SPAdes) (version 2) | ecosystem: Host-associated > Plants > Roots > Endosphere... | reverse complement strand
CGGCCGTCCTTCACCTTGCCGATCATCGAACGCAGTTCTTTATCCAGCATCGTTGTCCCCCGTCTGGTTCCCATATGGATGCAGGCAGCCGCACGGCCGCCGGTTTTTGGCTGGCAGTAGATGGCACACTGAATAGGCTGCCCGTCAACTGGGACCGTGTGTGTGCTAACGGTGTTCTGGCTGTTGATTGGGCAAAACTGCGTTCCGCAGCCCAAGGGTGCGGCAATCCGGCGCTAAAATGCGCCGGATTGTCTTTTGCACTGCGAAAAATTTGTTCGCCGCATCAGACGAAGTATCGAGGCGAATTCTACGCCACGGACATGTTGAGCGGCGGCGAGACGTGGTCCGGCAGCGGGCAGATGTAAGGTGTCTTTGCCGTCCGCTTCTGGAGGTCTGCCTTCGCAGCCTTGATGAGCGCCGGGTCCGTCAGCGCCTTGATGCCGATCCCGGCCATCGCCTTGGCGGCCTGCACCATCGCCTTGTGGGCGTGCGCGCTCTTGCCCTGCGCCACGACCTGCCAGGTGTGGAAGGGCGTACCGATCGCAACCGTGGGGGCATGAACCTGCACGGTCGGCACCACCCAGCTGACGTCGCCGACGTCGGTCGAGCCGACCAGCGGGTTGCGCTTGGCATCGAGCGGCACCAGGAAGTCGGCCAGCGGCCGATCGGTCGGCTCCATGCCGATCGCGTAATAGACCGACGCGATGTCCTTGTCGCTCAGCGTGGCGCGGATCTGGCTGGCAAAGCCCTTGTCGGTATCGTCGAAATGCGGCGGTCCGAGCTCTTCCATCACCTGATGCAGCGCCTGCTCCAGCGGCGTGTTCGGCAGGATGTTGGAGACCGCCGAGATGATCTTCATCTCGACCTTGGTCTCGGTCATCAGCGCCGCGCCTTCCGCGATCTTGCTCACGCGACCGACCAGCTCGTTCATGCCGGGCAGATCGCGGGCGCGGATCGAATAGCGCACGCGCGCATGGGCCTGCACCACGTTCGGTGCAATGCCGCCGGTGTCGAGCAGCGCGTAATGCACGCGCGCATCGCTCGGCATGTGCTCGCGCATATAGTTCACGCCGACATTCATCAGCTCCACCGCATCGAGCGCGGAGCGGCCGAGATGCGGCGAGGCCGCTGCATGCGAGGTGCGGCCGGTGAAGATGAAGTCTGCGCGCGTATTGGCGAGCGACGGCGTCACCGCGACTTCCCAGAAGCTGTGCGGATGCCAGGTGATGGCGATGTCGGTATCCTCGAATGCGCCTGAGCGCACCATGAAGGCCTTGGCCGCGCCGCCCTCTTCCGCCGGGCAGCCATAATAACGCACACGGCCGGGCACCTTGTTTTCGGCGAGCCAGTCCTTCATCGCGGTCGCCGCGAGCAGCGCCGCGGAACCGAGCAGATTGTGGCCGCAGCCATGGCCGTGACCGCCGCTCTCGATCGGACGGTGTTCCGCAACCCCTGCCTCCTGGCTGAGGCCCGGCAACGCGTCATATTCTCCCATGAAAGCGATGACGGGACCGCCCTCGCCCCATTCGCCCATCAGTGCGGTTGGAATGCCGGCGACGTTCTCGGTGATGCGAAAACCCTGGTGGCGCAGCTCGGCGAGATGCTCCGCGGCGGACCGCGCCTCAGTGTAGCAGACCTCCGGCATGCCCCAGACCTTGTCGCTGAGGTCGATGAAACGCGCCTTGATCGTGTCGACGCCACGCCAGATGTCGCTGCGGTTATCCATTTGCTTCGGTCCGTGATCTCTTGGTCAAACGAAGCGGCAATGGTTAGCAGCTTCATTGCAGACCGCCTAGCACCTCGCGGGACACCTGCCATGCGGCTGGGGCCGGAATGAGCAGCCGCCTGCCCTCTGTGCACGAAGCGTTCCTGCGCCTTTCGAAGAATTCACATGACCTTCTGTCGAATAGTTCGGAAACGAGGCTTTCAAGACGGGCTCCCCCAGCCTAAATTATGCGTGCTTCGCGCGTCGTTCTGCCGGCCAGGGCGGAGCGATGTACTAGCCAGGAGAACTCCATGTCCGCCCTGACCGAATGGAGAGTGCCGCCCGCCAATCAGCCGCGAGCGAGCGACTACGGTTTCAATCTCGACCGCGCGCTCGCGTCCGTCGTCGGCCTGCACGCCATCATTCCGCCGGATGCCTTCAGCGCCGAGACGCTGGGCACCGAGCGCGCCGGCAACGGCGTCGTGATCGACCACGGGCTGGTGCTGACCATCGGCTATCTCATCACCGAAGCGGAATCGGTGTGGCTGCACCTCGCCGACGGCAGCGTCGTCGAGGGGCATGCGCTCGGCTTCGATTCGGTCACCGGCTTCGGTCTCGTGCAGGCGCTCGGCCAGCTCGATGTCGAACCCCTGCCGCTCGGCAAATCAGCCGACACTCGGGTCGGCGACCGTGTCGTGGTCGGCGGCGCGGGCGGCCGCACGCGCTCGGTCGCGAGCCAGATCGTCGCCAAGCAGGAATTCGCCGGCTATTGGGAATATCTGCTCGACGAAGCCGTCTTCACCTATCCCGCGCATCCGAACTGGGGCGGCACCGCGCTGCTTAACGAGCGCGGCGAACTGATCGGCATCGGTTCTCTGCAGCTCGAGCGTGAACGCGACGGCAAGGCCGAGCACGTCAACATGATCGTGCCGATCGATCTGTTGAAGCCCGTCCTCGACGATCTCCGCAAGTTCGGCCGCGTCAATAAGCCGGCCCGGCCGTGGCTCGGGCTCTTTTCGACCGAGATCGACAATCGCGTGGTCGTGATCGGTATCTCCGCCAATGGCCCGGCCGCGCGCGCCGAGCTGAAAACCGGCGACGTCATTCTCGCGGTCGACGGCGAGAAGGTCACGAGCCAGACCGGCTTCTACAAGAAGATGTGGGGGCTCGGGGCTGCCGGCGTCGACGTGCCGCTCACCGTCCACCACGAAGGCGTCACCTTCGACGTCACGGTGACCTCGACCGACCGCTTCAAGCTGTTGAAGGCGCCGAAGCTGCACTGATCCCACGTCCGAGGAAGACGCCAAGAGAAACCGCCATGAGCGAGGCCGTGATCGACGACATCGTGGCCGTGCTGCCGCCGCTGCTCAATGCGCTGGAAGCGCTCGGCTTCTTCCAGCGGCATCTGCACCCTCCGGCGTTCGCGTCCGTCATGAATGCGATCGGCACGCCGGACGACGCGTTGCAGGCCGCGTATGGCGCGATCGGAGAATGGCCGGAGCAATTCGCTGGCCTCCGCGAACGGCTCGATCGTTCGTGCAACGAGACACTCGCGGCCTTTGCCGGCATTCGCGACGTCGAGCGCGGCACTGGCGATCTCGTCGCGGTGTTCCGCGCGTTGCGCCATGTGCCTCGCGCGCAGGAGGCGCTGTATCCGCTGGCTGTGCAGTTTCCGCCGGTGAGCAGTTTCTTCCTCAATGCGGCCAATCGCGAGAACGAGGACCTGCTGTCACGGCTCGAGGCCGGCGCGGGCGAAGACACCGGCATCTTCCACGATCACAACGAACCCGGCAGCCGCGGCGGCTTCTCGGTCTATGTGCCGGAATATTATTCGCCTGACCGCGCAATGCCGCTGGTGATGGCGCTGCATGGCGGCAGCGGCAACGGCCGCGGCTTCTTGTGGAGCTGGCTCCGCGATGCCCGCAGTCTCGGTGCGATCCTGGTCGCCCCGACCGCGACCGGTCCGACCTGGGCGCTGATGGGCGATGACGCCGACACGCCGAACCTGATGCGCATCCTCGAAACCGTGCGCAGCCGGTGGAGCATCGATTCCTCCCGCATGCTGCTCACCGGCATGAGCGACGGCGGCACCTTCAGCTACGTCAGCGGCCTCGACGGTGCCTCGCCCTTCACTCATCTCGCCCCGGTGTCTGCCACCTTCCATCCGCTGATGGCCGAGATGGCCGACGCCACGCGGCTGCAGGGCCTACCCATCTTCATCACCCACGGCAAGCTCGACTGGATGTTTCCTGTACAGACCGCACAGCAGACGCGGGCCGCGCTGTCAGCGGCAGGCGCGAACGTGACCTATCGCGAGATCGACGACCTCAGCCACACCTACCCGCGGGAGATCAACGCGGAGCTGGTAGCGTGGCTGAACGGAGGATGAACGCGCCATCCAGCCTGCGCGAACCTGCCGCGGAACCAACATTTCGGCCCGACGTTATCCGCCGTCACCGGAGGTTCGCCATGCAGACTTTTTTCGGAATGATCCTGGGCGCGCTGCTACTCGGATGCGGCGTGTATGTCTATGATTCCATGCAGACGTCGTCGGTCGCCAACGGCGAGGTCGCGACCAGCAATCGCACCATCGTGAACTGGGATGTCGCGAAGGCGGATTGGGACTTGCTGCGCGATCGTGCACACAAGGACTGGATCCGGATTTCGTCGAAGTAATCCCGACCGATCGAACACGAACAAGGCGCCGTCGCGGGTCCGCGGCGGCGCCTTAGTTTTTTTTGATCAGTCCGGCGAGCGTCAGTTCATCTCTCAGTTCATCTTGGCCTTGCGGGCATCGGCGATGACCTGCTCGAATTCGTTCATGCTGAGCACGCCGGGCACGCGGTACTTGCCGACGATGAACGCCGGTGTGCCGCGGAAGCCGAAGGCCTCGGCCTGGTCGTTATTACGCTTGAGCAGCGCGTCGATGTCCTTGCCGTGATCGTTGAGGTCACGCTTCAAACGGTCCATGTCGACGCCGGCCGCGGCGAGCAGTTCGTTGATGCGCGGCTCGGTCAGGCGCGAGCTCACACCCATCATGGCGTCGTGGGCCGGGTGATACTTGTCCTGGTATTTTGCCGCGAGCGCGATCCGCGCGGCCGTGACCGACACCGGCCCAAGGATAGGCCAGTCCTTCATCACCAGCCTGACCTTGCCGTCGTCCTGGACGACCTGGCGCAGTTCCGGCTCGAGCTTGCGGCAATAGGGGCAATTGTAATCGGACCATTCGACGATGGTGATGTTGCCCGCAGCATTGCCGGCAACCGGCGTATCGGGATCGCGCAGCACCTTGGTCTCGGTCAGCACCTCGTCATCGTCGGCGGCTGCCCGCGCCAGACGGCCCCCGCCCACCGCGAGAGCGCCCGCCCCGATCAGCGTCAGAGCCGCGCGACGCGTGGCCACAAGGCCCTTGTTCTCAAATACCGTCATATCTCGCCCCGTTTCGGTCCCATCTGTCGCAAATACGGATCGGACCCGGAATTGTTACGCATCATATAAGGCGTCGGGACGGCAATGTCATCGCGCCCGGCAGCGCGATGCCGGCAACCGCCGAGCTTGCTAGGCCGCAGCGCGCGGCATCATGGCCATCAGCGTCCCGGACATGGTGGCAATCAGCGTGGTCTGACCTTCGTGCTCGGCGTAGGCCCTTGCCTCGCAGAAAGTCAACGTGCGGCCTGGTTTCACGACCTCGGCCTTGAAGACGAAGCGCGCGCCGCGGGCGGGCGCCAGCAGCGTGGTCTTGAATTCGACGGTGAGGATGTCGGCTTCGTGCGGCATCAAGGTGAAGGCGGCGACGCCGCAGGCGTTGTCCATCCCGGCGGAGATGATGCCGGCATGGACAAAGCCGTTCTGCTGCGTGAAGGCGTCCGCATGCAGCATCGCCAATTAGACCTCGCCGGGGCCAAGGCGGACGATGACGATGCCGAGCGTCTTCATCGCCGGCTGGGCCGCGAACATCGCAGTCGCGGCCGCGCGATAACCCGGATTCCTCGGCTCGAAGGCGGCCACCGCTCAGGCCTCCACAGATTCGGCAAGATGCCTCAGGGCGATGTCGCGAATTGCATCCTCGAACGATGCGGACTTTCGCAAGGTGCGGTCCATATGCACGCCGGTGATCTCGCAGAACGCAGCGACCTCCCCGGTCTCGGCGTTGGTCATGTCGTGCCGGAAGCGGATCGACTTGTCGCGAATCTCGAGCAAATGGCTGTGCACCTCGACGATGTCGCCGGCGAGAAGCTCGCGCCTATAGGTAATGTTCTGCTGAACGGCGGCCATGCCGCGGCGGGATGAGCGCAAATAGCTCGGCGTCAGCCCCAGCCGGGCGAACAGATTCCAGTTGGCCTCGTCGAATTTGCCGACATACCACATGATGTTCATGTGACCGACGTGATCGCACTGCCACGGATAGACCGTGCCGCGATAGGTCGCTTCCTGCTCCATCGCCATTCCTGCCCTCGCCGGACTTTTGATCTTGATACGGTAGCGTATCAAGGCCTTACCGCGTTAGCAATACGGTACCGTATCAAGAACCGGTGAGGCTTCCTTCATGAGTGACGGCAAGGGCGACGTCTGGGTCGACGCAGGGTTTACCGAGCTGGCGCGCTCCGGGGTCGAGGGCGTGCGCGTCGAGGTGCTTGCCAAGAACCTGGGCGTCACCAAGGGCGGCTTCTATCGCCGCTTCGCCGACCGCGCCGCGTTGCTTGAGGCGATGCTGGTGCGCTGGCGCGAGGGCCGGTCGGCGTCGATTGCGCAGCAGACCAGCCTCGACGGCGAGTCACCGCGCGAACGGCTGAGGGCGGTGATCCAGCTCTATTCCGAACGGCTCAATCCGGAGGGCATGGCGATCGAGATCGCGATCCGGCAATGGGCCCGCTCGGACGAGAACGCCGCGGCTGCGGTGGCGAGCGTGGATGCGGCGCGGCTCAAGCACGTCACCGAGCTCTATTGCGCGACCGGGCTCGAAACCGAGGCGGCCGAGGCGCAGGCTTTCCTGTTCTATTGCTTCATCTTCGGCCAGAGCCTGCTGTTCGTCGAGCGCGGCCCGCGCAAGCGATCGCAGTTGGTGGCGAAATCTGCCGAGAAGCTGCTGGACTAGGGCATGATCCGGACCCGAAGGGCCGCGTAACGCAAAGCGTGAAGCGGTTTTCCGTCGCGACAGACGCGGAACGCGTTTGCGCGGAGATCATGCTCAAACCAAAGCGAAATGGCCGGAGCTTCGCCCCAGCCATCGCATCAGTGCGAAGCTCAGGCGGCGCCCTTCAGCTTCTTGTTGCATTCGCTGTAATAGCCGCCGCCCTTCTCGATCCACTTCATGCCGCCATTGCCGTTGGTGGTCTTGTTGGCGTTGTACTGGTCGACGCAGGTGTGCAGGCGCGCCTTGCCGGCGGTCTCCTTGGCGTATTTCGGATCGACCGCGTTGGGGTAGACCGCAGGCCCGGCCGGCATCGCCGGTGCGGCAGCGGGGGCGGCCTCCTTCTTGGCCTGCTTCGGCTCGGCGGGCGCAGCGGGAGCCGCCGCGGCCGGGGCAGCAGCGGGCGTCGCATCCGCACCGCACTGGGCCTTGCGGAAGTCATTCCATTTCATGGTGCCGAGCGAGCCGTCCTTCTTGGCGGCCTGGTATTTCGCGCTGCACTCCTGCGAGGTCAGCGCCTGCGCCGGCGCGCTTGCCAGCAGCGCGGCAAAGCCCGTCAACACGGCGGCACACAGCAATTTCGATTGAGTGGTCATCCTTGGCTCCTCCTCCTTGGTCTTCCGAATCCCTAAAAACTTCCTTGGGGAAGTGAAACGAGGATTGCTATCCTAGCGTGCCCGCGATTGGCGACAAGGAAGCCATGGCCTTCGCCGCCAAAATATAGTGATCCGACCTGTCCAGATTATTCATGCAGCGTTCAGCAAGACGAGCCGACGTTCCCAGCCCTTCGCAATTCTCGCAAGAAGAGTGCAACACCATGACCTTTACGTCCCGCCTCGCCATTGTCGCCGTCGCCTCCCTGCTCACGACCGGCACCGCTTTCGCTCAGACCGCCGCGCCGGCCGCCAAGACCGATGCCGCCGCCACCGCCGACAAGAAGGCGCCAAAGGAGCGCTCGGCCGAGTCGCTCGATTGCTCCAAGCAGGCGGATGCCAAGGGCCTGCACGGCAAGGAGCGCAAGAAATTCCGCTCCGAGTGCATCAAGACCGCGAAGGCCGGCGCGGCTGCGCCCGCCGCCGACAAGAAGTAAATCCGTCACAATACGGTTCGCGAACGTCAGCGAGAGGCGCGCGCATTGCGGCATGACGAGCCTGCAATTGTGCGCCTCTTGCTGATTTGCGATAAGGTGGCGTGAAGCAAATCGCCGCCTCCCTGCCCTTCGAATGGCCAAGCCGTGCCAGTATCTTGAGCATGGTGGAGACACTCGTCATCGGCACGGCCGGCGGCCTCGTATTCATCCTCGCAGGTCTTCCCGGCGGACTGATCTCCGGCTCGATGATTGCGGTCGGGACCGCTGCGATCTCCGGTCGTCAGCTGACACTGCCACCGATCCTGACCCAGGCCGTGCTGGTGCTGCTCGGCATCTCGCTGGGCTCGGTCGTCTCGCGCCATCTGCTGCAGCAGGTCAGTGCCTATCCGCTCACCATCGGCCTGCTCGCGCTCGCGACGTTCTGCTCGACCTTCGGCTCGAGCTATTACCTCCAGCGCATCCATGGCTGGGACCGCACCTCGGCCTTCCTCGCGGGCAGCCCGGGTGCGCTGTCGCAGATCACGATCCTGGCGGTCGAGCGTGGCGCCGACCTGCCCGGCATTGCGGTGGTGCAGACCATGCGCGTCATCATCCTCACCGCAGCACTGCCGATGGTGCTGGCCGTTGCGGGCGTCGCGCCCTCCGCCGCGCCGACACTGACGACGGCGATCGCCTCGCCGCTCGACCTCGCGATGCTGGTCGCGGCCTCACTCGCCGCGGCACTGCTGCTCCGGCTCATCAAGTTTCCGGCGAGCTGGATGTTCGGCGCGATGATCGCCTCCAGCGTGCTTCATGGCGCGGACTGGGTCGAGGGCGGCCTGCCGGGCTGGGTGCGCGGCGTGGCGCTGATCGGCATCGGCGCGCTGATCGGCAGCCGCTTCGCACGGATGCGGGTCAGGACGCTCGCCGGTCACATCAACGCGGCGCTCGGCTCGTTTGTCGTCGCCATCGCCGTCTCCGCCATCTTCGTCAGCATCGTCGCGCTGACCACGCAGGTGAAATTCTCGGACGTCGTCGTCGCCTTCGCACCGGGCGCAATGGACGCGATGCTGGCGCTGGCGCTCACCCTGCACATCGACCCGATCTTCGTCGGCGCCCACCATCTGTCGCGCTTCGTGTTCGTGACGATCGCGACGCCGGGCATCGTGCACCTGTTCGGGCGCACGCAGGACGACGTGGATGATTGAGAGCTAGCGCTTCGCCGTTGCCGTCGCCGCAAATCCCCATGCGGCGATCACAGCCATCAGCAGCGAGATCAGCACGTTGTAGCCGGCGAGCGAGAGGCCGAGAAAGCGCCACTGCACTTCGTCGCAGCGGACCACCTTCACGGTGTCGAGCCTCGAGAGCAGATCACCGGCATTGCCGAGATTGACCACCGGACCCGAGCAATCGGTTGGTCCCTGCCAAAAACCCCATTCGACGCCGGAATGGTAGGTGCCGAGCCCGGCATTGGCGAGGGCCGCCAGCGCGAGGATCGCGAGCCCGAGAAGCAGCAGCAGCTTCGGCGCGCCGCTCCGCGCTGCAAGCACTGTGAGCACACCGACCGGGATCGCGAGGTAGTAGGCATAACGCTGCTCGAGGCACAGCGGACAGGGCAATATCTCCAGAACCAGCTGGAAGAACCAGGCCCCCGCGATCGTCGCCGTCGCGATCAGGGTGACGAGCGCCGAGGCGGTCAGTGCAGGATCGGTCGCAGCAGGCCTGAACGCAGGTATGGCAGCACTCTGGGTCGTCACGGCAGCCTCTTTCCGGTGGGTCGCGCCCTAAGGCTGTAACCCCGCCCCATGCAGCTGTCGAGAACGGCCGGGATCACTTTGGCGCGGGTTGACCCCGCCGGGTCCATGGCTATAGTCCGCCGGCTTCGCGACGCCCTTTTTCGGGGCCGACCGGGGGCCCCTGTGGCGGAACTGGTAGACGCGCTCGACTCAAAATCGAGTTCCGCAAGGAGTGCTGGTTCGATTCCGGCCAGGGGCACCATTCCTGAAAAGGTTTGCGAGCCATCCGCACGGCTGGCCAATTCGGCCAAAGAAGCGGCCCGGATATTGTCGCGGTCATCCAGCAGATTCAGACCATGCCGTCACTTGATGGCGCTTGCAGCAGTGGCGGCCGTCTGAAGTGCGCTCGCAGCATCCTTGGCGATGGGAGCCAGCGGCGTGGCGACGAGGCCGGTGACCAGGAAGAAGACCACGTTCCACAGCTCGTATCCCCAGATCGACAGGCCCGCGATTTCGCTCAGCACGACCGACGTCACCATCGCGAGCGTCTTTGCGGCATTGCGATACTTCTGATCGCCGCGCTCATAGGCTTCATCGATCACGGCCGTCAGCATCGACTCGAACTGCGCAAGCGCACCGGTTTCCGCGGCAGTGGCTTCCCCACCGTCGGCCTTCTTCTGGACCGCAGACTGCAGCGTTTCTGGATCGACCGCCGCGACATTGGCCAGCGCAATCGCATTGGCTTGCGACAGGCTCTGCTGAATGAGCGATTTGGCCTTGGCCTTCTGGTCAGGCTTGGCCGCGCCGTTTAACCAGTCGCCCTTCAAGGTTCGCAGGATCGCATGCTTGCCGAACGGTGCCGCCCGCGAGGCGATCGCGTCCAGGAACGGGGCGAGCCCGTCTTCGATGTGGCCGAACCCGATATTGGATGGTCCGCCGCGAAACATCTTTGTCGTATCGACCAGTCCCATGGACGCGCCGCCAAGCGCGCCGATGGCCGTGACGAGGTTCGCGAGATTCGACACGCTACCGTTCAGTAACGCTTGGATGACGGTGCCCATTTTTCCTCCAGCTCAGCGTGTGGCCCTGCATCAGGCCATGAGCGAATTGGCCTTTTTCAGCCGGTCGGCGATCTCTGCGTCTTGATTGGCCGGAATTTCGACGAAACGCACGAAGGCGGTCACGGCTTGCCCCAGGTCCGTCGCGTTGCGGAAGCTGGGGACCTTCTTGCAGACGCCGATGATGATGTCGGTATTCTTGACAGGATCGAGCAGGTCGCTCAGTGCGTGGCCGACGCCGTGGCCATTTTTCATGTTGAGCTGAAACAGCCCGATGCTGTCCTCTTTCGACGTGTGGGTCTGCTGGCCCGGATCGAGACTCGACTCCCGCCACGCATTGGCGACCGCCGTGATCTGATGAAGCCGGCTGAAGCCCGCGGCCGCAAAGGCGTTGATGATGATCTTTGCCGCGTTCTGCTGCTGGGCATTGAAGTGGCTGAGATTGATGTTGCCGACGGCGGCCGGCCCATCGCCAGACCCCGCCACGTCGAGCCAGCGGATCGCCGCGACGCGTGAGCGCGCATAAGTGCTCTCCTTCACCGCGTCCGACTGGTTGCCGCCGAGCAGAGTGATCGTGTTGGCGTCGCCCTTGACGTAGAAGCCGACGTGACCGGAGACATCGTGATTCTCCGTCGGCGCCAGCACCACAACCGCGCCCGGCGGCGTATTGCCGCCGTTGATCGGCAGCGGGTCGCCCCAGCTCTTCCACGATGCAGCAAGCGCCGGATTGGTTTTCGGCACGCTGGCGGCGGCGGTCGCATTGCCTGAGCTCTTCATGCAGAACGAGACGAAGGCAGCACACCAGGGGGTCTTCGACGTATTGGTGTCGAAGTTGATCGACTTGAAATATTTGAGGATCTCGTCGTCGCTGTTTCCGACGCCCTCCTTGATGTTCTTGCCCTGCTCTTGTCGGGCAATGTCGAACCAGGGCGCCTTGCCGGAGCCGGCGACCACGGCAATCGTTTCCGGCGCGTGTTTGTTGATGAGATCAAAGGCGTCCTTCAGCCCTTGGGCGAACCTCGTGCTGACGCCGCTGACGAAATCCGTCACCGTCTTCGCGCTGGCATCGTTGGTTCCCGTCAGAGCAGGACGCGCCTTGAACAGCGCCGCAATCTGGTCGTCGGCGAGGCCCGCCTTGGTCTTGAGAAAATCATTGAGCTTGCTTGTGCCATCGGATCCGGCCGTTGCCGGTACAGTCGCCGGGTCCTGGCCCTTGTCAGCCGGTGTCGCGGCCGCCGCGGCGAGTGCGATCGCCACTTTCGGGCTACCGGTCAGATAAGCAAGAAATATCTCCAGATAGCTCGGCAGCGGCGGTTCGGCGTCGCTGCCCTCGCCTGCGGCTCGCTTCGCCTCCGTGATCGCCTTGGCATCAGCGAACATCGTGAACGCCGCGCCGTAGGCCTGGGGCAGAGCGGCGTCCACGCTTCCCGCACCGAAGCCGGCTGCAAGGCTGCCGCCGTTGTCGAGGAACCTCTTCCATTCGGCGGTGCTGATCTGGCACGGCCCGACGCCGTCCGATCCCGGAATCTTGGGGCCGGCATTCGTCATCTTGTGGCCGGCGTCCTGGGTTTCGAAAATGGCTCGCGCGATCACATAATCCGCCGAGACGAACCATGGCGTGGTCTGCGGCAATTCGTTCACCACGAACTCCACGACGAGGCATTCGCGAACGAAGGCCGCTTCGCTCATGATGTCGCGGCCCTTCACCACGAGGCTGTCCTTCGCCACCCAGCCAGTCTGGTCGTCGACCTTGACTTCGATGAAGTCGCCCGAAAAATTTCCGGTGCCTTCAACGATCATGTTTCCAGACAAGCCGTCGATGGCCGTGCCGCCGGGCTTATCGAGCAGATCGGGAAAACCTTTAACCAGATAGGTCGTCATGATGGACCTTCATCACTGTTTCGGAGGTGCAGTGGGAGCCGCACTTGAACCTGCAGCTGGAGCCGGATTTGCAGCCCCGTTTGTTGGAGCAGCAGTTGCAGCCGGCTTTGGTTTCAGCTTTCTCAGGCTGGCGAGCAGCCCCGGGGTGATTTGAGTGGGAGCATTGGGCACCAGGTCGAGCTGCCCCAGCTCCGTGCGGACCGCCCGGACCTTGTCTCGCAGCGCCTGCGCACCAAGCTTGGTCGTGTTTGGAAGCGGGGCGCTGGGACCTGAGAGATTTAGAAGGTCTATGAAAGCGGTGAGGTTACCCGCGCTGAGATTGTTGCCGTCAGTGTCCTGCAGCGTCGTATTGGCAAAAGTGTACTTCTCATAGAAGTTCAGCGCATCGCCGCAGTCGGGCTGCGCGATAATGGAAAGCCGCTCTGTCTTGCTGATGACGTGATCGGCAACCGGCTTCGGCGTGCTCCGCGTCGCCTCGTAGATGTCGACGAGCATCTGGGCCAGGGTTTTCTTGGGTAGCGCGCTTGCAGCGTTCTTGTCGAAGCAAAGCGCATTCATGGTGAATTGCGCGTCCTCTTTAGTCAGGCTCTTTTCTTCAAAGAACGGACTGAATTCGTCTGGAATCGGCGTGCGATCTCCGCGTACCGGCCTCTGCACCACGGTCGCCGGCGTGAACGGCACGCCCGCGCTCCTGGGGGAAATCAGCGAATCTTTCTGTAGCCCCTCGGCACCGTTGCGCTCGAACGTCGCGATGGTGCTGTTGATCTCGGTCTCGATCGTCATCGGCATGCACAGGCGCAGATAAGAGCGCAGCGCATAGAGGGCATTCGGCCTGCTGATGATTGCGACCGCCTTGGTCGACGCCGTGCCCATCAGCCGGTCCCGGTATTCCTTCTGCCGGCTGAGCACGACCGCCTGAATCGTCGAGTGCGGCATGGTGAGGATCAGGCGCGACTGAACGTTGGTGAACGTACCAGCCGCGAGCCCGAAAGCGGCACCGACGATGGTGATCGGATTGGCGCCGACCCCGCTCGCCAGCATGATCGTCTGCGCGGTCGCGCTGGCCAGCGCCAGCTCGTTGAGCACCGGCTCGCGCGTGCGCTGCGCATCGTCGAGCCAGGCCAGATAGGCATCGCAGCGTTGGTCGATATCGTTCATGCCGGCCTGGACGAACAGCCACCATGTTTTCGCATCATAAGGATCGGGGCCGCAGCTCGTGACACCGTCGAAAACCGTCGGCACAATTCCGGCTTGCTGGCAGATCGCTCCGACGTACGCGTTCTGCAGGTCGGTCTGCGCCGCGACATCAGCGGGATAGAGCTTGGTTCCGACGCCCTGGGTGTAGTTGACGTCGCAGCCGGCACAGAACAGCGCCGTCGCGATACACGCCGCCCACCTCACAACGTAGCGCATCCACGCCCCCGTTTCAGCAGAGTGACTTGTCGTCAAGATCATCGCCTGATGTCCCGGTCTTCTGCTCCTCGGAGCGCTCGTAGCTCTCTTCGGCAGCGTTCAAATTGGATGTGACGATCGTGAAGGCACTCTGGATGTCGTCGACGACGTCGCGGCGGCCCGTGTTGATGTTGCGAACCTGCACTCGCCAGCGACCATTCCCGCTGCCGTCGAGCGCTTCGCGCCAGAATCGCAGGATGAAAACTGGGTCAACCGGGGGTCTTTGCAGGCTCATGCCGTGACGATGGCATGGTCCGAATTCGGAGCGGTCCGGCGATGATCTCGGGATTGCCGATATCCGATCTCGGCCGGCCTGCCGCGGGCTCGCGGAGTAATGCTTCGCCGATCACGGTGCGATCACGGCACGACCGTGCGTCGGTGCTGGTGTACAGCCCCGGTCGCCGCAACCTTGTTGATTCTCTCGACGGTGAGAGCGAGTTCTGCTCAGGGAGCGCCGTCGCTCATCGGGTCGGAGCAACCGCGCGAAAATTCTGCAAGATTTTGACATCGTGCATGTTTTGCCCGCTTAGATGGTCGCCCGTGTGGCCGGAAGGGACGAAGCTGCGGAGGGTGTCCCGCTTAAGTCTAGGCGAACGTGGACTGGCTCAACCAAGCTTGATCTCCCCCTCCCTTTCAATCGTCATATCCCTTCTGTATAAACCGGTAGCTTCTTCTGTAACTCGAAGGAGCCGTTATGAACGACCTGCACACGTGGCTTTCGCAACAGCACCACGGTCTGCGCACTTTCCGGACATTCCAGCAAAAACTCGAGACGCTCGGCCGGGACGATCCCGACCAGCGCGGTCTTTGTCACCTGTTGAGCGGGCTCGTCGGCAATTATGTCGAGGCCTTTGACGAGGCCCCGCTACCGGTCGAGGTCGCCGACGGCGCCTATCAGCGCCTGCTGGCGCTGGTCGAGAGCATCGACTTCCATGGCGACGCCGACCGCCGTCTGGCCGATATCAACCGCGTGGCGGAGAGCCGGCTCTGGCAATGACGTCAGCGCGGCTTTCGCCGCCGGCCTGATCACGGACAACGCGTGTAGACGGTCCTCATCGCATAGTCCTTGGCTGGTCCCGAGACCACATGCCGGACGACGAACGTTCCGTCCGGCAGGAACGTGTAGGCCGATTGATAGTCGTCGCGCCTGCAAAGATGGCGCGCATGTCCGCTCAGTCCGCCCCCGGGAGATGCGGACAGTGAGATCGCGTGAAACAGCCGCGGCGGGTCTTCCCTGAAGAAGACCTCGAATCCGTCATCGCTGCGGCTGAAGATATATTCGCGTTCGGCCTGCACCGTAGTGCCGTTCGCAAGCATGAGAACTCCCTGCTCGCGATAGGCCAACTGCCCGCTGTCGAGCGGTGCGAAGGTCGCGACACCCTGCATCGTCGCCTGCCCTTCGACGACCCGATCGAGGGACCACGTGCCGATCAGCCTTTTTGCGATTTCCGAGGCACCGCCCCAGCTATTGATCGTGGTCACGTTCTTATCTTCAAGCCTGCGCATTAACCAACCGGCCCGCCTTCTCAGAACCGGCCGCCGAAAGTTCGACTTCCGCGAAGCCGATACCTATATCCTGCTGCAGTGGATAGGGAGGCAGTGAGCGGATTTGATGGCCACGAAGCGCACGTCGGAAGCGGACGCGGACGACCTGCCCCGCTATTTCGTCTGGGTCCGGGGCCTCGAAGGCCCCGAACCGCAGAAATGGATGACGATGGACTTCGGCATCGGCGACTGGAAAAGGCCGCTGGTGCTGGCCTTCCTGGCGCTGCCGGAGGACGAGCGGCACCTGTCGCTGTCGATGCTCGCCCGCCGCTATCCGCCGCCGCGGGTCGAGGTCTAACGCCCCTTCACTTCCCCCGCGCCGCGGTCGGCGTCAGGCCGAACCTGCGGCGGAAGCAGCGGTTGAAATAAGAGAGATCGTTGAAGCCACAGGCAAACGCGATGTCGCTGATACGGCCTTCGCGATGGGCGAGCAGATCGGCGGCCTTGCGCAGGCGCAGCTCGGTGAGGCGGATGGTGAAGCTGGCGCCGGCCTCGAACAGCAGCTCGTTGACGTAACGCTCGGACAGGCCTGCCGCCATTGCGAGCTTCTGCGCGGAGAAATCCGGCTCGTGAAAGCGCGCCTGGAGGACCGACAGCACCGCCTTGAGTCGCACCGCGCGCAAGCCCCCGCGTCGTGCCGCGACCGCGACGTCGCTGCGGGCCCCGAGGCCGATCGCGGCGAGATCAAGTAGATGGCCGGCAATCGCCATGCCGGCCTCGTCAGCGGCCGTGGGATTGCGGAGCAGGAGATCGCTGTAGTCCATCGCCAGCGACAGCGCGCCGCCGGGCTCGAGCTCGCAGCCGACAAGATCGTCGACATCGGCAACCATCGCACGCAGCGTATCGACCGGCAGATGCACATTGGTGAAGCGCTTATGGCTCGCGCCGTCGGCGGCGAAGAACGGCTCGTCGAGCTTGAGCAGCACCATCGATCCCGGCCGCATGGTGAATTCGCGTCCGCGATGGATCACCTGCGACGGGCAATCGCCGGTGTTGCGTGCCAGACAAAACCGATCGTCGCCCGTCTCGACCACCTGGCGCTTCTCGCGCCGCACCGTAACGAAGCTGCCGTCGCACCGGCCAAGCATGGTGGTGCCGACATGGATCGAGTTCATGGTCGCACGAAACGGGACGTCGGCCGCCGGATCGAGCTCGCCGGTGTTGGAGAAATGCTCGAACAGTTCGGCAAAGCGGATGAAGCGTTGCCGCTCGGACAGGTCCTGCGGCAGCATCTCGGTCGAGAGCGACTTCCTGATGACGGACATCGAGAACGACTTTTCGAGAATGGCTTTTCTGGCTTCTTGAAGCAAAGCGTCGCAGCGCGGGCCGAACCTCGCAAGGCAAGATGAAAAGCCCACCGAAGTCCAGCGCACGCAAGCTATCAGCACGTCAACGTGAATCAAGCTGCGCCGGTCAGTCCAAGGTGAGGGGCCTTCAGCGCCCAACAGTCCAAGACGCTCCGCATCAGCGGGTCCTATTCAGGCGGCGGATGCGACGCACGGCCACACAAGGCAGCGCATTCGGGCAAACGGGCGGCCCCAGCCTGACGCCCGCTGGAGGAGACAGATACATGCGAACCTCTCTACCCCGCAGCCTCGTGCTCGGCGGCGCGATCGCAACCAGCCTCTGCGTCGGCTACGCGCTGGGCGCGCAGCCCCACATGGACGAAGCCATCGCGATCCTGCAATCGGCCCGCGCCGAGCTTGGCAAGGCCGAGCCGAACAAGGGCGGTCATCGCGAGAAGGCGATGGGATTGATCGACCAGGCCATCACCGAAGTGCGCGCCGGCATCGCCTTCGGCGCCAGCCACTGACGCAACGGCATCCGGAGAACAGGACATGAAACGCATCGCATTTGCCATTGCCATCGCGCTCGGCGCAATCGCGGGCACCGCCCAGGCCATGCCGCTCGCCCCGCTCGCGAGCGCAAATGGCGACGTCATCGCAGTCGCCGGCGGCTGCGGCCAGGGGTGGCACCGTGGTCCGTATGGCGGCTGCCTGCGCAACTACGCCAACCCCGCCGCACACGCCTGCCCGCGCGGCTACCATATCGGTCCCGGCGGCGCCTGCCGCGGCAACGGCAGGTAAGGGCCTTATATCCCGCCTCTCCCCGCTCGGCGGGGAGAGGGCTTCGCGGTTCGATCACTCGCCCCCATGATTATGGGTGTCGCAGCGTCTGCACCGCGGCTAAACTTGCGCCCGCACGCCGCGGGGGACACGCGGTGCGGGACGACGGGCATGAGCGAACAGGGCGAGACGGGTGAAGCCATCACCATCCTCCTCGTCGAGGACGACGCGCCGACCTGCTGGCGGCTCCAGGACGCGCTGGTCAAGGCCGGTTATGAGGTGCGCAGCGCCGGCTCGCTCGGCGAGGCGCGCCAGGCCCTGATCGGCGGTGCGCCGCGCGTGCTGCTGACCGATCTGCGGCTGCCCGACGGCCACGGCGTCGAACTGATCCGGGAGACCCGGCAGCGCTGTCCCGACACCGAGATCATGGTGATCTCCGCGCTCGGCGACGAGGAAAGCGTGATCTCGGCGATCACCGTCGGTGCCACCGGCTACCTGCTGAAGGACGCCTTCCCCACCGACATCGCCACCACCGTGCGCGATCTGGTCGCCGGCCATTCGCCGATCTCGGCCTCGATTGCCCGTTTCATCGTGCGCAGGACGCAAGGCGCAGCACAAACCTCGGCCGAGCCGCTGCCGGGCCCTGCGCTCAACACCGCGCGATTGACGCCGCGCGAGATCGACATCCTCTGGGGCATCGCGAAAGGCTTCAGCTATGCCGAGATCGCGAGCCATCTCGGCCTGTCCAAACAGACCGTGCCCGGCCACATCAAGAACATCTATCGCAAGCTCGAGGTGCACACGCGCGGCGAAGCGGTGTTCGAAGCGGTGCAGCAGGGCCTGATCAAGCTGTGAGCGGGATTGCGGCGAATGCGCCCGCGCGCCCGCGACGACGGCTGATCGCCTCGCGCCTCGTGCCTTATCTGCTGTTTCAGGTTCTGATCGTCGTCGCAACCATTCTCGGACTGCGGCTGCTGCAGCCCATCGATCCCGACGATTTCGCGCTGAACGGATTTTCGCTGCGGGAAGATGGCGTGGCGCGCGCGGTGACGGTGCCGCACTTCACTTCATCGCGGTATTCGCTGGCGGACCCGCCGCTCTACACCGGCAGTTTCACGTTCAGAGCCGGCGACACGGCGCCGGGATGGTCGGTGTTCCTGCCGCGCTTTAGCAACGCCGTGGAAGTTGCGATCAACGGTGTCGTCGTACTCGACTCACGCCGCGACGCCAACGCCAACCGGCCTGACCGAAACACGCCGCAGATCACGTCCATCCCGTCCTCGCTGCTGCGC
>Ga0207426_1001514_pt1 | contig 18969 bp, 15 predicted proteins | sample AraplaMF_Cvi_mMS_FD_184265 | JGI IMG/M metagenome (GOLD analysis project Ga0207426, IMG submission 184265) | Arabidopsis root microbial communities from the University of North Carolina, USA - plate scrape MF_Cvi_mMS (SPAdes) (version 2) | ecosystem: Host-associated > Plants > Roots > Endosphere... | reverse complement strand
CGGTGGCAGGCGCGAATAGCCGTAGGGCTGCTTGCTGTAGAGCGGATCGGCCACATACATGCGGGCATCGCTCGGCCCAGGGAAAATCTCGTTGGGTAGAATCGACAGCCAGACGCGATCTGGCTGCTCATAGCCTGGGATGAACGGAGGCTGAGGAAAAATCCAGAATCGAGTTCCTGTGCCGGCCTCGGTAGAGGCCGCCATAACATGCGGGTGCAAATCCATGTTGGTCTCGCCCCATATGTAAAAGCAACTTTACGTTTATTTAGTAAATATTAATTATATCAGTGTCAATATTGGTTGCTTCGAGATCGCGAATGAAAGTATTCGTTGCAACCCAGGCTTCAGCTGGGCGCCGGCCGGAAAATCTCTCAGACAACTCTGGCGCGAATTTGAGTGCCGCTAGTGCGTCAAGACCCTTCTGTCGGACGAATTGATGACGCAAGCGGCCGATTTCTTCTCGCGGCCACCCCTCTGCGCGAAGTATCTTCTCAATGGATCGATCGCGAAAATTCATTCGCCGGGCAGTTTCGGTAAGGCTGTCGCGTTGAGCGGCGCTTATATGGCCGAGCCGCATCAGATGGGAAAACGTTCTTTGCAGATCGATCAATGCATCTGTCACCGGCGGGAAGCCCAATTCGGCCGGCCCCGACTGAACGGCGACGGCATCGTCTGGGGTCAGCACCCAGCGCCTGTACCACCGGAAAATCAATCCGACGCCGATCATGCCGTATGGACCCAACTCCGCAGCCCGAAGCGCTCCCATGCTTGCTGCTCCGATCACGACGATCCCTTGCGCTAGCGCCCATAAAATCTCCTTGTGCCGGACCGATGGGCGGTCTTCGAACTGCCCGTCGATGATGACCATCGCTCTTGGACGAAATGCATGGGCCGCAAGCAGGATGTCGCCCTGTGCCACCGGCTGCAGGTAAACGGCATCAAGTGCCGCCTGAGCCTCAGGCAGTCGCAGTGTCGGCCCCAGAAAAACCAGTATCGGTCCGGCTAGATCTGCCGCACTCATTTTGACCTCCTAGCGCACGACGTTGAACGGGCGGGCTCGGGGCATCAGCATCCTGACGCAACGAACGGGCCCGCCTGGATGTGAACCCAGGGGAACCGCAAGAACGGGTCCAAGCTCGGCGTCTTCGATCCGGTCGAGCAGATCCTGGAGGCTCGAAATAGGAGGGGCGTCAACGATTTGCGTGAAAGAAACTGGATTGAGGATGAGCTGCCGGGCCTTTGCAACAATGCTATCGACTCGCTTGTGATAGTGTCGCGTCGTCTGATCGTCGCGAGCGCCTGAGATGGCTCCGGCACGGGCCGCGAGCGCCTCGCACAAGGCATTTTCTGCCGCCTCGGCGAGGTCTTGCCCAGCCGAATAACCTTCCGTCGGCAATGCGAGCAGGGGATGGCCGCCACCGAGCTCGATCGTCTGGCACCAGACGACGCTAACGCCAGTCGGGGAGGGGGAATGCCAGAACCCGGCCGATATATTGTGTTCCGCAAGAAGACCGGTCAGGTGATCGACGGCGGGACCGAGGCTCTCGGGGGAAAGCCGGTATCTGTCGAAGAAGCCGTGCGTGTCGAATGCCCGGGCAATTGCGTCGCGTTCTATACACTCGAGGAGCGCATGTGCGGTCGCTTGATGCCAGGTTGAATGGCAGGCAAGACCGGTGGTGGTACGCAGGAAGAGCCCGTCGAAATCCGGGGGCGGATCCGTATAGCGTGTGTGCACGAGTTCAAGAGGAACCATTTGGCTGTGTCGGAGGCAAAGGTCATAGCCCATGATCCAGAGGGTTGGTTTCGACCGCCAGGCCGATGTTGCGTGGTCGTCAAGCTGACGATCGAAGAGGCCCTCCGGGATGGCGAGCTCATCGGCGCTTCCAAGGACGGCGCTGGTGGCGGGAACCAACTCGGCGTAATGGCGCTCAAGTGTCTCCATGATCGCGCCGATGGCGGCATGAACTATGGATCGGCCGCGGCCAAGCGAGGTCACTTCGGAAAGGGCAGTTGGGCGGATTGCCTGGACCGTGGGAAGCCCCAACCGGTCAAGGCCGGTGAGGTCTGCGACGCGTGTTATTCCTGCATGCCGGCAGATTGGCAGGAGCCTTCGCAGGTAATCATCTGGCGGATCGACCTCGGCCCTGCCCAACGATGCCCCCCGGTTGGCGGTGACCTCTGCCGCAAACTCGTCGAAGAGGCCGCCCCCTGAAATGGCGCCGTTGGGTTCATCGGTCGACAACAAGGCCAAGCTCCTCGAGCGACTCCCTTATTCTGTCCTGGAGTGCGGCCGCCCCCTGCGTTTGGGCGATCTCTGCAGCAAGACGCAAATCTTCCATGACGAGCTCGCGCATCGCGCCGGAGCGGGCGCGCAGCATGGCCCGAACGCGGTACAATTCCGCAAGCCAATAGGCGTGACCGGTTTCCCTTGCTTTGACGATCGCCTGGCTGGCGACCTCGATGGCGCGATCGACCTTACCGTCAAGGCCGAGCATTGCGGCCTGCATCGAGAGATAGATCGGCAGATCGATGACCGTGCCGAGCTCTCCCAAAAGGTCAAATCCCTTGCAGAATCTCTCATAACCGCTTGCGACGCTTCCAAGATGCGCTTCGGCCCATCCGCCGAAAAGGAGCGAAAGTCCGGCCAAAGATTGCATTTCATTCTGTCTGGAGAATTCAGACATCTCTTCCGAGATGGCTGTCAAGCGTTTGTAATCATTGCGATAGAATGCCGCGACAGCCTCCACGTCGAGAGAGTGTGCTTTGCTCGGCAGGTGGGAAATGCCATTCACGAACTGGATCATCTCTTTCAGTACGCGGTCTGATTCATGCGTTTGGCCTGTCAGCCACAGCGAGTGGGCCAGTTGACCCAGGCCACAGGCACAGGCATCGTGCCCACCGTAGATGGTTCGCGCTTCGGTCGCCCTTTGTGTGTCGTAGAGAGCCAGGCCTTCCCGCACAGCATTCTGCGTTTCCCTATGACGTCCGAGGTTGAAGTCGATCGCCCAGATGCAGTGGTTCATCTGCAGGCGTACCTCCGGGTCCCGGATGCCTGCCAGCATGACCTGAACCTCCATGGCGCGTTCGTGCATCGTCAAAAAATCGGAACCCGTCAGCCACCAACCCCAGTAGATTGGAAACCATCGCGACTTCTCTTCCAGCGGTTGTCGATTGGCGATTTCCACCCCATCTTCGTAAAGCTTTCGCGCCGGCGGCGAATTCAGGCCGATTGTCCCGGTAAGCACTGGTCCCAATGCGATGACGGCCGATAGCCGCAGCCGATCGACCCGCTCGTTCATGCCGAGCTCGTCGCAGATTGAGAGGCCATGCTCGAGATGATGGCGAGCTTCGACCAGGGCCGACCGACGTGCGGCCTCCTGGCCGGCCGTAATGAACAATTCCACGGCGGTCTCCTTGAGACCCGCACGTTCCGCATGCTCGGCACGCGCACCGCCATCGATCCACGGTGCGATCGTGGGGTCTTCGGTCAGTGCGTCGAAGAGGCGGCGATGAAGCGCCTGGCTTTGTCGCCGTAGCAGCAGTTTGTATATCGTCTCCTGGATCAGTGAATGGCGAAAGCCATAGGTAACCGTTCCGCCGGCTCGCACATGCGTTACGAAGCCGGTGTTACACAGTGTATCCGCCGCGTTTGCCAGCGCCTTCCTGTCATAGTCCGGAAGCAGAGTCTGAAGAAGCGACAAGGTAAAGCGGGAGCCGGCAACGGCTCCGGCGCGTGCCACGTCTCTAATTGGGCCGAGATTGCCGAGCCGTGCTTCGAGGATCTCTTCAAATGTCGAGATATGCGCCGACGCTCCGCTTTCCGGGATCGTGACACCCGTAATCGTGGTCTCGGACATCCATTGGCATATCTGCTCGATGAAAAGCGGCACGCCGCCGGAAATCCGCTCGGTTACCTCAACCAGGTCTTCAAACTCCGCCGCTCTGTGCTGTGGCCAGTTGCGCTCGATTGCAAGCCTCGTCTGGTCTGCATCGAGAGGGTTTAGAGGCAGTCGCGATGGACGGGCGTCCTCTGGCCATTCCATGGTCGCCTCAGGGCGTGTGGTCGCAATCAGGAGGATCGGTAGCCCCAGGATGGCGCGGGCCGCCTCAATCAAAAACTCTCGAGAAGTCGGATCTATCCAGTGAACGTCCTCGACGACAAAGAGAAGGGGCCCGTTTTCACAGAGTGCCTGCATCGCCTTCGGGATTGCTTGTCGCGCTCTCTCCCGGATCAGTCTGGGATTGCTGCCGGCGAGGTTTTCGCTCTGCCCCTCGGCTCCGAGCAGATAGGAGAAGAGCTCGGCGATGTCATTGTCCCGTATGCCGTGGCGGCGAAACCGGCTGGCGACTGCGGATGCCGTCAATTTCGTCTGCCCACCCGTCTCGGGCATGCCGGTAAGGCTGTTGGCCAAAGGATGCAGCGTCGAGTGAAAGCCGCCGGGCACGCATTGGAAGAAGAAGGATTTCGATCGCTCTGCACGGGTCAGTCTGCGGAACTCATGCAGAAGGCGTGATTTTCCAATGCCGGCGTCCCCCTCGATAATGACCGTCTGTCCGTTCCCGGCAACGACGCTTTTCCACGCTTTCGATAGCGTGCCGAGCTCCTCTACGCGGCCCACGAAAGGATTGCCGAGCCTCCCGAAGGCATAGAACCTGTCCACTTCATTCTTATGACCGAGTGCGCGCCATGCTCGTTCCGGCGCCTCGAATCCCTTGAGGTTCCAGATGCCCTCGAAGGAGAACGCATGCGAGCGGCCCGCCAGCCTGCAGGTTTCGTCAGACACGAAGACTGTATTGGGAGCAGCGACGGTCTCAAGACGGGTGGCGAGCGCAAGTGCCACGCCGACAACAGGCTCATGGGTCCAGCTTTGCTTCTGAGGCTCCTGAACAAGGGCGACAGAGGTGGCAATGCCCACACGAACTTGCAGATCCGAACGACCGGCCGTCTCCCCGACGCGCCTGCAGGTCTCGATGATTTGCAAGCCCGCACGAATGGCAAGGGAAGCGGCATCCCGCGCTCCGATATCAATCGGAAACAATGCGAGCCCGCCATCGCCAGCCTCCACCCGAACTACGCCCGATTGGGCGACGATTGATTTGTTGGCGGCTGCCTGAAACGCGGAGATCAACTCGCGATAATCTTCGAGATCCATGCGGTGGAAGAGTTCCGTTGAATCGACAAGATCGTAGCAAAGCGCCGTCACAATCCGGCGCTCGATCGCGCTGGATACGACCTCTGGATTCCTCCGGACGTTTCCGGCCGGTGGTTTTCTGGCGCCATTCGGATCTTTGTCCTGCATCGCGCTTCCCCCAAGCCGCTAGGCCAAAGCCGCCTACTGACGAGGCTAACACATTCTTGGCGTGTTGCGTGAGTGTGTCGTTGTGCTCAGGGCAACTACTTTCGCAACAAACCGGGGAAATGGCAGCTTGGCGCTCTTCACGCCTCGCACACGCCTGCGGACGTTGCTGCACGACGCAATTCAGGGCAGATTGCGGGTTGTTGGGCGGCCGGAGGCTAGGCATTGCTGGAGAGGCTGATTGGCGAGTACGGCGTCTTGGCCGTTTTTATCGGGGCCGGTGTTGAAGGGGAAACGGCAGCGTTTCTGGGTGGTGTCCTCGCTCATCGGCAGCTTGTTCCATATTGGCAGGTCGCTCTGGCAGCCTGTCTCGGATCCTTTGCTGCAGACCAGTTCTTCTTCTTGTCAGGTCGCTACGCCACCAAGTGGTCCTATGTTCAAAAGTTGCTGGAATCGGACCCGATCGCGAGAGTGACAAAGCTCCTCGAAGCGCATCCGACAGGCTTTATCCTCGCCTTTCGCTTCATCTACGGCATGCGAACGATCAGCCCCGTTGCAATTGGCGTCTCGAACGTCTCGGCACGGAAGTTCATTATACTCAATGCGATCGCCGCGCTGATCTGGGGCGTTGCGATAACGGCGATTGGATTCCTGGCCGGACACGCCGTTGAGATATTGATCGGCCGGCTGGAACTTCATTTGCACGTGTTGATCGCGCTGGCTTTGGCTGCAATCCTCGTCGCGGTCAGTGCTTATGCGGTCAGGCGCGAAATGGCGCGACGCTCCGCGCGCTCGGGCACTTGGAGACGCGGGTGACGGTCTCAGCCGAACCGCTCGGCTTCGTCGAGCCGCGTGGACCGTGTCTCGGCGTCGGATCTGTTGGCGATGCTTCATACCACAGATGAAAGCCAGCCTTGCTGGCCTCAGGTTTCTGTGGCCAACGAACCACCTTTTCCGCACCTGCGGACCGGCGATCGGGGATTCTCCAATCCAGCGATCCCGGAATAAGCGAAGAAACCATCATTACGCGTGGCTTGTAGCTGGTGTTCTGTGGGAGAATGCCTATGTTTCCCGTAGTTTCTAAAATTACAGGGTTCCTTTTTTGCTTCTCGAAATTTCAATCGTTGCCATTCTCACCATCTTGAATGGCGTCCTTGCCATGTCGGAGCTCGCGGTCGTATCCTCGCGTCCCGCACGCCTCAAAGTGCTGGCCGACCAGGGAAGCCGTGGGGCCGCCATTGCCATCCGACTGGGCGAGGAGCCAGGGCGGTTCCTGTCGACCGTGCAGATCGGTATTACCCTCGTCGGCGTGCTGTCCGGTGCGTTCTCAGGTGCGACGCTTGGTGCGAGACTTGCCGGCTGGCTCGGCACGCACGGCCTTTCACCGGCCGCTGCCGATGCGCTTGGGGTCGGCTCGGTCGTTGTCGCAATCACATACCTGTCGCTGATTGTCGGTGAGCTGGTGCCGAAGCAGATCGCGCTTCGCGCGCCGGAGACAGTGGCAAGCAAAGTCGCCCCGGCAATGATGTTCCTGTCTCGCCTGGCCGCCCCACTCGTCTGGTTCCTCGACGCTTCCGGTCGCCTCATCCTTCGTGTTCTTGGTCAATCGGGCAAGTCCGCCGATATGGTCACCGACGAGGAAATCAAGACCGTCCTGGCAGAAGCGCAGAGCGCCGGTGTGATTGAGACGGAAGAGTCGGCGATGATTTCAGGTGTCATGAGGCTGGCGGACCGAAGTGCCAGAGCCTTGATGACACCTCGCCGGGATGTCGAGGTGATCGACGTCGAGGACGGTTTCGATGAGATCCGAGATCAGCTCCGCAGGAGCGTTCAGGCGCGATTGCCGGTGCGCAGAAACAGCTCCGATGAGATCATCGGGGTGCTTTTGGCCAAGGACTTCTACGACGCAATTGCTTCGTCCGGCTATGCCGACGTCGCCACCCTCACCAAGGAAGTGCCGATTGTGTCGGACTTGTCGGGCTCGCTTGATGTCATCCAGGCCATTCGTCGCTCACCCTGCCACATGGTGCTGGTCTACGACGAATACGGCCACTTCGAAGGCGTGATTACCTCTGGCGACATTCTGGAAGCAATCTTGGGCGCCGTTCAGGAGGACGCGTTTGGAGAGAAGGCCATCGTTCGCCGCCACGACGGCAGCTATCTCGTATCCGGCTGGACGCCGATCGACGAGTTTGCCGACTTCATGAGCTTCCAGGTCGAGGGCGACCGGGAATATCAGACGGTTGCCGGACTCGTGCTGGAGGAGATGAAGCACCTGCCGGAAGTGGGCGAAAGCTTTGTCATGAACGGCTGGCGATTCGAGGTCGTCGATCTTGACGGGCGCAGGATCGACAAGCTCCTCCTGACCGCCGAAGTGCCCCCAGGGGACGCCAGCCGAACGCTTCAATAAGGCCGATCGGCGCTGCTCGTCGTGAGAGAACCTTCACGTGAAAGGGGAGTTCCCCTTTTCACACATGGAGGTAGATATCAAAACTCTCATGACAGCGGCAATCACAGGACTTGTGTTGGCCGCTCCCGCTTCGGCTCAGACCACGGTCGTGACAGCGCCTGGCGAGGTGAGGACCTACATAACCGAACAAGAGGTTCCGTCGGTCGTTTATGATGGCGACATCATCGTCGGGACGGAATTGCCGTCTTCGGTAGAAATCCACACCATCCCCAGCAACGATGCATACGGTTACACCGTGGTCAACAAGCAACGTGTGATCGTTGATCCGCATACCCACGCGTGATCGAAGTCATCAGGTAATCAATCGGTTGGCGAGGACTGCTGATATCGCGCTTGCACCCGGTGCATCGGGCCCGCCGTTACGGAATGTAACCTTGGTCGGTGTGACCGGGTGCAATGGTTCCTTGGCACAGTGGGAGCCCCGCAGCGACTTAGAGTGAGGCAAGCGGTTTCTTTCGACCGAGAAGCCAAAGAAGATATGGCCCTCCGATCAGCGCGGCGAACAGGCCGACGGGCACCTGGTAGGGGTATATGATGACGCGGGATAACCAGTCGGCCAGTACCAACAGACCGGCGCCGACCAGCATGGCTGCGAGCAGATGGTCGCGGCTCCGGTGAAAGCCGATCAACCGCGACAAGTGGGGTGCGATCAGGCCGGTCAGACTGAGCGGTCCAATGAGGAAGGAAGAGATCGCCGTCATTGCAGCGGCGAGTGCGGCAAGCAGAAGCCGTGTCGATGTGACGCGAAGTCCGACACTGCGCGCCAGCCCCGCGCCAAGCGGCAGGATGGCGAACCAGCGTGTCATCAGGAAAAGCGGTGCTGTCAGAACAGCCAGTGAGATGATCGCGGTCCAGGCTTCGAACGTGCCGGCGCGGTTGGTCGAGCCCGAAATCCAGGTCAGGAGAATGTAGCTTCGCATGTCGCCTTGCGAAAGCACCACGCTGATGATTGCAAGGCAAAAAGCGCTGATGGCGACGCCTGAAAGCAGGAGCACGTCCGCTGATAGGCCAGCGCGTCGCGCAATAGCGATCATGGCCAGGAACGAGACGAGTGCGCCAAGCGACATGCCGGCGATCATGATCGCCGGAGAAGGGAAGGCGAATACAAACAGTGTCACCGTCAGTCCAGCCCCGGCACCGGAAGAGACACCCAGCACTTCGGGGCTTGCGAGCGGATTGCCGGTCACGCGCTGCATGACGAAGCCGGCCGCGCCGAGCATTGCGCCTGTTCCGGCGGCCACGACAATCCGCGGCAGCCTGAACGGCAAAAGATCTGAGAGTAGCGAGCCGACGGCAATTTGCCAGCCGCCATCGGTCGGTCCAACGACAAGAGCAGCCAGGAAGACAACCAGAAGGGCGACGCCGAGGAGCAGAAGCGCCAATGCCCGTCGCGACAGACGTCGCGCGGTCCCGTTCGACGTTGACGTGGGCACCGCCCGCCCGTGCACGCGCGGCAGCAAAAACAACAGCAGAGGGCCACCGATGAGGGCGGTAGCAGCTCCTGTCGGCGCAAGGTCGGAAAAGCCGGGACCAAGCAACTGCGTCAGACAATCCGTCAGAAACAGCACAGCAGCACCGGCAAGGGGCGCCGTCGTCATCACCTGACGCGTGGTGCGGGCGCCGCAGAGCCGCGCAATCGCGGGTGCGGCAAGCCCGAGGAAACCGATGATGCCGACTGTGGCCGTAACGGAGGCCGAAAGCCATACGGCAATCATCAGGACCGCGAACCGTACGGCGTGCAGCGAAACGCCGAGACCCTTGGCGCTGGCATCGTCCAAGGCAAGCACATTGAGCGGCCTGAAGAGAAGCAGAGCGGCGAGCATGCCAGCAGCAAGCTGGGGTGCAAGCGAAGCCACGCCGGTCCAATCCTGCTGGTTGAGGGCACCGGCGCCCCAGATATGGATCGACATGGCATATTCGCCCCGCGCCAGTATCAGCGTGACACTGAGCGAGGCTGCAACCATGCTGACGATCATGCCGCAGATTGCAACGGTGACCGGATCGAGACCGCGGCGCCAGCTCAAGGCGAGCACAAGGCCAACGGCGCAAAGGCCACCGGCGAAGGCGACAAGTTCGCGCGAGACACCGGCCAGGATGGGCGAGATGCTCAAACCAAGCGTCAGCGCCAGTTGTGCGCCAGAAGCGATACCGAGCGTCGAGGCGTCGGCTATCGGGTTGCGCAGAATGCGCTGCAGAAGTGCGCCTGCAAGACCGAGTGCTGCGCCCGAGACCAGCGCGATCGCAGCCCGCGGCATGAGGCTGCTCCAGAAAAGGATGGCATCAAGCGTCTTGGCTTGCTCGGGATCGCCAGGCACCTGAGCGCGCAAGATCAAAAGCAGGGCAAAAGCTGCAACGCATGCAAAGGCAAGCGCCAAGGCCGGGATGATCGCCTTGCGTGAATATATATGCGGTATGGAAAGGCTAGCCGTTTCGGACACGGGAAAATCCTTCGGCGAGAAAGTCAGCGAAGCGACCTGCGGCTGGAAGCGCGCCATAGGGGTTGACCGAACCGAGGGTCAGGACGCGGTTCTCCCGCACAGCCGGAAGAGCCTTCCAGAATGCACTTCCGGTGAGGGCTTCGAACGCGTCTTGCGGATGCGGTGGAATCAGGATGATCCATGCGTCCGGCATGGATGCCAAGGTCTCGATGCCGACAGGTGCCGTAGCGGAGTAGCTGGTGGCACCGGCCCAGGCATTGGCAATGCCAACGCGCTGCAAGACCTCGCCGAACATGCTGTCGGAACCGAACACCCGGTAGTGGCGGGCATCGCCGAGATTGATCGGCAGGACGGAACGTCCATCGCCGTTGGCGGCGAATTGAGACTTGTAGCGATCGAGTTTTGCCGCGAGACCTTCCACCAGCTTTCCGGCCGCCTGAAGCGCCAGACGCTCTCCGATCGCGAGCGTTGCATGTTCGGCCAGCCTGTACGGGCTCTTTCCCGGCATGTATATCGCGTGGCTTTCGACCGTGGCGATACGGCTCATCAGCGCATCGGCCCAGGCGTAGAAGTTGGAATTGAAGATCACGTCGGGGCGCGCGAGGCGCAGGACCTCCAGGTTCGGCGTCCCGCGAAGTCCGAGGTCAGCGACTGTATCAGGCACTTCAGGCGTTACAGCGACCTGTCGGAACTGGCGCAGTTCCGTTGCCGCGACCACATTGGCGCCGATCGCGAGCAGCGTTTCCAGGAGCGCCCAGTCGAGCGTGGCAACCCTCGGCTGGAACGGCTGACCTTGCGCTACGCCTCCGACAAGCGTGGCTGCTCCGGCCAGAAAGGTCCTGCGTGTGAGCCGTGCTGCGCTCAATTTCATCTCCAGTCAGTAAGGGAGGCCCAAGCCAGGCCTCCCTGAAAGCGATCATCAAAACAACGGGTTACCAGGTCTTGCTCAACTTGAACCATACGGTGCGCGCGTCGCCGTAGCCGCAGGTGAATTCGCCGCCGCAGCCCTTCACATATTCCTTGTCGAAGAGGTTGGTGACGTTGACGGAGCCTTCCCAGCCTTGCTTCTTGTAGCGGATCGCCGCGTCAAACACGGTTGCATAAGGAACCTTCAACGTGTTCAGCCGATCTGCCCAGCTTTCGCCCTGGTAACGCACGCCGCCTCCGACGCTGACACCCTCCAATGCGCCCTGCGTTACGGTATAGTCGACCCACAGTGCGGCGGTCATATCGGGTACTAGATAGGGCTTCTTGCCAACATAGGCTGCGACAATGTCCTCCTTCACTTCGAGATCGGTGTAGGAGAACGAGCCGAGAAGCTTCCAATTGTCGTTGAGGTTGACCTTGGCCTCCAGCTCGATACCGCGGGATTCGACTTCGCCGATCTGATTGGCAAGGAAAGTCGCCGGGTCAGTCACGACGACGTTGCGACGGTTCAACTGGAAGAGGGAGGCCGTGAATGTGCCGTCGATAAAGGTCGGGTCGTACTTCAGGCCAATTTCGTACTGCTCGCCTTCTTCCGGTTCATTGTTCGGGGTGGCGCTCGGAGCGACCGTTGGATTGAAGAAGGTGCCCACGCTGGCGTAAGGCGTGAGACCATTGTCGAATTCGTAGGCGATGCCGATGCGGCCGCTGGCCGCCGAGTTGTCGTAGCTATAGCTGCTATTGGTCGAACTGTAGGCCGTCGGGCGGTTGTCGGTGTCGGTATTGACGAAATCGTAGCGCCCGTTGAGCGTAATGAGCCAGCCGTCGTCGAAGCGGATCTGGTCCTGGGCGTAGATGCCGAGCTGTTGCTGGGTGATCAGCTGGTTGCTGTAAATCCGGTTGATCGGCTGCGGGGCACCATAGACGGGGTTGACCGGGTCAATGGACGTGGCGAGCGTGGATGCCTGCACGTTGTCGAGCTGATAGTACTTGTAGTCGAGGCCGACCATGACCTCGTGATCGAGGGCGCCAGTCTGAAAGTCGCCTTCCAGATGGTTGTCGATTGCGAACGTGTCGACCTCGGAATGCCCTTCGAAGCCGAGACGATTGAGCTGGAAATAGCCCGGATCGAGAGGGTCCGTTGTATTGACATAGCCATAGGCGTAGGGACCCACCTCGTATTTCTGCAGGTGGCCATAGCGGGCATTCGATGAGAACTTGATGCCGCTGTCGAACTCGTGTTCAAACTCGTAGCCCCCCATCTGCTGGTCATATCTGCCGGTATCGATGTCCGGTTCACCAGGGAAGAAGGCGCGATCGATCTTGCCAAATGGAGCATCGACCACGGTCCCGACATAGGGGAAAAATCCGTTGCCGACGTGAACCTGATTAAGCGCTCCCGCATAGGCCCAGGCCGTGAGCGTCGTGCCATCGTCGGGCGAGACGGTCACCTGCGGCATGACGAATCCGCGCAGGTCGTGGGAGAAGTCCGAATAGTTGTCGCCACCCGCGATCTTGCCGGTGAGGCGATAGGTTACCGTGTCACTTTGGCCAAGCTTGTCCGATATATCGAAGCCGGTGAAGGCATTTCCGTCGGTGTTGATGCCTGCCTCGGTGTAGTAGAAGGGCTCGTCCGTGGGGCGTTTGCGGACATAATTCACGATGCCGCCAGCGTTGCCTCCGCCATAGAGCACCGATGCCGGACCCTTCAGCACCTCAACCCGCTCCAGCATGAAGGGATCGATCTGGAAGCCACCGAAGCCGTAGGTAAAGAGCTGCAGTCCGTCGAGATAGACGCCAGTCTGCGTCGCGTCGAAACCGCGAATGTAAATCCAGTCGGTGTCGGCATCGACACCGAAAGGAGCAGCGGTGACACCGGGCGTATAGCGCAACGCCTCGTCGACCTTGTTGACGACGCCGCGGTCGTCCATTTCCTGCCTTCCGATGACGGACACAGCCTGCGGGACTTCATTGAGCGGCGTGTCGGTCTTGGATCCGGTCGTCGTTTCCTTGGCGACGTAGCCCTTTACCGGCCCGATAGCGCCGTTGCCGACGCTCTGGCCCTGAACGACGATCGGCGCAAGCGCTGTATCGGCGCTCTCTGCCTGCGCAGCCCCGGCGGCGCAAAGACCAATCATCGCTACGCTTGTGCCCAGAGCGCGTCGCATGCGCTGTAAACCCTTTACTTCATGCATTCCAAAGACCCCACTCATGCTATTGGTCGGCGGCCGTTAGGCGCCGGCTTAATAAGATGAGCGATTAACTCAAATTTAATGGCCAGGCTTGGCGCGATCGGTGGCGATTGAATGATTTTGGGCGTTTCCAAAATTCGTGGGCAGATCTTTGCAAAAATGCATCACTTGCACTGCGATCTTTGCCAGCGAGCCGGTGTCGTGCCGACATGTTTGCGAAAGACGCGGGTGAAATGCGCCTGATCGGAAAAGCCGGTCTCTGCCGCGATGGCGGTCAATGCCTGCGCCTCACGGCGGAGCAGCTGCTTGGCTCGCTCAAGCCTCGCATTCATTTGCCAATCATGCGGGCTCGTTCCGGTAGAGGCCTTGAACGAATGGCTGAAATGCGACTGTGATAGCCCCGTCAGTTCCGCCAGCTCGTGGAGACGTATGTTGCGGGCGCAGTTGTCCTCGATGAACTCGGTGGCGCGCCGCAATTGCCACGAAGCCAGGGCACCGCGTTTGCGCTGCGGTGTCTTTGCCATCTTCAAAACGTCGATCAGCAATGAAAGCGCCAGGCCGTCGCCATAGAGATCGTGGAGTGGAGCAGCGCTTGCAATCTCCGAAGCGATGAGCTCTGCGAGGGCCATGATCCGCTGGTCGAAGAAGAGCAACTGCGGATCCTTCAGCTTTTGCGGATCGATATCCTCCATCAGCCGCTGGCCGAGGACGTCGGCATCGAAATGGATATCGAGATGGCGCATCGATTGCACGTCTCTGATGTCTACCCAGAGCTCCATCTCCGCCGGGATATAGGAAATCGGGCTCGCCCGTCGGTCTTGGGGAGCGCCGGCGGCGGTCGAGGAAAGCTTGACGGAGGGGCGGCCGCGTCCGAGATGGTCGAGAAGGATAAAGAGGCGCGGATCGCGCGCCACGTAGTGACCACCCGCGTAAGCGCTGCACTCGACATCCCAGAGATCGGCGGTAATGCCGTTCCAGTTGCGACGCCTGAGCCCGCCAACGACCGAGAAGCCCTCGATCGCGTTCTGCATGCGCGGCTGAAATGTCATGGCGATGTCCTGTAGGCGTAAAACATGTGCGTAATTATCAAGTTTATTGCATCGCATCAATCGCCACGTTTTTGTTTTTCAATGGCTCCTCATCTGCGCGTCATGCAGACGGTTGTATGCGCCGCGTTTGGCGATGAGGTCCTGATGGGTGCCTTGCTCAACAATTCCGTTGGCGTCGACGACGACAATGCGATCCGCACCCTGGATGGTGGCAAGCCGATGAGCGATGACCAGCGTCGTGCGTCCCTCAGACAATTCGCTCAGCGATCGCTGTATTGCTCGTTTCGTCTCCGTATCGAGAGCAGACGTCGCTTCGTCGAGGATCAGGATCGGAGGGTTCTTCAGGAACATGCGGGCAATCGCGACGCGCTGCTTCTGGCCACCTGAAAGCTTGACGCCGCGCTCGCCGATGACCGTATCGAGACCGGCGGGAAGGCCCGCAAGCATCTCTTCCAGCCTCGCCCGCCTGGCGGCTTCGAGGATGTCCCTTTCGCTGGCGCCCAGACGGCCGTAGGCGATGTTCTCGCGAATCGTGCCGCCGAAGAGGAAAACGTCCTGCTGTACGATACCGATCTGTTGGCGCAGCGACACCTTTGTCATGTCCCTGATGTCGACGCCGTCAATCGTGATGCGGCCACCGCCGACCTCGTAGAAACGCGGCAGCAGCGAACAGATAGTCGTCTTTCCGGCCCCCGAAGGGCCGACGAAGGCAATCGTTTCTCCGGCATCGATCGTCAGATCGACATGCTCGAACACGGGCGCTTCCGGATTGTATCCAAAAGAGACATCCTCGTAGGCGATGGCGCCCTTGAGGTGATCAACCGCAATGGCGTCCGGCGCATCGGCGATATCCGGCTCGGTATCGATAAGCTCGGTGAACCGGCGAAAACCGGCGATTCCCTTTGGATAGGTTTCAATGACCGAGTTGATCTTTTCGACAGGACGGAAAAAGACGCCAACCAGAAGTAGGAAGCCGATGAAGCCGCCGGCCGTCAGCGTACCGGAAAGCACGAAATAAGCCCCGGCGATCATCACCACCATCTGCGTCAGCCGCATGCTCATGTAGCTCAGCGAACTGCTCGCTGCCATGAGCTTGTAGGCGTCGAGCTTGACGCGCCGGTAGCTCTGATTGTCTTTTTCGAATAGTGTGCGCTCGTGGTTCTCGTTGGCGAAGGCCTGCACCACGCGGATACCGCCGACATTTTCCTCGATCCGCGTATTGAAGTCGCCAACCCGCTCAAAGAGGCGCCGGAAATTTTGGGTCATGCGGCTACCGAAGTGGCTCGTCACCCAGGCCGTCAGCGGCACGACGACAGCCGTTATCAGCGCCAGTTGCCAGTTGACCGAGAACATCAGCAGCAAGGCGCCGGCAAAGGTCATCAGTGCGATGAACAGATCCTCGGGTCCGTGATGGGCGACTTCGCCAATCTCTTCAAGATCCTTCGTCAGCCGCCCGACAATGTGCCCGGTCTTCTGGTTGTCGAAAAAGCTGAACGACAATTTCTGTATATGATTGAACGCCGCACGACGCATGTCGGTTTCGATATTGATGCCGAGCATATGGCCCCAATAGGTGACGACCGCCATCAGACCGGTGTTGATTACATAGATCGCAAGAAGGACCGCAGACGCTAGCAGGATCAGCAGCCATTCCTGGCTGAGCAAAAGCCGGTCGACGAACAACTTCACGGCCATGGGAAAGCCGAGTTCGAGCAGCCCCGAAACAATGGAACAGGAGAAATCGAGAATGAAAAGGCCTCGATAGGGCCGGTAATAGGAGAAGAAGCGACGCAGCATTCAAATACTCGCAAACGAATGGGGATTGGACTGGTCGGCCAAGAGCCCGCATCGTAAAAACATGACTGGATTTCTCCATATTGTGGAGCCGCCCGGCTGATAGAGCGTTGCGCGACCAAAAGCAATACGAAGCGGTTCGAGCCCACAAAAGGCCAGGTTACAGCGGATTGATGTAATTGGTGATCGCAACCTGGCGAAGCAAGACGCGGCGGATCACATGCGCTGCCTTGACGTGATCGGTAAAGATTGCTGCGTCACCGGTGCTGCCGGCGGGCAGGGCGGCAGCAAGAGCCGGATCATCGAGACGAATGCGAACGACAAACGGCAGGCTCTGAATGGCAGTGGGTGCGATTGCCGTGCCTGACGTTCGGGCCTGGCCACTGGCGACGGCCTGGATCACGCTTTCGACCTTGCCGGTATAGACCTTGCCTGGCGCGAACTTGAAAGTTGCCTCCACAATCTGGCCAGGCTCGATATAGCGCGCGTTGATCTGCGGAATCTCAACGCCGATGATCGTGTCCGAGGTGTCAATGAACGCCATGACTGGAGACAACGGCAGGCTGGTAACACGCGCTCCCTTGCGAAGCGCAAGATTGGTGACGTAGCCGTCAGCCGGCGCACGCACCACCGTCTTGTCGAGATCCCATTGAGCGCCCGCTATTTGGGCCGTCAGCTGTTCGACCTCGGCCTGGCGCTGCTCGACGTCGTAGGTTCGGCCGGCGCCGCTTGCCTGCAGCCGTGTCGTCTCTGCCAGTCGTTGCTTGTTGAGGTCCAGCTGTGCCTGTAAGGCGTCGAGCTTCGCTTGATAGGGCAATGGGTCGATCTTGAAGAGAATGTCGCCGGCATTGAGCGGGGTATTGGCTACCACCGGCACCTCCGTGACCTCCCCGGCGACATCGGGGACGATTGCGACCGAATTGCGTACCACCAGCACCTTGCCCTGCGGCACGCCCCAGCCCATTGGGACGAACAGCCCGATGAGGAGGAACAGAAGGACCAGGACCGGCGAGACTTTCCAGAACAGATTGAAGGGTACGATCCGGAATTTCACCAGGCAAAAGAGAATAACAAGATAGACGTTGAGAAGTACGACGATCATCGCAGTGCCTCCGGCTTCGAGGCATGCGGAACGTCAACATGGGCCCAGATCAGGACGAGGGGCCAAAGCACGAAGCCGAGAAAGAGCGTAACCCAGCCGCCGACGGCGACCGCATCCTTCCAGGGATGGTTCCGGCGTTTGGCGATAATGCCGGGAAGCATCGCCATAAAGACGATAACGAAAGCAGTACTGGCCGTCAGCACGACGAGCACGATCCAGGCGAAGATATCTATGATCATGATGTCATCTCTTCTTGATCCTGCGGAAGCCTGGTCTCGTTCAAGCCGTAACGGAAGTACACAACGGTAAACGCACTCGTAAACGCTGCTCGCCTGACTATTGCGATGGGCGTCTGGACAAGCGCATTGGCTCTTTGAGAGTCCGCGTGCGTCTGAAAAGCCGAACCCGGCCTCGGGAGAAGGCTAGGGACGCACCTCTTCCTTCACGAGCGTCGCCGCGTTAAATTGGTTGATTAGATGAAATGTGTCCGCCGGCGAAGGAGGCGTGATGCCCGCGAGGACGACCGTGATGTTTGCGCTTGTTGCAATTCCGGCTTTCGCGGCCAGTCCAGGCCCGATCGAAGCGCACTACGAGTGCTCGACCGGTGCGCGTCTCAGCGCAACCTTTTCCGCGCCCACCATGTCACACCGACTGAGCCTGTAGCTAGGCGTCGGGGAAGGTCGCCGCAGCGCATCGCATGGTGCAGGGTGACCTGAATATCCGGGAAAAGGAGGCAATCGTGAGTCTCAGGCCGCCACGATCAATCTCAGGACAGTCGAGCACCGGGTTGAGCCCCTTGGAATACGAACTCGTTTCCGCGCGGGCGGACGCATTGGGCCGCCAGGGCCGCAAGACGGAGGCCGCGTTGGCCAGGCTTGCCTCCTGGTCGCCGGAAACCAATTGCGGGACCGACAGGCAAACCCTCCTCGATGACGCTTCCGACGCCGTCTGGGCCTTGTTCATCCAGCGCGAGATGTGCGGCTTCCACAATGATAGGGATGTCATAAGGCTTTATCAGATACCCGGCGAGGTTCTTGCAAGGCTTGGCGCAGCCCACAAATGACAAGCATGTTGTCGAACCCCCATCGCGAAACCTGGCGTTGCGCCCTCGCGAGCTCTGCAATGGCCGAGGCTGCCGACCATGATCCTTGTGGTTGCGCCGTATCCTAACATTCACAAGAATGTAACTGGCGGATTTCCCCGCTTTGCTGCTAGCTTGCCTGAGCTGCATGTGCGTTGGGGGACGGCTTTCAGCCGGTAGTTGTATGTCTTACGATCTCGAGGTGAATGGTAAGAAATACGCCGTCGATGTGGATGGCGATATCCCGCTTCTATGGGTTCTTCGCGACAGCATAGGTCTCACCGGAACGAAATTCGGCTGTGGCATTGCCATGTGCGGTGCTTGCACGGTGCATGTCGATGGCGTGCCAGTCAGGTCGTGCGTGATGCCGGTTGCAGATGCGGTGTCCAAGTCGATCACTACCATCGAGGCGATTGGCGAGACTGCCGAAGGCGCACGGATCCAGAAAGCCTGGCTCGACATCGATGTCGTTCAATGCGGTTATTGTCAGTCTGGACAGATCATGTCCGCGACAGCGCTGCTGGCGGCAAATCCATCGCCGACAGACGATGATATCGATGCGGTCATGGCCGGAAATATCTGTAGATGTGGCACGTATCCGCGCATTCGCGCCGCGATCAAG
>Ga0207426_1001513_pt1 | contig 18969 bp, 17 predicted proteins | sample AraplaMF_Cvi_mMS_FD_184265 | JGI IMG/M metagenome (GOLD analysis project Ga0207426, IMG submission 184265) | Arabidopsis root microbial communities from the University of North Carolina, USA - plate scrape MF_Cvi_mMS (SPAdes) (version 2) | ecosystem: Host-associated > Plants > Roots > Endosphere... | reverse complement strand
CTTCGAGGTGCGCACCTTGGCTTTCCAGATGCCGGACCGCGGCGGAGGCCCGACAGGGCCACGGATCAGAGTCGGCCGACCATCGCGGCGGATCCGGACCCTGCTCATGACGTTGGGTGTGCTGGCCGTACTGGCCATGCTCTTCGTGATGTTTGCGGGGTTCTGGACCGATTGGCTCTGGTACCGGTCGGTCAAGTACTCCTCGGTCTTCACCACCACCCTGTGGACCAAGATCGGTCTGTTCTTCGCCTTCGGCGTCGTGATGGCGGCGTCCGTCGGCGTCAACGTCTGGCTGGCGCACCGGCTGCGGCCGCCGCTGAGCGCGATGTCCGTGGAGCAGCAGAGCCTGGACCGTTACCGCATGGGCCTCGCGCCCTTCAAGAAGTGGGCGCTGATCGCGGTCACGGCGGTGATCGGCCTGATCGCCGGTGCCTCCGCCTCGGGGGAGTGGCGGACCTGGCTGCAGTGGGTCAACGCCGTGCCCTTCGGCAAGACGGACCCGCAGTTCGGCAAGGACATCGCCTTCTACACCTTCGATCTGCCCTGGTACCGCTTCCTGTTGAGCTTCGGCTTCGCCTGCGCGGTGCTGTGCCTGGTCGCCGCGGCCCTGACGCACTACCTCTACGGCGGGCTGCGGCTGACCAGCCCCGGTTCGCGGGCGACCGCGGCCGCCACCGGCCATCTGTCGGTGCTGCTGGGCATCTTCGTCTCCCTCAAGGCGATCGCGTACTGGCTCGACCGGTACGGCCTGGCGGTCAAGTCCAGCGGCCTGAAGTCGGCCGACAACTGGACGGGCCTGCGGTACGTCGACGCCAACGCCTACCTCCCGGCGAAGACGATCCTGTTCTTCATCGCGGCGATCTGCGCGGTGCTGTTCTTCGCCACCCTCTGGCGGCGGACGTGGCAGCTGCCGGTGATCGGCTTCGGCCTGATGGTGCTCTCGGCGATCCTGATCGGCGGGCTGTACCCGGCGATCGTGCAGAAGTTCCAGGTCCAGCCGAACGAGCAGGCCAAGGAAGCGCCGTACATCAAGCAGAACATCAAGGCGACCCGGGACGCGTACGACATCCAGGACTCCCGCGTCACGCCGTACAAGGGCGACTACAAGCCCGCCGACAAGGCGGACGGCCAGCGGCTGCGCGACGACGCCGACACCACCGCCAGCATGCGCCTGCTCGACCCGAACGTGGTCTCGCCGGCCTTCCAGCAACAGCAGCAGGTGCGCGGGTACTACCAGTTCCCCTCCACCCTCGACGTCGACCGCTACAAGGACAAGGACGGTGCCGAGCAGGACACCGTCATCGGTCTGCGCGAGCTGAACATCGCCGGCATCCCCGAGCGCAACTGGATCAACGACCACTTCAAGTACACCCACGGCTACGGCGCGGTCGCCGCCAAGGGGACCGAGGCCGCCGACGGCGGCGGCCCGAAGTACACCGAGTCGGACCTGCCGGCCAAGGGGCAGCTGCCGCCGTACCAGCAGCGGGTGTACTACGGCGAGAAGACCTCGCAGTACTCCATCGTCGGCGGTCCGCAGAAGGAACTGGACTACTCCGACGACAGCGGCGAGAAGAGCTACAGCTACCGCGGCAACAGCGGCGTCAACCTCGCCAACCCCGTCAACCGGGCCGCCTACGCGGTGGCGTTCGGGGAGCCGCAGATCCTCTACTCCGGAGCGATCGGCAAGGGCTCACGGATCCTGTACAACCGCACGCCCAAGGAGCGCGTCGAGGCCGTCGCCCCCTGGCTGACCATCGACGGCGACGCCTACCCGGCGGTCATCGACGGCCGGATCAAGTGGATAGTGGACGCCTACACCACCAGCAACGGCTACCCGTACGCCTCGCGCACCACACTCGGGGACAGCACGGCCGATTCGCTCACCGACGGCCAGCGGGCGGTGGTGGCCCAGCAGAACCAGGTCAACTACATCCGCAACTCCGTCAAGGCGACGGTCGACGCCTACGACGGTTCGGTGAAGCTCTACCAGTGGGACGAGAAGGACCCGGTCCTCAAGACCTGGATGAAGTCCTTCCACGGCACGGTCGAGAAGAAGAGCGCCATCAGCCCGGCGCTCCGGGAACACCTGCGCTACCCGCAGGACCTCTTCAAGGTGCAGCGCCAGCTGCTGACCACGTACCACGTCACGGACCCGGGGACCTTCTACACCGGCTCCGAGCGCTGGCAGATCCCGAACGACCCGACGACCAAGTCGGTCAACGCGGTTCCGCCGTACTACCTGAGCATGAAGATGCCGGACCAGAAGAACCGGACGTTCTCGCTGACGACGACCTTCACGCCCAACAAGCGTGACAACCTCGGTGCATTCATGGCCGTCGACGCCAATGCCACCAGCGGCGACTACGGCAAGATCAGACTGCTGAAACTGCCCTCGCAGACGCCGGTGCCCGGCCCGCAGCTGGTGCAGTCGAAGTTCAACTCCGATCCGAACATCGCCAATGAGCTCAACATCCTCAAGAAGCTCGGTGACTCGGAAATCGAGTACGGCAATCTGCTGACCGTTCCCCTGGACGGCGGGCTGCTCTACGTCGAACCCGTGTACCTGCGCGGCGCCAACACCAACTACCCGCTGCTGAAGAAGGTGTTGGTCAGCTACGGCGACAACAAGCCCGTCCTGGAGGACTCCCTCAAGGACGCGCTGGACGTGGTCTTCGGCAAGAAGGCGCCCAGCACGGGGACGCAGAACCCGCCGGGCGGCGGCGACACCAGTCAGCAGCCCCCGTCCGGGCAGACCGTGCAGCAGGCCCTGGGCGACGCGCAGAAGGCCTATGAAGAGGGCGAGAAGGCGCGCGCCTCGGGCGACTGGGCCGGTTACGGCGAGGCCCAGAAGAAGCTCAAGGCGGCGCTCGACCGGGCGGCGAAGGCCTCCGAGAAGGGCGGCAAGCCGGGCGGCTGAGCCGGCCGGACGTCCCGGCCCGGTGGCCGTCGGTGCGAACCGGCGGCCACCGGTGCCGCGGCGGCGTCGGTGGCCGCCCCGCTGCCGTGATACCTTGAGGACACAACGACGCGGGGTGGAGCAGCTCGGTAGCTCGCTGGGCTCATAACCCAGAGGTCGCAGGTTCAAATCCTGTCCCCGCTACCAGAAGACGAAGGCCCGGATCCTCCAGGATCCGGGCCTTCGTCATGTGTTCCGGCAATTACCGGTCAAAGCCGGGTCGCGCAGCCGATGTGGGGAAGGTGTGTGCTTGAGTTTGCCAAGTCGTCGTGTCGGGAAGTCGACAAACCGCTGAAGTGACCTCACTGGCTGCGGTATACCAGGTGTACGCGGGCTACAGGTGATGCGACGATGGGTCTTATGGGGGACAAGGCAAGGTTGTTGGAGACGGACCGGTTTGTGCATGCGCCCGACGACGGGCGCGAACCCGAGCTGCAGATGGACGCGATGGACGCCGCCGAGGCCGCCGACGCGTCCGATGCCGTGACCGAGTCCGGCCACCGCCGGGCTGCCGAGGCGGGCGACACCGCCGCCATGAGCGCCCTGGGCGCGATGCTGCTGCGCCGCGGTGACCTCGACGGCGCCGAGCCGCATCTGCGTTCCGCGGCCGCCGCCGGTGACCGTGCCGCGGCCAACAACCTCGGCGTGCTGCTGCACCAGCGGGGCTACGGGGACGAGGCGGCCGGCTGGTGGCGCATCGCGGCCGTCGCCGGATCCGCCGCCGCCGCGCACGCCCTCGGGCGCCACTACCGCGAGCGGGGCGACGAGCCGGCCGCCGAGTACTGGCTGCGCCAGTCCGCCGAGTCCGGCCACTGCCTGGGCGCGTACGCACTCGCCGACCTGCTGGAGCACCGCGGCGACATCGGCGCCGAGCGCTGGTTCCGTACGGCCGCCGAGCGCGGCCACCGCGAGGCCGCCTACCGCCTCGCCCGGCTCGTCGAGGACGGCCGCGACGCGGACCGGGGCGCGGTCCCGGCGTACGGCGAGCTGAGCCGGCAGGAGGAGGCCGAGCAGTGGTACCGGCAGGCCGCCGCGCGGGGCCACCGGCGTGCCGCGCTGCAGTTGGGCGCGCTGCTGGAGGAGCGCGGCGACGTCCAGGAGGCGGGGCGCTGGTACCTGTCGGCCGCCAAGGACGGTGAGGCCCGTGCGGCCTGCGCGCTGGGCTTCCTGCTGCGCGACGCGGGGGACGAGGAGAGCGCCGCGGAGTGGTGGCGGCGGGCCGCCCAGGACGGCGATGGCAACGCTGCCAATGCGCTGGGCGCGCTGCACGCCGACCGTGGCGAACTGCAGACCGCCGAGCGCTGGTACCGCGTCGCGCTGGACGCCGGGGACGTGAACGGCGCCTACAACATCGGGCTGCTCTGCGCGGAGCAGGGCCGGGAGGGGCGCGGCGAGCAGTGGTACCGCCGGGCCGCCTACGCCGGGCACCGCGAGGCCGCCAACGCGCTCGCCATCCTGCTGCTGCAGCGCGGCGACGCCGCGGGGGCCGAACCATGGTTCTCCAAGGCGGCCGAGGCGGGCAGCGTGGACGCCGCGTTCAACCTCGGCATCCTGCACACCGGCCGCGGCGCGGAGCGTACGGCGCACACCTGGTACGAGCGGGCGGCCGCGGCCGGGCACACCGAGGCGGCGCTCCAGGTCGCCACCGTGCAGTTGCGCGACGGCGACCTGCAGGACGCGGAGCGCAACCTGCGCTGTGCGGCCGGCGGCGGCAGTGCCGAGGCGGCCTTCCGGCTCGCCGACCTCCTCGACCGCAGGGCGGCCGCCGCGGGCGAGGGACGGGCGGACGACGAGCGCACGGCCGACGACGAGAGCGTGCAGTGGTACGAGCGGGCCGCGCGCCAGGGGCATCGGCGCGCCCAGGTCCGGGTTGGCATGTTCGCGGCGGCCCGCGGGGACGCCGTCGAGGCCGCCGAGTGGTACCGCGCGGCGGCCGAGGCGGGCAGCCGCAACGGCGCCTTCAACCTCGGGCTGCTGCTGGCCCGCGAGGGCAGCCTCCCCGAGGCCGCCCTGTGGTGGCAGCGCGCCGCCGAGACCGGCCACGGCCGGGCGGCGCTGCGGCTGGCGCTGCTCGCGGCCCGGCGCGGCGCGCTCGCGGAGGCGCAGAGCTGGTGTGCGCGCGCCGTCGAGCTGGGGCCGCCGGAGGTGGCGGAGCGGGCGGCGCGGCTGCGCACGGCGCTCCAGGAGGAGCTCAGCGCGTAGCGGGTGCCCCAGAGGTATCCGGGGGCCCGGGGCCCGTCCCTGCGGACCGGCCCCGGGCGGCACCGGAGGGATTTGCGCTGGTCGTCGGCCCGGGGTTAAGGTTGGGACCACAACGACGCGGGGTGGAGCAGCTCGGTAGCTCGCTGGGCTCATAACCCAGAGGTCGCAGGTTCAAATCCTGTCCCCGCTACTGCACGACGAAGGCCCGGATTCCATGGGAGTCCGGGCCTTCGTCATGTCTACCGCCGCGGCCGGTGGCCGACGGCCTCCGCGTACAGGCCGCGGTCGACGAGCCGGCTCTCCGGCAGGGGTGCCCCCTTGGTGACGCCGCTGTCCCGGTAGGCCTTCTGGAGCCGGGCCGCGGTGCCCTTTCTGATCTCCCAGTCCATCCGCAGCGACGGCACCGAGGCGAGGGTCTTCGCATCGGTCTTCAGCAGCCGCGCCAGTTCGGCGACGAACGCGCCGTCGGCCTTGTAGTCGCCGGCGAAGTACGTGTTGACCGTGCGGATGTAGGCCCGCAGGAAGGCGACGCCGGCGTCCGGGTCCCGCTGGAGCAGGTTCGGGCCGTACAGGGCGCCGCCGAGCGGTTCGCCCCGGGGCTGGCCGCCGAGGAAGGCGTACCCCGGGTCGCCGTCGACCCGGCGCCAGACGGGGTCGAGGAGCCAGGCGGAGTCCACCCCGCCGCCGGTCAGGGCGGTCAGGACGTCGGCGGAGCCGAGCTGCTGGAAGGCGACGGAGCGCAGGTCGGCGCCGTGCCCGGCGAAGGCGGCGGCCATCGGGTACATGATCACGGAGCCCTTTCCGATCATGGTGCCCAGCCGTGCTCCCCGCAGGGAGACCGACGAGGCGCTCTCGCCGTTCTTCAGGCGCACCCACAGACCGCTCCTGGAGCCCGGGCCGGGGGAGAAGTTGCCGGCCACCCAGCGGATGTCGAAGCCGCCGTTGACGCCGCCGACGACCGCGGCCTCCGGGGCCGCCCACAGCGCGTCCAGATCGCCCTTGGCCAGCAGCGGCAGCGCCTCCGGGGTGGGCAGCACCTTCAGGCGGACGTCCAGGCCCTCCTTGCGGAACTCGCCCCTGGCCAGGGCCAGCCGCAGCGGGGCCACGTACTCGGCGCCGAGCGTGCCGGTGGCGACGGTGAGCGTGCGGCGCTTCGCGAGGGGGCGCGGGGCCGGGGCGCCCTTGGCACAGCGCGCCGGGGCACGGTCCGGCGCGAGGTCGGCGGGGTCGGTCCAGGAGGCGTTGCCGCAGCCCGCCACGGGGCGGATGGTGCGGGGGCCGGCGGCGGGCGCGCCGTCCTCGGGGGCGGCGGAGCAGCCCGCGCCGAGGGCGAGTGCGGCGAGGAGTGCGGCGACGGTGGTGCGGGGGCGCATGGGACCTCCGTACGGGGCGGCGGCGAGCGGACGGGGGGTGCGGCGGATCAGCTCCCGGACCGGCCGCGGTCGCGGGGTGCCCAGGGGGTGAGGACGCGCCCGGCCAGCCGCACCAGCTCGGAGAAGAGCACGCCGAGGACGGCCACGCAGACGATGCCGACGCACATCACGTCGTTCTGGAACAGGGCGCGGGAGTCGAAGATCAGATGGCCGAGGCCGTCGGTGGCGGCGATCTGTTCCGAGGCGACGATGACCAGCACGGCCACGCCCGCGGCGATCCGGGCGCCCACCAGGACCGCGGGCAGCGAGGCGGGCAGCAGGACGTGCCGGAACATCTGCCAGGGGCTCGCGCCGAAGACCCGGCCGGCGTCGCGGTGCCCGGAGGGGATCGCCAGCACCGCCGCCATGGTGGAGATCCAGACGAAGAAGAAGACGGTGGCGGCGACGAGGGCGACCTGCGGCCCCTCGCCGAGCCCGAACATGTTGAGGAAGACCGGCAGCAGGGCGAGCTTGGGGACGACGTACAGGGCGTCCAGGAGGGGTTCCAGGGCGGCCCGTACGAGGGACAGCGAGCCCATCAGCAGCCCCAGGAGGTAGCCGGAGACGGTGCCGAGGGCGTAGCCGGCCAGGACGCGCCGGAGGGTGGCCGCCACGTCCGGCCACAGGTCGCCGGCCAGGGCACGGTCCCATCCGTCGGCCAGGATCGTGGACGGTGCGGGGTAGATGCGGGCGTCGATCCAGGCCCGGTCGGCGGCCAGCTGCCACAGCAGGACGAGCAGCAGCGGAACGGCGACGGCGAGGGAGAGCTCCAGGGTGCGCCGGCGGCGGTGGGTGCGCCGGGGCCGCAGTTCCGCGGGGCCGGGGCGGCGGACGAGGAGGCGGTCGGCCGCGGCGTCGCCGTCCTCGGGACCGGGCGGACGGAGGGCGGCGGTCATGCGGAGACCGTCCCCTCCGGGGCGGGGCGCGCGGCGCCGTCGACCTCGCCGCGCAGCAGCTGCCACAGCTCGGCCTTCAGGGCGGTGCATTCGGGGGTGTCCCGGACGGCGCCGGTGCGGGGGCGGCCGAACGGCGGGCGGCGTTCGGCGATGATCCGGCCGGGCCGGGCGGACATCACCAGGACCCGGTCGCCGAGCACCAGGGCCTCTTCGAGGCTGTGGGTGATGAAGAGGGTCGTGGTGCGGGCGGTCTGGGTGAGGTCGAGCAGCTCGTCCTGGAGGAGGGTGCGCAGCTGGGCGTCGAGGGCCGCGAAGGGCTCGTCCATCAGCAGCAGCCCGGGCTCCACGGCGAGCGCACGGGCAAGGGCGACGCGCTGGCGCATGCCGCCGGAGAGCGTGGCCGGGTAGGCGCCGGCGAAGTCGGCCAAGCCCATGCGGGCGAGCCAGGAGCGGGCCCGTTCGTCGGCCTCCTTACGGGGCACGCGCTGGATGTCCAGGCCGAAGCGGACGTTGGCCAGCACGGTCTTCCAGTCGTAGATGCCGTAGTCCTGGAAGATCATCGCGGTCGGGCGGCCGGCGTGCGTACGGATCGCCAGCTCGCCCTCGCCGGGCCGCAGCAGGCCCGCGGCGATCCGCAGCAGGGTCGACTTCCCGCAGCCGGAGGGGCCGACGAGGCAGACGAACTCGCCCGGTGCGATGTCGAGGTCCAGGGGGCCGAGGGCGGCCAGTGCCGCGCTGCCGCGGCCGAACGAGCGGGCCAGGTCGCGGGCGCACAGGGCCGGCGGTCGGGCGGTCGGGTCGGTGGGCGGGCGGTGCGCTGCGGGCGGCGGGTGCGGCTCTCCCACGGGGTGCTCCTTGCGGAGGGCGGACAGGGTGCCGCCGTGGTGCCCGGGCCCGGAAAGGGCCGATGGCCGGAAGGCGCGGCGCGCCGACGATATGACGGGTCGTCAGATTCGGGCAAGGGGTGTGCGGGCACGCGTGGGGTGGGGAGGTCCGGCAGTGCGACGAAAGGGGTGGCCCGTGGGCGGGCACGGCACGCGAAGGAGCCCGCGGCCGGACGGGCGCGGGCTCAGGGGGGCGTGCGGTGCGACGCGGTGCGGGGGCGGCCCGGAGGCGGGCCGGTTTCCCCCGGCCTCAGGACGGGGCGCTGCAGGTGGGGCAGATGCCCCGGTAGGTCACGGTGACCTCGGAGACCTGGAAGCCGTAGCGCTCCGGCTCGGGCAGCGCGGAGAGCGGGTCGCCCTGGACGTGGACGTCGCGGATCGTGCCGCACCGGGAGCAGACCAGGTGCTGGTGGTCGTGGTGGGCGTTGGGGTCGTAGCGCTTGGCCCGGCCGTCCGTGCTCACCTCGAGCACCTCGCCGAGCGAGACCAGCTCGCCGAGGGTGTTGTAGACGGTGGCGCGCGAGATCTCCGGGAGCCGCTCGGAGGCCCGCGCGTGCACCTCGTCGGCGGTGTAGTGGACGTGGTCCCCGTCGAGGACCTCGGCGACGACGCGTCGCTGCGCGGTCAGCCGCCAGCCGCGTCCTCGGAGCCGTTCCAGCAGGTCACTCATGCCAATCACCTATCAGTCAGATAGACCCAGGGTAGCAGTGGGCCGTCCATCACCGGATCGAGTACGAAGTTCGTGTTCTTCTTGACTTAGACATTGTCCAATGTAGGATCGGGATCGGCGCAAGCCCAGGGCAGGTGGAGAAGACTTTTCAGGAGGCGCACGTGTCGGTAGAGAGCACCACCGGACCGCTGACCACGGAGTCCGGCGCTCCGGTCGCGGACAACCAGAACAGCGAGACGGCCGGCATCGGCGGACCCGGCCTCATCCAGGACCAGCTCCTGATCGAGAAGCTCGCGCACTTCAACCGCGAGCGCATCCCGGAGCGGATCGTGCACGCCCGTGGCGCCGGTGCGTACGGCACGTTCACGGTGACCGCGGACGTGAGCCGCTACACCCGCGCCGCGTTCCTCTCCGAGGTCGGCAAGCAGACCGAGACCTTCCTGCGGTTCTCGACCGTCGCGGGCAACCTCGGCTCCGCCGACGCGGTGCGCGACCCGCGCGGCTTCGCGCTGAAGTTCTACACCGAGGAGGGCAATTACGACCTCGTCGGCAACAACACCCCGGTGTTCTTCATCAAGGACGCCCTCAAGTTCCCCGACTTCATCCACACCCAGAAGCGCGACCCGTACACCGGCTCGCAGGAGGCGGACAACGTCTGGGACTTCTGGGGTCTGTCGCCGGAGTCCACCCACCAGGTCACCTGGCTGTTCGGCGACCGCGGCATCCCGGCGTCCTACCGCCACATGAACGGCTACGGCTCGCACACCTTCCAGTGGAACAACGAGGCCGGCGAGGTCTTCTGGGTCAAGTACCACTTCAAGACCGACCAGGGCATCAAGAACCTCACCCAGGCCGAGGCCGACAAGCTCGCCGGTGAGGACGCCGACAGCCACCAGCGCGGGAGTCCATCGAGCGCGGCGAGTTCCCGAGCTGGACCGTGCAGGTGCAGATCATGCCCGCGGCGGAGGCGGCCGCCTACCGCTTCAACCCGTTCGACCTGACCAAGGTCTGGCCGCACGAGGACTACCCGCCGATCGAGATCGGCAAGCTGGAGCTCAACCGCAACCCGCAGAACATCTTCGCCGAGGTCGAGCAGTCGGTGTTCTCCCCGCACCACTTCGTGCCGGGCATCGGGCCGTCCCCCGACAAGATGCTCCAGGGCCGCCTCTTCGCGTACGGCGACGCGCACCGCTACCGCGTCGGCATCAACGCCGACCACCTCCCGGTGAACCGCCCGCACGCCACCGAGGCGCGCACCCACGGCCGGGACGGCGTGATGTACGACGGCCGGCACGCGGGTCAGAAGAACTACGAGCCCAACAGCTTCGGCGGTCCGGGCGAGACCGGCCGCCCGCTGTGGCAGCCCGCCGCCGTGACCGGCGCCACCGGCGAGCAGGCCGCGCCCTCGCACTCCGAGGACGACGACTTCGGCCAGGCCGGCACCCTCTACCGCCTGATGGCGGAGGACGAGAAGGAGCGCCTGATCGGCAACCTGGCGGGCTTCATCGCCCAGGTCTCCCGCGACGACATCGCCCAGCGCGCGATAGAGAACTTCCGCAAGGCGGACGCGGACTACGGCAAGCGGCTGGAGGCCGCGGTCCAGGCCCTGCGCGGCTGAGTGGGCTTCCTGTGCGGCTGAGCCGCCGCCGCTTTCGCGGAGGTGGTTGATCGCCGTGGGGGTTGCTCAAGTGCCGCTTGCCGTATAACCGAAGAGGCCGGATGCCATGGGGCTCCGGCCTCTTCGTGCGGGTGGCGCCGGGGTGTTCGCCGCCGGAGCCGTTCGCGGTTCAGGCCGGCACGGCGTCGGCCCGCTCGGCGTCGGCCCGTTCCGTGGCGGCCGACCAGCAGCGGATGATGTCGCGCACGGACACCACGCCGACCGGCTCATGGTCGTCGAGCACGATCAGATGGCGGAAGCCGCCGCGCACCATGGCGTCCGCGGCGTCGTCGAGGGTCCAGTCCGGAGCGGCGAAGACCACGTCCGAGGTGGTGTGGGTCTGTGCGGTCTCCCGGTCGGGGTTCTCGCCCGCGCCGAGGGAGTTGAGGATGTCGCGCTCGGTGAGGATGCCGATGCCGCTGTTGTCGTTGTCGAGGACCACGGCCGCGCCGATGCGGCGGGCCGCCATCAGCTGCGCCGCCTGACGGAGCGTGTGGGCGGGCCCGATGGTGAGGACCACCGTGCTCATGGCGTCTTTGACGTGCATGGGCATGGAGTGGAGCCACCTCCTTGGTGAATGTGCCTTGCGAAAGGATTCACAAGTTCACAAACTGGGGGATTCTCATGTTCACATGCCTGCGTCGATGCAACAAGGGGCAAGCGCGGGACGGGTGTCCGAATACCCGTCCCGTCGCAGGTCAGCGGGGGGAGTCGCCGAGATATCCGAGCAGATCCTCGTGCAGCAGGCCGTTGGAGGCCGCCGCGTTGCCGCTGTGCGGGCCCGGCTTGCCGTCCAGGCCGGTGAACTGTCCGCCGGCCTCCTTCACGACCACCGCGCACGCCGCCATGTCCCACAGCGAGAGCTCCGGCTCCGCGCAGATGTCCACCGAACCCTCGGCGATCATCATGTACGGCCAGAAGTCCCCGTAGCCGCGGGTGCGCCAGCAGTCCCGGCTCAGGTCGAGGAACCCGGGCAGCTTGTCGCGCTCCTCCCAGCCGGTCAGCGAGGAGTAGGCGAACGAGGCGTCCTGGATGCGGCCGACCTGCGAGACCCGCAGCCGGGTCGCGGAGGTCAGGCTGCGGCCCGTGAAGGCCCCCAGGCCGTCGGCGGCCCACCAGCGGCGGTTGAGCGCCGGCGCGGAGACGATGCCGACGACCGGGCGGTCACCGCCCTCGCCGCGCTCCATCAGCGCGATCAGCGTCGCCCAGACCGGCACTCCGCGGACGTAGTTCTTCGTACCGTCGATCGGGTCGATGATCCAGCGCCGCGGCCCCGTGCCCTCGCTGCCGAACTCCTCCCCGAGCACCGCGTCCCGGGGCCGGGCCCGCTGGAGCTGGCCGCGGATGAGCTCCTCGGCGGCCTTGTCCGCCTCGCTCACCGGCGTCATGTCCGGTTTGGTCTCGACCTTGAGGTCGAGTGCCTTGAAGCGCTCCATGGTGGCGGCGTCCGCGGCGTCCGCGAGGACATGGCCGAGGCGAAGATCATCGTGATAGTCGGGCATGTGCGAACAGTATCGACTGGTATACGCCGGAGCCACACGGCCATGCGCCGCCGGGCGTGTGACAGCCCGGGGCCCGCGGCGGGCGGGGGCCGCGACGACCCTTGACACCATCTGGCGCCGCGTCAATTCTGTGCGCACACCGGCCACCTGGGCCGGCGGCCGGGGAGGCGACGGATGCCCGCAGCGCGTGAATCCCTGCTCGATGCCGCCTATACGGCGCTGACGAAGCGCGCCTGGGCGGCCGTACGGATGGTCGACGTCGCGGCCGCCGCCGGGGTCTCCCGGCAGACGCTCTACAACGAGTTCGGCAGCAAGGAGGGGCTGGCCCGCGCCCTGGTCCGCCGGGAGACCGAGAGCTACCTCGCCGGGGTCGCCCGGGCGCTGTCCCGGGGCGCGGCGGCCGCCGGGACGCGGGGCGACGCGGCGGGCCGGATGGTGGCCGCGGCCGCCTGGACCCTGCGCACCGCCCGCGCCAACCCCCTGGTCAGGGCCGCGCTGACCGGATGCTGGGGCGACCGGCTGCCGGCCCCGACACCGCCGCCCGCCGCCACGGCCGTCACTGCCGCAGCTGCCGTCTCCGCGGCGGCCACCGCCCGTCCCGGCGTCCCCGCGGGGCGACCCGCGGCGCGGGCCGAGGGGCCGCTGCCGGGGCCCGCGGAGCTCGTCGGCCGCTTCTGCGACCAGGCGGTCGCGGCACTGGAGCCCGACTGGCCCGCGGAGGAGCTGCCCGCCCTGGGCGCCGCCTGCGAGACCGCGGCGCGGCTGACCCTGGCCTGTGTCGTCGCCCCGCCGGCTCCCGCCGCGGCGCAGGCCCCCGGACGCATCCCGGCGCAGCGCTCGCGCGGGGAACTGGAGGCGGAGGCGGTGGCCCGGCTCGTACGGGGCGCCTTCGCCCGGGTGCCGGCCGGTGCGCCGCCGGGCGAGCGGAGGTGACGGGGCGTGACGGCGCGCGGTGGACGGGCGTTCCCCGCACACGAGTTGACGGCCGCCCGCCCGCACGCACGGCCGTATGCCGGGCGGCGCGGCGGGGTCAGTGCGCCGAGCCCGACAGCTGCAGCCCGACCACACCGACGATGACCATGGTGATGGAGACGATCTTGAGGGTGGAGACCAGGTCGCCGAGGAAGACCATGCCGTAGATCGCCGTGCCGGCCGCACCGATGCCGGTCCACACCGCGTACGCCGGGCCGACGTCGAGCTTGCGCAGCGCCAGCGTCAGCAGGCCGAAGCTGCCGAGGGCGAAGGCCGCGAAGGCGATGGTGGGGAAGAGGCGGGTGAAGCCGTGCGAGAGCTTGAGGCAGACCGCGAAGCCGGTCTCCAGGATCCCCGCCACCACCACCAGCAGCCACGCCATCCCATTGCCTCCGTCAGCTGGGCCTGTCCTCCGTGGGCCCCGACGGGACATCACCACGACTCGTCCGGGCCCCGTCCGGGCGACCGGTTCCTGGTGGATCACGTCGCCGGGCTCGGTGTGATGATGCATTTACCCCGGACGGCGGCAGCAAACGTCGTCGGTCAGTCGCCCTCGCGCCGTTCGCGGGTGGCCAGCAGGCGGCGCAGGGAGTAGAGACGGGCCGGATCGGCGTGGCCCTCGGCGACCCACGCGTCCAGCGCGCAGTCCGGTTCGTCGTGGCTGCAGGCACGCGGGCAGCCCGCGGTGCCGGGCTCCAGGTCCGGGAAGGCGTGGATGACCCGCGACGGGTCCACGTGGTGCAGCCCGAAGGACCGGACGCCCGGGGTGTCGATGACCCAGCCCGAGTCGTCCGGCAGCGGGAGCGCCAGTGCGGAGGTGGTGGTGTGCCGCCCGCGGCCGGTGACCGCGTTGACATGGCCGATGGCCCGGCGGCGCTCCGGGACCAGGGAGTTGACCAGGGTGGTCTTGCCCACCCCGGAATGCCCGACGAACGCCGTCATACGGCCCGTCAGCGCGGCCCGCACCCGCTCGGCGGCGCTGCCGTCGGCGAGTTCGTCGCGGTTGGTGACGAGGTAGGGGACGCCGAGCGCGCCGTAGGACTCCAACAGGGTGTCCGCGGACGCCAGATCGGACTTGGTCAGCACCAGCAGCGGGTCGAGGCCCGCGTCGTAGGCGGCGACCAGGCAGCGGTCGATGAGCCGGGGGCGGGGCTCGGGGTCGGCGAGCGCGGTGACGATCGCGAGCTGGTCGGCGTTGGCGACGACGACCCGCTCGAACGGGTCGTCGTCGTCGGCCGTACGGCGCAGTGTCGAGGTCCGCGGCTCGACCCGGACGATCCGGGCGAGGGTGTCCTTGGTGCCGGTCAGGTCGCCGACGACGGCGACCCGGTCACCGACCACCGCGCTTTTGCGGCCCAGTTCGCGGGCCTTCATCGCGGTGACCGTACGGCCGTCGATGAGGCAGGTCAGACGTCCGCGGTCGACGGTCAGGACCAGGCCCTCGCCGGCGTCCTCGTGCTTGGGGCGGATGTTGGTGCGGGGACGGTTGCCCTTGGGATTGGGGCGGACGCGGATGTCGTCCTCGTCCGGGTTCTTTCCGTAGCGGCGCATGGCGGACCCCCCCCTCAGACTCTCCGGGAGGCGACGGACGCCGGGTCGAGCATGTCCGTCCACATCGCGGGGAAGTCGGGCAGGGTCTTGGCGGTGGTGGCGACGTTCTCCACCTCCACTCCGCCGACCGCCAGGCCGATGACCGCCGCGGCGGTGGCCAGCCGGTGGTCCTCGTAGGTGTGGAAGATCCCGCCGTGCAGGGGGCGCGGGCGGATGTGCAGCCCGTCCGCGGTCTCGGTGACATCGCCGCCGAGTTCGTTGAGCTCCTTGGTGAGCGCGGCCAGCCGGTCGGTCTCGTGCAGCCGCAGGTGCGCCACCCCGCGCAGGGTGGAGGGCGAGTCGGCCAGGGCGGCGACCGCGGCGATGCCCGGGGTCAGCTCGCCGACCTCGCTCAGGTCGACGTCGATGCCGTGGATCCGGCCGCTGCCGGTGAAGGTCAGGCCGCGCTCGGTCAGCTCGCAGGAACCGCCCATGGTGGTGAAGATCTCGCGCAGCGCGTCGCCGGGCTGGGTGGTGTGCTCGGGCCAGTCGGGGATGGTGACCTTGCCGCCGGTGACCAGCGCCGCGGCCAGGAACGGCTGGGCGTTGGACAGATCCGGCTCGACGACCAGATCGCGGCCGAGCAGGGCGCCGGGGGTGACCCGCCAGACGTTCGGCTCGCCGCCCGCCTCGGGGGTGTCCACCTGGGCGCCGACGCTGCGCAGCATGTCGACCGTCATCCGGATGTGCGGCATGGAGGGCAGGGCCGCGCCCACGTGCCGGACCTCGACGCCCTGGTTGAAGCGCGGCGCGGACAGCAGCAGGGCGCTGACGAACTGGGAGGACGAGGAGGCGTCGATCTCGACCGGGCCGCCGTCCAGGGCGCCGCTGCCGAAGACCGTCATCGGCAGCGCGCCGCGGTTGTCGTCGTCGATCCGGGCGCCCAGGGCGCGCAGCGCGTCGATCACGCCGCCGAGCGGGCGCTCGTAGGAGCGGGGGTCGCCGTCGAAGCGGATCGGGCCGTCGGCGAGCGCGGCGACCGGGGGGAGGAAGCGCATGACGGTGCCGGCGTTGCCGACGTCGATGGTGGCCGGGCCGTGCAGGCCCGCCGGGATGATCCGCCAGGCCTCGCCGCCGCCGGGCCCTGCGGCGGAGCCGGCGGAGCTGGAGGACGCGGTCTCCTCGATGCCGACGCCCAGGGTGCGCAGCGCCTCGGCCATCAGGAGCGTGTCCCGGGAGCGCAGCGGGCGGCGCAGCCAGCCGGGTTCGGAGGAGAGGGCGGCCAGGACCAGGCCGCGGTTGGTGACCGATTTGGAGCCGGGCACGGTGACGGTGGCATCGACGGCCCCGGCGGCGAGGGGGGCGGGCCAGAGGGCGGGATGTGCGGGGCTCTCGGTCATGCCCCTTACTTTAATGGCTGGGCAGGGGTGCCGATCTTGATCAAAAGTGGCGCGACTCCGCCGGAACGCGGCGGTGACGGTGCGCCCGGCTGCCGGGAGCGGGCCGGCGGCGCACACCCCGGGCGTGGCGGTGGGCGACCCGGCCGCGGCCCGGGGCGGCGGGTGTCACAGGCCGAGCAGCCAGCGTCCGCCGCCGATCAGCGAGCACAGCGTCACCACATGGAAGAGGCCGAGCCAGACGGCTGCGGGGACATGGGTCAGGCGCGCCAGCTGGTCCGGGTCGGAGTCCACGGCTCCGCCGCGGCGCCGCTTGCCCATCAGCTCGAACGGCGGCCGCACCCCGCCCAGCAGCAGGAACCACACCACGACATAGGCGAACGCCGCCTGCACCTGGGCCGTCGTCAGCCAGGAGACCAGCACGAAGGCGGCGCCGGTCAGCACCACGGTGAGCACGCCGTACGCGTTGCGGATCATGATCAGCATCGCCAGCAGCAGCGCGGTCGCGCCCCACAGCAGCGCCGTGATGTGCCCCGCGGCGAGCAGGGCGGCACCCGCGAGGCCCAGCAGGGACGGGGCGATGTAGCCCGCCGCCGCGGTCAGCACCATGCCCAGGCCGGTCGGCTTGCCACGCGAAACGGTCAGGCCCGAGGTGTCCGAGTGCAGCCGGATGCCGTCCAGGCGGCGGCCGGTGAGCAGGGCGATCAGTCCGTGCCCGCCCTCGTGGGCGATGGTGACGGCGTTCCGCGACAGCCGCCAGGCGGTGTGCGGCACGACGGCGCCCAGCGCGAGCACCGCCGTGATGATCACCAGCCAGAGCGACGGGGCGGGCTGGGTCCCGAAGACGCGGCTCCATATGTCGGTGAGGTGGTCGGTGTCCATGTCTCCCCTTCGTGTGGCATGGCAGTGTGGCATGCATGTGCGGTAGGTATGCAGCGAGTCGTCGGCCCGAGGAACTGGTGGGGACCTTCGGCGTGCAGCAGTGGGAGCCGGCGGAGACCCTGGCGCCCAGCTGGAACGTGGCGCCGACGGACCGGGTGCATGCGGTGCTCGAACGCCCCCTCAAGGGCGCGGCGGCCGACGCCTTCCCCGCCGACGGCCCGGTGCGCCAGCTGCGGCCGCTGAAGTGGGGCCTGGTCCCGTCGTGGTCGAAATCACCCGAGGCCGCCGCAAAGATGATCAATGCGCGGGCCGAGACGGTCCACGAGAAGCCGTCCTACCGGCAGGCCTTCGCCACCCGCCGGTGCCTGCTGCCCGGCGACGGGTATTTCGAGTGGGTCACCGACGCCGCGGAGCGGCAGCTGGAGGAGCAGGGCAGGAAGAAGCGGCCCCGCAAGCAGCCGTACTTCGTGACGCCCGCGGACGGCTCGGTGATGGCGATGGCCGGGCTGTACGAGTTCTGGCGGGACCGGACGCTGCCCGGGGACCATCCCCAGGCCTGGTGGGTGACGTGCACGGTCGTCACGACGGAGGCCGAGACCACCCCGCTGGCGGGGGCCGACGGCGGCGGGGGACCGCAGGCGCTGGCCGACATCCACCCCAGGATGCCGCTGGTGCTGACCCCGGACCGCTGGGACGCCTGGCTCGACCCGTCGCGCACCGACCCCGACGAGGTGCGCGGGCTGCTGATGCCGCCGCCGGCCGGACTGCTGCGCGCCCACCCCGTCCCCACCGGCGTCAGCAACGTCCGCAACAACGGACCCGAGCTGGTCGCCGAGCTCGACGGCCCCGAGCTGGGCACGCTGTTCTGACCCGGTGCGGGTGCCCGGCCACGGGCCGCCGCGCCGCGGTGACCCTCCGGCCGCGGCACGGGGCAGGATGGGCGTATGAGCACTGGGGCGATGGAGACCGAGACGGTCGGGACACCCGCGGGCGACGCCCGGATCACCTGGCACCGGCACGCCACACCGGCGCGGGCCGTGGTGGCCGTGAGCCACGGCGCCGGCGGCGGCATCGAGGCACGCGACCTGAAGGCCCTGGCGGCCGCCCTGCCCGCCCGCGGGTACACCGTGGCGCTGGTCGAGCAGCCGTGGCGGGTGGCGGGCAAGAAGCTGGCGCCCGCGCCGAAGACCCTGGACACGGGCTGGACCGCACTGTGGCCCGCGCTGGAGAAGCCGGGGCTGCCGGTGGTCGCCGGCGGCCGCAGCGCCGGTGCCCGGGTGGCCTGCCGCACGGCGCGTGACCTGGGGGCGCAGGCCGTACTGGCGCTCAGCTTCCCGCTGCATCCGCCGGGCCGGCCGGAGAAGTCCCGGGCGGACGAGCTGACCGGTGCCGGGGTGCCGACGCTGGTCGTCCAGGGCGGCCGGGATCCGTTCGGCCGGCCGGAGGAGTTCCCGCCGGGCACGGAGCTCACCGAGGTGGCGCACGGTGACCACGGCTTCGCGGTGCCGAAGAAGGCGGGTGTCGGCGAGGCGGAGTCGATGGCCGTGCTCACGGACGCGGTGGCGGCCTGGCTGGACGGGATGTTCGGCTGACGTCCGTCAGCTTTGGGCAGGGCTTGCCGGAACGGCAAGCGGGTTTGCCGCCCGGTCGCCTGCCCCGCCCGTGTTGCCCTGCCGTACCGGAGGAGCCGTGCGGGACAGCCGTGGAGCAGAGGCGCGCGGCCCGGCGTTCCCCGTAGTTCCCTCTCGGCCGCGGACGCCGGGAATGCCGCGCCGGGTGCGGCTGTTGTGCCAGGCGTAGTACTCGAGTACGCCGCGTGAAGCACGAGGAATGGGAGTCCGCCGCATGGGAATCGCTTGCCCGGCCCGCCCGGCCGCCGACCTGCCGTGGTCGCAGATGCAGGTGACGCAGCCCGCCCTGGCTGGAGCGGCGGCGGCACCGGATCGTCGTCTATTCTCCGAATCGGGTGGGTCCGCATCCGGATCCAGGACGGTGTTGGAGGAGGTGGG
>Ga0207426_1001512_pt1 | contig 18977 bp, 18 predicted proteins | sample AraplaMF_Cvi_mMS_FD_184265 | JGI IMG/M metagenome (GOLD analysis project Ga0207426, IMG submission 184265) | Arabidopsis root microbial communities from the University of North Carolina, USA - plate scrape MF_Cvi_mMS (SPAdes) (version 2) | ecosystem: Host-associated > Plants > Roots > Endosphere... | reverse complement strand
TGCCTGGGCATTTTCGGACTGGCAGCTTATATGGCAGAAAGAAGGGTAAAGGAAATTGGCGTACGCAAGGTGTTAGGCGCAAGCGTAGCCAGCATCACTACCTTACTTTCAAAAGACTTTTTACAGCTGGTGCTGCTGGCCTCCTTTATAGCGATGCCTGTTGGATGGTGGGTAATGGACCGCTGGCTGGAGGGATATGCCTATCACATAAATATAAGCGGCTGGGTGTTTGTGCTTGCCGGCTGCGCATCGCTGCTGATTGCGCTGATCACTATCAGCTTTCAATCGGTAAAAGCCGCGATGGCTAACCCGGTTAAAAGTTTGAAGTCGGAATAAAAGAATGTAAAATCACAAATGTAAAAGTGGAATGCAGCCAAGCAAATAGCCTTATGCGCTGCATTCCACTTTTACATTTACATTCTTGTTACGGCAAAGTCCTCAAACACCACGTTAAACTGCTCCTTACCCGGCGCTGCCGCCACTACGCCTATTTGCGTGGTTACGCCCGGTGGAAAATAAGCCAGGCGTAACATCTCATATTGTTTGCCATCAAAGGAATATTTTATTTCCACAAAATCGCCTTTGCGTAAGAGCGTGAGCCAAACAGCCGCCGGGCTGTCGTGCCGCGGAACTACCGACCAGTCGGACATTTCCCGGGTTACTACGGCGCTTACGTTCTGCACGCCATCCACATACTCAATACCGGTTTTTATCCAGTTCTTTTCATCGATCCGGATCATTAAACCGGCCTGGTGATATAGCTCCCGGTACTCGCCGCTGATCTTTACGCTGGCTTCAAAATCGCCCTGCTGCTCCCGGAAATAAAAAGGGCCATTATCCCGTATAAAACCATAGTGGGTAACCCGCCAGTAGTCGGTATCGGGGTCCACCGTTACCTGCAGCTTGTTTTCATTGCCGGACCATTTACCCGGTTCATTAAACCATTTCATCCGTTAACTTTTGATTTTTTATTGGTCAGATGGAACCTCGCATTAACATGCCTCCGTTTGAAAAAATGTATCATGCCCGGTTTCATATTAATCCATTTTAGACGCCAGAAAAATAGTACCGGTACCAAATAACGCAATCAATGCAAATGACCAACGCAGGTTCAGCGCTTCTGCAATAAAACCTATCAGCGGAGGGCCTATCAGGAATCCCAGGAAGCCTACGGTAGATACAGCTGCAATGGCCACACCCGGCGGTAATGTTTTAGATTTGCCTGCCAGCGCCAGCACCAGGGGTACAATCGATGAAACGCCGATGCCAACCAGCAGAAAGCCCAGCGTAGCGGTATAAAGATCCGGAAAAAAAATAGCTAACAGCAAGCCGGTTGTGCTGATGATCCCTGCGCATTGCAGCACCTGTTTTACACCAAAGCGGGTTACAATACGGTCGGCCAGGAAACGCCCACCTGCCATAGTGCCCATAAAAGCAATATAACCCACGGTGGTTAATGATTCAGGTACCTGCACAACCTTCTGGAAGTACACACCGCTCCAGTCAAACATAGTGCCTTCTGTAACCAGGCTGGCAAAGGCTATTAGTCCCAGCTGCAGGATCTGCCGGTCTGGTTTGGCAAAAAGCGGCTGCGCTTCCACAGGGGCATCTTCCGGTAATAAATATTTCCAGCTGCCCAATACCAGCAGCCAGCAGGCAGCGCCAATGATCCAGAAATGCATAGCCACCGGCCAGTTCAGGTTTACCGCCAGCGTACCAATGCCTACGCCGGTAAAACCTGCCAGGCTCCATAAGCCGTGGAAAGAGGCCATTACAGAACGGCCGTATAAGGCCTCCACTCCTACTGCCTGGGTGTTCATGGCAATCTCAAATACGTTATTCATAAACCCGAACAGGAACAAGATGATCACCAGCTGCCAGATGTGGGTGGCCAGCCCTATCATACCCAATACAAAAGGGAAAATAAGTCCTGCGGCAATCAGCACCCGGCGGCTGCCCAGGCGGGTCACCATCCACCCGGATACAGGCAGGCTTACCATGAGGCCTATGGGCAGCGCAAAAAGCACGCTTCCCAGGCCCGCATTGTTCAGGCCAAAATGCGCTTTTATATCATGAATACGGCAGGCCCAACTTGAATAAGTCAGGCCTGCAATAAAGAAGAAGATGCACACCGCTATGCGGTAGGTGCGTTTTACATTCACCGTTAAAGAAAGCATAAGCAGTTTTATTTACAGGCGCTCTGCATACAGCCCGATGTGCTGGTACAGGTCATCATAATCCGTGATCTTCACAATATCTTCCAGGTGCGCCAGCTTTTTATTGGCGATCCCTATGAATTGAATGCCCATGTCTTTTGTGGCCAGGTAATCCCAGTTACCATCACCCACATAGGTAATGCTGGTTAAGGCAAGCTCCTGCCCATGCGCTTCATTCATTTTACGGATGGTATGGCCTATAATATCCTGCCTTGCCAGCGCATCCTGGGCAAAGGATGCGGCAGTACATCCATCAATATTAATGCCGGCACAGCGCAGCTTGAACAGCGCCGATTCCCGCCAGCCGCCAGTAGCCAGCCCTATGCTGATATGCTGCTGCCGGCACAGGGTTGTTAGCACGCTGCCGGCTTTTTGGATCTCACGAATGCGCTCCGGCTTTTCTTCGTAGGCCCGTTCCAGTAAGCTGCAGAAGTGTGCAATGAACTGTTCGCGCTCCTGCTCCGTAAACGTGCGGCCTTTTCTTTCCCGGAACAGCTGATCAATGATACCGGAATCAGTAGTATTCTTATAGTACCCGTAATTGGTTTCAAAGTCACGGAAGCCGAAGGTATCCTCTATGGCGCGGGTATAAAAATGATCGTCTATTTCGGTGGTATCGGTAAGCGTACCATCTATATCGAAAATAATATATTTCATGTGGGTGTGTTTAAGAAATGCGTATTACTGATTTAAGGCTGCTGATGTTGTTGCTTCTTTGCCGGGTGTGCAGATCGCAGCCCAGGTCTTTTACGGCTGCATTGAAATTGCTAAGGTCGTACTCATTGGTGATGATCTTGTGCAGCTCCAGCCGGCCGCTGTTGATCAGGTCTACCGCATGCCGGAAAGTATCCTGCGAATCAATAGAGCCGATGATAGAAATACTGCGGTCGGCAATTTCCCGCGGGTTAATGGTTTGCTGGTTGTTACGCAGGCCCATGAGCGAGATCTTACCACCGTCTGCAATGGCCTGGATGGATTTTTCCAGCAGGCTGGCAGTGGTGTCTATGATAAGATCATACTGGTTCTTCTGCGGTATAAATGCAGGGGAAAGCGTCCAGCCTTTTGACAGCACATTGTTTTCTTCTATCAACTTTATTCTTTGCGGGGATGCTTCGTAGATCACTCCTTCCTGGATGCCGTATTGTTTTAGCGCCAGGTAAAATAAGAGCCCTATGGGGCCGCCGCCCAGTACGGCTGTACGCATAAACGGCGTAACGGCCAGCTTCTTTACCGCGGTAAGCACACAGCTTAACGGTTCAGATAACGCGCCTTGTTCAAAAGGAACACCATCCTGCAGAGGGTAAATAAAACGCTGGGTGGTTTTAAAGAAACGGGTAAAGGTGCCGTCAATAGAAACGCCGGCTTCTGTGGTGGATTTTAACAGGCAGTGATTGCGCAGCCCTTTACGGCAGTTCTCACAGTAGCCGCAGTAATAGGTGGGATCAATGATCACGCGGTCGCCAATGTTGCAATTATCAACACTGCTGCCCTTATCTACGATCACACCTGCAGATTCATGCCCGATAATAACCCGGGGGCGCGCCAGGTATTCACCGGAAATAATGCTGAGGTCTGTGCCGCAAATGCCGGTGGCGCGCACTTCTACGATCACCTCATCCGGTAACATAATCGCAGGTTCCTCTTTTTCTTCTATACAAATATCCCAGGGATTGTTATATACGATGGCTTTCATGATGTTTGGTTTTAGAGCTGGCTGAATAATTTATCAAGTCGTGCGCAGATCTCGGTTATATCGTCGAGGGTAGCGGTGAGCGCAGGCCGTACCTTTACAACATTCCCAAAGCCGTAGCGGGAGCCGCGGAGTATAAGGTTATGCTCTTCCAGCGCCGTATCAATGATATGGTTGGTAAGCTTTACATCCGGCGCGCCTTCCCGGTCAACGATCTCCATACCCCACATGTAGCCAATACCGCGCACGTCGCCAATAACATGGCCATACTTTTCTTTCAGCTGCAACAGCAGGCTGCCAAGCACTTTTCCATTTTCGCGTACGTTTTCCAGGAAACCTTCCCTGGATACTACTTCCATTGTTTTCTGCGATGCGGTGAGCGAAAGCAGGTTGCCGCCGGAGGTATAGGAATGCTCAAACTTTTCAAGCACGGCAAACTCAGCGCGGTAAATGATAGCCGCTGCCGGAATGCCAATACCGCCCAGGCCTTTGGCCAGCGTAATAATATCGGGCTGTATATCATAATGCTCACTGGCAAACATGTAGCCTGTTCTGCCAATACCGGTCTGCACTTCATCTGCTATGAGCACAATGTCCAGCTCATCGCAGATCTTACGGATGCGTTCAAAATAACCTTCCGGCGGAATAATGTTGCCGCCATTACCCAGGATGGGCTCCATGATCATGCAGGATACGTTGCCGTTACTGGCATACTGCGCATGATCATAGATTGCTTCTGCACAGAGGTAACCGCAGGCCGGCGCGCCCTTTGCGGAATACGGACAACGGTAGCAGTAAGGCGCCGGTACAATACCATTCTGCGTAACCAGGGTATTGGAAAATGACTTGCGGCGGAATGCATTACCGGAAATGCTGGTGGCAAACAAGGTTTGCCCGTGATGGGACAGCGAAAGGCTGATCACTTCATTTTTGCCGTTGTATTTGTTGGCAATTTTCACGGCGCCTTCATTGGCGGTGGAGCCGATGATATCCCGCATCCAGCCGTCGGTAATATGTTCCGGCGCATGCTCCAGGATACTGTCTAATACCTCCTGCGCCAGCTGGCCGGTGAAGGAGGACGATACGTGGATCAGCTCTTCTACCTGGTTTTTCAGCGCATCTACCAGCTCGGGATAGCTGTAGCCAAGCGCCAGGTTAAATGTGCCGGATACGGCATCAAGATACTCTTCCTTTTCGGGCGTGTAAAGGCGGATGCCACTCCCTTTTGTGAATTGAACATTGATGGACATGGATAAAGTTTTTTGAGGGTGTTAAAAATGCATGTGATAAAGGCATGGCATGTGCATGACGGGCAATGCTACCTGCTCATCAGAACATGTGTGTCTTATGGGTAAACAAGTAAAAAAGGTTACATCAGCTTTTCAATGCAATAGCTCATTGTGGCGGATGTACAGTGCACACTTCTGCCAGGGTCTTTCGTGGTCTTGCTCGCATTTGAATCTGAAATTAGTTGGATGTGGTTTAACGGTTACATAAAGATAAGGCCATACATAATTTTTAAAATACGTAGAATTTGTGAACGGGTTAAATACAAACACAAAGTAAAATGCATTCCGGATAATTTATTTTTTTTGTTTTGAAAAAATACGGTATTATATATTATATATAGTGGTGGCCCATCTGCATATATTCGTAACCGTTAGGTACAGGGGGTTATTCATGCGTGAAAAAACTGCGCCATAGCGCATCTGATCAACCTGCAGAATTATTTCACCAGTGTAACCGTACCCTTTAACGTTTTTTTCTCTCCTCCCTTGTTCATAAAAGTAGCCATCCAAACAAAGGTGCCGGTGTCTGCTAATACGCCTTTAAAATGACCATCCCATCCTGCCGCGGGATCATTACTCTGAAAAATGGTTACCCCCCACCTGTTGTAAATGCTTAGCTGGTAATTGCTGATATGTCCATAATTTTTCGGCCGGAACAGGTCGTTCCGTCCATCTCCGTTCGGTGTGAAGGCAGTAGGAAAAATGATGTCGCAGGCTTCATCTACGAAGATCTGTGTTAGCAGCGGTGCGGAGAGGCAATTATTCCCGTCTCTTACTGTCAGCATATAAGAGCCGGCCTCCAGCCCGGTGAATACACTGTCCGGCTGCCAGCTGTTATTCCCTATCCCGAACAGGTATGGCTGCACACCACCGTTTGCCGTGAGCGTGATGTGTCCTTTGAGCGGTGTGCCGCATTCAATATCTGTTTTGGATAAAAGCGCTGCGTTCAGCTGCGGTGGCTCCAGGATAATAAGCTCCGTACTCTGGCTGCATTGCGCGGCATCTGTTACCCTAACTGCATAAATGCCTGCAGGCAGGCCGGTGAACAAGCCGGAATTATTGGTGATGTTGCCAGTTGTTTGCGAAGTAATAGTATACACGTAACCGTTAGCACCGCCTGCAGCATTGAGCCGCAGCTGCCCGCTCCTGTTGCCATGGCAGCTTACATCTGCATGGGCGCTTGTTACTTCGCTGAGCATCAGTAAGGGTGGCTCGGTTAGCGTTATAGATACAGGCTGGGAAATGCAGTCATGACTATCCCTTACCGTGGAGCTGTAAATGCCTGCAGGCAGGCCGGTGAACATACCGGAGTTGTTGGATATAGCACCTGTTACCGGCGATTTAATAGTATACACGTAACCGTTACTACCTCCTACAGCGTTGAGCTGCAGCTGCCCGTTGCGGTTACCATAGCAGCTTATATCCGTATGGGCGCTTGTTACTTCGCTGAGCACCAGCAAAGGCGGATCAGTAAGGGTAACGGATGCGGGTTGGGAAATACAGCCATAGCTATCTCTTGTTATAATACTGTAAGCGCCGGCAGGCAGATTATTGGGAATAGCGCTGTTCCAGCTAAGTCCTCCGTCACTGCTGTATTCATAGGGCCCTGTGCCATTTCCGGAAGTGGGTATAATGCTACCATTGCCGCTTCCCATGCAGGATGGCGGTGTTGCAGCCAATGTTAATGAGGGCTGTGAATGAACCGTGATCTGTACCGGCGCCACCACTTCGCATTTGGTATTGGTGTTTGTGAGCTTTATATAGTAGGTGCCGCTTTGGCTGATTGCCTGTGGCGTGGGTACAGGAATCGTAGTAAGGATATCTGTCCAAAAGCTTAATAAAAATTCAGGTCCCTGATCCCTGTCAGTAATAACATTGGCGCCGGTTATGTCTATGGTGGCCGGGGCGCAAAAGGTGGTATCCTTTACCTGCAGCAGTGGTATCAGGGTGCTGATAGGCTGCAGGGTTGAAAGGTCCAGATCCTGCGTGGTTCCCGGTTCTCCGTCTACTGTTCCCCACTCTGTTCCGTTTGAGAGCCCTCTTAATCCGCCGGAAACATTGGCTGCAGCAGGTGTACTGGTTATAACCACCCCTCCACCGCCCCCGCCGCCGGAGCCATGGCGGGCCAGGAAGGTTTCGTTGCCACCAGCTCCTCCTTTGGCTGTTAACGTGATGCCGGCGGCTAAAGTACCGTTATAGGACAGTACAATGCTGCCACCAGCTCCGCCGCCGCCAGCGCCATCATCTGTTGAGGGGCCTGCGCTCAGTCCATCGGCACTGATAATGCCTGTGCCAAGGATAGCGCTGGCAGTGATCATAATAATGCCACCGCCATGTTCTCCGCCTTCGGCGGCATTATTATTCTGATGACCGCCCCCACCGCCGCCACCCATGATAATATGGGCGGGTAAGCCTGTTTTAAATCCTTTGCCTCCACGTCCGCCTACATCCTGTGGGCCGGAGTACTGGTAGCCTCCTTTTCCGCCATCACCGAAATTAGCGCCGCCTCCGCCCCCGGAGTTGTGTGCATTGCCGCCGCCGCCTGCATTGGCGGGCGCGCCTCTTCCAAAGCTGCCGTTCTCATACCCTCCTGCGGTGGCGGCCCAGGTGCCGTTGGGTGTGCCGGCAATACCTTCGCCTTTTTCTCCGTAGCTGCCATAGGTATTACTTACATAATCCTGGATATTGTATAAGCCGCCGGCGGAATTGATCTTGCCGGGCCTGAACCCCAGTCCTGTAGCGGTAATTTCATAACCGTTCATATTCAGGATCTGCCAGGCGTGAAATGCTACAATACCGCCGCTTGTTCCGTCCCAGGCCGCAGCCGCAACAGTTCCTCCCAAAGTAACATTCTGGTATGCCGGTACCCGCACTACCTGGTAAGCAGATTTGCGGTTGGGTATGCCGCTCACTGCCCGGTAGCTGTGCTGCAACGGATCCCGCAGGGTTAGCACGCCGCCGGCAAAACTTCTGACCTGGCCAAATTCAAACAGTCCGCTGTTGCCGGGATCTATGAGGCCGTTACCTCCGGTGCCGTTTCCGCCATAGGCCGGTGTGTTGCTGGTATTGATGGTGGCATCCTGCATTTGTATAATTAACACACGATCGCCTGCCACCAGGGGCGTTGCATTGCCGGTGGCAGGGCCTAAGTTAATAGTACGGCCACCGGTATTCAGATCGTTCAATCCCGGATAATAAGTGTTCACTACCCCTGTAATAGTAGCAGGTGCGCCACAAGGTGCGTGAACCGGTACAGGCAACTGGGCTTTAAGTACATTACAAAACAGTACCCCCACCAGCCATCCAATACACTTTTGTTTTACAAACATTTTTCTGTAGCCATTCTCTTGTGAATAAAGGAGCAAAACCCATTGCCCGCTTGTTATGTTCTACCGCCTGTTGATATATACAATAATTCCCGATGCTTTGAGGTCACAACGTTTAAGCCGTAGCGTTATATGATATTATGCTATTACTGGAAAGGTACAGGGAAAGAAATACGTGGACATTTTAACTCTAAACCGGACTTTTATTCCTGATGGGGTATTGATCAAGGCCTTGCTGCTATCCATTCTAACGTGGCATCATTTTAAATATACCCTGTGTTTGTTGGCAATTACAGGCTTAGTAAATATAGGAAAATTCGTTCAACAAGCCTAAATGAAAAACCCGTCCGGCAGCGGCAATTAGCCCATCCATATTTTTTGACGTATTTGTGTCAGGTACTTCTTTCATTTATTTCTGAGCTTTGTAGCATCAAACAAAAACGGCTAATTTAGGGCTCTTTTACTCTCAAATAAAGGGCAAGCTGGAAGAAGGCATTGCCAGCCTGGCATTTGATCAGTACATTATTTTCAGGCCCGGCTTGTTGTTACGGAAAGATTCGGACCGGGCCGGGGAACGTTTAATGGCAGGCGTGTTAAAATTCCTGAATGGCTTTGGACTGATCAGGAAATTCCGGCCCTTACCCACATCAACACTCGCGGAGAAGCTGGCAAAGGCGCCTAAGATTTTTGGAGCCGGGAAGCATGTTATAGAATTGAATAAAGCTTTTGAGGTTTAGATGTAAGCAGTAATTTCAGCACATGGGGAATATCATTACAAACGAAAAAATAAACGACCGCGCAATTCTTATGAGTAATGGATTGACCTCCGTTTTTATTGAAACAATTTGTTTAGCGGGTTCAGACATTGCATCAGAAAAATATCAGCAAGACCTCATGATCTGGTTTAGCCAACGTGACTGGATGATACTGGGGATGGGATTTGAAGGGTTTGATATTGGTGAAATGATCTGGAACAAAGAAAATTTTCATGAGCAGCAACAATTTATCCTTAAGGTGATTGACCGGGCAGCAAAAAAGACAAACTGGGAGCTGCTAAGCTATAATCCGGCAGAAATAATCTTTGAAACCTTAGCGGCGTTTAGACAGATGATCCATGATTTCAAGATTGAACATATAGAAACTGAAAATGAAATTCCAATATTTGATTTTGACGGTATAATAAACCGGTACGATAAATGCGATGAGCATAGGGTTTACAAGCACTACGCTGGTTGCGTGATCTGTAATAATAAATGATCAGATCCCTTCACGCATGATCTTCCTCACTAATTTATCTGCTTCAATATTGACATTAACGTCAACACCTTTCTTTTGATGGGCTTTCACTTTAATGAATATTAATTCGGTGTGCCTGCCCAATGCATAGAATTCCTTTACGAGATCTGCATTCCTCATTTCCGTCCCTTTGCCGGTGATAAAATCCGCAGCCATCAATTTCTCCCTTCGTTCCATCAAGCCCGTTACATACTGGCTGTCTGAGTAAATACGTAGTGATCTGAATGTCTTTGCCGCATAACTGATCCCCGCTATGACCGCGTAAAGTTCCATTCTGTTATGTGTGGTATCCGGCACTTTGCCGGATAGAACAGTCTTTTCTTCCCCCGACAATATGATGGCAACCCATGCCCCTAGCCCGTTTTGCGTGTTACAGCTGCCATCTGTGTATATATCCGTACTATTTATCATAACGTTGTAAAGATCCGGCACTCTGAGAAAATGATAAGAAATATGGCAAACTTAAAACATGCGCAGATCAGCTCTTCTACTGTCCCCTGATCTTTTTCCGGTGGTTCTGGCCCCAGCGGATCATGGAGCCAATCACTTCTTTAAGTGTTTCTGCATACTCCGTTGAAGAATATTCGACTGTAACAGGTTTGGTATCGCAAACCCTCCGGCTTACCAGCTGATTCATTTCAAGCTCATGTAATTCCTTCGATAAGATCCGCGGAGAAATTCCTGATTCTCTGGATAGCTCCCCGAAGCGTTTGGTTCCGCTATTTACCAATATTGAAAGGATAACCAGCTTCCATTTTCCATTAACAACGTACAATGTATCCTGAATAAAGGAATGTACGTTTTCGCACGGCACATCTAAATTGTCTTTCATGTACTATCCTGTTTGTAACTACTTACTACTTTGTAACTGGTTACAAATATACCGTATAATCAATCAACTTTGTGCGGTACTTAAAATATGCTCACATGGAAAAATTTAAAGACAAGGTAGTTGTAATTACAGGTGGAAATAGCGGTATTGGCTATGCAGCCGCGAAAGAATTTAAATCGCAGGGAGCCACGGTAGTTATAACCGGAAAACGGGAAGATGCATTGCATAAAGCGGCTCAGGAACTGGAGGTAACCGGAAAATTGGCCGACCAGGCAAATCTGCAGGACATAAAAAAACTGGCCGGTGAAGTAAAGGCAATAAGCGACAAGGTAGATGTACTGTTTATCAATGCAGGTGTAGCCTTTTTTGCCCCCATTGAGTATACTACCGAAGAACAGTTTGATACTATGACAGACATTAACTTCAAAGGCAGTTTTTTCACCCTGCAGCAGTTCATTCCGCTGTTGAGTGATGGCGCTTCAGTCATCTTCCTGACATCGAACAGCACGGCCATGACCATGCCCGGCAGCTCAGTATATGCAGCTGGTAAGTCGGCAGTTGGGCACCTGGCCAAAATAGCAGCTAAAGAGCTGGCCCCGAGAAAGATAAGGGTTAACACAGTAAATCCAGGCCCCACGCAGACCGAAATGATCGGCAAATTCGGCTTTGATGAAGCTACCTTAAAAGGAATGAGAGAAAGTATCTTGGCGCAAATGCCGCTGGCAAAGATCGGCACAGCCGAAGACGTAGCAAAGATGGTTGCTTACCTGGCGGACGACAGCACCTCTTCCTTCATTACCGGTGCAGAATTTTTCATTGATGGTGGCCTGGCTGTTTAAAAATTTGAAGTATGACATTTAAAACAAAGAATACCGTTGGCTGGATCCTAAGCGGATTGATAGGCCTGATGCTTGCGGCATCAGCATTTGATAAAATTATTGGAAGCGCGCATGCTTTGCAGATGGGAACTTCGTTCGGGCTTTCTGCAACAACCTATTCCCTGCTGGGCGTAATTGAGATCTTATCGGTTTTACTGTTCTTATATCCAGGAACCGGGCTGCTGGGAACATTATTATTATCGTCCTATTTAGGCGGTGCTATCGCTACTCATTTGCAACATCAGCAGAATATTGTGTTTCCAATAGCAATTGAGGCTTTTGTTTGGATAGCAGCAGTGCTGCGTTTTCCGGAATTAATGCAAAGATTATTTAACAGGACGGCAATGAATAATACAACACCGTAAACATAAAGGATTGGAACAACGGTAAAATAATAAAGGCTGCTCCAAATTAATGGAGCAGCCCACACAATGAAGCAACCTTAAGCTGGTATCAGCTTAGTTGTGATCCCTATTCTGTTCCATGCATTAATAGTGATAATTGACAGGATAACCTGGGCCAGGTATGTTTCACCCAGCAATTTTACTGCCTGCTCATAAGTAGCATCCGTTACATGGTTTTCACTGATCAAAGTCACTTCCTCCGTTATGGCCAGTATAGCTTTTTCCTCCGCAGTATAGAAAGGCGCATCCCGCCATGCATTCAGGGCATAGATCCGTTGTTCTGTTTCGCCTGTTTTACGTGCCTCTTTTGTATGCATATCAATACAGAATGCACAGCCATTAATTTGAGATGCCCTGATCTTGATCAGGTCTTTATGGGTTTTAGAAAGCGGCGTGCTTTCTATAAATTTTTCAAGCCCCAGGATCGCTTTGTAGCCTGCCGGTTCAACCTGGTCAATTTTAATTCGTGTTACCATATGTTTTATTTGAAATTTGAATTTGAAATATTACGTCTGGGTATGTTCATCAGAACAACGGCGCCCAGGATTAAGCCAACCCCCATCCATTGGCTGGCGATCACCTGCTCATGCAGGAGGATCTTTGCCATGATCACCGAAACGGGAATTTCAATGGAGGCCAGAATGGCTCCCAACCCCATACCAGCCAGTGGCATACCACGAGTGAACAATAAGGGAGGCAGCACCGTACCAAACAGCGATACCAGCAATCCCCAGCCCGGGAAGATCTTCCATGAAAACTCCTTGTTGATAAATGCATGAAATACACATAGTATGATGATCAGTCCTCCTGCAATCATGTATAAGCTTCTTTTTAATGGAGGAAAGTGTGTATCCAGGTGATTGGTGGAATACATGGTTGCCGTGTAACAGCAAGCACCTGCAATACCAAATGCAAAACCTTTCCAGCTTAAGCTTACAGATTGTTCCAGCACTGCGGTGGCCAGTAATGTTCCGGTCATAATTACCGCCACTGACAGCAATCTGCCTGCTGCGGGGATCTTTCTCCGGACAATAGACTCCAGCAGTACGCCCATCCATACAGATTGTGCTAAGAGTACAATCGCTACGCTAACCGGAATATATTTTACGGACAGGTAGTAAAATACACTGGTAAGGCCCAGTGATGTTCCTGCTATTGTTAACCGCACTTTGGACCTGATAGTTGGGATAAGAGCGTTTGGACTTCTCTTTTGGAACAGCGTCAATATAAAAAGGCCTATTACCCCAAGGCTGAATTGTGAAATGGTTACTTCTGCAGTATTGAACCCCGCCAGATACGCCATCTTTACATAGGTACCCAGCATCCCGTAGCAGCCTGCACCAAACGTTATCAGCAGGCCGCCTTTAAGCTTATCGTTTTTCATTTCACTTCACCATTTCTATCACCGCTTTCACTTGCCGGTGAGCTTGTTCAATAGTTTTTTCAAGCGCTCCTTTATCCAGCGAGGTGCCGCTGACATCCACTACATGAATATTATGAATGCCCATCATATTCAACACCGTACGCAGATAGGTCGTTTGAAAGTTTAAATGCGAATTTGGTTCGCCGGTTTCATAACCCTGGCTGCCCCTGGCTACCAGTAAAAGCATGGTTTTGTTTTCCAGCAGGCCGGTGTATGGCTGCTGCCTGTTACCCGGATCTATTTTAAAAGTTTCATTCAAACGCAGTATTTGGTCAATATAGGCTTTTAATGTGCTGGGAATTGACCAGTTGTACATGGGCGTACCCAAAACAATAAGATCTGCATTTTTTAATTCCGCGATATAGGTATCACTGGTGGCCAGGACCTCATGATCTTCATCCGTTCTGCTTGTTTCGGGCTTACCGTTTGCCAGGATCCAGGCTTCACTGATATGCGGAACATTGGCATCGCCAAGCTCTCTATGCCTGATCTCCGGATCGCTGTGAAGCCTGATCCACTCTCCCGTAAACACCTCCGTGAGTTTTCTGCTGTGGGAGTGCTGCCTTCTTGCACTTGCGTTAATTACTAATACCTTTTTCACTGCAAATTGTTTCTACAAAAGTATTCCTGATCTGGGCTATATTTGTAGCCCAGATTTAACAAAAACTACAGCCCAGATGCTGCCATACAGATCTTTAATCCAGGTAGACAGAAACTCTTCTGTATCGTTGCATATCCAGGTTTGCAACAGCTTCATTGCACTTATTTCCGGTGGTACGCTGCAGCCTTCGGATATGCTGCCAAGCTCCCGTGTGCTGGCAGATCTCATCGGTATTCACAGGAATACGGTTAAGCTGGCATATGAAGAATTGATCAGTCAGGGCTGGGCCGATTCCGTTGCACGAAAGGGCATCTTTGTGCTCTCTAAACTGCCGATTGTTGCAAAGAGAAGGTTAACGAATGCCGGGGAGCCATTGCAAAAGAAAGAACCCTTTACCTGGACAAACAAGTTTAAAGACGCTGTACCCAGCAGAAACCTTCAAACCTCCATACTCACCATAGATGACGGTTTCCCGGATGTAAGGCTCACCCCTATCGATGAATTAATGCGGGAGTACCGGAGCATTTCCAGGAAATCATATGGTAAGAATTTTTTGAAGTACGGAAGCGCCAAAGGGTCAGAACATCTGCGCCAGGCCATTGCGGGCTATCTTTACAATACCAGAGGTATTGCCGTATCAGCAGAAAATATACTGATCACAAAAGGCAGCCAGATGGGGATTTACCTGGCTGCCCAGCTGCTGCTGGCCCCTTCCGAAAATATAGCGGTTGGTGTATCCAATTACCTGCTGGCTGATCATACCTTTAAGCACCATGGAGCTAACCTTATCCGTATTCCGGTAGATGATCACGGGATGGATATTGATCATCTTGAAAAGGTGCTCCGTAAACGAAAGCTAAAAGCAGTTTACGTTATACCGCACCATCATTGCCCCACCACGGTTACGATGAGTATGGAGCGAAGGCTAAAACTTTTGGAGCTGGCCAGGGAGCACAGATTCGCGATCATTGAAGACGATTACGATTTTGACTTTCACTATGAGAACAAGCCTTATTTGCCGCTGGCCAGCATTGATCATCACCAGAATGTTATTTACATTGGATCCGTCACCAAAACGGTTGCACCGGCGCTAAGGATCGGCTTTATGATAGGTCAGGCCCAGTTTATTAATGCTGCTGCGGCCCTGCGGGAGCTAATCGATAAGCAGGGCGATACGGTGCTGGAGGAAGCTTTTGCTGTTATGTTCAATAATGGCGAAATGGAACGGTACTTTAGAAAATCACTGAAAATATATAAAAGCCGGAGAGATCTTTTTTGCCAGGTTTTGAAAGCAGAGTTTAAGAACAAAATTGAGTTTACTTTGCCGGAAGGCGGTCTTGCAGTATGGGCCGGTTTTGATAAAAGAACAGACCTGGTAAAGCTGTCCGTTGCTGCGTTAAAGAAGGGGCTTAGCATTGATGACGGCACATTTTACAAGAACGAATCTTTTTCTGCCAACGGCCTTAGAATGGGTTTTGCTTCGTTGGATGAAGCAGAGATCCTGGATGCGCTTGGGAGGTTAAAGGCTGTTTTAAAATGACTGTAGTAAGATGGCGTATCCGGGATATGAGCGTTGTCCATAGAACCCTATTCGATCACATCAGCAAACTGGGCAGTTGAAAATTTATGCTTTGTTAATAATGAACCCATCCTATATAAACAGGAAATTGTTATCTTACTTACACAATACCCATCAATCCATAATCAAGAGATACGCAAGGCTTTCCTATGCTAATACGGCCCCTGATCTGAAGACACGGTAATGTTTGCAACCAGTAAGTAAGCATTCGATCAACTCTCAAATAACAACTATGCGAAAAATTTACCCCTTTTTGTTACTTCTCCTGGTGGAGATGAGCGCTTATGCCCAGAACTTTTCACTCACACCTGTGTATGCATCGCCGGATAGCAGCCTGATACTGGACTACCGGTATGGTAAGGTGTTAACAGTAAAACAAAATGGGAACAGCTATACTTACCGGCTTGTGGAGGTAGGTAGCGGCGCCTCCGAGGTGATACCTTACACGGGCGCTTACCAGAACGGCGCCTGGGTAACCCCGTATGGCGCCATTTTACAGACGCCCGTAACCCCAGGTACTTTTAATGTTTCTTTATACGAGTACAGGCAGGGTAGCTTTACGCAGCTTTCGCCGGAAGCCAGCACTGTAAGCACTGCCGGCGATTATGTGGTGTGGGCAAATGCCGATCCGGCAAATCCTGCACTGATATTGCGTAATATGGCTACCCAGCAACAGCAGGTGTTGGTAGACAGCAGCATTACCGGCGCCGCTGTGGCGGCCAATGGGTTTGTGGCTTACGCTACCGGCAGCAATAATATGGCTACCTATCTTTACCGTTACCAGAATGGCGTAAACACATTAACAGACCAGTGGGTGCTGGATTTTCCCAATCCCGATTACCCGCCCCGGTTTTATGGTATTAATACAGATGGAGAGCGGATCGCATACCTGAGAAGCACAGATGACATAGGCACCCGTGTGTACGTGTATGATCACGATTCTGTTAGCTACGTCCTGACACAGGGTGACTACGGGGGCTATACGGATTTTCCCACGAGTTACTTTGTTCCTCTTATTAATAACGGGTATATAGGGGGCATTTATCTTTCAGCGCCTTATTATTATCATACACTGGGACAGGTTTATACGCGCGATCTGCAGGGAAACCTGCGCTACGTATTGCCTATACAAACCAGTACAGCCGTGGGTATTGCCAACATAAAAAACATTTCGCCACAGGGTGATATTGCGGTGAGCACCAAGTCGGGTAACAACTATGGTATTTACATTATTAAACAGGATGGCAGCTCCGTGAAAAAGGTAGCGGATGTTAGCGGCCAGGCATATTATGAAGACAGCACCTGGTTTATATCCGGCAACAGCATCCTGTTCTCCGTTAACCTGGATACTGCCACCCAGCATTATATTACGCCCATCACCAAACAGGTATATACGCGTAACCGGGTGCCCATTACTTCAAGCGATTTCCTGCAGCACTATGTCGGTGCTGCCAGTGGCATTGGGCAGCTGGAGCAGATACAGTTTCTTACCCTGCCTAAACGGGGTACACTTTCCAGCGCTAATAACCAGCCGATATACACCGTTAATGCCACTTTTACCCGGGCCATGCTGGACTCCCTCAAATACAGCGCTTCCAGTTTTCCGGGTAAGGATACCATACGCTGGCGCGCATTTGATGGGATGAACTGGACTAAGGATACGGCTATTTATGTAAACATACTGCCGGCGCCGGATACTATTAAACCCTTTGAGCGCAATACGCTGGCAGGTACGCCCATCCGTTTCTGGGCCAGTAACTTTAAACTGAACTTTACCGGTAAACTGGCAGGCATACGTGTAAACCGCCTGCCTGCATACGGCAAGCTGACCATCGGCGGCAAACAGCTCTTTTATGAAAGAAGCAGGGATGTTACGCTGGCAGAGCTGGACAGCATGTACTATACCCCTTATCCCAACATAGTAGGTGTTGACACTTTACAATGGATGGCCTATAACGGTACCAGCTATACGCCAAATGATACACCGGCCATTTTGCGTGTATACCCTGTGCTGAATACCCCTCCTATTTTAAGGACCGTGGAAAGCCAGTACAGCCAAACCGGCGCGGCTGATACTATTCTGATAGCCAATTATCCCATACCACAGGCGCGTACAGATGTAATGGCAGTAGTGGATAATTCAAGAATGCTGCCCATTGCAGCTAACCATACTTTTGTTATTGAGCCATCTACCTATAGTGTAGGTGCACACCAATTAAAGGTGACCTTTAAGCATAAGCTGGACAGTATTAGCATACAGCGGAGCTTTAATATAACTACTCCTTTTGCGCCGTTAATGGTAAATGCTGATAAACATAACCTGTTCCAGGAAGCGGCGCCGGTAGCTGTTTGGCCAAATCCCTTCAGCGAACAATTCACCGTTAACGGACTGGATGCCAATGGCACCTATACCCTGCGGCTGTATGATGCACAAGGGTGGCTGGTATTAACAGACCGCTCGTTTAGCCAAAGCCGGAAAGTAGTATTGCCGGGGCGTAAGGTGGCCGGCAAAGGAATGTATGTGCTGGAGGTGTATGATGATAAACGCAAGATAGTAGTGAAGAGATTACAGCTGCTGCGTTTATAGGAGAAAATTTAAAAGAAGTAAGTAAATAAAATGTAGTGCCCTCAAGAGTTATACACTTTTGGGGGCGCTGCGTTTACTAGTGGAAGGTTAGCTATCATGCAAAATCAAGCTGCTGCGTAAATCCAAGATGGATCTCAAAAATGTCCGGATTTGCCAGCGCGAGTGCCAAGAACCTTCCCGATCATAGATCGGGATGCGTCATTCAGTTGAACTTACCACAAACAAAAAAGGCTCAACTTTCGTTGAACCGTTGCTTTCTGTGACTCCGTCAGGAGTCAAACCTGAAACCTTCCCGATCATAGATCGGGATGCTCTATTCAGTTGAACTTATCACAAACAAAAAAGGCTCAACTTTCGTTGAACCTTTCCTTTTCTGTGACTCCGTCAGGATTCAAACCTGAAACCTTCCCGATCATAGATCGGGATGCTCTATTCAGTTGAACTTACCACAAACAAAAAAGGCTCAACTTTCGTTGAACCTTTCCTTTCTGTGACTCCGTCAAGATTCAAACCTGAAACCTTCCCGATCATAGATCGGGATGCGGATCAAGTTGAATTCTTGGGGGATTCTCATTAGGCATATAGTTTAACAAGCCTAAAAAGAAAGAAATTCACGTCCCTTACTCCTCTCATAGCGTTTCTAAATGATTTTACTTTAGCATTGAATGACTCGGCAGCGGCATTGGTAGCCCGGTTTGTAAAGAAGTTCAGGATGCCGTGATAATGATTTGAAATAGTCATGACTTAATCTGACAGTTAGGGATTAACTTTAAGTAACCACACTTATTAATTAATCCCCTTTAAACTGCCAGAAATGAAAAGTAATGACAAGTTAATCAAAACCAAGTTAGGACTG